>Ga0180429_10003581_pt1 | contig 12554 bp, 10 predicted proteins | sample SS_ome_FD_132428 | JGI IMG/M metagenome (GOLD analysis project Ga0180429, IMG submission 132428) | Hypersaline lake sediment archaeal communities from the Salton Sea, California, USA - SS_1_S_1 metaG | ecosystem: Environmental > Aquatic > Non-marine Saline and Alkaline > Hypersaline > Sediment ... | reverse complement strand
ACGACCTCGCGGTCGCCGCGCTCGGCCGATGGTGCGCCGCCGAACTCTTCGATTCCGTGGACACCGCGGATCGCATCGCGCCGGGGGCGTTCGAGCGCTGGCGACGACACGCGTCGATCGATCGGTCGCTGGACGCGGCCGGACTGCGGGGGTTCGCGGCCCTCGTCGCGGCGATGCCCGATCGACCGGAGACCGCGATCGAACACGCGCTGCGGGAACTCGACATCGACTGTCTCGAGCGCGATGCGTATTTCATGCGGCTGCTCGCGGGGGTGCTCGGCTGGGCGTCGCAGGCCCGCCGGGTGACCTGGATCGAGGACCGTGACGATCCGGGCTCGGTCCGTGATCTGCTCGCGGCCCGCGTCTGTCAGGATCTCGCGATCTCGCGGCTCGCATGCACCGAGTCGCCCTGCTCGGGCTCGGCACCCTTCCCGCCCGCGTTCATCGAGGACGAACGCACGCGGCTGGTGTTCCTGGAGGCCGCGGAGGATCGCTTCGCGCGTCGGACCCTCGCGGCGATCGATGCGGCGGAGACCGATCGGATCGAGCCGCCCGCCCGTCCCGTGGCGCAGCTGCTCTTCTGCATCGACGTCCGGTCCGAACCGATGCGTCGACATCTGGAGCGGCTCGACACCGAGATCGAGACCATCGGCTTCGCGGGCTTCTTCGGCATGCCGATCGCCTGGCGGGGAGCCGCGGGCACCACGCCGCGGTGTCCGGCCCTGCTGCGGCCGCAGCACGTGCTCGGCCGCGGATCCGCGCCGCATGCGACCCCCGGCGGATGGCATGACGCGATCACGCGACTGGTGTCCGCGCCGGGATCGTCGTTCGCGATGATGGAACTCGGCGGCCCGGCGTGGCTCGGCGGCCTGGTTCGCGATCTCGTGGCGGTCGTCTCGCGACGCCGCGCAGACGAACACGACCCGATCGACCTCGACGGCGGACCGGCGGGCGACGGCATCGCGTTCGACGAGCGGGTCGCACTCGCGGCGGGACTGCTGCGTGGCGCGTGTCTGCTCGAGCGGCCGGCGCCGCTGGTCGTGCTCTGCGGCCATGCGTCGTGCTCGGCGAACAACCCGCACGCCGCGGGTCTGGACTGCGGGGCGTGCGGCGGCGGCGGTGGCGGAGCCAACGCCCGGGTCGCGTGCGCGATCCTCAACGATCCGCGGGTCCGGGCGGCCCTGCGGGATCAGGGCATCGTGGTGCCCGAGGACACCCGCTTCGTCGCCGCGGTCCACGACACCTCCGACGACACGGTGCGGGTGCTCGATCGGGATCGGGTGCCCCCCTCGCACGAGTCGGCCCTGCGGCGGATCCAGACGCTCCTCGACCGGGCGGGCGCCCGAGTCCGGGCCGAGCGGGCCCCGGACCTTCGACTCGACCCGGACCTCGACGATCGCGGCCGGCTCCGGGCGTTGCGGCGTCGGGCCCGGGACTGGGCGGAGGTCCGGACCGAATGGGGGCTCGCGGGCAATGCGGCGTTCATCGTCGGACCGCGGCGACACACCCGCGGGACGGACCTCGGGGGGCGGTGCTTCCTGCACGAGTACGACCCCGCCGCCGACGCCGACGGCAGCGTCCTCGAAGGCATCCTGGCCGCCCCGGTCGTGGTCGCCTCGTGGATCAACCTGCAGTACCTCGGCGCGACCGTCGATCCCGAGGTGCTCGGGAGCGGTGACAAGACCGTGCATGACCGCATCGGGGCGGTGGGGGTCGCGATCGGTGCGGGTGGCGATCTCGGCCGCGGGCTCCCGTGTCAGAGCGTGCACGACGAGCAGGGCGGCCGGCGACACGATCCGCTCCGTCTGCAGGTGATGATCACCGCACCGCGGGACCGCATCGAGGCGGTGCTCGAACGTCGATCCGAGGTCCGGATGCTGGTCGAGAACGGCTGGATCCGGATCCTGGCGATCGATCCCCGCACGGCCGCGGCGGCGCGGCTGGTGCCCGGCGAGGGCTGGGAACCGGTGGTGCGTCCGGGCGATAGCCTGCGGCGGAACTCCGGAGCCCGACCATGCCCGACCGCCGACGTTTCCTCTCGACCGGCCTCGCGACCGGCCTCACCACCGGCCTTCTGACCGCCACCTGTCCGGCTCGGGGGTCGGATCCCGCAACCGGTCCGCGGGTCCGACCCCGGCCGTCTTCCGAGTCGGGCGCCCGGCGCACCAATCCGATCGCGCTCTCGACGTATTCGCTCTGGCGGTTCCGCAACGACGAGCTGCGGGACATGGACCGCTGCATCGATCTCGCCGACGAGTTCGGCTTCGACGGCATCGAGTTCCTGCTCTACCAGATCGGTCAGAACGAACTCATCAGTCGCTCGCGGATGATGGCGTACAAGCGTCGGGCCCAGCGGCTCGGGCTGCCGATCATGGGACTCTCGACGCATCAGGGCTTCGTGACGCCCGACGCCGAGAAGCGTCGCTTCAACATCGACCGCACGATCGCGCAGATCGAGATCGCCGCGGACCTGGGCATCCCGGTGGTCCGCGTGAACACCGGAACCTGGGGGACGTCGAAGGACTTCGACGACCTGATGGCGAACCGCGGCATCGAGTCGCCGCTGCCGGGCTACACCGACGAGGATGCGTACCCGTGGGTGATCGAGGCGTTCGAGGAATGCCTGCCGACAGCGGAACGGCTGGGCGTGGTGCTCGGGCTCGAGAACCACTGGGGCCTCGGACTCACGCCCGAAGGCATCCTGCGGATCGTGAACGCGGTCGACTCGCCGTGGCTGCAGGTGACGACCGACACCGGCAACTTCCTCGAGGATCCGTACGAAAGGCTGAAGAAGCTCGCCCCGCACACCGTGCTCGTGCAGGCGAAGACGTACTTCGGCGGCGGTCAGTGGTACACGCTCGACCTGGACTACCCGCGGATCGGGAACATCCTGCACGACGCCGGCTATCGAGGTTGGGTGTCACTGGAGTTCGAAGGCATGGAGGACTGGCGGACCGCGATCCCCAAGAGCCTCGCGGTACTGCGCAAGGCATTCGCGCGCCCATAGACGCCCACCCCCGCCATCTCCTGCTCACCTGCTCACCTGATCTCCTGCTCTCGGCCGAAGGCCGCGTCGGCCGCAGTATTCGATCCAGCGCCAGACCCCGCCGTACGCTCGCTTGAGGTGCACCGTCTCGGTCTCGAAGGTCCGCTCCAGCGTCGGCAGCAGTTGACCCTCCATGCGGACGTGGTTGACGCCCATCCAGCGGCGGAACGCGGACCAGCGGGTGTCGTGGAAGTCGGCGGTGGCGAAACGGCCGCCGGGGCGGAGGTCGTCGTGGGCGACCTCGATCGCCGCGGCGAAGCCCTCCTGGAACATGGTCAGCGCGTACGACGTGACCACGAGGTCGAAGCCGCCGTCGATGCCGTGGTCCGCCGCGATCGGGGACTCGTACGCGTGATTGACCAGGGTGACCCGCTCGCCGAAGCGGGCGAGCTTGCGACGGGCGACGCCGAGCATGTCGGTCGAGAGATCGACCCCGACGATCCGGGCGTCGGGGAACCGCCGGGCCGCGACCTCGAGCACGCGACCGGTCCCGCAGCCGATCTCCAGAATCGATCGCGGCGTCTCGCCGGCCGGAAGATGCGACCAGATCGAGTCGCGGCCGAACAGGAACGTCCAGCGGGTCAGGTCGTAGACCTTCGAGTGAAGGACGTAGTAGCCCTTGAGTGACGAGACCTCGTGCTCGGGGGCGATCGGCGTCGAGTCCGGGGCCGGCGTCGAGTCGAGGTCGGGTCGCGGATCGGCGGTCGTCGCGTTCATCGGATGCGGCCCACGTGCATGCTCGCGTAGGTCCCGACGCGATCGGTCGGGTGCAGACGCTCGGCGGCCTCGACGTCCCAGTCCACCCTCGCCCGGATGTCCTCGGGAACGAAGCGAAGATCCGGGTTCGCGGATCGCATGAGCACGGTCGCGCCCGGCGCGGCGTTCGCGAAGATGAGTTCCCACTCCTCCCGCAGGGCCTCGGGCAGATGGGCCGCCAGCCAGTCCTGATGATCGAGCAGGATGAAGTGCGTGTACGCGCCGGGATTCTCCTGCAGGAATCCGCTGACCGTGCAGGTGTGGGTGTGCAGGCGATCGACGCGGCGGCCGAGCACGTCCAGGTTCGACGCCCGGAGGTAGTTCGGGCAGCACGCCTTCGAGTACCGGCCCGTCATGTACACCCGCCAGAAGTAGTTCTCGCGGAACGGCAGCTCGGTCATGACGTGCCGCATCCGGTCCTTCACGAAGCCGACCATCCCGCCGGGGTGCGTGTCGAGGATGAGGCGGATCTGCGAGCGGGGCACGCCGAGCAGGGCCATGATCGACGGGCGGTTCACCAGCCACCGGACGGTCGCCTTCCAGATCTCGGGTTCGAGATCCGCGAAGAGCATCCGCTGCTCCTCGAGGCTCGCGGCCTCGACGAATCGGTTCGCCAGATCCCGCTTGCGGGGGCACGATCGCAGGATCGCCTTGCACAGCAGCCACGCCGCCAGACCGCTGCCCCCGTGGTAGTAGAAGCTTCGGCGGGGGCCCGCCGGATCGAACCAGCGGTGGTTCTTCCGCCAGTAGTCGCGGGCCTGGGCGGGGAGCTCCCCGTCGAGTCCGGCGATCAGGTCGCCGGCCGCGGGAATCGCCCCGTCGCCGAACATTCGGAACAGCACGTCGTGGTCGCCCCGCCGGATCATCGCCCGCTTGAGTTCGCAGAGGGCGTTCTGGCGGTGGTTCATGTCGATCGCATGAATCTCCGCCGGGTCGTCGAGCAGATAGTCGAGGGCGTTGCAGCCGGCGCTGGTGATCATGACCACGCGGCTCGCGGCGTCGAGCGCGAGCACCTCGCGGTCGATCCGCGGATCCTCCCAGCAGGTGTTGTAGATGAGCGTGCTTCCGTGGACCCGCCGGAAGACCTCGTCGTGCAGCCGATGCTTGATCGACGCGAGCCCGCGGCGACGGCGGGCGGGAGCGGGAGGATGGAGGGGGACGGCGGTGGCCGCGGGGGTCGGCGGCGAGGGAAGGGTCGTCATGGCGAGGACGCTAGTGCGGTCGGTCCCGTCCTCACATCCTCATGACATGCGTCTGCGCTGATCCACGCATGATCTGAATGAAACGTTTGCGCGGGTCCGCCGGGGGCCGGGTGCCCGGTAGACTTCGCGCATGCGGCACCATCGCAGCCATCGGTCGGGGCATCAAGGACATCGAGGCGAGCCCGGGAACTGCCTGAATCCCAGGAATGGCCGGCGTGCCGACCGGTCGAGCGTGATCGTTCCCGCCCTCCTCCGCGGACTGCTCGTCGTCGGTGGCACGGCGATCGTCCCGTTCCCGATCGGCTGCGCGACCGATCACCCGTCCGTGTCGCCGCCCTCCTCCGGGACGACGATGCCGTCGCGGGACGTCGTCGTGGCGCCGGATCCCGCCGAGGACGAGCCCGTCGATCGGCCGGGCCTGCACAACCTCGTCGCGTATCACGACGGCTTCGTGTCCGGCAGCGTCCCGGAAGGCGACGCGGGGTTCGACGGTCTCGCCGCGATGGGCATCCGCACGATCATCAGCGTCGACGGTGCCGTCCCCGAGGTCGAACTCGCCGCGGACCGCGGCATGCGATACATCCATCTGCCGATCGGATACGACGGGTTCGACGACGAACGCCGTCTCGAACTGACGCGGGCGGTCCGCGACGCGCTCGCCCTGGGTCCGGTCTACATCCATTGTCATCACGGCAAGCACCGCAGCGCGGGCGCCGCCGCCGCGGTCGCGGTCGGTCTCGACTGGATGACGCCCGACGAAGCGACCGACCGCATGAGGGTCTCCGGGACCTCGCCGCGGTACCGCGGGCTCTACCGCTGCACCGCGAACGCGACGCCGGTGGATCCCCGCACGCTCGACGCGATCGACGCCGACTTTCCCGAGGTCAGCCTGCCCGACGACTTCGTGGACGCGATGGTCGAGATGGATCACGCCCTCGACCATCTGAAGCTCGTCGCCGCCGCGGGTTGGACGGCGCCCGACTCGCATCCCGATCTCGTGCCCGCGGCCGAGGCCGGCAGGCTCGCGGATCTCCTGCGACTGACTTCGCAGGGCGAGCGGGCGGCGGCGGAAGAGGATCCCCAGTTCGCCGCGTGGCTCGCCCGCGATGCGGCCCGGGTGGCGGGGCTTGAAGAACGCCTGCTCGCCGAGTCGATCGACGTGGCGACGCTCGACGCCGAACTTGCGGCGATCCGATCGTCGTGTTCGGCGTGTCACGCGGCCCATCGCGACTGACCGCACGCGAACTCGGACCCGCGTCAGGGCGACTTCGGAATCGGACGGCCGTGCGGGTCGGCGTCCGCGTCGGCCTCGGGTTCGACCGGCACGTGCTCGAGCCGCTCCGCGACCGCGTGCACGTGATCGACCGCGAAGCCCGCCTCTTCGACGAGGTAGTGCTCCCAGCGTCGGTGACGTCGGATGAGTGCGATCGCCTCCGCCCGGCCGCGATCGGTGAGCCGGGGCGGGCGGCTCGGATCATCGTCGGTCGCGGCCCCGGATGCCGATTCGACGAGTCCGCGTCGTCGCGCGAGCGCGACGATTCCCGGGGCGGCGGGGCGGATGAGGTTCGCGTGTCGCGGCACCGGCACGGTCCCCGTCCGTTCGTCCTCGGCACGCCAGAGCATCAGCAGCAGATCCTCGAGCGCGATCGACCGGGAGAGTCGACGACGCGAGATCCCGCGGGCCACGAGGCCGTGCCGCGGCGCCGCGACGACCGCGATCGCGAGGGCGCCACCCGCGACCACCGTCATCGAGCCCGCCGCGTTCACCGACGCCCAGCCGAACGCGGTCGGCACCGCGGTGGCGGCGCCGTAGCCGAGCACCGTGGTGGCGATCGCGATCCCGACGCTCCACGCGATCTGCGCCGACATGCGGTCGGTCAGGAAGCGTGCGGTCGCCGCGGGGCAGACCAGCATCGCCACCACCAGGATCGAACCGACCGCCTCGAAGCTCGCGACCGTCGCGATCGCGACCAGCACCATCGTGCCGAGGTCGAGCAGCGACGACGGCACCCCGACCGCCTGCGCGGTCGCGGGATCGAACGCGGTGAGGCGGAGTTCCTTGAAGAGCAGGCCGACGTAGCCGATCGAAAGCGTGCATGCGACGAGCAGCATCCAGACCTGACGCGGCACCGACTCGAGCATCGACCACGTCACGATCTCGCTCCACGCGATCGGGGCGCCGTACCACACGAGCGTCTCGAGCTGGCCGTGCAGGACGCACTCGGCGTCGAGGTCGACCTGCCGGGCCGCGGCCTGTTCGATGAGCAACACGCCGACCGCGAAGAGCACGGTGAAGACCACGCCCATCGCGGCGCCGCTCTCGACCCGGCCGATGCGTCGGACCGCGGCGACGAGCAGGACCGTCACGATGCCCGCCGCCGCGGCGCCCGCGAGCATCGGCAGCGGCTCGCGCGAGCCCGAGACCAGGAACCCGATCACGAGGCCCGGCAGCACGCCGTGGGAGATCGCGTCGCCCATGAGACTCCGGTGCTGCAGCAGCAGGAAGTTGCCGAGCAGGCCGCAGGTGATCGCGGCGAGCACCGCCGCGGCCAGCGGAAAGAGATCGAGGGCGGGATCCGGGGTCATGCGTCGGGATCTCCGCGGCCGGCGTCGGTCTCGGCGAGCACCGTCTCGAGTCGGGCGATGAGTTCGGGCGAGAGGGCGTGCTCGACCTGATCGACCGACCAGTCCACATGGTTCGGGGCGATGTCCGCGTGGGTGACGAGGTACGCCTCCCAGAGTCGGTGGTTGCGGTGGACGGTCGCGCCGCGGGCGAGACCTGCGGCCGTCGGCCGCAGATCCGCGAGTCCGCCGCGGACTCGTCCTTCCCGCCGCAGTGACGCGACGACGAGGCGGGTGAACCCGCCCGACCAACCGCGGTGACGACGGAGGTCGTCGAGGATCGGGACCAGCGAGCCCGCGGTGTCGGCGACCGCCTGACCTTCGTGCGCGGCTTCGAGCAGGTGATCGCCCTCGATGCGGAGTCGCAGCCGCAGACGTCGCCCGCCGCGGGCGATGGCTCCGTGCCTCGGGGCGAGCAGCAGGCTCACCGCGAACGCGGCGCCGGACACGAGCACGATGACCGCCCCGGCGGGCTGCCGGGGCAGGAGGGCCGACACCACCGCGCCGAGCCACGCGCCCGCGCCACCGATCACGCCCGAGAGCAGCAGGAACGGCAGGAACCGATCGGTCCACAAGCGGGCCGCGACCGGCGGGATCACCAGCATCGCCACCACCAGCACGATTCCGACCGCCTGCAGTCCCGCGACCGTGACGATCGCGACCATCGCCAGCACGATCGCGTCGAGCAGCGTGGTCGGTCGGCCGGTCGCGGCGGCGTGGGCCTCGTCGAACGCGACCAGCATGAGCTCCCGCCGCAGCAGGAGGACCACGGCCGTCACGAGCGTCGCGAGGCCCGCCATGAGCCAGGCGTCGCGGGGCAGCATCGACGCGGTGCGACCGAACAGGAAGTGGTTGAGCCCCGCACTGCTCGACGGCGCGTTCGCCTGGATCCAACTGAGCAGGACGACGCCCGCCCCGAAGAACACGCTCAGCACGATCGCGATCGCGGCATCCTCGCGGAGCCGGGTGTGCCGCACCAGCAGTTGGATCACCGCGACCCCGAGCAGGCCGCTGCCGATCGCGCCCGCGAGCAGGATCGGCAGCGATCGGCCCGAGCCGCCGAGCGTGACCGAGGCGATGAAGGCGATGGCGATGCCGGGGAGCGTCGCGTGGCCGAGGGCGTCGGCGACCAGTGAACGCCGTCGCAGCAACGCGAAGACCCCCGCGATGCCCGCCGCGACCCCGAGCATCGTGGTGCCGAGGATGACGACCGTGGTGTTCAGCCCCGCCCGCAGCGTCGCGACCTCGACGATCTCGGCCAGGCTCGGCCAGTCGGTGGCGGTGTTGGTCGCCGGGTCGATCATCCGCGGCGGCCTCGCTGACGTGCGAGGGCCTCGGCGGCTTCGGCCAGCAGCGTGAGTCGTCCGCCGTAGGTCTTGTGCAGGTTCTCGCGGGTGAACACGGTCTCGACCGGGCCCGCGGCGACCACCCGCATGTTCAGCAGGATGACGTCGTCGAAGTATTCCGGCACCGTCTGGAGATCGTGGTGGACGACCATGACGGTGCGACCGCGATCCCGAAGCTCGCGCAGCACCTCGACGATCGCCCGCTCGGTCGCGGCGTCGACGCCCGCGAACGGCTCGTCCATGAAGTGGAGCTCCGCGTCCTGCGCGAGGGCCCGGGCCAGAAACACCCGCTGCTGCTGGCCGCCCGACAACTGGCTGATCTGCCGATCCGCGAGGTCGCGGAGTCCGACGCGATCGAGGCAGGCCAGCCCGCGCTCGCGATGGCGCCGGCCGATGGGGCGGAACCAGCCGATCTCGCGGTAGAGCCCCATGCACGCGACGTCGAGGGCGGAGACCGGGAAGTCCCAGTCGACCGACTCACGCTGCGGCACGTACCCGACGCGGGTGCGTCGCTTGGCGAGCGGCTCGCCCCAGAACTCGACCTCGCCGCTCGCCTTGGGCACCAGTCCGAGGCACGCCTTGATGAGGGTGCTCTTGCCCGCGCCGTTGGGACCGACGATCGCGACGAGTCGCGGGTCGGTCGGGGCGTCGTAGTCGACGTCCCAGAGCACCGGGCGACGGTCGTAGGCGACGGTCATCGCGTGGATCGAGAGCGGGCTCGACGGCGAGTGTTCGGGACGCCCGGCGAGCCGGGAACCGGTCGGGGTGGGGGATGGGGCGGTCATGCGTCCGAGGCTCCGAGGGCGTCGGCGATCGTGCGGGCGTTGTGGCGGATCATGCCGAGGTAGGTTCCTTCCGGGGTCCCCGCGGGGCCCATCGCGTCGCTGAAGAGTTCGCCGCCGATCGTGACCGGTCGTCCGCGGGCCGCCGCGCCGGCCACCAGCGCCTCGACCTGTCGCGGCGGCACCGTCGACTCGACGAACACCGCGGGGAGGTCGCGTTCGACGAGGAGATCCACGAGGCGACGCAGGTCGCGGACGCCCGCTTCGCTCTCGGTCGAGATGCCCTGAATGCCGACGACCTCGAAATCGTGCCGAAGGCCGAAGTACCCGAAGGCATCGTGGGCGGTGACCAGCACGCGGCGGTGGGGCGGGATCGTGGCGAGCATCTCGGCGACCTCGGCGTCGAGGGCGTCGAGATCGGTGGCGAGACGGTCGGCCTGCGCACGGAACGCCGCGGCGTGCGCCGGATCGAGCTCGACGAGCGTCTCGAGGATGGACGGGACGGCCAGCGCGAAGAGGCCGGGGTCCATCCAGACGTGTGGATCGGAATGCCCGCCCTCGTCGCCGCTCAGCAGTCGGTCCGGCGGCAGATGGTCGCCGATCCGAAGCACGCGACGCCCGGCGGCTTCGGCCCGCCGCAACGCTTCGTCGAGCCGCCCCTCGAGGTGCAGGCCGTTCGCGACCAGCAGATCGGCCCGCACGATTCGGCCGAGATCGCTTCGCGTCGGCTTGTACAGGTGGGGATCGGCGCCGGGGGCGATGAGCGTCTCGACCCGAACGTCGTCACCGCCGACGGCCCGCACCAGGTCCGCGACCATGCCGGTGGTGACCACGATCAACGGCCGCGGGTCCGGGCCGGGATCGTCGGCGGAGGTCGTGGCGTCGGCGGAGGCATCGCCGCAGCCGACCGGGGCGAGCAGCATCGCGCCGGCGATCAGCAGGAGCAGGACGGCTCGGAAGGTGGCGACGGAAGCGGACATGCGGTGACGGGGTCGGGTGGGTTCGAGCGAGAGGTCGGTGGAAGCGGCATCCCGATCCCGATCTCGGGCGCCGTGCGATCGGCGCCGGCTGAATGTAGCCGAGGCTACAAATGTTGCCGGGCATGGTACGCCGCGGGTGGGGCGGCGATCAAGAGGCCCCGGCCCGGGGCGGTGGGGGAGGCTCGTCCGCGATCGCCCGGAAGCGGGCGAGGGTGGCCCGGCTCACGTGGTGCTCCAGACCTTCGGCATCGACCGCGGCGGTGCGGGGATCGACGCCGATCGCGAGCAGGAACCGGTAGACCACGTCGTGCCGCTCGCGACACGCGTTCGCGAGGCGGCGGCCCTTGGCGGTCAGCCGGACGGGGCGATACGGCTCGGTCGAGACCAGTCCGTCCCGCTCGAGTCGCTTCACGGTTCGGACCACGGTCACGTGCGAGACCCCGAAGCGTTCCGCAAGGTCGACGACGCGGCAGTCCCCGGCATCGTCCGCGAGTTCGGCGATCGCTTCGCAGTAGTCCTCGGCGAGCTCGGACGCGTGGTCGCGCCGGGTCCGTCGGTGGCCGGAGGTTGGCGTGCGATCGCTCACGGGGTCAGGGTACGGCGACCGGCGTCGGGGGACCGCGGGTCAGGCATCCGGGGTCGCGGGGTCGGTCGCGGGGAGATGATCGAGCACCGTGGCGGCGAAGCCCCGCATCGAGTCGTGCACGGTCACGCCGTCGACCCCGCCGAGCTCGAGACGGTGGGCTTCCCGACCGCCCACGCAGAAGAGGATGCCCGCGTCGGCACAACGGGCGGCGAGATGGGCCACCGCGTCCCGGGCGGCCTCGGGGCCGCTCACGCTGCTGACATTGAGCCAGACGATGTTCGGACGCTCGTCCTCGTCGGGGCCGAAGGCGGCGATCTCCAGGACTTCGACCGGCGTGTCGGCCCCGAGGTTGACGGCGTGGACGCCGCACTCGTTGAGCACGCTCGCCGCGACGAGCGGGGGAAGCTTGTACGGATCGCCGCTCAGCGAGCCGCCGATGGCGGTGCCGCGGGGTCGCTCGGGCGTCACCATGCTGCGGAGATCCTGAAGGATCATGGCGCAGATCTCGGTGGCCCGATGCTCGATGAGGATGCCTTCGGGGCCCTGCTTCCAGAATTCACCGAGAGCCCGCATGGCGGCCCGAATCGGGCCGTCGGCGAGGGCGGCGATCGTCTCGCCCCGCATGAATCGTTCGATGAGGTGGTTGCGGGCCCCGATGTCGTGGCCGGCTCGGAGCAGGTCGGTGAAGGCGTCGTCGGGCCGGTCGTGGACGCCGGTCCGAAGATCGCTCTCGACGCCGAAGCTCGCGGGCAGGCCGAGGACCTCGGGCTTGACGAGGGGGAGGCGGCGGGAGCGGACGAAGCGGATGGCCTCGGGGAGCGGAATCCGGCGATGCCCGCCCGCGGTGCGGGAGACGGTGAGCAGTCCCTGGTCGGTCCACCGCTTCAAGGACGACTCGCTGGCACCGATGGCCATGGCCAAGTCCCTGGGTGAGAGCAGTTTGGGGTTGCGGTTGGCAGCCACGGTGAACCAGTCCGGGAGACGCGAAGACTTGAACGGTACGGCCGATCTGACCGGTTCGGCAACCCGGATGGAGAGGTTCGACGTCGGTGCCTGTCCCGAACTTCAGGGTTCGACGTCGGTGCCTGTCCCGAACGCCGGGGTCGGCGCCTGTCCCGAACGCCGGGGTCGGTGCCTGTCCCCGAACTCCGGGGTCGGTGCCTGTCCCGAACTCCGAGGTCCGTGCCTGTCCCGAACTCCGAGGTCGGTGCCTGTCCTGAACGCCGTGGCCGGT
>Ga0180429_10003580_pt1 | contig 12555 bp, 8 predicted proteins | sample SS_ome_FD_132428 | JGI IMG/M metagenome (GOLD analysis project Ga0180429, IMG submission 132428) | Hypersaline lake sediment archaeal communities from the Salton Sea, California, USA - SS_1_S_1 metaG | ecosystem: Environmental > Aquatic > Non-marine Saline and Alkaline > Hypersaline > Sediment ... | reverse complement strand
CCTGCAACACGCTGTCGAGGTCGTCAGTCGAGACGATGGAAGTGGTGATGCGGACCAGCGAGGCGAGGCGCTCGGATTTCTCCTGGAGCGCCCGCTCGAGTTCTTCGGCCGCGCCGGTCACGTTGTCGCTGTTCATAGAGCTCACCGCCTGTCCCCGGCCGCTACGCCCCACACTTCCGGCGCCGCCACTAAAGTTTATCGCACGGAGCCGTCGTTCGCCAACGAAATCCCGGCCCCGGCCGGGGTCGTCGGCGTTCGACGGCGGCCTGCGTCATCCGATCTTTTCAATCGGCGGAGGATTGCCAAACTTCGGGGCGGCCGTGCCGACCGGCGCGGCCCAGCGGACCGCGTTGGTGACGACCTTCAGCACCTGTTCGTTGTAGTAGATGGGGTACGTCTCGTGGCCCGGCCGGAAGTAGAAGACGCGGCCGCCGCCACGGTGGTAACAGCAACCGCTTCGGAAGACCTCGCCGCCGGCGAACCAGCTCACGAAGACGAGTTCGTCCGGCTGTGGGATGTCGAACCGCTCGCCGTACATTTCCGTCTGCGGCAGTTCGATGTATTCTTCGACCCCGCTCGCAATGGGATGAGCCGGGTCGATGACCCAGAGCCGCTCCTTCTCGCCGATCTCGCGCCACTTCAGGTTGCACGTCGTGCCCATCAGGCGCGTGAAAATCTTCGAGTAGTGGGCCGAATGAAGCGCGATCAGGCCCATGCCGCCCATCACGCGCCTATGGACCCGCGCCACGACGTCGTCCTTGACCTCGCCGTGTGCAACGTGGCCCCACCACGTCAGAACGTCCGTTTCTGCGAGGACCTCGTCCGTCAGGCCGTGCTCCGGCTCGTCGAGCGTTGCGGTCCGCGCCGTGATGCCCGGCTGGCTGTTCAGCCATTTGGCGATGGCTCCGTGCATGCCATCGGGATAAAGCTCGGCTATTTCCTTCTTGGCCTTCTCGTGTCGATACTCATTCCACACGGTCACGCGGATGCTTGCGGCCATCTTCATACTCCTGTTCAGGTTGGCGAAAGAACAAAGAACGGCTCGATTCTAGCAACAGGGCCGCGAAGTTCAAGCGAAAAGCCCGCCCGTCGCCGCGACGGCAGTTCCCACGGCTTCCGCAAACCGCTCGTGGCCGGTTGACCGGACGGCGAACGGCTTGTATCATGCGGTCTGCGGACAGGGCCCGGACAGGGCCGAACCGCGCGTCCGCGCGGACCGTTTGAATGGGGCGCGGAGGCCGTCTCTCGCAGGAGCTTCTCACGATGAGGTTCATGGGCGTCAGCATCGGCCGCGAGCCCAACCCGTATCGCGGCATCATAGTCGCCGTGGCGCTGGCCGCGGCTCTGCTCATCGTCGTTCTCAGCGTGCGTCATATCTGGGCGCCGTCGGCACAGAGGCCCGAGGCGGGCGCGCCGCCCGCCGTCCAGGAGCCGGAAGACGCCTTCCCATCCCAGGCCAAGGCCCCGGCCGAAGAACGGCAGGGGCCGAAGCCCAGGCCGGAACCCGGCGCGGAAAAGCCGGCACGGCTCCCGTCCTACCTGACCGACCCGAAGATACTCGATGAGACAACGTACAGCGCCACGCTCGACGACTATCCCTTCTACCACCTGCTGTATCAGATGAAGATCGCCGACCTCGACGCCCTCGCCACGAACGCCGTCCCCGCCCCACCCCCGGCCGAAATCGAAAAACTGAAGCGAGGCGCGCCCGTCAGGTTCGAGGGGACGGTGGTCGCGCTGATTCCCCGAACAGACCTCGCTATTCCCGAGGTCGATATCGAGGGAGCAACGCAATATGAGATCAAGACCGGCGACGGCAACGTCTACCTTGTCTTCGCGGTTCACACGATGAGCGGAGTCGACGAAGGCGACGATGTGAAGGTCCTCGGCCGCTACCTCCGGCTCTACCAGTACGCGTCGCACGAATACGCGCAGGAGGGCCAGGAGGACCGCGAACTGCCGACGCCGGTCATCATCGCGCGCGAGGTCGACGGCTCGAAGTACGCGAGCGACCCGTCCGTGCTCGGCGAGGTGAGCGACGAGACATTCGGCTACGAGGCGAAGGCCTTCTATTACCTCGCGAACCTCGTTCGCGGCCTCAGCCAGGAGGAGATGCTTTCGAGAGTCGACGAAACGGTCACGCTGGAGGCGATCCGCAAGGCGCCCGCGGCCGAGCGCGGCAAGTTCGTGGCCCTCGATGGCTTTGTTGTTCGGGCGCAGACCGTCGACGACTCACCGAACATCGCGAACATGGGGCGCGTCTACCGGACCATACTGCGCTCGACAGACGGCCCGCCGCTTTGGGTATTCACGCTCGAGGACCCACGGCCCCTGAACATGGGAGACGGAGCAAGGGTGAGCGGCGTATTTTTCAAGCGAACATATTACCATACGCGGGAGGGATACGAGTTGTCCGCATACCTCATCGTCGCGCGCCGGCTCGACCGCATCGAATACAAGGAAAACCCCTACCTCGCGATGCTGACGCTCGTCGGAGGGACCGTGCTGATGATCGCCCTTGTCATCGCCGTGATCGTGGAACGGAGAACGAGCCGGAAGGTCGCCCGGCACGTGCGCGAGCTTTCCGCAAGGACCAGGCCCCCGAAAATCAACGACATCGCCAAGAAGGTCGCGGCCAGGACACGGGAGGCCACGGAAGAACACGGCGAACCAGGCAAAAAAGACGACGCGTGAGGACGCGGGGGGCACGGCGGCCCGGCGGGACATCCGTGGCTTTCGGGAATCGGATGCCCCCGCAATGGGGCGAGCAGTTGTTGAAAATGGCGGAGACGATGAGACTGTGTGGCGTGGCGCCGACGATGCCGGTTCCGCGTCCGCCCGATCCCGCGAGCCGTCCTCCGCGCATCACCTGCGGAGGAAGCGCCTGAGGTCGTCCCGGTCAAGCGCCAGCATCGCGAGGCCGTAGATCGCCGCGCCCGCGCACGCGGGAATCAGCACCCGGGCGGCACGCGCCGCGAACGACATCGACGTGATTACCTCCTCGACGCAGTCCGACGCGGCCAGCACACCCGCCGACATCACGGCCGTCGCGAGGCACATCTTCGCGACCGGCAGACAGAGCGCTCCAAACCCCTCCGCCGCCCCGGCCCGGCCCAGCTTCCCCCTCAGCGCCGCAAACAGAAGCGCCGCCTGAAACGTCATCGCGACGGACGTCGCAAGGGCTATGCCCCCGTGCCTGAGCGCCGTCAGCGCCAGCGCGGCGCTCAACACGGCGTTCAAAAGGAGCGCGCGAAACGAAGCCCGCAGCGGCAGGGCCGTGTCCTTCAGCGCGTAGAGAGCTCGCGAGAGAATGCTTACCAGCCCCATCCCGGCAAGGCCGGGCGCATAGTACACCAGCGCGGCCTCCGTCATCCGCGCCTCGGCCGGCCCGAACTCGCCGGTCCTGCTCAGGAGCATGTCGGCGAGGGGACGCGCCAGAAGGGCCGTCCCGACCGACAACGGAATGAGAAGGAACAGGCCCAACCTCAGGGCCGTCCGGATGCTGTGACGGAACCCCTCGGTGTCGCCCGAGGCCGCGTGCTCGCTGAGGGGCGCCAGCGCCGCGCGCCCGACCGACAGCCCGAACAATGCGAACGGGAGCAGGACCATCGGCATCGCATATCCGAGCGCCGACACACTGCCCTCCGGCAGGAATGACGCGACCATGCGGTCGACGATCGACGCGCAGCGCGCGATCGCCGCCGCCGCGCAGACCGGGCCGACCAGCCGCAGGGCCGCGAACGCGTGCTCGTCGACCAGACCGGCCGCAACCGAGCAGGACCCCCGCACCACCCCACGACGCCGGCCCCATAAGAGCGGGGCCGCCGAGCCCGCCAACTGCAGAACACCGCCAACCACGACGCCCAGGCCGAGGGCCGTTATGCCCAGCCGCCCGCGGAGCAACACCATCGTCCCGATCCAGCCGACGTTGAAGAGCGTCGGCGCCATGCCGTAGGACCACGCCTGGTTGTGAGCCAGAAGCAGACTGCCGTAGAACGCGGCCAGCCCGATCAAAAGGAGAAACGGACTCATCACCCGGCCGAGCTGAGCCGCCACCGCAGAAGACGCGGGGTCAAAGCCCGGGGCCAATACCCGCGAGACGAGAACGGGCGCCAGAAAAGCGCACAGCGCCGCGACCACCACCAGGATCAGGAACAGCCAGTTCAAGACGACGGACGCCGTCCGCCACGCCTCCCGCACCTTGCCCCGTGTCACCAGCGACTGGAAGACCGGCAGGAACGAGCTCTCGACCGCCTGCTCGCCGAGCACGCCACGAAACAGGTTCGGTATCATGAACGCGATATTGAAGGCGTCCATGGCGGCCCGAGCGCCGAAGTACCGGGCCATCACTATCATCCGCACGAACCCGAGCAGGCGGCTCATGAGGGTTCCGGCGAAGAGTCTGGCCGCGCTCCCCGCGATGCGGCGTGATTGTGACGAACCTGTCGACAAGGCGGACCTCAACACTCGCGCTGGTGGACTCGGCGGCCGAGGCGGATTCAGAGCATGAAAAAAGCCGACACTGTCTATATCGACAATGTCGGCCTATTACTTGAGGGCGGGTGCGGGCCGCGCTTCGCGGCTACTTCTTCGGCTTGTCGCCGTCCAAAAGGTCCTTCATCAGGTCATCCGTGTTGCAACCCTCGATGTCCTTCTCGGTGATCCCGCTCATCTCCTCGAATTTCTTCAGCTCCGCGTAGTTCGAGAACTCCACGTAGTCGGCGTAGCGCAGTTTCTTCTTCTTCTGATTCTGCGGCCTGGACGGTGGCTCGCAGAACGTCGGGTTGGTCTCGGGCACGGACTTCCCGCCCGCGTCCTCCTTCGGCCCCTGCAGGATGTCTATCAGCGCCCGCATGTGCTCGTCCAGCCGGCGAAGCCGGACAAGGTACTCGCGGTACGAGAGCTCCGCGAGCTGGAGGCGCCGCGCCGCCTCACTGAGCTGGTGGGAACTCGCCGTCAGCTTGGTCGCGAGCTGGCTCAGGAACTCTTCTTTCTTCTTCTCGTTGCTGAACATTTCAAGATGACCCCAAAAAGTGCCCATTGTCTCCGCAATGCCGCCTCAGTGCATATCACAAGTAGCAAATTCCGGGCCGGACGCGCCGAAAACCCGCTCGAAAATCCGAAGTGTCGCGTAACGCACGTCATTGCCACACGTTACAAATTGACCGGCGACTTGCCTCCACCGTTTCCTTGGGCCAAAATCCGAACGGAAAGTCTCATTTTCAGGACGCATATTTCAGCACAACTTGGCCCTGCGACCGTAACACTCGGCTCAGTAGCAGTTTATGCCTCGCGGCGCCATGTTGCCGCAGGGAAACATTCGTCCGCCAGCGTGGCGATCCCGCAACGCCATGCCCTCCTCTTGTATTGACCGTCCGCCCGGCGTGGGGTAATGTATTTGTGGATGTGCTGGACTTCGAGCCGCAATCGGCCCGCGGGGGAAACGAACGTGAACGCAACCGCGAGGAGAGGCCTCCGGGGACGCTCGTTCTGGGCGCTCATCATCACGCAGTTCCTCGGCGCGTTCAACGACAACGCCTACAAGATGATGGTGATGCTCGTCGTGTCGGCCGGCCTGATCGCGTCGAAGGGCGGTGGGCGGTATCTATCGGGCGCGACCGCGACGTTCGCAGTCGCATACATCCTCTTCTCCTCGTCCGCCGGCTACCTCGCGGACCGGTTCAGCAAGCGCGTCATAATCGTCCTGGCGAAGGTCGCCGAGATCGGCGTGATGGGGATGGCGTTCTTCGCGCTCTGGGCCGGCGACCGTGTTTCGCCGATCATCGTCCTTTTGCTGATGGCCGTTCAAAGCACGTTCTTCAGCCCGGCCAAGTACGGCATACTGCCGGAAATCCTCGACGACGAGGAATTGTCCCAGGCCAACGGCATCCTTAACATGACGACGTACGTGGCCATCATCGCGGGGACGGTCGTCGGCGGGTGGCTGCTGGGCGCGTTCCCGGAGCACATACACCACGCGGCCATCGTGCTCGTCGGGATCGCCGCCCTCGGGACGCTGACGAGCATGTTCGTCGGGCGCGTTCCGCCGTCGGGGTCGGTCCGGAAGTTCCGCTGGAATTTCCTGGCGGAATCCTGGTCGGGCATCGGGCGCCTGCGGCGCGACCGGGCGCTGTTTCTCGCCGTGCTCGCGAACATGTACGTATGGGTGTTCGGCGCGGTGCTGATTCAGAACTTCGCCCCGTACGCGCGCGAGATGATGGGCATCGAGAGCGACGGCGCGATAAGCACGCTCGTGGGCATGCTCGCCGTCGGCGTCGCGGTCGGGAGCGTCCTGGCCGGAAAGTTCTCCGGCAGGAAGGTGGAGTTCGGTCTCGTGCCGTTCGGCGCGCTCGGGATGACCTTCTGTTCACTGGCCTTTGCGTTCGTCTACCGGAGCGCCCTGCTGACGGGGACGAACCTGGTCCTGCTCGGCGCGTTCGTCGGGTTCTTCGTCGTGCCGCTCAACGCGTACATCCAGCAGAAGAGCCCGCACGACGCGAAGGGCGAGGCGATCGCCGTCCTGAACTTCGTGACGTTCGCCGGCATCCTCGTCGCGGCGCTCGGCGTGTTCGTACTGTCCGAAATCCTCAAGCTCTACCCGACCGATATCTTCGCGGTCTTCGGGCTCGTCACGGTGGCGGTGACCGTCTACATCTGCCGCCTGCTGCCCGACTTCTTCATCCGGTTCGTGGCGTGGCTGGTGACGCAGACGCTGTACCGGCTCCGCGTCGTGAACCCGGAGGCGGTGCCCAGGGAAGGGCCGGCCCTCCTCGTCTGCAACCACGTGTCGTTCGTCGACGCGGCCCTCATCTCGGCGAGCTTGCAAAGGCCGGTGCGGTTCGTCATGTACCGCCAGTACTACGAGCATCCGCTCCTGCACTGGGCCGCCAGGGCGATGCGCGCGATCCCGATCGCGCCGGAGGACGGCCCGAAGGCGCTCGTCGCCGCGTTCCACGAGGCGCGCAAGGCGCTGACGGAGGAAGGGGCCCTCGTCTGCATCTTCGCCGAGGGCAGCATAACGCGCACCGGCAACCTGCTGGGGTTCCGCTCGGGCTTCGAGCTCATCGTCCGTGGGACGGACGTCCCGGTGATACCCGTGAACCTCGACCGCGTCTGGGGCAGTGTCTTCAGCTTCGAAGGTGGCAAGGTGCTGTGGAAGTGGCCGAGGTCGATCCCCTACGCCGTGACCGTGTCGTTCGGCCCGGCTCTGCCGGGCACAGCGACGGCGCACGACGTGCGCACCGCGGTCGCCGAGCTGGGCGCCGAGGCGTTCGACTATCGCAGGGGCGCCCAGGTGCTCCTGCACCACGCCTTCATCCGCGCGGCGCGGGCCGCGTGGCACAAGCCATGCGTCAGCGATTCATCCGGCGCGAAGCTCCGCTACGGCGGCCTGCTCACGACGGCCGCCCTGCTGGGCAAAAGGATTCGAGCGATGGCGCGGGGCGACGGGCACGTCGGCCTCTTACTGCCGCCGTCGGTCGGCGGGGTCGCGGCGAACATCGCCGCCCTGTTCGCGGGCAAGGTGCCGGTGAACCTGAACTACGCCGCCTCGCGCGACGCTATCCGAACGGCAATCGAGGAATGCCGCATACGCAGGGTGCTGACCTCGCGCCGGTTCGTCGAAAAGGCGAAGCTCCAGTTGATGCCAGAAATGGTTATGATCGAGGACATCGCCGACTGCATCACGAGATGGCAGAAGGTCCGCGCGGTCCTGGCGCTCCGCCTCCTGCCGCGGTGGATTCTGTGCCGGATGTACAGCCGCCCGCGGACGCGGCCGGACGACGCGGCCACCGTCATCTTCTCGAGCGGAAGCACGGGCAAGCCGAAGGGCGTCGTCCTCTCGCACAAGAACATCGCGTCGAACATCGACGGCTTCTGCCAGATACTGTCGTTCAAGCAGGACGACTGCCTCTGCGGCGTGCTCCCGTTCTTCCATTCGTTCGGCTTCACGGCGACGCTCTGGGCGCCCGTCCTGCGCTGCTTCCGCGCCGTCTACCACGCCAACCCGCTCGACGGCAAGACGATCGGCCGGCTCGTCCGCGAGCACCGGGCCACCCACCTGATCGCGACGCCGACGTTCCTGATGGCCTACACGCGCCAGTGCCCGCCCGAGGATTTCGCGAGCTTGAAGATGGTCGTGGCCGGGGCCGAGAAGCTCAGGCCGCGGATCGCCGACGCCTTCGAGAAAAAGTTCGGGCTCCGCCCGCTCGAGGGATACGGCTGCACCGAGCTGTCGCCCGTCGCGGCCGTCAACATCCCGGACAAGAGGACGTGGACGGGCGACGTGCAGGTCGGCACGAAGGAGGGCACCATCGGCCAGCCCATCCCGAACGTCGTGGCCAAGGTCGTCGGCCCCGACACGGGCGAGACGCGCCACGCCGGCGACGAGGGCATGCTGCTCATCAAAGGCCCGAACGTGATGCTCGGCTACCTCAACGAGCCGGGGAAGACGGCCGAGGTCATCGAGAACGGGTGGTACAGGACCGGCGACATCGCCCGCATCGACGAGGACGGGTTCATCACGATAACCGACCGGCTCTCGCGGTTCAGCAAGATCGGCGGCGAGATGGTTGCGCACATGGCCGTCGAGGAGGCGATCTGCAACGTGCTCGGGCTCGGCGCCGGCGGGCACGTCTGCGTTGTGACGTCCGTCCCGGACGAACGGAAGGGCGAGCAACTCGCCGTCCTGCACACGAAACTGCCCATCCCGGTCGACGAACTGTGGGAGAAGCTCAACGCGGCCGACCTGCCGAAACTCTGGATACCGAGGAAGGAAATGTTCCACGAGGTGGACGAAATCCCGCTCCTCGGCAGTGGCAAGGTCGCACTGAGCAGGATCAAGAAGCTCGCGGCGGAAATCTGGCCGACGAGCGGCTAGACACTCGCGCCTCTCACCCCGCGAAGGCGAAGGCCTCGACGCCACGGACGCCCGGCCTCGCCCTGAAGAGCCCGCCGGCGTGCGGCTGTTCACCGAGGGCGGAGTCGTCGATGCCGGCTCGCGCGGTCGTGATGTAAAGCTCGTCGAGGTCCGGGCCGCCGAACGCGCACGAGGTCGCGCGCGCCGCGGGCACCGGGATCGACTCCATCAACTCGCCGCCTTTGGGGTCCCACCGATGCACGTGCCAGCCGTCCCAATGCGCGACCCACAGCTTGCCCTCGGCGTCGACCGTCATCCCGTCCGGATGGCCCATGTCGCCGGGTACGGTGACGACCGTGCGGCGGTTGCTAATGGCGCCGGTGTCGAGGTCGTAGTCGAAGGCGTCGACCTTCTGCGTCGGCGTGTCGATGTAATACATCGTCTTCGCATCGAGGTCCCAGGCAATGCCGTTCGATGTCGTGACGCCTTCGAGCATCACCTTGGCCGTGAGGTCGGGAAAGAGGCAGTAGAGGCGGCCGGACCCGGCCTTGCCCATCGTGCCGGCCCAGAATCGCCCGGCCGGATCGCACTTGCCGTCGTTGAAACGGTTCGTCGAGACGCCGCGTTCCGGGTCGCAGATGCGGTCGAGTTTGCCCGACGGCAGTTCGAGGTGCGCGAAGCCGTGTTCGAGCGCCAGCATCAAGCCGCCGGAGGCGCGGGGCACGACCGTCCCGACAAGCTCGCCGATGTCGATGGCCCGGTCGGAATTCGACGCGGGGTCATAGACGTGGGCGGAACAACCGACGATGTCGACCCAGTAGAGCAGAGCGCGGGCGTCGTCCCAGATCGCGCCCTCGCCAAGTTCGGCTTTCGCGTCGAGCACGAGTTCGATGTGATGCGGCATATGCGCCTCCATATGTGTTGCCGTGCCGGCTGACCTCGGCCCATTGTAGCGCGGCACGCCGTCGGGGGAAGGGCCGCGACGTTGCGCGGGCCGCGACGCTTCGACGGTTGCGTTTCGTTCCCGGCTTGTGGATAATGGGTGCGTTGCCTTCTTCATCGGCGGTGGTTCTGAATGTCTGAGATCATGGACGAGCGCGGCCGGTCGAGGCGAATCCTGTTCGTGACCGGGCGGCTGGGTCCGACCGCGGCGTTTCGGGCGATCCTGGCCCTGGCCCGGCAGTTGAACAAGGCGGGCCACACGGTCGAGATGGTCTGCCGGGGCGGGTCGCTCGCGAGCGTCTATCCCCGCGAGGGCGCCTGGCGCGCGAGCGAACACAATCCGCCGATATGGCTGTCGCGTGCGCTTTCGAGCGATCTGCGCGGGCGCCTCGGCCTGCGCGGCCTCGTCGCGCGGATCCGCAAGATGAACCCCGAGATAATTCACGTTCACGGCGCGGACCTGGCGGGCATCGGAGCCCGGCTCGCCCGCCGGCTCCGGAAGCCCTACGTGCTGGGGATCGGCGACTTTCTCGACCCGGGCCAGTCGGTCGGCTTCTCGCGGCGGTTCATCGGCAGGATAATCGTGGCCAGCGACGCGGTGCGGGTCGATCTCGTGAACCGCATCCGACTGCCGCGCGAGATCATCGAGGTCGTGCCCGAGGGCGTGGACATGAGCGTCTTCCGCGGCCGCGACAGAGGCCGGCCGGCGAAGTCCGAGGCGCCCGTGGTCGGCACGGTCGGCCGGCTGGTCGAGAGCAAGGGGCACGAGTATTTCATCCGGGCCGCACACCTGCTCGCGATGCGCGGGCGGATGGCCCATTTCGTCATCGCCGGCGAGGGGCCCGACCGCAAACGTCTCCAGAACCTCATCTCGGAGCTCGACCTCGTGGACCGCGTGACGTTCGCGCGGGGCCCGGTCGACCAGCTCGACGTGTTCAGGGCGATGGACATCATGGTCGTCGCGGCGCTCGCCGAGGCGCTGGGCCTGCCCGCGATCGAGGCGATGGCCTCGGGCGTGCCCGTCATCGCAACGAGCGCGGGCGGCGTCTTCAAGCTCATCGAGAACGGAAAGACGGGCATCCTCGTGCCGAAGAAGGACCCGGACGCAATCGCGCGCCAGGTCGAGCGCCTGCTGGACGACCCGGACACAGCCGCCGAACTGGCCGGGCGGGGCCGGACGGCCGTGACCGAGAACTTCAACATAGAGCGGACGGCGGCGAACATGGGCCGGATTTACGAGGCGGTCCTGTCGGACAAGGCCGCCCAGGGAAAAACGGCCGCCGCGCGTCGCGCGGACGTCGGCCGGCCCGGCCCCGCGGCCTGACGCGCCCTTTCCGGCCTGCGCGCACGATGCATAAATGTGTTTGAACTGGGGCAACCGAAAACCGAAAATGAATAAGGCGCCGCCGGCGTGAACCGCGGCCGCCGTCCTGAGTGTTCGGAGAGTCTGCATGCCGGAATTGCGACGGGACCCGATTCTGGGCCGGTGGAACATCATCGCGGCCGAGCGCGCGGCCCGGCCGTCGGACTTCAAGCACGAACACACCGAGGTGACAGGCGGCTTCTGCCCGTTCGACAACGGGCACGAGGACAAGACCCCGCCCGAGATATTCGCCCGCCGCGAGCAAGGCACAAAGCCGAACGAGCCGGGCTGGCGCGTCCGCGTCGTGCCGAACAAGTTCCCGGCGCTCCGTATCGAGGGGGAGCTCGACAAGAAGGGCGTCGGGATGTACGACCGCATGGGCGGCGTCGGCGCCCACGAGGTCGTCATCGAGACACCCGAGCACGTCGTCACGCCGACCGGGCTCTCGAACGCACACTTCACCGAGGTGATAGCGACGTACCGCGACCGCATGGCCGACCTGATGCGGGACCCACGGCTGAAGTTCGGCATCGTGTTCAAGAACGTCGGTTCCGCGGCGGGCGCGTCCCTGGAGCACACGCATTCACAGCTCATTGCGACGCCCGTGGTGCCCAACATTATCGTCCGCGAACTGCGCGGCGCGCTCGAGTACTACAACTTCCGCGGCCGTTGCATATTCTGCGACATAGTGCGGCAGGAACGCGAGCACGGCGTTCGCGTCGTGGTCGACGACCCGGATTTCCTCGTGTTCGAGCCGTTCGCGTCGAGGTTCCCGTTCGAGACGTGGATAATCCCCGCGCGGCACGAGTCGCAGTTCGAGCGGCTCGGCGACCGCGAGATGGGACGCCTGGCGACGGTGCTCCAGGATACGCTCAAGCGCCTTGAGAAGGCCCTGGAAAACCCGCCCTACAACTACATCATCCACTCGGCGCCGTTCCACGCGCACGACGCCGAGGTGTTTCGCGGCGTGCTGGGCCCGCCGCCCGTCCTGAAGGACGGCGGACTCGAACACTATCACTGGCACATGGAAATCATACCCAGACTGACGAAGGTCGCAGGGTTCGAATGGGGCACCGGGCTTTACATCAACCCGGTGCCGCCTGAGACCTGCACGGAATACCTGCGCGAGGCCGGCGCGTGACGCGGCGGCCGCGGCGGCGTCCCCTTTCCACGACAGGCCGCGGCGTGCTTCCAGAACCAAGGAGAGATAAATGAACATCGTTGTCGCCGCTTCGGAAGTGACCCCTTTCTCCAAGACCGGCGGCCTCGCAGACGTCGCCGGCTCGCTTCCCAAGCATCTCGCCAAGCTGGGGCACACGGTCTCGGTCATCGCCCCTCTCTACCGGGCCACCAGGACGGCGGGGCCGGAGATACAGGACACCGGCCGCTTCAT
>Ga0180429_10003579_pt1 | contig 12556 bp, 8 predicted proteins | sample SS_ome_FD_132428 | JGI IMG/M metagenome (GOLD analysis project Ga0180429, IMG submission 132428) | Hypersaline lake sediment archaeal communities from the Salton Sea, California, USA - SS_1_S_1 metaG | ecosystem: Environmental > Aquatic > Non-marine Saline and Alkaline > Hypersaline > Sediment ... | reverse complement strand
GCCCGTCCCAGCAGGCGGTCAGGGCGGCAAAAAGGAGGACTGCCCCCCCCCCCCCCCCCCCTCCCCGAGTATCAGCGACTTTCGCATTTCCTTACCTCCCTGAATGGAACTTAGCGACTACATCAATTAATTTAGCACATCAAACGGGGGGTGTCAACCCCGGTCCGGTTTTTGCGGGTAAAATAGAACAAGGGGCTGAAGCCCCTTGTCTCAACGCGAAAGCGACGCGACGTAAAATCCCCGCCCTGCGGAAAAATAACGGCTCAACCGGCTAACCGAAGAAGCCGGGCGGCGATGTAAAAAGGGGACGCCGCAGCGTCCCCAAGTTCGCGCGATGGAAGCCGGCTACTCCACACCTTCCTCGGTAGGCTCGAGCACGTCTTCCGCCTTCCGGGACTCGAGGGATTTATCCTGCTGGATTTCGTTGAGGGCGACCACCGTCGATTTCTCCGGACGCGGAATCCCGTAGCGCAGCCTGGCGGCGTTTATCTCGCGGGCCAGCTTCGCCGTCTTCATGACCAGCTCGTAGCGGTCCTTCGCCTTGGTGATGAGCTCCTCGAGGGGTATCTGGTAGTAGTTGAGTAGGTCGGGGGACCTGGGCTGCAACCGCCTGGGTTTAGCTTCCTCTTCGAGGGCGCCGTCGACCTCGGGTTGGTACACGTCTTCGACCATTTCGCTCCTAAAGGCCTTCGGGGAGTTCGATGTCCTCGTCACGCATGTGCTCGAGCATGTACCGGGCGCTCTCGGCGAGGTCGCCGCGGGGCCAGCGCTCGAGGTAGGTGTTGAACGCCGCCTCGGCCTCGTCGTAGTTCTTGAGCTTGTCCGAGTACAGGAAACCTATCATGAACTGGGCCTTGGGCGCCTCGGCGGAGTCGGGGTAAAATTCGATGATTTTCTTGTAATAGCTGACCGCGGTGGGCGGCGGGGCCGCCTCGGCCAGGGCGTAAAGCTCGGCCGGGCTTTCCTTGGGCTTCGGCTCGGCGAAGAGGTTTTCCTCGTTAACCTCCACGTCGTACTTATCGCGCAGCTCGTTGAAGAAATCCTCGATACGTTGGTTGGAGGCGTCACCAATCATCCGACCCCGGACCGTCGACCGAACCTCCTCGTAAGGTTTCTGGCGCGGGTCCAAGTACGATACCCGCTGAACTATCGTCCAGCCCGAATCTATCTCGATCGGTTCCGAGTACTCTCCGTCCTTCATTTCGTCGGTCGCCTGCAAGATTATCGGGCGGGCCTTCCTCCCCAGGGCCAGGATGGGTGCGGACGGTTTCAGGTACCCCAGCAGGCCGCCGTCGGGTTTGGTTGATTCATCCTCGGAGTACTGCTCGACGACCCGCTCGAAGCTCTCGCCCCTCTCCAGGGCCTGATGCGCCGCCTTGATTTTATCCTCGTCCCCGCAAACGATGATGCGGAGCTGGACCTGCGCGTCGTCCAGGTATTCGTCCTTGTGCTCCTCGTAGTACTTGACGGCGTCCGCCTCGGGAACGAGGAGGGAGTCGGCGATGCGGGATTTCACCCGGTCGAATTCCAGGGCCTTGGGCTCGATCTTCTCCTCGACCAGGAGCAGGTGCCAGCCGAGCTTGCTCTCGACGGGGCCCGACACCTCGCCCACCGGGAGGTCGAAGATGACCGCCTGCAGCTCGGGCACGGCGCCGAGCTGGGGGATGGGCATGTCCTTGGTTACCAGGCCCAGCATGCCGCCCAGACGCTTGGTCTTGACATCCATGGTCTCGGCCTTGGCCAGGTCGGAGAAGGAAATCTCGCCGGCTTCGAGACGGACCTCGCCCGCCAGGGCCTCCGCCTCGGTCGCGTACAGGATGTGACGCAGGCGGACCTGAGCGTCGGTCATGAACTCGTCGCGGTGGGCGTCGTAGTAATTGTGGAGCGTTTTTTCGGAGTAACCGTAAAACTGGCCGAAGAAATTTTCATAAAAAGCGATGGCCAGTGTACGCACGCGGGCCTGTTCGATCTGGCGCTCCACCCTCGGGTCGGAATCCAGGTCCTCGTCGAGGGCGGCGAGGTAGAGCAGCTGCTCCTGGATTATCTGATCCAGGAAGCCCCGCCGGCCCTCCTCGGTGGTCAGCATGGACTGGTACTGGGCCGGCAGGTCGGCTATCCGCTGCTCCAAGTCGTCTATGGTGAAGGGTTCGCCGTCTATCCAGGCTACGGGGCGGTCGTCCTGGGCCTGCGCCGAAAGGCAGATCGCCAGAACCGTCAGAACGGTACAAATAAAGACTGTTCTACGCATAGTGTCACCTCACCGATGGCCAGTTTATCCGGGGTTAGTTTACACCGGGACCCGCGAGGTAGGCCGCGATGGCCTCCTCGTTACGTTTGATGCCCAGGCTCTCTTCGAGGGCGTCGTAGAACGCCTGCTCCTTTTCGCGGACCCGTGTCTCGAAGAGTCTCGACTGCGCTTGCGCGCGCACGTTCTCGTAATCTGACGTCTCGCCCGGGGCGAAATCGAGGACCTGGATCACGGCCCAGCCCCGGGAGAGTTCGAAGGGCTCGCTGATAGCGTCGGGTTTGAGGGAGAAGGCCTTTTCCTCGACGATCTGGGCGTCCCCCGTCCCGGCAAACAGGGGCAGGGGGTTCCCGCGGTAGAGCTTGGGGATCATGCCCCCGCCATCCCGGGTCGCGGCGTCGAGGCTGACCTCGCGGGCGATTTCACCGGGATCCTCGCCGGCCTTAATCCGGGTGACGACCCGTTCGGCGTCGGAGCGGGTGGCCGACAGGATGTAGCGCAGGCTCACCGCGTCGGGGCGGTCGAATTCGTCCCGGTGCGTGTCGTAATAAGCTCGGACGTCGGGTTCCGGTGCGAGGAGGTGCAGGATTATCTGGGGCCTGGCCTCGTCGAAGTCCAGGGGCTTGCCGGGGGAATAGGCGTCCACGACGAACACGTGCCAGCCCATCTGACTCTCCAAGGGTCCAAGGGGCACGCCCGCCTCGGCGGAGAAGAGGGCCTCGAGGATGTGGGGGGGTAAAACCTGATTGTCGGGATACAGCACCGGGAGCCGGCCGCCGTTCACCGCGCTCATGCGGTCTATGGAACGCTCGGAGGCCAGTCGGGCGAAGTCGGCTCCGCCACGGAGCTCGGAGAGGGCCTGCCGGGCCTCGGCTTCGTTCTCGGTCAGTATATGCCTGACGCTCGCCTGGGTGGGTGATATCAGGTCGGAGGCGTGATTCTTGTAGTAAGTGTAGAGCTCATCCTCGGAGAAGCCGTAGTCGGTGAAGCTGATACGGATGAAGTTGGAGATTATCACGTCCCGAGCGGCCTGCTCCAACTGGGCCTGTACATCGGGAAGCTGGTCCACACCCGCATCGAGGGCCGCCTGGTAGAGGACCTCCACCTGGATGGTTTTTTCTAGAAGCTGTTCCCGACCCTGGCGCGTTCCCGCCTGCGTGAGCCCCTGGTTACCGAGAAGGGCCGCGGTGCGCTGAAGGCCCTCGACGGTCACAGCGCCGTCGCCGATGTCTACCAGTACGGTCTCCTCCTCACCGCAACCTGTGATGAGAAGAGCGACGGACAGGGCGATGACCGCGGGGGTAATATTTTGCCTTCGGGCGCGTTTACGCACCGGTTACTCCTCGGTGTCGGTTTTTACCGGGGGCATAGCTCGCTGCGCTCGGTTCGCGGGACCGCTTTCGGAGGGTTTGCCTTCGGGAGTGGTTGTGCATTCGGAGCATTCGCGCTCGTGCCTCTCGGCTTTTTTGTAGGATTCGGGTCGGTAGTCGGTGGCGTAGAATCCCGCGCCCTTGAAAATCACGCCGCTCCCCGGCGACGGTAGCCTTTTTATCGGCCCCCGGCCGCACTCGGGACAGCTCTCCGGGTCGGAGGCGGTGATGGATAGGAAGAGCTCGAAACGCGTGCCGCAGCTCTCGCAACGAAATTCGTAAGTCGGCATTGCTCGTTCTTTTACGGGTCGAGCGGCTGAAAAGTATACCCAATGCCGCATCGTTGTGTCAACGTGCGGCGCCGGTTTTACCTTACCCCACAGGCCGCGCGTGCTTCGACGGGCGGGTTAGTGGACCCGCCCATCCACCCGCGCACGCCCCGGAGTCGTGGATTAGAATGTATAGCTTACGCTGAAGCGGTTCTTCATGCCGAAAAGTTCGCCCTCGGGCTGCTGGGCGAAATCGAACTGGATGCCCATGTAGCGAACGCTGAAACCGAAGCTGGTACCCTCGACCGCCGCCGACTCTTCGTAATAATAGCCGACACGCAGACCGACGATACCCGCGTACCAGTACTCTGCGCCCACTCCGTACACCGCCTCGCCGAGCTCCGTTTCCAGGTCGTCGGTGAGCTCGAGCATGTACTTGGAGTAGTCGAAGCTGAAGCGCATCTCGTTGAAATCGTCGTCGAAGGGAATCTCGTAGGCCAGGCCGAGCTTCAACATGCGCGGCAGCGGGTCCTCCTCCTCCAGGTAGACGAGGTCCGTCCCCAGATTCATCATGGTGGCGCCGACCGACAGCTTCTCCAGCGGCGTCCGCCAAAGGATGCCCGCGTCCACGGCCGCGGCCTGGGCCACGTTGTCGTTGGAGAGGTGGTCGTAGACGTACTTCAGCGTGCCGCCCACGCCCAACGTGTCCTCGATGACGTCGTACCCGTAGGACAGGCCGACGGAGAGGCCGTAGACGGCCATGTAGCCGATGGGCTGGGAGCTTTCCCTGGTGATGGCGACGAGGCCGGCGTTGGAGTACAGGACCGAGATGCCGAAGGTGCCGATGTCCTCGAAGTGGTGAATGTAGCCGAGGTAGTCGTAGTAGATGTCGTTTCCCTCGATGGAGCGGTCGGAGTGCATGGCGCCGACCATGTGGTCGGTGAAGAAACCGAGGCCGGCGGGGTTGTAGTATGTGGCGTGTACGTCGTCGGCCACGGCGGTGAAGGCCTTGCCCATTCCGCCGGGACGGGCGCCGGGGTCCATCGTCAGCCAGGGGACGGTGATGCTGACCGCATCGGCCAGGGCGGCACCGACACCGATGAGTGTCAACAGCGTCAAAAACAGCCTGCGCATACCACTCCCGTTGCATTTCCGGTGCGGGGGGTATGTTAACACGCACCCGCCCGCCCGCTCAAGCCGGTCTCTTAACCCGCTTCCCGTATACGCTGGCCTTTGCGGATAGTTCCTTTAAAAGGCCACGGTGATGCTTACCCGGTGGGTGGAGCCCAGCTCGTGGTTGAGCCAGCAGTAATCCAGTGAAATCCCCCACAGCGATACCCCGCCGCCCAGGGTGAGCTTCCCCCGGTCGGCGCCGACGCGGGCCGAGAAAACATCGGCCACGGTGAATTCGAGGCCTCCGTGGAGGTCGAGGCTGACGTCACCGAGGTCGATCTGCGCCGCGTCACCGTAGTCGGCCAGGATGAGCTCGGCGTCCCCGGAGAGGGTAAGCACGCTGTCTATCTCGGCCAGGTCCAGGCCCCACGCCCCCCCGAGCACCACCCGCGGGTCGAATGTGTCCGCGGTGCCGTTGCTCCAGGTTTTAACCGTGTAGGGATCGTGGAGTACCAAGGCCAGACCCGCCCGTTCCGCCGGCCGCCAGAAGACCCCCAGGTCGAAGCCGAACCCGTCGGCGGTGACCGCGCCGCCCTGGGCCGTGGCCGGGACCAGGTCGTCGTACAGGTAGCGCACGGTCACGCCCGCAGAGAGGTTTTCCGCGAACCGCCGGGCGTAGGTGAGCCCGAAGGCGTTCTGTGTCGAGTCCACCACGTCGTAGACCTCGGGCCGGCCGTCCTCCCCCCAGCGGGTCAGCTTGATGTCGTCGTAGCCGGTGCGGATCCAGGATAGACCGAAGGAGCCCAATTCTTCGTCGGGGGTCCAGAAGCCGGAGAGGGTGTCGTAGTTGACCAGGCCGGCGAAGCGGCTGGAGTGCATGAATAGGCCCCCGTAATTCCCGGCGAAGGCCAGGCCCGCCGGGTTGTAGGCCGGGGCGGCTGCGTCGGCGGCCAGCGCCGAATAGGCCCCGCCCAGGGCCATCCCCCGGGCCCCGAAGCCCGCCGTCAGGTAATCTCCGGCGTACAGCGTGTCCCCATCGGCCGCGACGGCGGTGACGATGAGCACGCCCAAAATCACGGTCGGCTTGATTAAACGCACGAAAGCTCCTAGCGCAGCATGATAAACTTTTCGAAGGCCGTAGTCGCGTCGTCGCCGTCGCGGGCCTCGAGGGAGTAGAGGTAGACTCCATTTGCCAACGGACGGCCGCCGGTGTCGTTCCCGTCCCATTCGATGACGTTGAACCCCGTGACCAGGTCGGTCGCCTCGAGCGTCCGCACCAGACGGCCTACGGGGGTGTAGATGCGGACGCGCGCCTGATCCGGGTGCGTGCTGGAGAAGAAGGTGAAGGCCGTCGGACCCGGGGCCGGGTTGGGCACCACCAGCACCTCGGAGAGGGTGAGACCGTCGGCCACCACGAGATCCGCCGAGGCGGACCCCGGCTCACCGAAGTTGTCGTAGCAGTAAAGCGTGAGCGTGTAATCCCCCGGGGGCAGATCGAGTTGCCTCTCGACGACCCCCCGGGTGAAGTCGCCGGTGACCGGAGTGTAGTCGTCGGTCAGGTCTATGTCGAAGCTGTGGTTTTCGGCCTCGGCGACGAGGATGATGGGCCGGTCGATGTCCCCGGAGACCATGGGCACCCCGCCGTCGGAGCGGAGCAGGAGGACCCCCTCCGGGTCCTCGAGCTCGGCGGTGAGCTTGACGCTTCCGTCGATGTAATCGCCGGAGGCGGTGGCGCCGTCGTCGAAGAAGAGGGTGACCGCGGGGCCCTCGTTGTCTGCGGGCGGGTCCACCGAGCCTACGATGGGCAGGTGCCAGACGGGGTCCCCCGAGTAGGGGGCGTCGGTTATGACATCGCCCGTGACCTCGTCCACCACATAGGCCCGGAGCTCCAGGTTGTAGGGGTAAATTTCGTAGTCGGAGAGGTCGTCATACATGGCCACCGGAAGGGCGAGTTGGGTCGAAAATTCGCCGTCCACCAGCTCCGCCGAGGCCGCCCCGACCAGGCGGTAAAGGCGGGTCTCGTTGTAGGTGTAGGGTAACAGCGGACGGTCGTAAGCCCGAATCTGGACCGTCCCGGAGTATGTCGGTCCGTCCGGCGGTTGCGAGGTCAGGCCGCCCGTGACGGTGATGACCTCTCCCCGGGCGACCCTCTCGGATTCGGGATCGGGGAGGGGGGTTATGCTGAGTCCGGGCTCGGCCCGACGGAAGAGGGAAGCGGAATCGCCGAACATCGTCTGGCGCTGGCGGTTGTCCAGATTCCCCGCGACGATGAGGTTCTGCATGTGAGCCAGGCCGAAGGCCGGTGTCTCGAGGTGAAGCCCCGGGTGGTAGAAGGCCTCGAAGAGGGCGCGGTGGTATTCGTCCTGAGCTCCGCCTCCGGCCGTCCGCGACGAGCCCGTTGCCGCTATGCAGCCGCGGGGGTGCCACAGGATGAACTCGCTGATGCAGTTGCGGTCCATGGACGGTATGCGGTCGAAGTCGCCGACGGAGCACGACGACTGGACCAGGAGCGGCGGAACGGGGCAGTCCCATTCGTCGAAGTCGCGGTAGAGGGGCGGACGGTTCGTCTCCGCCAGCTCGTGGGTCCAGGTGTGCCAGGCGCCGTGGCCGATGAAGCTGATCACGAGCTCGCCCTGACGGATGGCCTCTCGGAACGCGGGGGTGACGTGCTCCCGGGTGGCCCAGCGGCGTTTCCCCACGTCGTACTTCCTCGGGGTGTATAAACTCTCGCCGGTGCGGGCCATGCCCAGGGCGGTCATGTAGCATTTATCGTTCACCAGGCCGGCCTGCGCCGAGTCCTCCAGCATATCCTCGGCGTAGATGTCGAAAGGGATGGGCTCGTCGATGGAACCCGGGGGCTCGTCGCCGTTGTAGTCCACGGTGTTGTCCGCCAACAGGACGTGGTTGGTCTGCCAGCCGCCTCCGGGAATTTCGGGGTAAGCCGTGGCCAGGGCGACGTACGAATCGAGCTGGGAGGCCTCGTAGGCGGAGATGCGGGTGAGGGCGACCTGGGGCCGCGGTACGTCCTCATCCGGCAGCTCTTCGGGCAAGAGCGACGCGAAGTAGCCGTCGCAGGCGATGAAGGAGCTGTCCCTCAGGCGGCTGACGACGTAAGCGGTGGGGAGCATGGCCTGGGGGAACTTTCTCCAGTTCGGGCCCAGATACCGTTCGTCCAAGTCGCGGTAGTCGAAGGAGGTGTCGCCGACGAGGGTGACGAAGGTCAGCGGGTCGCCGACGCAGTCGGTCCAGGCGTGGTAGAGATAGTTGCGGATGGCGGTCGGGTCGAGCCGTCCGCCCGAGTACTCGTCGTAGATGTCGTCCACGCGGACCACCCGGACCCGCAAGCCCTCGGCGCGGTGCATATCAATCAGGGGGTCCAGGGGGGCGACGAGGTCCGGGTGGGCGATGTAGATTAGGTCCGCGTCCACGGGGGAATGAAGGTCCGAAGGTACGTCGAGGTAGACGTCGAGGGGCGGATTCGCCAGATCGAAGTCCGCGACCACCAGTTGGTAATCCGGCTCGACGTTCCAGGCGAACTCCGCTTCGCGCGCGCCCTCGGGGCCGGTGAGCTCGAAGTTCACCAAGGATTCACCCCGCGTGAGGTCCCAGACGGCGAGGGAGTCGCCGGTGACGTCGGTAACCCTTATCTTGCGTTCGCCCGAAATGCCGGGAGGGCCCCAACCCTCGAGCACTCCCGACTCCATGCGCGGGCCACGGTTGTAAATCACCTGGAAGTTGTCCACGCAGATGATGGCGTCGCCCGGTTCCTCGGGATTGTTGGGCAAGAGGGGCCAGGGCTTCACCTCGAAAACGAGGCTGTTCGTCCCGTCCTGCAACTCCTCGGCCGGTATGTCCCCCCAGGCCTCGTAGAGTCTTCCGATATCGGATATCGGAGTCGTTATCAGGGCTTCGCTCGGGTCGCCCGGCGTCGAACCGGTGTAAACCCGGAGCGTCGCGGGGTCGTCGAGACGGGTCGCCTTGAGACGAAGCGACAGTTGCGCGTCACCGCCACCGGGGTACTGGTCGAAGAGCTGGTAATCTTTTTTTATGTAACTGTTGACGTCCACCGAGAACCAGAAAGAGTAATCCATCCCCCTGCACACGTTCTCCGACCGGGCCAGGCTCATCCGCTCATCCTTGTCCTCGAGGTGCAGTCTTCCCTCGAGCCAGCCCAGTGTCGGTGAGTCCGACGGAGCGGCGTCGGTCTCGGTGAGACGCCGGAGCGGTTCGTCGGTCTGCGTCAGCCAGTAGTAGCTGTAGGGGGAGTACAGGTTGTGGTGGTTCGGCATTCCGGGGCGCCATTCATCCTCGGGGAGCCAGGTGACGTTCCCGTGACCCCAGAAGTAGAGGGCGTCATCCTCGTCGAAGGTCCCGTCGTCCTCCCCGGTGACCAGGACGGGAATCAGGTAGAGAGGGTCCTCGTCGAGGGTGTCCACGAAGTCGAGCATCTTCCCCGAGGAGGTGTAGAGGGTGAGGCGTCTCGGGTCCACCGTGGCGGGGTCCACCCCGGCCGCTCTCAGGTCCTCGGGCGTGACCCGGTAGAGCCCGTCGGAATCCACCACGACCTTGAGGCGGGGCAGGGGGAGCTCGCCCGAGTGAAGCTGTTCCGCCCGAGGGGGTGGGGGGTCCATGCGCCAGCCCTGTTCCCGGGCGTACTCGAAGTTGGGGGCCAGGCTCCGGGCCAGGTCCAGGGCCCAGGGGCTGTCACCGGTGTCGAGGTTGGGCGCCGGGCGTCCTCCCGGATAACGGAAGGCCACCTCGACCCGGATGCGCCGGCAGCCGGCCAACCGGCCGTCGGCGTAACTCACCGGGCGCAGGAGGAAGTGGGCCAGGCGCCATCCCCGCACCGTTTCAATCGCTCCGGGCTCCACGGTCGGCCTGGGTCGGGACGCCAGGGCGGGGTCCAGCTCGTAAACCGGCACCATGGAAACCATCTCTCCCTCGCCAAATTCGACCCAGCGCGGGGCGGGGAGGGGGTCGTCCACGCTCCGGGAGTAGGGCTCGAAGCTCTGAGCGGAGACGGCCGGATTCGCGTCGGGAGGAATCCACAGCCGGGCGCGGAATACCGGCAGGCCGACGCTGCCCGGCAGGTCCTCGGTGGTGGTGCCCGAAACGCGTATCGCGGTATACACCTCGCCATCGACGGGCGCGGCGTAGGTTTCCGCTTCCGGGAAGGTCACCTCGAAGGAGGCGCCGTCCTGGTCGCAGTACAAGAGCTCGATGCTCGGGATGCCCTCGGTCTCGGACGAGTCCGACGCGGCGATGAACGACGGGGAGGCGCTCTGGGCGAGGGTGGGCGCGCTTGTGGCCGGACCCGTGGACGGGGAACCGGAAGTTGCGAGGGCGGACGGCGTTGTGCCGACGGCAACGCCCGTCTCGCTCGTTTCCGGCTCGTCATCCGTCGCTGCGGACGTCGCGGCGCCCAGGGCCAATGATGGCGCCAGAAGGGCCAGGAGCCAAAGGTTACGTGGGAGCTTACCCAATCGGCGAATCATCTCCACTGCGCCCTTCCTTCCCGAGACGGTTCCGAGGGGTCAGGTTTGGTTATTATTATTTACCTCTCCTATATCCGGCTGGAAGTCATCAGCTTATCTTCTTCGCGGTTCGACGTACCGTTAGCTCCGCCGAAGGCTTGGTTGGGCTTGTTAACCAGGAGTCGGACGCCAATCCTTCAGGTGTAACAGGTGTATCATCTGCACCTTTAAAACGGTCAGAATCTGCAAAAGTTGGAGATTTTCGGAGATGGGTTTTCAATAATCACACTTTTTAAAATCCAGAGGGAAATAAAGTAACATCTTTAGTATCTTGCGCATCAGCCCCGACCAGCGACGTCAGCCGCCGCGCGGGTCAGGAAATCTCCCGCCACAGCACCCTCAACGGCGCGGCCACGGCCAACGGGAAAGCGAGGAGCCACAGCAACGGGTTGAACCGGGGCCCGTTCTTTCTCATATACCGCCAGAACGCCTGATGGCTCCAGAGCACGCTCCGCGCACGAACCTTCCCGACGCTCGACCCGCCCCGGTGGACCACCGTCACCTGGGGGTAGTATAGCGTAAATTTCCCCGCCGAGACCAACCGTCGCGCCAGGTCCACGTCGTTGAAGAAGATGGGGAAGCGGGTGTCGAAACCACCCATCCCGATGAAATCCTCCCGCCGCACCATCCAGCACGAGGCGTAAACCTGCTCGACCCGCCTCGGCTCCTCGTGGTCGAAGTCCCCCATCTTCCAGCGGTTGAACAGGCCGCTCCTCGATAATACGCGCGACAGCCCGGTGAGTTCGCAGAGGAGGTCCCAGGTCCCGGGGAGCCTCCGGCAGGTCCGCTGGGTTTCCCCGTCCTCCCCGACGAGTCGCGGCGCCACGCCTCCCAGGGTGTCGTCTTGTTCGAGGACGTCGGCCAGTCTCCGGACCCCATCGGGCGGGAGGAAGGCGTCGGGGTTCAGCAGGAGGATGAGCTTTCCGTTCGCCTTGGCGACGGCCCGGTTCGATGCCGCGGCGTAGCCCTGGTTCACCGGGCTGGCTAAGAGCCTTAGGGGCAAGGGGTTTAAACCCCTTGTCTGAATAAGTCGTGCAGCTTCAACGGAGCCGTCCCGCGAGCCGTTGTCGAAGACGATGACTTCCACCGGCTCGTTCGGCGAGCCGTCGTGCCGCGCGAGGCAGTCCAGGCAGCGGACGAGGTCGTCCCGGGTGTTGTAGCTGACGACGACGACCGTGACGCGCGGCTTGCCGACCGAGGACACGTTACGCCCGGCTCACGAGGTCGGGGTCGGTCTCGGCCAGGAGGCTCTCGTCCTCGGCCAGCCGCTCGGTGTAACCCTCCCGACCCATGTAGGCGTAGGTCGTCTTCTTGCCCTCCTCGACTCCGGGCTGGTCGTACACGTTCACCCCGGCGAGCTTCCCGGTGATGGACACCGCCGCTTGGCACAGGTACACCAGCGAGCCCAGCGACCGCTCGTTCAGCTTCGGGAGTGTGAGAACGAGTGAGGGGGTCTTGGCCCGCAGGAGCGCCAGCCGCGTCCCCTTAAACTCGGCGTGCAGGAGCTCGCCCAGGCCCCGCCCGCCCAGGTAGCCCAGGCTCGCGTAACCTGAGCCCTGGGGCGGGACCCGCACGTCATCCCCGGTATCTTCCGCCTCGAGGAGCCAGACGACCTTGTCCTTGGGCCCGTCGGTGTAGAGCTGGAGCTGGGAGTGCTGATCGGTGACGCCGAGGGCGGCCTGGGGCGTCGGCCCGTAAGGTTCCGTCCCTTCACGGCGCTTGCCCAGGCTCTCGGCCCAGAGTTGGGCGAACCAGAGGGCGAAGTCGCGCAGGCCGTCAGCGTAGGGCATGACCGAGACGATTTTCCGCCCGGCCTGGTGGTGCTGGTGGAGGGCCAGGGCCAGGGCCAGGGCGGGGTTCTTCCGCCAGTCGGGGCTCACCGTGGCGGTGCGCATGGCCCGTGCACCGGCCAGGAGCTCCCGGACGTCGATTCCCAGGAGCGCCGCCGGGACTAGCCCCACGGGGCTCAGCACCGAAAACCGGCCGCCCACGTCGGGCGGCACGTCGAAGGTCGTATAATCCTCG
>Ga0180429_10003577_pt1 | contig 12563 bp, 7 predicted proteins | sample SS_ome_FD_132428 | JGI IMG/M metagenome (GOLD analysis project Ga0180429, IMG submission 132428) | Hypersaline lake sediment archaeal communities from the Salton Sea, California, USA - SS_1_S_1 metaG | ecosystem: Environmental > Aquatic > Non-marine Saline and Alkaline > Hypersaline > Sediment ... | reverse complement strand
ATCTTTTGCGGTGGTTGACCCGGAACTGAAGGCAGAATACTACTTCGACGACAGCACCGACCCATTTTCAACAGTTGGCCCCGAACAGCTGAAATTTGCAGAACAGCTATTCAGGGAAGGACGTTTCGAGGGACGGATTCATAAGATCGAAGAGAATACGAGCCAGATCATACAGGGGCTCATTCTTCACACCTCCACTTTCACAAAACCGCTTCGTATCAATTTCGATCAATCAGTCCTGCTACTGGCCAGTATTGAGCCGGTCATGTACAACAGGTTAATCGCCGAAACCAAGGCAGAGTATGACGCCAAGATTTCCTACCTCCAGGCACCGCCAGCGGAAACAGCCGAACTCCATGCCTGGACCGAATTGGAACCGGGCCACATTCTGCGGGTCGAGCCCGACGAAAGCTACCTTGCAGGGCTCAAGACTGACCTAATGTCATGGCTTTCACTGGCGGTATTCATGCTCAGCATGTTTACCTTTGCGCTGCTCATGTACCTGATCAGGAAATTTGTCACGCATCCAGTGAGCCAACTCGATCATCAGCTGGAACTTGTCGTGCAGAACAAGTTGAAAAACATCGAAAAGCCGACACAGAAAGATGAAATCGGCCGGCTTGGACTCAAGTTTCATGGGCTTTACAAAGAACTGTCTCACATGCTCGACCATACTCGGGCGATGTCTCGCACTGATTCGTTAACCGGCTTGCCAAACAGAGTGGCATTCAACGATGTTGCACAACACCGGATCGCCGAGGCCGAGAAAAAACAACAACACCTCAGCTTCATTTACATCGATCTGGACAATTTCAAATTCGTGAATGACAAGTATGGCCATGACGTCGGCGACAATCTGCTGCGAGCATTTGCACACAAGATGCTGAACCTGCTGGCCAGGCACCAGTCCGCAGAGGTTTGGATGGAGATGTTCAGGCTCTCCGGCGATGAATTCTCTATCCTGCTTCAGGGGCTTGAACATCCTGACATTGAAGGCTTTTCAAGAAAAATACTCTTGTTGTTTGATAGCGGGTTTCATTTTGACCAGGGCACCTTCCCGGTTACGGCAAGTCTTGGGATTGCAACCTACCCGGAGGACGGGCATACGGTCACACAGCTGATTTCCAATGCCGATCTGGCAATGTATCAGGCGAAATACGAAGGCAAGAATCGTTATGCGCGTTATTCGCGGAAGATCGCCGAGCACTCGAGACGTCAAGTTGATATAGAGGAACAACTCAACAAGATCGATCCCGATAAAGAATTTCACTTGCTCTATATGCCGATCGTCGACCGTAACGGGAGATGTGCCAGTTGCGAAGTATTGCTCAGATGGAAGTCGCCCATACTGGGAAATGTTGGCCCCGCAGAATTCGTACCGATTGCAGAATCGAGCGGCCAATTCATCAAAATTGATTACTGGGTAATTCAGAAAGCGATTTCAACGCTGCCCCAAATACGCGACTATCTTGGCGAGAACGTCACGTTGTCCATCAACGTCTCCTCTGCCCAACTCGGCTCCGACCAGATCAAGGACTATCTCAATGAAACCTTGCAGAAATACGGTGTGCCAGGTTCAGACATAGAGATTGAAATTACAGAAACCTATAACCTGGAGCAGCTGGAGAATATTCTGGATCGCCTTAATATCTTTCGCGACCAGGAATTTGCGATTGTCATCGATGACTTTGGGGTCGGCAACACGTCTCTGATGCAATTGATAGACAGCCCTATTGACCGGATTAAACTCGATAGGGACTTCGTGGAACGGGTGACTCGCGCGCACAAGGATGAACTGATTACAGCATTCATCAATCTCTGTCATATTCAGAACATAGAGGTCACCGCGGAGGGCATAGAAACTGAACAACAATATCGCCTGCTCTTGGATGCAGGCTGCGACAATTTCCAGGGCTACTATTTTTCTAAACCCAGACCCCTTGCAGACTTGGCCGGGTTTGCCCCGCATGACGACATCCATGCACCTGGCATTGCTGCCGACCCCAACAACCAACCCCAAAGTGAGCCTTTGTCCTGAGGGAAATCATTACCTCGCCAATTCGAACGATGCCATGCATTAACAAAGTTGAGGCATGCTTGGTTCCGCTTCAGATGACCTCGTTCAGAACAAACACCCTCGCCGCTGATGAACTTCAGGCAAGTCACTTGTCGGCGACAGGCGACACCCGCTTTCGCGGATTCCAAACTGTTTTCAGTTAATATGACGCGAGACAATTGATTCGGATATTCATTGGCTGAGGAAACTGAAAGTCAGCATTCCCCTTTTCAACAAAGGGGCAAGGAAATGGTAATAATTTCTGTATCGGCTGTATCGATGGTCTTGGCAGATCCCACTATGGGCCATTGAGCAGCGCTCGCAAACAAGAGATTATAAATTCGGCGTGATTCGAAAAAGAACTTGTGACCTTAACTTCTTTCATTCGCGAAAATGACCAGCACTCTTTCACACAACATACTCGGTAATATCGCGTCGGCCTTGGGCTTCGTCCTGATTGCCTTTGGTATTTGGGCACTCGGAGGCGCGATCTATTTTGCCTGGGGACTTTTTCAGGATCCGAATAGCATCTCCTATTTCGCCACGTATTTTTTCGAAACGACAAAGATCTCTGCGCACCTGGAAAATGCTGCCGAAGGTACCGCCCATCTGATCTCCTGGCTCGTTGTGACGCTATTGCTGCTGGTGCTGGGGAAACTGGGCGACTGGACCATCACTGCGGGTGTCCGGCTCCTGAAAGTTCGTGACAGCCACCGCCAGTAAGCCCAATTCGCCCCCAAAAAATGGCCCCCGATGCTCATCAACCGATTGAGTGACTTCAGTTCAATCCGCACAGCTATTTGGGCAACATCTCCCAGGCTGAGGCAACTACCATGCACCTCAACCAGCTCCAAGCTCCGCTGCTTGAGCGCACCCATAGGCCCACTGTCGAGGATCATACTTTGCGGATGTCGCCTACCCTAACCAGTACATGGCGCGTTACTACGGGGCCCAGCAGTTCAAAGAAAACGGTAGAGCCCAGAATCACGGTCAGAATCGTATCTTGCAGTTCGGGGAAGCGTTGACCGGCGAGCAGAGCCATGCCTATGGCCACGCCGGCTTGAGGCAACAGTGCCAGCCCAATCCATTGCCGCGTAGTCGGTTCCGTGCCGCTCAACCAGCCACCCAAGCGGGTACCCATAATGCGTCCGGCCATACGCAAAGCGATATAGGCCAACCCGAGCAGCCCAACTTCGGCGAGAGTCTCAACGTGTAACGTTGCACCGGCCAGCAGGAAGAACAGTATAAGAAACGGCCATTCGATACCCTCGATGGCATGGAATGGGCGCTCATGGTGCCTGGCCAGATTTGCAACAACTGCACCAAGCATCATGGCGGCAAGGATATAGGAGACGTTCGCCCAGACCGCCAGGCCAGCGCAAAGCAGTACCATTCCCAACGCTTCGGCCTGGGTTGGTTGGCCGGGGCGGATCCGGCCGGTGAGGTAGGCCATCGGCACCCCAAGTGCGGCACCCAGCAGCAATGCACCACCAACATCCCAGGCGCCCGAAACAATCACATCTGCTGCACCGCCCTGTCCGCTCAGCGCCTGCACCAAGGCAAGCAACAGGCTGAACATCAACAGGCCCCATGCATCGTCTATGGCTACTATGCCCAACAGCGTATTGGTGAATTTCCCTTTGGCTCGGTACTCACTGACGATGTCCACTGTGGCGGCCGGCGCCGTTGCCGGGGCAATACCTGCCAACAACAAAGCAATTTCCACAGGCACCCCAAAAGTCGCCAGCACCGAGAACATCAGCACGCTGGTCAAAACCACTTCGCCAATCGACATGGACAGTACGGAACGACCCAACTTGCGCAAAGACGGAAGCGTCAACCTCTGGCCAAGCAGGAATCCGATCATGGCCAAGGCAATGTCGGTCAAAACCGGAAACCAGGCGATTATGAATTGCGGCAACCAATCTAGTACGGAAGGACCGATGACAAAGCCTGTCAGCAATAAAAGGGTGACGCGAGGAAGCGGCGTTCGCCTGCCCGCAAGATCGGCCAGCAGTCCAACGAGAAACAAACCGCCAAAGGTAATCAGGATCTCGGCAATCGATTGAGTGTGAGTCACGTGGTTTTTCTTCTAGGTCCAATACCGAATATCGATGCTTACAACAGCAAGCAGATCCATCGCCCGAGAGATGCTGAAGTCAGCTCATCGGGCAAGGGCGTTCCCGACAACACAGTCAGATTGAGTATGGAGTTATGTTGCTGATCGCTCAAGGTGGCGTCTGATTATGCGCTCTCCCACCCGACCAGCCAGATCGGCTAACGGCTTGCCCTTACCGATGATCAGCGGACATATCGCTGCGAGTTTCGCATTGAGCCGGATCAATCCAGATTGGTCGGCCAACACGTCATTTTCAGCGAATCGCACGTATGCCGGGCATTGGGGAGCACAGAGCCCACAGTTCAGAAAAACGTCTTGCTCGATGAGAACAAAATTGGCTCTCTCCGGAAGGCCGGCCCTCCAGACATCGACGCCCTTGGATTAGATACAGTGGATACAGTCATGTCTGATTGTCCCTAGAGTCGGCTCAAATAGAGCAAAGGAACGAATAGCAATGCAGGCTGTATCTTTGGATAATGGACCAACAAACCCTTACCTCTTTGTTGCATGGTCACCACGGGCCGCAGGGGTGGCGTCCCGAACAATGCCCCGAGTGACACCGTCCTCTCCCGTCGCCTCATTGAAACTTGCAATTCATCGGTAGCGAACTGAGAGTATTCTTAGTATGGATACCGCTGCCCCTTTCATGGATTTGTCATGCTGAAAAAGTTGTTCCTTGCCGTTGTGCTTTTGTCGCTCGTAATCGGTGGCATCGTGTTTACGAAGCTGGGCCAGTTTGAGGTAATGGGTGAGGCCGCGGCCAACATGGAGATGCCACCGGAGACTGTTACCGCGAGCACGGTCAACGAGGACCAATGGGAGCAGGTGGTCCGTGCCACCGGCAGCATAGTGGCGGTCCAGGGGGTCACCGTCAGTTCAGAGATCGCAGGACGGGTCACCCGGATTAGTTTTGAGTCCGGTACTGCGGTCGAGGCCGGCGATGTCCTGCTACAGCTCGACACGTCCACCGAGGAGGCCCAGCTCGCCTCCGCCGAGGCCGCTGCTGCCTTGGCCAGAACCGAACTGGCACGTGTCCGCAAACTGATCGACCGTAAGCTCACGTCAGCTGACGCCGTCGACCAGGCCGAGGCACAGGTCAAGGAAACCGTTGCCCAGGTCGGCGTTATACGAGCATCGATTGGAAAGAAGACAGTGCGCGCGCCTTTTGCCGGGCGCCTGGGCCTGCGCCAGGTCAACCTGGGCGAGATTCTCAGAGAAGGCACACCCATCGTCTCGCTGCAAACGCTCGACCCCGTGTACGCAGACTTTTCCGTGCCGCAACGAGAACTGGCGCGCCTGGAGAGCGGCATGCAGGTACGCGTCCATTCGGACATTGCTGCCGGAGAGGTATTCCATGGCGAGATCACTGCCATTAACCCGGAGGTGGACCCCATCACCCGCAACGTGCGAGTCCGTGCCCTGGTCTCCAACCCGGGTGGTCGATTACGTACCGGCATGTTCGCCAGCGTTGAGGTAGTGCTTCCGCAATCCCGTGCGGTGCTGGCCGTGCCTGCCACCTCGGTGCTCTATGCGCCGTTCGGCGATTCGGTGTTCGTGGTCGAAGAGCAAGCGGATGAAGAATCCGGAAAGGTGGAAAAGGTCTTGCGCCAGCAATTCGTTCGCCTCGGTCAGGAACGCGGCGATTACATCGAGATCACCCAGGGCCTCGAGCCCGGCGAGACCGTGGTCAGCAGCGGCGTGTTCAAGCTGCGCTCCGGGACCCGGGTGGTGATCGACAACACCCTGGCCCCCGAGGCGAGCCTCGACCCGCAGCCAAGCGAGTCCTGATCGAATGTCCAACACCAGCTTTACCGACCTTTTTATCAGGCGCCCGGTTCTGGCGATCGTTGTCAACCTGCTGATCCTGATCGCCGGATTGAGCGCCTGGAACACCCTGAGCGTGCGTCAGTACCCACTGAGCGAGAATGCCTCGGTACAGATCACCACCGTCTACGTGGGCGCCAGCGCGGAACTGGTTCGCGGCTTTATCACCACACCCTTGGAACGCGCCATCGCCGCGGCCGAAGGTATCGACTATGTCGAATCCAAGAGCCTGCAGGGCATCTCGATCATCAATGCCCGGCTCAAGCTCAACTATGACTCCACCAAGGCACTGACCGACATCTCGGCCAAAGTCGACCAAGTACGCAACGACCTGCCCGTGGAGGCACAGGTTCCCGCGATCAGCGTACAGTCTGCCGATTCTCAGGTCGCTGCCGCCTACCTGAGCTTCTGGTCGGAGATTCTCTCGCCGGAACAGATCACCGACTACCTGATTCGGGTGGTGCAGCCGCGGCTGTCGGCCGTGAACGGCGTGCAGCGCATCGAGATCTTCGGCGCACGCACCTTCGCCATGCGCATCTGGCTCAAGCCCGAACGCATGGCGGCCCTGCATATCAGCCCGGTCCAGGTGCGTAACGCCCTTGCCGCCAACAACTACCTGGCGGCGATCGGCAACACCAAGGGCTCGCTGGTGCAGACCTATCTGGCCGCCAACACGGACATGCACAATCCTGAGGACTTTCGCCGACTGGTGATCTATCAACGCGACGGTACGATCGTACGTCTGCAGGACATCGCCGAGGTGGAACTGGGCGCAGAGGATTACGACACCGTGGTACGTTACTCGGGCGACACAGCCGTGTTCGCCGGCGTGTTCCCACAACCCAACGCCAACATCATCGAGGTCATCGACGGCGTACGCGCAGAACTGGACAAGCTCAAGCAGGAGATGCCCAGTGGCCTCGATGCCAGCATCGGCTACGACGCCTCGCAGTATGTCAGCGATGCGATCAACGAGGTAACCGGCACGCTGGTTGAAACCCTGGCCATCGTGGTCATCGTGATCTTTCTGTTCCTCGGTTCGGTGCGCTCGGTGCTGGTGCCTGTAATGGCCATTCCGGTGTCGCTGATCGGCGGTATCTTCCTGATGCAGGCCTTCGGCTTCACACTGAACCTGCTGACCCTGCTGGCTATCGTGTTATCGGTGGGCCTGGTGGTGGACGATGCCATCGTGGTGGTGGAAAACGTGGAGCGCCACCTGCGCGAGGGCCGCACCCCACGCGAGGCCGCGATGCTGGGTGCACGCGAGCTGGTCACACCGATTATCGCAATGACGCTCACCCTGGTCTCGGTTTATATCCCGATCGGCTTACAGGGAGGATTGACCGGCGCGTTGTTCCGCGAGTTCGCCTTTACCCTCGCGGGCGCAGTAGCCATATCGGGGGTGGTCGCACTGACGCTGTCCCCAACCATGTCCGCGAAGCTGCTCCGCAGCGCCGAAGATGAGGAACGCGGCCTGACCGGTTGGCTCAACCATCATTTCGATCGTCTCCAGGCAGTCTATGGTCGGGCCCTCGATGCCACCCTGAACGCACGGCCCGCCGTGTACCTGGTGTGGTTTTCAGTCAGCCTGTGCACCGTGCCGATGTACATCTTCTCGCCCAGCGAGTTGGCCCCCGTCGAAGACCAGAGTGTGCTGTTTGGCATCATCAACACCGCCTCCAATGCAACCACCGACCAGAACACCGTTTACGGTGAGGCCGCGGAGCAGGTCATGCTGAATGTGCCCGAAGCGGCACTGACTTTCCAATTGCTGTTCCCACCGTCGATTGGGGCAACCATCGGTGCCGATGGCTTTAGCGGGGTGGTGGTCAAACCCTGGGCGGAACGGGACCGCACCGTGGCCGAGATGGTGCCCGAGGTACAGGGCGCAGTATCGCGAATTCCCGGCATCCAGGTCTTCATCACTATGCCGCCGGCCTTGCCGGGCGGCAGCAACTTCCCGGTTGAACTGGTAATCACCTCTACCGCCGATGCCGATCGCCTCCTCGAGATCGCCCGGGTGCTGCAGATGAAAGCCACCGACAGTGGTCTGTTCGCCTTTCCACCCGATATTGACCTGAAAATCGACCAGCCCCAGGCCATGATTGTGTTCGATCGCGACAAGCTCGCCGACCTCGGCCTGAACCTGTCCCAGGTTGGCGCGGATCTGGCGGTCGCCACCGGCGGCAACTTTGTCAACCGTTTCAACATGGACGGCCGGAGTTACAAAGTGATACCCCTGGTATCACGCGTCGACCGGCTCACCAGTGAACAATTGCAGAACATCCACGTGGCTACGCCCGCCGGCGAGATGGTGCCGCTGTCGACATTTGCCCACATAGCGCGTTCGGTCGTACCTCGGTCGCTCAACCGCTTCCAACAGCTCAACGCCGTGAAACTGTCCGGCGTCAGTACGCGCACGCTCGACGAGGCACTCAGTTTCCTCGAAGACGCGGCGGAAGAAATCCTGCCATCGGGCTACAGCATCGACTACACGGGTGAGTCCCGGCAGCTGCGCACCGAGGGGAACAAGTTCCTGCCCGCCTTCTCCCTCGCCATCCTGATGATCTTTCTGGTACTGGCGGTACAGTTCAATTCTTTCCGCGATCCCTTGGTCATCCTCGCCGGTTCAGTCCCACTGGCCATGTTTGGTGCCCTGATATTCACCGTGCTGAAAATGCCTGATCCCAACATGCCGCACTGGACCAACGGCTGGACCACGACCATGAACATCTATGCCCAGGTTGGCCTGGTGACCCTGGTGGGATTGATCGCCAAGAACGGCATTTTGATCGTCGAGTTCGCCAACAAACTGCAGGAAGATGGTGTTGCCAAGCTGGCGGCCATCCGCGATGCGGCGATGATTCGCCTGCGCCCCGTATTGATGACCAGCGTGGCAACCGTTGCCGGTCACTTTCCGCTGGTGCTCGTCTCCGGTGCAGGTGCCGAGGCTCGAAACTCCATAGGCCTCGTGCTGGTCGGCGGTATGGCTATCGGTACTGTCTTCACGCTGTTCGTAGTGCCTTCGATCTACATGCTGATGGCCAAGGACAGGTCGGCACCTGGTTATTCACATCCGGAGTGACAACGGCCTTGGCCGTCAAAGGCCATGGTTCTCCCGCTCAGAGGAACGTGGACCGGCACCTCGGCCGCCTGCATGAACTGTTCGGTCCGGGTTCCGGGCAGGAGCTGGCCGTTCATGGTCGCCTGTTCGTTCGCATGCGAGGCAATAACCGCCTTGGGTTTGACCAACTCGTTGACCACATAAGCGGCCTCCGCGGGCCCGGTGGTAAAGGTGTCACCGATATTCATCACGGCCAGTTGCACGCCATAGTGGTCCCTGACCACCGCTTCCTGTTCGGCAGTGATCCCGGTGTCTCCAGAGAGATAAACACTGAGGCCATTGGAGAAGGTCACCACGTAGCCGGTCGGCGGCCCCGCGTAGGCGGTGAGGCCGGACGCCTTGAGAAGGGCACCCAGTTTGCCACCAATCATCTCGCCCGCTATTCCGTTGGAGTGGGCCGCTGGAACCGTCGTCATGGTAACGCCGTTCATCTTTCTGGAGGCGCCGAAACGCACGAGCTGTGATTGTCCGGCACTGCCGCCCAATGCCTCCAGCTTTGCTGCAAAGAACTTCGGCATTTCGCTGCCGGTAACGATCCTGGCACCTTTTGCCAACGCAATATTGACGCTGTTGGTGTTGTGCACCGATGTAACAGCAAAATCCGGTTTGGCGCATTCACCCGCGTTTGCATCACGGATGTGTCGATCACCGACATGATCACCATGCATGTGGCTTACCAATATGACATCGATGTCACCAAGCCGCGGATCATCCGCTCCCGCCACCGTCCGGCCGGCATCGTAAAGCAGGCGCGTTCCGTCAGGATCCTCGAGAATCAAGGCACGGTCGAAGCGGCAGAACTCCCCTTCATGACTGCCAAGCGGCGTGATCTTCACAACGCCATCCGAAGCGGGTAACAGGCCGATTTCTCTGTAGTACCGCGCAGCGCCGGGATGCAACCGTTCTGCGGGAACGTATTTCACCGTGTTGGCCGATGTCGTGTATCGACCTTGCTGCAGGCGGCTGACCAGCGCGTCATGTCCCTGGTCAATGGCGCTTGCCAGTCGGTAGACCACCTCATCGTCAAGATCAGACCTCACCAGAATCAGGGACCACAGGGCAACGGAATGAATGTCCTCCGCCTGGCCTTTATAGGTGCCAGCTGGCACCGTCATCCTTTGCAGGTGTGGATGCTTCTTGAGTATCTGTTGTACCTGCTCCTGCGACGGTGGAATGAATTTGCCTCCGGCGGGACTGTCACTCACTTTCACGAAACCCGGCCACCCGATTCCCGCACCCCACAGGGCTTCGGCTTTTCCTTGCAGGACGAGCCTGGGGCCATCCGCGGCTTTGTCCAGGATAATCTGCTGAAAATCCTTGTCCGGCTCGAGGCCGAGGCCATCGAGCACGTCATTGACGAGTATCCTCAAACCTGACGCTTTGGTACCGAAGGCAATCGGTTGCCCTTTCAAGTCTTCAATGCTCGCGTACTTTGAGTCACCAGGTACTACGAACATCCCGGGGTTCGGATACATCACCGAAAGCACCTTCAGGTTGGCTGCCGGGCGGCCGATTCCGTCCAGGGCAACACGTGCTGCGTTCCCTTCAACCTGACCCACATCCACGTCGCCGGCCTCCAGCAGTTTCAGGTTGTGCCTGCTACCTCTTGTGGCCAACACCTCGACCTTGACCTGGCTGTCCGTCGCATTGATCGCCTCCGCAAGGTGCTGGCCGAACAACTGGAAGCCACCACCTTTGGTGGCAGTTGCCCAGCTGACAGGCGTGGCAGCGCCGGCCAGTATCGGTGAAGCAACCGCCGCTATCAGGAGACAGACCGGGACCGGGACAAATTTCATGACGCACCTCATGACGACGCAGACGCTTTAAACGTAAAGGAGTCCTGATAGTAGAAGCGCACCCAGCACCATTAAGCCTGTAGAAAATACGGAAGAAAACGTTCGCACGGGGCGTATGCCATTGCCTCCATCAGCGACAGTGCCTGGAAACTCTGTTGCTTGTGCATGGCAACTGCCTTCGCTTCGCAAAAACGTCATGTGCTTTGCACGTTGGGCCTTTGCATCGAGCCCACGCGACTTCAAACCGCCGCCGCGTCTGAGAGGGCGGAAACGTCAAGCAAGCGCTTTTTGCCAACCCGATGAAGCAGACATGGCGACGTTTGCTATCCTCCCGAGACCATCCCAATGGGAAAGGGCGAAGATAGTGCAGTCGCAAGAAAGAAACGGTCTGGTGCAAAGGTATCTGCTGCGAAAACCCAAGTATCCACTTCACCAGCACAGCGGCGAGCGAAACCGGGGCCTCAAACAGCAATACGCCAGACTGCGTGCATTGCTTATCACCGCAAGCCTGTTTGCCACTCAGGGCGTTTTGGCCGGGCAACCCCTCTTCGATGCCCACCTCCACTACAACATCGAGGATGCTGAGCATTACCCCCCGGACAGAATCATTGCCATTCTGGGCGAGAGCAAGGTCGCAAAGGCCGTTGTCACCAGCAGGCCACCGCGACAAGCGCTGGTTTTGCATGAAAGCGCGCCATCAGTGATTCTGCCGATCCTCGGCGTGTATCGCACTCAGTTCGAAAAACAGCTCTGGATGTATGACAGAAGCCTCCCGGGTCGTGTCGAAAGTCTCCTCGAGGAAGGGCCATGGAGAGGTATCGGCGAACTGCATATCTTCGCGAAGGACAGGCGCAACCCGGTTTTCTTGAGGATTGTTGAGCTCGCAGCAGCGCATTCGTTACCGTTGTTGATGCACTGCGACCCGGCCGTTATCGATGCCATTTTCGAGCATGCGCCTGAAGCCAAAGTGGTGTGGGCGCATGCCGGCGCTTATCCCTATCCGCCTCTGTTACGCGATTACCTCGATCGTTATCCGAACTTGCACGTCGACCTGTCGGTCAGAGACGAACGAATTGCCCCCTCGGGTGCCATTGCAGAAGCCTGGGAATTGCTGCTCTTCGAGTTTTCAGAAAGATTCCTGGTTGGCGTGGATACCTACCGGACAGAGCGCTGGGCTCGCTACCCTGATGTGGTCAAGCAGATACAAAACTGGCTGGAGCAGCTCCCCGTGGAAGTCTCTACGGCGATAAGGTATGAAAACGGTCAGCGTTTATTCGCTGAAAATCCCTCTAAATGAGTGTCATCACAACCAGTCTCTGTCCACCCTGTTCATCTGAATTTCCGGCATCTCCTCGACCAATCGACACAGTTTTTCTGCCTCGCTCTCGAGATGTCTGCGGTCGCCACCCACCATGCAGACAGCAAGCACGGAACGCTGCCATTTGTCCCGGTATCCAACCTCAGCGACCGAGGCGTTGAAACGACTGCGCAGGCGCTCCTTCACGCTCTTGAGCGGACCACGCTTTTCTTTCAGCGACCGTGCGTCCGGGATAATCATTTCCAGGGTCAAAAGGAGCACAAAAAGACTGGCATCATTCAAGGTCCGTTCCTCCCTCCGCCAGGATTCGATAAACGCCTGCAGAT
>Ga0180429_10003576_pt1 | contig 12564 bp, 5 predicted proteins | sample SS_ome_FD_132428 | JGI IMG/M metagenome (GOLD analysis project Ga0180429, IMG submission 132428) | Hypersaline lake sediment archaeal communities from the Salton Sea, California, USA - SS_1_S_1 metaG | ecosystem: Environmental > Aquatic > Non-marine Saline and Alkaline > Hypersaline > Sediment ... | reverse complement strand
ATCACCCGCGGATCGTCTCGCAACGAGTCACGGAATGCCCGCCACTGGCGCAGCTGTTCCTGTCGCCGCACGCTGGTCATCGTGCTCAGCCGACTCGGTGTCACAAAATCGAGATCGCGTGTTTTGATGTTCTTCGTCTCTCCATTGCGATTCACCGTGACAGCATTTCCGGCGCTGAGTTCGCGTCGCGTCGTGACCTTACGATCGGACTTCGCGTCGTACAACTCCACCGCGCCGTCAAAGACGTGGATTTCGGTGACGCCATCGGTCGCCACACTGATCCCAAACTCCGTGCCGAGATCCACCAGTTCAACGGTAGGAGCCAGGACCGTGAATCCCCGTGCCGGTGGCGGAACGTGCGCTCGCAACCGCCCCGACCGGCAAATGACGCGAGAATCATCAAGGATTTCAAGCGACGCCGGTCCTTCCGCGACAACCGTTGCTCCACAATAGAACTCCAATTGCAGGAGTCCGACATCCCATTCGAGCGTTCCCGGTGGAATCGTCTTGCCCGCCACCCAATCCGCCGTGTGCTCTCCCTGCAAATCGGACACTCGTGTCAGCACGGCAACGCCCGGGTCGCTCGTCTCTTCCTGGCCACCACCGGCCACCGGCACACTGGGTGCATTCGTGTCCTCTTGGGCGTTTTGCTGAAATACCACGCCGGCCAGCACGATTAGGGCAATCGCCGCCGCGACCCAACCTGTCAGGCCTCGCACGCTCCCCCAGCCGTTTCTGCCTGAGGATTTCGGCTGCGATTGCCCCGAGGCTTCTTCCTGCGCCGCTGCGAGCACTTGCGCGGAAAACCGACTCGAGTCTTCGGCAGCGTGGATACGGACCTGAACGGCATCCATGAAGCGATGGTCGCTTCGCAGGTCGTCTTCATATTGAGACAACCGGTCGCTCATCAACAGATGCTGGCGGAGCTGTGTCAGCAATTCTTCATCAGCAGACACGATTTGCGTCAATTCATCCATCTGTTCTGTCGTGGCATCATCATCCAGCAACAGACTCAGCAGTTCTTCAAAACGCTTCTGTGACATTGATCAGCCCTCAATCGCCCTTAGTTCAATGCACCGCTTCAGTTGCAGCCGAATTCGCACGAGCGCCTGACGCACGGCGGTCGCCGTCATGCCGAAATGATCGGCAAGATCCGGAGCCTTCCAACCGTCGCCGTAGCGACCGGACACTAACTCCCGGCTTTTGGGAGCCAGTTGCTCAACGCAATCTCGCAACACCGAAACACGACACGCAGCCCACGATTCGGGTTGCCGCTCCACCTCAGCCGCGCGGACCAGCGATTCCGCCAAGCCTCGATGAAGAAGTCGCTCTTGACGTTTCTGCTTGCGAAGCTCGTTCCGCACCAGATTTCGAGCAATCCCCCGCAACCATTTCCCCAGGTCCCGCTGCCTGTCGAACGAATCTTGTTCACGCCAGGCAACCAGCAACGCCTCCTGGGCCAAATCGTCTACCCAATCAGGGGCAACTCCCAGCATTCGCACGAACGAACGCAACTGCTGATGCTGGTCAGCAACCAACTGCATGAATTCGGGCGAAATAGCTCGATTTTGCCGTGCCATACCATTACCTTGTCGCGAGATCCCGAAGTGTGACGCGGGAAATTCAATTCTCTCCGATTGGACGGCGTGAGGACACGTATCCCTTTCAGATCGCACGGCAGGATGCCGGGCAATCCATGTCGAACGTGGCCTCCGGCTTCGGACAACTGTCTGTTGCGACGACCTGTGCAAAACTGCGGAATGCGCCATAAGTCGTTTTGCAGTAAGTAGATACAGTTTCGGCGTGGTAGGCATTCGTCAAACCTGTCGGGAAGGCGAAATTGGCCTGGTGTGAGTCAGGGGGCTCTATAAAGCGTGATTGTGTGAACGCCACGCTACTTGCGACGACATTCGCACGAGCCACTTGGGCGTCTCGCATTGGGCACACATCCTTCTGGGCGAATACACCGTCGTTCATCGCCTCGACCGCACACGCAGCAGGATGTGCCCCAGTGGCATTCTGCCGCCGACGCCCATCTTCTCGTAAGCGTTACTCCTCAACGGAAATGAACTCGACAAAATCGAGGCGGACACGTTCTTTCTGGTCTGCTTCTGCGATCAGTTTGATTTCCTCGCCTTTGCCCACCCTAATGTTCTCGAAGCGTCGCCAGCGCCAGCAGTCAACGTCCTCATCCAGGCGAAAACGGAGGACCTCCCCGCCGTCGACCAGAAGTTGCACCTCGCTCTGCCCCTGCTGCTCGTCGAAATAGGTGATGCGAATATCGTACGTGCCGGAGGCGTTGTCGAAGTCGAAGGACGCCGAGCCTTTGCCGGTGGTTTCTGCCCCCCACTCTTCGACGTAGTCATCAAACCGTTGAAAGTTGTCAAGTTTCATCTCCTCGACCTCCTTGCCGATGGTGGGCGTAAGCCCCTGGACGCCGGCCTCGATCATCCCCTGCTTGAAGGCACGCATCAAGCCGAACGAGGCGCCGTCGTAGTGCTTCAATGCCAAGCCGTTCACCCGGGCCGGATGCTCCAGGGCGACCTTGACGCCGGCTCGGACCAACTTCGGCGTGGCTTTCATTCGCGGTGCAATGCCGCATACCAGCGGCATGTCCGGGCCGATCAGGCGACGGTTCTTCGCCAGCCAGGCCTTGCGTCGGCTGAAGGTCTCCTCTGGGTTGCCCTTCTGCTCTTCATGGTCCTGATTGACCAGCGAACCGAGATGGGCCGACACCTCGTCCAGGTGCATGCCCACATCCTCCAACACCCAGCCTCGGTAGGGATAGGTGTCGTTGTAGCGTAGGTGGCACTTGGGATTCCGCCGAACCTTCTTGATCTCTTCGGAGATAAGGCGATAGAACTCGGTGGTGGAGTGCTTCCGCAATCGCAGCCAGTCGTCCTTTTCCGGTCGACTGTTCGGGTTCGCCCGCAGCCTGGGGATTGCGGCTTCGAGGTCGAAGCCGATCTTCTTGGCTTCTGCAACGCAGTGGCGGCAGAAACAGGTCCCGCCCTTGTCGATCGAGTTGTTCCGGTCGAAGAGATGCTGGCAGGTCTGGATATAGTCCAAGTCGTAGTTGGCGGCCAGGTCTCCGAACAGAGCGACCACGTATTCGCGAACTTCCGGGCTGTTGGGGCAAAACCGACTGCTGCTCCAACTGCTGCCGTCGATCTTCCTCTGTTGCCACTCCGGGTGGCTCTTGACCAGCGATTTGGGAATCGGATAGTGCGACACCTCTGCACCGACGGCCATTCCCCTAGCTCGACAGGCGTCGACCATCAGCCGCAGCCAATCGGTCTTCCGGATCCAATCGACGTCCGACCGCAGTGGCTTGACCCTGCCGTAGCGTTCCATGTCGGGAAAGAAGGTAACCCTTGAGTCTTCGGCCTGCCAAGTGTCCCGGGCCGGATTGTGGGGAAACTCCGGAGCTTGAAACGGGCGGTGCTCGGCATGCATGACGACGACCATGTAGAGGTTATTCACCCCGCACATCGACTGCATGTTGTCCAGGATCGTATCGATACCCTCGTCCCTGATGGTCCAGGCCCTAATTTGCGTGCCCACCTCGAATTGCGAAGTCGCGTCGGGCTTCCATTGTCGGGCGACAACCGGAGGCCTAGCCTGCGGTACAAAATCGCCCTTGTCGAAATCCTGCACGTCCGCCAGATAGAGGTCGGGACGCACGTCCTCCGTTTCGGTCCATAGATACACGTCTTCGAACCGTACGCCATCGACGTGCCGCATGAACATGCCCCAGGTCGACACGTTCCCGTCGTACAAGTAAACGAGATTTGGGTAGCTCTGCGGTTTCTCCTCGGGGACGAGGCGTCTCTCTCCGCCACCTTTGCTGGCGATCTGTATGTCGTCGAACACAACGTTCTGTATCTTGCTGTCGCTGCGACCTTCGAGCATGATGCCGAACCGGCCCATCCCCTCGGCCCTGATGTTGCGGAAGGTCACGTTCTTGATTGTGCCATAGTCGGTCTTCTCCGCCCTGCCGGGCCAATAGGTCCTCCAATAGGTGGACGTGATGCTGCCTATGAAGATACTGAGTGTGGAGGGAATGCCCCTGGCCGTACAATCTTCGACCAACACGCCATCGATATAGCCGCCGTTGCCGACGTTCAGGAAGACGCCGTGGTGCGGATCGTATTGGGTGGCCGGAGGCTTGGTGGCCCCCTGGAAATGACAGCCGGTGATAGTTACGTCCTCAAATCCGCCGAAGGTCTGCGGCCCGATCTTGAATCCACAGACGCGACTAACCATGGTCGTGTTCTTGATGGTGACATTCTTGATGAGAATCTCAGGTGTTCCACTCTTCAAAGTGATCGCGTCGTCATCGGATTCGACTCGACAGTCCTCCACCAACACGTTGCGAGAATCACAAATGGCCAGTCCGTCGGGCGTATTGCCTCCGTAGTTGATAATATGGGCGTTTCGCACTACCAGCCCGTCGACGTCGATCGGTTGCAGGGCCCAGTGCGACGCATTCTTGATCGTCAGCTTCTCGCCTAGTCCCTCCACACGCACATTCCTGCAGCTAATGAAGCGGATCAGGTTGACGGCTTCCAACCGCTTCTTGCGAAGGTTCGGGTGATCGCCGTTGCCGTCGATGATCCCCTCGCCCTCGATGGCGACGTTGTCCACGTTCAGTCCGACGATCAGCACGCGCCCAGGATATCGGTCCTTGCGCAGCAGAAAGGTCTCGTACGGCGGCTCAATGTCGGCCGGGTAGGCATCGTAATCAGGACTTCCCTTGATCGTGGCGCCCTTTGCCAACCGCAAGGTGACATTGTCCCTCAGGAAAATCGTCGCGGTTCGATACTCCCCAGCCGGGAACAACACCACGCCACCGCCGGCTGCGGCCGCCGCATCGATCGCCTTCTGGATGCCGGAAGCGTTTTCGGCCACACCATCGGCGTTGGCACCGTAGTCGGCAACGGAATACACACGCTCAACCTCCTGGGCTTGGATTGCACCAACCGCAAGAGTCAGAGAAACAACCAGAAATCCCATTCTCCGAATCGCCTTCATATGACTACCAAGCTCCTCTATCTTCGGTGACACTCTTCATTTTGGATGTTGTACGTCGCCAACCCCTATTCTGCTGTGTCCACGTTGAGTTCCTGAAATGCCGTGTTCTCGTTCAGCCGGGTAACCGGGGCCACACTCCACAATATCCAACGGAACTTGCCGAGTGTCTGCCCTTTGCTTGCACGCAGGGAGGCAGCGTTGAACGCGCCGATGGTGCCACCTGAAGTGTCGATACTGCCGAGCGGAGTGAAGTGAGTTCTGTCGGCCAGATCCCATCCGGGATCAGTGGCGGAATTGCTTCCATACAGTGTCATTTTCTGAACGCCACGTATTCCGTTCTGGTTGAACGACCAGCTACTGACGGCGGTGACCGACTTCGACTGGCCGAGATCGAGCTTGTAGGCGCCGTTCTGGATCCCGTTTCGGAACACCGGGCCATACTCCTCGGTGAGCTTGCCGTCGACCAGGATTTCGACCGGCTGGTTGGCCGTGCTCTGATTCGCGACGACCTTGGCCGAGGGTGACGACGGCAGCGGGAGTTTCGAGAATCCATCAGCGGTGTCCGACGTTTCGACCGCGACGTACGCATTCGCCGAGACATCGAGCACGCTGACCTGTTGGTTGCGAACCACCGAGACGTTCAACGGCATGTCGCCCAGTTCAGTCAGCGCCTTGAGGAGCTGGCCGGAATTAGCGACTCGGCGGCCGTTGATTCGCTGAACGAGATCGCCCTCCTGCAAGCCGCAACGGGCCGCTTCGGAAGTCTTCGGCAGTTCGATCAGGGCAACTCCGCCGTCCTCCTTGCGGGTGCCGAACGCGGAGAACTCTTCCCCTTCGAGATCATGCAGCCTGGCCCCGAGCCAATAGGCGGGCGCCGGTTTCGTCGGGCCGGCGGAAGGTGCGTCCTCGCCGCCAACGTTCAACGCAGGAATAGTCGGCACGGCGGCGATCGCCTTCAGCGACGGCTTCTTCACGCCGAACTGGCCCATGGCGAAGTTCTCGAAGCCGATCTCCAACGCCGGCGACCCTTCCTTCACCCGGAAGTCGCCTTGCGCCGGCGCGACGAACAGCGGATCGCCGACGGTGGAATCCAAGTCCCATCCTTGTTCGGCGTACTTATCCTTCTGCCTGGCATCGGCGACGAAGAACAGGTTTTTGCCGATGTACTTCCCCTTAGCGGTATTGGTGGGAGCACGAATGCCCTTCACGTCGGTCATGACGATATTGGTGCGAAACTCGTCTCCACTGTTGGCGTACCAGACGTGTGGGTGAAAGCTGTTGTTGACCGTGATGTTGTTCCATGCCCGCCGCCGGAATCCTTCACGGAACTTGAGGCCGCCGTTTAGCATCAGGTTGTTGTAGATGTGGTAGTTACTCGATCCGTCGTCTAGGTCAATGTCCCAACCGTGATCGCAGCGCCAGCGACTGTCGCGGATGATCGTGGTCTTCATGGCGTCGAGCAGCGGCAGATCCGGATCTTTGTCGACTTCCACCTGGGAAACAGACCGATCGCTGTGCCAGAAACGGTCGCGGCCCCAGGAGTTGAATGAGCCGTGGTCGTGGGTTTCGAGCACGGTGTCGAACACATCGCAGCGCTCGATCAGGTGGCCGCCCCAGCAGCCATCGCCGATGTTGATCCCGGCCCGGGCGCAATCGTAGATCGAGGTGTCGCGGACAGCGATCTCCATCGCCATGGCGATCTGCACGCCGGCCGGCTGGCGTTCGACCCGACCGATGCCGTGGATCAGGGAGTCCTCCACCGCGCCCTCGGCGGGATAGTTGTTGGTCTTGGGGCCGGGAGTGCGGTCGATGGCCGTAAGGTCGTTCTTCTGGCGATACTCGAACAGCGGGTCGCGAACCGCCTTGGGGTCGCCCACGAAACACACGCCACAGGCGCCCACGTCGTGAATGTGGCAGCCCTTCACCAGCGTGCGACGGTTGTAGTTGTTCACAAAGATCGCGTTGCCGCCGACCTGATCGAACTCGGTATCGAGGATGGCGACGTCCTCGGTGCCGGTAAGCATGAAGGCACCGCCGCGATAGATGGTCCAGTCAGACCGCAGCAACGGCTCCTTGGTATCCATGAAGGTCCGCGCGGCGTGGCGCACGACGAAGCCGCGGAGGGTGACAAACCGCACGGGTGACGCCTCGGAGCCTTTGAATTCGACCAGGTGTCGCAGTCGTACCACTTCGACCTTGGCCTTCGTCAGATCGGTGTCCGGTTCGGGCTGGTAGTAGAGCGTCTGGGCGGTGGCGTCGTGGAACCATTCCCCGGGAGCGTCCAGTTCCTCGAAGATGTTCTCGACCATACGGAAGTCGTTGTGCATTCCCATCTGGCGATTGTTTTGCCAACCACCCTCGTAGGACACCTCGCCGTCGGCTTTCTTGCCGGTGATGCGATAGTGATAGCCGCCCCAGCGGCTGCGGTGCATGGCGTGGATGTAGCCGCCCGTCGGGTCCGCCCAGCCGGCGGCACGCTCCTTGGAAAACGCATCGGTGGCGTACCCCTGGTAAGCGGCGGTCGTCTTGGTCGCATCGTAGTTGGGGTACCGGGCCATGCGCTGGCTGACACCGTCGACAAACAACTGGTCGATGGCCATACCCGGCGGAGTCGTCGCCTGGAAGATCCCGTTGCGATACGGTCTCCACGTCAGTTCGAGCTTCGAGCCGCCGCTGAGCACGGCACCGCCTTCGTTCTCGGCCAGATAAACGACCGGATACTGCTCAGTCCCGGAGTCGGCGGGAGTGAAGACCAGTGTCTCCGGCAGATAGTAGACGCCGTCGGCCACGTGGACTGTGACGGCTTCCTTGCCGGCGAAAGCCCGAGCCACGTCGCGGGCGGCGGCGAGCGACCCAAGCGGGGCATCCTCTGTGCCGAGGCTCGAGTCGTCGCCGGTCGGCGCGACGTGGATCTCGGCGGCCGACAGCGAAAGTGAGAAGAGCATAACCAGCGCAATCGTGCCGGCCGGCTGATGGATTTGCTTAAACATGCGATGGCTCCGTATTTCTGTCAGGATGGTCTCCGTCGCAGGCCGATCGTGGCCGTCGCGAACCTGCAGCGCTGGATCTTCAAGGTACGTGTTTCGTCGCGTGGGTCTACTTGGCGCCCGCCTTCCTTGCAGCCTCCATGGCTTTGATGTCCAACAGGAACAGACCCCGGCCAACACCGGCCGGATCGCCGTGGCGGGCCATCTGAAATGCGATGTACCGCCCGTCGTCGCTCACAACCGGGTTGGACGACTTGTAGCCCTCGTAGTCGGTGAAATGCGTGATCCGCTCCCAACGTTCCTGCCCGTCGAGCGAGAGCTTCCAGATGTCGATATACTGAACCGCGCCGCGCAAGTTCTTGCCGAGGAACTGGCGGCTCGATTCGACCAGCGTGTGCTTGCCGTCGGGATAGATGCCCTCAGGTTCATTGTGGTGGCCTGCAATGGCGCTCACGCGAGTGACCTTGCCCGTTTTCAGATTAACCAGCGCGACGGTCCCCGCCCCATAGACCGACATCGTGATGTGGGTTTCATCCGGCGCAACGAAGTTCTGCGTCTCGATCGACATCGGTTTCTCGAAGAAGTCGTTGTCGATGTTGCTCAACACAAGGCGCTGGTTCGCCAACTTTGGCGTGCCGTCCTCGTAGACGATGTCGGCCACATGCACGCGGAGTTCGCCCTTGGCGTAGGTCTTTGGGTACTGCCGATGCTCGGTGGTCCAGGCGATGCGCGGGTTCTTGCGCGAAACGGCCGGGCCTTCGAAGCAGTGCATGCCCAGGCGAACCGGCGGCTTGGTCAGTGATTTGTCGAGGATCCAGAGTTCGGCCTTGTCGTAGCGGTTGACGTGCGGGTCGCCGGCGTCGAAGTCAGTGCAGCCTGAGAGCAGGATGTCGCCGTTGGCCAGGTAGAGCGCGCGGGTGTAGCCGCCGTGGTAGTAGTGGTGTGTGACCGGCGTGACCCGGCCGCTGGCCAGATCGAGTTGGAAGGCGTCGCCATAGGTCTTCTCGATGAAGAGGATCCGCCGGCCGTTGTGCGAGAAGTCGGCCCGCTGGCCCCAGTCGTTGATCTTGCGGATGTAGGAGGGCAGTTCATCGATCGGGTTGCCTTCGTGCTGGCCAAAAGCAACGGCCGCGGGGACCAGGCACGCAAGTAGCAGGGCAGAAACAAAAAGCGTCTTCATATCGGTCTCCTTTATGCAGGTAGTTGGCTCAGCAATCGCGAGGGTAGCTATCTCTCCGTACTCATCGGGAGTTCCATGCGCGCAGTGCGACGTCTACTTGGCTCGGGCGGCAGGCTCCAGGGCATACACCCGGAAGTTCGTGTAGATGTGGTGCGTGCCCACCATGCGAAATCCGAAGTATCCTTCGCGGTACACGGGGAACCGCTTCAGATCGTAGGCGGCCTTCTGCGTCACCTGCTTGCCTTGGCTGTCACGCCCTTCCACGTCGATCGGGTCACCGCGGGCGATCTGGTAGTTGAGCTTGCCGTCGACGATGTACTGAACCACGTCGTCGTAGGCCACCAGTTGCACCGTCATCACCTTGTCTGGCGTGATCAGGTAGCCGGGTTGCCCATCTCGGTCGTTCAAAGCGATATGCTCGGCCGGCTTGCCGTCGACCTCGCGAGGGTACCGCCGCATTCGGGTCGTCAGATTGGCAATCGCTCCGCCGCCGCCCGTGCTGGCGTAGTAGCCGTGCATCTTGTCGTAGGAACTGAACTTGCCCGTGTAGCGTTCCGAATCGAACAGCCCCTTGTCCGGATCGACCGGGTCGGTGGCCAGCCAGAAGTTGTTGATGTCGCGCGGCTGGACGCCCTTGATCGCCGGCTTCGGCGTCGGGCAGAGCACGTTGTAGGTGATCGTCAGACGCGTGGGGAACTTCTTCTTAAACCACATCGTGCAACCACGGCCCGGCAGCAGACAATGCAGCGTGTTGTCTTGCACCTCAACCTTCGGCGCTGGGTATCCCGAGCGATCCTGGATCTGGACGAACCAGTTGTCGAGATTCTCGAAGTTGTCCTCGGCCAGCAGCGGCCCGACCTTGAACAGGCCGACGCCGTGGCCGAGGACCAAGGGGCTCGCTGCAGGGGGCTCCGACTGGGCGACCGCGTTGAGGCAGCCGGCGGCAAGCACAAGCAGGGCGGGCAGGGCGATTGTGATCTTCATCGAGACGTTTCCTTCAGTAGTGGTTGCATGAAAGGCGGGCGAGGTTCTCAGTTTGCGCGGACCGACAGCCAGAGTTTCTGTTCGGCCCGATCGTAGGCCGGCTCGATGGAGCGACCGTTGAGCCGGAGGCCGGCCGGCTTCTTCACGGCCCGAAGCAAGGCATTGATCACCGGTTGGCCCTGAAGTTGGACGTCCAGGGTGTCGTCTTTCCGAGTCGCACAGAGATAGAGCTTCGACAACGAGTCGAGTACGAGCTTGCCGTCACGACGGAGATAACTGCCATTGATGACCATGAGCTTTTCGGCCGTATCGGGATCATCGCGGTCGGCGCCTTTGGGCCAGGTCTGTACGATCATGTAGGCGTCGGTTTCCCAGCCATTGTAGATGAGGTTGGAGTTGCGGTGCTTGACGCGACCGTCGGCCAGGAGGTTCAGCCAGAGTTCGGTGACTTTGCCGTGCTGGGTGATGCGCAGACCGTTCATGTCCAGGGTTTGTAGACGCTCGATCTTGGGAGGCTCCCAGTCACCCTCTTGCACGGGCATAATGGCCGTGAAGAACTTGGTCCGGCGCATCAGCTCGGTGGGCTTGAAGACGGCGAATGGGACCTTGGTATGCTGATCCTTGTCCTTCAGGCCCATGCGCATTTCCAGGACCATGTTCTCGGGGTAGTCCGTGGGCAGGCCGGCGTCGGGCAACGGCATGGGAAAGAGCGGCCGCACAATGACCTGGACGTCGTCCTGCGTGATGGTGAAGTCCTTGCCGTCGCGTTTGCCTTCGCCCTTATAGTGTAACTGCCACTCGAACTGTCCCGGCTCAAAGGTCTTGAGATCGTCGATGACGAGAATCATGTCGCCGATCCAGAGGAAGTGGCGAAAGTTGCGGATGAAGGTGTCGCAGGTCGGGCCCGTGGCGTCGGCCAGGACGTAGCGCAGGTCACCGGCGTCGAGCAGGTGGGAGATGGTGCCCTGGAACTTGGAACCGAAATAGGTGTCTTCAGGGTTCTCGGCCCGGCCGTTGAACATGACCACGCTGTGGGCCTTGCTCTGGCGGTAGTAGTCGTCGTATTCGAAGGTCGAGTAGCTGCTCTTGCCCGAATCGACCAGGATGTACTTGCCGCGATGGAAGAGCATGAAGGAGCCGGTGTCGGCGTGGGCGTGGTTCCAGGTGTAGCCGCACTTGATGCCCAGCATGGTGGCGTCCTCCTGCCAGGATGAACGCATGGTGGCCCAGCCCATGTCCGCGAAGATCTGGGAGGGTTGGACATCGGGCAGTTCGGGGATAGCGGCCATCTCTTCGGCGGTGGGTGCGTAGAGCAGTTGGCCGGGAGAGCCGAGCATCAGGCCGCCTCTGTCGGCCTCACCGTCACGGCTTCGTCCGCCACGACATTGGTCCATGTACCAGAGCATGTCCGGGCTGCGATAGCCGAGGGCCCAAAGCGTGGTCGCTACGCCACCGCCATTGGCGCCAAGGCTTGAATCCCCGAAGTCGGTAGACCAGGGCGAGCCCTCGCTGCGGAAGTAGCTGACGTGCATGAAGAAGTCTGCGATCTTGCTCAGCACGTCCTGTTCGGGCAGCGGCTCGACAAAGGCATCGCGCCAGGCCAATCTGAAGGGCAGATGGCTGCGGATCGCATAACCGGCATAGCTGACGCTTTCGTAGAAGCCGCCGTTTCGATCGAAGGTGGCGCACTTGCCGGCTAGGTTGTTGCCGGCATAACGAAGCCACTCGGCATCGGCGGCGCCGACGCGCCGAACCCAGCCCGCGGCACGGGGATCTTCATCCAGGATGGCCATGGAAGCGATGCCGGCGCCAAAGACAATAGCGCTCCACCAGTTGTGACCCATCGTGTCCAGGGTGTGGATGCGCTGTTCGCCCAGGACCCAGTCGTTGAGCACGGGCAGGATACCCTCTTCGGCACAGCGTGCGGCCAATTGTTGGCGTTCCTCCGGGGTGAGCAGGTCATAGACCGTGTCGTAGACGATCGCAAAGGAGTGACATTTGTCTCCCGCGTCCAGACCGGCGTGCCAGGGAGGATTGCGTTTCATGAGCATGGAGCTCTTGCGCCCACCAAATTGATGCCTGAAGAGGCCGACCTTGGCCCTCTCCCCAAAACGCTTGTCGCCGGTCATGCGGTAGGCCAGGCAAGGCAATTCCGTGCTGCCGCGGCGGTTGCCCGACATCGTGCGGTTGGCGTCTTCGAGCATCTTGCCCCAGGCCTCGGCGATCATGGGCTCGTTGGCGATACGCTCTTTGAGCCTCTGGATGTTGGCGTCGGAGTAGGTCAAGTAGGGATGGGCGCTGCGTCGTTGCAGGCCATCGGCCGATTGGACCTGCGAAGCGCCCAGCACCAGAACGGTGGCCATCGTGCAAACGAACATT
>Ga0180429_10003575_pt1 | contig 12564 bp, 8 predicted proteins | sample SS_ome_FD_132428 | JGI IMG/M metagenome (GOLD analysis project Ga0180429, IMG submission 132428) | Hypersaline lake sediment archaeal communities from the Salton Sea, California, USA - SS_1_S_1 metaG | ecosystem: Environmental > Aquatic > Non-marine Saline and Alkaline > Hypersaline > Sediment ... | reverse complement strand
GGGCTCCAGGGCGACGATCACGGCAACCGCGGCGGCGGCTGCAACAACTCCGCTCAGGCTGCCGGGCGTTCGAAACCGTCCGCCGCTGTTGACAGCGGTTGTTGCGGCGCGTGATACTGCTTGTATGAATCGTTTCTTGATTGCATTGTTGGTATGCGCCGCCTTTTCCGGATGTGGGAGTTGGGGCGTTGACGGGATGTTCTATCATCCTGATCGGAAGGTCTACCGAACGCCGGCTCAGGACGGGCTGAAGTATGAAGAGGTTGCGTTTCCCAGCGGCGACGGCACTATGCTGTCGGGCTGGTTCATCCCGGCTACGACCGCCGCCAAGGGGACGGTCATCCATTTCCACGGCAACGCCCAGAACATGACGTCGCACTACTCGTTCGTCTCGTGGATTCCGCAAAACGGATTCAACCTGTTCGTGTTCGACTATCGCGGCTACGGTGCGTCTGCGGGCAGGCCGTCCAGGAAGGGGGTCTATCAGGACTCGACGGCCGCGATCAAGTATGTCCAGTCGCGCGACGACGTCGACCCGAGCAGGATCATCGTGTTCGGCCAGAGCCTCGGCGGGGCTAATGCGATCGCGGCGATAGGGGGCGGCGAGTTCGACGGGATCGTCGGGGTAGTCAGCGACTCGGCGTTTTCATCGTACCAGGAGGTGGGCAAGGATCACGTGGCCGGTTCGCTCAAGCCGCTGGCCGGCTCGCTGCTGACCAACAGTTACAGCCCCGTAGACGTAGTGGGGCGCATAAGTCCCACGCCGCTGGTGATAATGCACGGCACGGCCGACCGAGTGGTCCCGTACTATCACGCCGAACTCCTGTACGACAGCGCCAAGGCTCCGCGGGAACTCTGGACGCTGCACGGCGGTGGCCACACAGACGCACTAACAACGCGCCGCAACGAGATGACCCAGCGCCTGCTGAAATGCTTCAGGCTCTGGGTCAAATCCGCCGACGAATAAACGCAAGCCTCGCGCCGTTAGCCGTTAAATACCAAATACCAGATCCCAAACCTGCCTGCCGGCAGGCTGGTCCCAACACACCCCTTACTGTCTTGGTATGACATCCTTGAGTCTGTCCAGCAGGCTTGCGGGGGTGGGTATGTCCAGTTTGCCTTCCTTGCTCATCGGCACTCGCTGGGCGCCCAATACCGGAACGTCGACCGAGAGGCCCATGTCGGCCTTGTATGGGATCGTGGCGCCCGGCTTGGCTCCTTCGACCGCGCCCAGCAGCTTCTTGAAGTCGATCTTGATCGGCACGCCGACGGTCTTGCTCTCGTTGGCGGGTATCACGCCCTGCATCGCGGATTGTCCGGTCATGAACTGCTGGCCCCGGCTGGTCAGCGCGTAGTCGAGGTTGCCCAGCGGCAGCGGGGCCATGTACGGGTTGTCGACCTTCACGTCGAACAGCATCGTAGCGTCGGTGAGGCTCACGCCCTGGAGCTTCATGCCGGTGATGCTCGCCGTCGGCGTCGTGCAGCCGGTCGCTCCGGCCAGCAGAATCGCCGCTAAAATGACAACTGTGAACTTGCTGATCGATCGAATACTCATAAGACGGCTCCTTTTACCCGATTGTGAAATATGAACGTCCGCCCGCGCCTCGGCGCGAACATCTAAATAATTCTATCGCTGTCTTCGCGGCTTGGCGACAGTTGATTTGGAATTTCGCCGAGCGGTCTTCCCGCCGGACGGTCAGGGTGTGGCGAGGTCTATCTCGTCGAGACCTTTGGATTCGATCGTTACGACCCTCTTGCCGTCGACGATCACCTGGTATGTCAGGCCCTCTTTGCCCTGTATGCGGGCCTTGCCGCCGGCGATTGTCACCGGCAGAGGCGATACGATGCGGCGTCCGGCGTCGGCGGCGATCGACAGCGAGTCGACTTTTCCATCCAGCGCCAGTTGCAGGCTTATCAGTGCGCACGGATTTATCGACGGCCCGGCCCGGCGCTGGGAGACCAGATCGAAGATGTCCGGAAGACAGCCGACCAGCGGTCCGTCGGGGTACTGCATCCGGCGCCCGGCGATCAATATCCCGCGGGCCAGTCGATTCCACGGGAATGTCGCGTCATGTTTCGCCAGCGCCGTCAGACCGTAGGCGTATACGCCTCCGCACCATTGAACCGGCAGGCCGATCCAGAGCGGAGCCCGGTAGTTCGTGGCGCCGTATACCGGAACGGTCGCGTACGCCATCGTCGGCCTGTCGGACCAGAGATAGACGAACGGTATGCCCGATATCGCCCATTTCCGGGCCAGGGCGAGATACTCTCTCCGTCCGGTCAGTTCGTATCCGCAAACGTACGCGCGGACCAGATTGGCCGATGCGAGTATGTCCGGCGTGTGGAGCGACAGCTCCCAAGTCTGTGCGCCGCGCGGCGTGCTGAACCGCTTGATGAACTCAAGGGCCTTCACGCCCGCGCGTTTGGCGTCGGCGTCGCCGGTGAAGTCGGCGAACTCCAGCAGAGTCAACGCCCGTTTGGCGCAATGTCCGCTGGATGTGTCTTCGAAGTGGCCTTTCAGATACTTGCCCGAATAGCGGAACGATCCGTCGGGTTTCTGGGCCGCAATCGTCGTGTTCGCCTCGGCGCGGCGGGTCTTCAGCCACCTGGCGGCCTGTCCGGTCACGAAGTGGATCGCATGGTTTCTGACGTGTGCTCCGCCGGTGACGAGGGGGCCGGTCTTCGGAGCCTTACCGGTCATCCGCCAGATTGTAGAGGCGATGTCGGCGAAGGGGTGACGCTTCCATTTGGCCTCGGCGCAGTGGCCCCATCCGCCCGGTCCGCTTATGGGTCCGTTGATCGCCCGCATGTCCAGGTCGAGTTGGGCCTTGTCGCCGCGCGGGGCCTTGGGAAGATCCGGCAGGCCTCCGGCGGTCTTTACAGACCAGAGGATCGTATCCTCCAGCGACGCGTCGCTGACCAGTATCGCGGCTGTGATCCGGTGTCCGCGGAGGGCCATCCGGTGATCGTCGGCGGCGTCGAGCGTGTTGGGGCTGGCGAATACCGGCTGGAGCTTCATGTCGCTCCACGTCATGGCCAGCGCGGCCCGATCGGTGACGCACGCCATCAGCGGCATCGTCACCTTCAACGGGTCGGGCGCAATCCGCATGTGGGCCGACGTTTCGATGTCGAGCTTCGACGAGGATTTCTCTCCCTTGCCGAGATACTCCAGGCCCGCAAAAAGTCCCTGCTGCAATGGCCCGATCGCCCGAAGGACGGGTCCCTCAATCGACTGATCGCGGCGCTGGTCGACTTCGATCGAAACGCTTATTTCATCGCCTTTCACCGCCAGATTCGCGACGGTTCCCTGGCAGCTCATTCGCAGTTTGTCGCCTGTCCGGCTGGGGACTCCGAACGACTGGATTTGTCGGTCGGTGCGCGCGATCGGTCCGAGGATCCCGACCAGCCTGCCCTTGTATTCTATGCGGGCGCCGTGGCCCTGGCGGTGGATGCGGAGTTTCAGATCGCCTGTTCCCACTGTTGCCGGAAAGTCGGAGTCCCCGTCAATATCCGGGCGAAACACCAGCACGCTGCGGCGGATGTCAGGCAGGCCCTTGGAGCTCAGCGTCACCGAGCACTGCTCGAACGCGTGTTTGCCGCTGAACTTCTGCTTGATCGCGATCGTCTCGCCGGCGCCGAGGAAGTGAGTCTTCTTGGAGTGCTCGAAGCCGACTGTCGCGGCTGACGCATTCCGCACTCGCAGGACGACGCTGTCTTTCTGCGTTCCGGCGTGTTCGATCTCCAGCGGATGCCTCCGTCCGCGGTGAATGCTGAATGAGTCGATCTCGATCGTGCCGACCGCCGCAGCCGGATCGAATCGCAGCGATTTGACCGAGCCTTTGACGCCGAGCAGCACCGAGTACCGGCGCCACTTTCCATCGTGGATCATCTCAAAGCGTTTCGAGCGGGCCTCGGCGAATCCGCGCTGTTTGTCGGTGCTCCAGAAGAACTGTCCCGGCCCGGCCGCATTCGATCGCGCACGCAGTTTGACAACCAACCCCGGTCCGGGCGCGTCGAGTCGGACGCTCAGATACGGATCGTTGCCGCCGGAGACGATCTTCATCGCTCCGTCGGACGCCGATACACTGCAATCGTGCAACGCCTCCCAGCCGCTGAGCCCCGAATCAAAAGTCCATCGCCGCACTGCGGCGCCAATAATGATGCCAGGTTTCCCCGCCTTGGCCTCCAGGTCGGAGCCCAATGCGATAAGAACACAAACGCCAAGTCTCAATAGTCGTCGCATAGCTGACCTCCGCTCGCTTTTCCTTAGTCGTCGCCGTTGATCGTAAGCCGTTTCATCACTCACCTGCCTGCCGGCAGGCAGGTCATTCAGCATTCATCACTGCTTATTCAGGCAGCACTTTTTGTATTTCTTTCCGCTTCCGCAGGGGCACGGGCTGTTGCGGCCGGTGCGTCGCCGGGCGAATCTGAGAATCGCTTTGGCCAGTCCGCTGAATCTCTCCCGCGGGTTCTGTTCGTAGACCCGCTTGAGCAGCGCGTACAGTTCGGGGTGCTTCTGGGCGAGTCTCTGCGGCGATTCGAAGAAGTACTCGCTGACGACTGCGAAGAACTCCTGGTGATTGGTGAATCCGTATTCGGGTATGTCGGAGTCTTCGTCGTACTGGCGGCCCAGTTCATCGCGGACGACATCCTGCCAGGGTCCGACGCAGTCGGGCGGAAGGGGAGGGATTCCGTCGACGACCCCGTCGGCCTTGTCCAGCAGGTGCGCGAACTCGTGGATGCCGACGTTGTGCTTGTCGCCGTGTATCTCGAAGCCCTTTAGCAGGTCCCGCTTGGAAAGCACCATCAGCCCGCCGAACGTGCCCTGGGTCCCGACCATGCCGCTGGCCATCAGGGGCCCGCGCGAGTCGGTCTGGACCGTGGCGTCGAACGTGTTGGGGTAGATCAGCACCTCACCGAGCATGTTGTATTCGAAATCGGGAAGCGAGAAGACCGGTATCACCGCACTGGCGGCCACCAGCAGGCGGACAGTCTCGTCGATCTCGCACTTGACGGCGTTGATCGGCTTTTCGGCCAGGAATATCTGCGCCAGTCGGCAGAAGCGGTCTTTCTCGTCAGCCGACAGCCGCCCGAAGAACGCCACCCGCTCCTGGAACAGCGCCGCCCAGTGCGGCGGGATCGGCTCGGTCATCAGCTTCACTCGCCGCCGCATGATCCGCGTGCCGAAGCGATAGACCCACCAGGCCAGCAAAACCGCGACGCCCAGCACCACCCAGCGAGCAGTCCACGAACCGGCGAATATCCACGTTGGGACAACGATCAGAATCGCCAGCACGACGGCGACCGTGATGCTGTAAGCTCGGTTGGATTCGACGCGTTCCTTGGTGGGCATCATCCGTGCGGCCTCGTTGCTTGTGTTGGAAGATGCATCTTCGCAGACGCGGGCTCCGCTGGCAAGTCACCGCGCGTATTTGCATTCCAAAACCAGGATGAATACCTGAAGTTCTGTCTTTTCAGTTGCTGGGGCGCAGAGCTGTCTTTGCGACATGGAGGTTGGCTGGTATATTGACAGTTGCTCCAGCCTGCTGAAGTAAGGAGCGGTCGGCAATGGGCAGTGCTACGACAGCCACAGTGTTCGCACTTGCGAGACACCGGTCATAGAGCTGGAAAGGAGTAGTGGGATAAGGCTGATTCTTCAAAGCTGCCGCGAGATCCTCAAGGTCGATCCGGTTTCCCGAGTCGCGACTGGTTTGACCGGTCATCGGGCGTCTACCTGGGAGACCTTGTTTCCGGAAACGGTCCGAGTAATACCGTCGGAGTTGCTGTTAGCCCCCAACCTCCGACTCTGGTGTTGCTTACGGCGATGTTCGGCGCGTTTTGCACTTCGCGCGCCAAGCGGCGGTCAAGAGGCCGGATTGATCCTGGCGCGTGACTCGCGATGTTTGGGCAAGGGCTTGGCGGAGCAGTAGAGATGTAGATATAGACATATGAGTATGATGTCTCGCCGGCTGCGGATGTGACATGCGTAAGGTGGGGCGGCAGCCGGTCCGGCGTCCTTGTCCGACGGCGTGCGCCGGGATCGATAAAATGATGGTGTGCAGCAGGTTAGCTCGATCTATTCCCTCCTGCCGCGATTGATCGGGATCGGGCGAGCCGGGGTTCAGGATCGTATGCCGCACGTCAGCAGGTGTGACATGATTGCGACATCAGGCCTGGCGTTCTGCGGTCTGGAGATTGACGGCTTGCCGCCGAGGGGCGGGCCGATGTCGTCGGGCATGAGGAGACTTGTGGGCTGTGTCCTTGCAAAGACTGCTCGATCGGCGATAATCGGTGACCTCGAAGAGATCTGTTGGAGACCTCAAGTGAAAGGAAGAAAGACAATGGCTGACAACGAAATCACCAGACGCGGACTCCTTGGCGCCGCGGCGGCCGGTGCGGCTGCTATGACGATTCTGCCGTCGAGCGTTGTCAGCGCTCCGGGCAAAACTCCCCCCAGCGACAAACTCAACATCGCCGGAATCGGCGTCGGCGGGATGGGATACGGAAATATCCGACACGTGTCCAGCCAGAATATCGCGGCTCTGTGCGACGTCGATCACAGGTACGCCGCCCGTGCGTTCAAGCACCACCCCAAGGCCAAACCGTACAAAGATTACCGCATCATGCTCGACAAGCAGAAGGATATCGACGCGGTGATCGTGGCCACGCCGGACCATACCCACGCGGTGATTTCGATGGCCGCGATCAAGCTCGGCAAGCACGTGTTCACCCAGAAGCCGCTGACCCACGACGTCTACGAAGCCCGCATGCTGGCCACTGAGGCCAGGAAAGCCGGCGTCATCACCGCCATGGGCATCCAGGGCAACTCCGGCGAAGGGCACCGCCTGATCTGCGAATGGATTCAGGCCGGCCTGATCGGCGAGGTCCGCGACGTCGACGCATGGTGCAGCCTTTCGTACTACCCGCCCGGACACGCCTACTGGAGCTCCAAGCTGCTCCGCCGCCCGAAGGAAACGCCGCCGGTCCCCGAGGGGCTCGAGTGGGACCTGTGGATCGGCCCGGCTCCGATGCGTCCTTACCATCGCACGTATCATCCCCAGATGTGGCGATCGTGGTGGGATTTCGGTTCCGGCATGATGGGCGATCGCGGCGCACATACGCTGGACGCGGCTTTCGACGCCCTGAAGCTCGGATCTCCCTCGTCGGTGTCGGCGACCTCGATGGGCCTGAATCCCGACACGCATCCGCTTGCGGGCATCATGACCTTCAACTTCCCCGAGCGCACCGATCCCAGGCTCGGCAAGCTGCCGCCGGTTACGGTAACCTGGTACGACGGGCTCCGTCCGCCGCGACCGATGGAACTCGAAGACGGCAGGATGCTCGGCGGACGCGAAGGCGGGCTGGTGTTCAACGGCTCCAAGGGCAAGATCATGGCCGGCGTCTACGGCGGCAGTCCGATGATCATCCCGGAAACGGCGAGAAAGGCGGCGAAATACCCGGCCAAGACCCTCCCGCGCGTGCGAACCAGCCACGAGATGAACTGGGTCGAATGCTGCAAGTCGGGCAAGCTGCCCGGGGCGCACTTCGGATATTCCGGACCGCTTACCGAGATGACCGTGCTGGGCAACGTCGCCCGCCGACTCGACACGCGGATCAACTGGGACGCGGAGAACCTGAAGGTCACCAACAACCCCAAGGCGGCGCAATACGTCAAGAAGCAGTACCGAAAGGGCTGGAGCCTGTAGCTGCTACTTGCTTTCGGGCAGCAGTCCGCGGACGCTCTCGGCGGCGATATAATCGCCGGCATGTCCTTTCTTGAGCATGGTCCCTGCGGTGATCTTGCCGGCCTTGGCGAATGCGACAATTTGCTCGCCGGTGAACGGCCCGGCGTCGCCTTTTGACGCCTTGACGTACCACTGCGGCTCGGAGGCAGGTGAAGGCGAAGCGGGTTGCGGCTTCTTCGTCGGCTTCTGCGGCGATGGGAACAGATTCGGTATGTCGCCGGCGCGGTAGTCGGCCCCAGTCCCGGCGTGGCGAAGCATGTTGGCCTTGTTTATCTTGCCCTCCCGGGCGAATCCCAGGATCTGCCGGTTATCGTAAGGCCCCTTGGGACCCGAGTCGGTCAGGACATACCACAGCGCCTGCCCGGGTTTCGAGCGTTTGCGTCGGCGCCCGTGATGGTGTCTGTGTCTGACCTGTTCGCCGGCGCCGATGAGTTCCTCCAGCCTGTCCTGGCCCAGTAACTCCGGTTGGACGTACTGCCGCCGGGGTTCGCCGCCGGCCCGAGGAAGATGCGGATAGGTCCATTCCATGCAGTTGGGACAGCGGACTTCAGTATTCAGAAGTTCTGAAGTCCCTTCCATGTTCTGCCCGCAATTTGAACAAACAATAATCATTGCACACCCCTTCCTCGCGGGGTCAACAAACCGTAACAGTCAATGTTAACGCACTGAGCATATCCAGTATTGCCGCTGTCGACAAAGAAAACAACCCTAAATTAACGGACGGATGCAAACTGCTGGCCACTAGCTTCTAGCTGCGAAAACGACAAGAGCACGGTGAAATACAACAGCATTGCCTTCTGCATGGTGAACCGAGAAACCCGCACGCTGCGACAGACCGCCGTTAGCCGCTGTCGTTAGCCGTTGCCGCAGCTGGCGGCTGGCAGCTAGAAGCTGCAGTCGTTATACTCACAGCCCTCCATGGCGAAAAAGAATACATTCTGGCGTTTCATGCCCGGCCAGCGCTTCCGGTACGTAGCGGCCATCGGCGCGCTTTTCGCCGCCACGCTGGTCGTCGCCGAACGTCCGGTCGTATTCAAGGTCGCCATCGACAACATCATCGAGGGCCGCGAACTCGACGGATTCTGGGTCTGGTTCCTGAACGGGAAACTGTGGGCCGCCGCGATCGCCGCAGTGGCGATCACTGTTTTGAGCGGCTTCTTCATGTATCTCAAAGGCCGCTGGGCCGGCATTGCATCGGAGGCCGTCGCTCGCGATCTGCGAAACAAGCTCTACGATCACATCCAGCGCCTTCCCTGCACGTATCACGACACCGCCGACACCGGCGATCTGCTGCAGCGATGCACCAGCGACATAGAGACGTTCCGGGCGTTCCTGGCCGTTCAGGGCACGGAGATCGGGCGGGCGACCATCGCCGTTCTGGTCGTATTCCCGTACATGCTGATGGTGAACGTTCCTCTTGCTCTTATGGCTATGGCGATCGCACCGGTTGTCCTGGTCTTTGCGATCGTGTTCTTCGTCAAGGTTCGGGACACGTTCAGGGAGTGCGACGAGGCCGAGGCGGTGATGACCACGCGCCTGCAGGAGAACCTGACCGGCATCCGCGTTGTGCGCGCGTTCGCCAGGCAGGACTACGAGTGCGACAAGTTCGCCGAGGACAACGCGCTGTTCCGCGACAAGCGATTCCGCCTGATTCGGATCATGGCTGTCTACTGGTCCTGCTCGAACTTCATGTGCACCTGCTGGATCGGTCTTGTGCTGCTTACCGGGGCGTACATGATCCGCGACGGATCGGCCGGGGCCGGCGGGCTGACCGTGGGCGGGCTCGTGGCGATGATGTTCTACATGCGCATGTTCCTCTGGCCGATTCGCCATCTCGGGCGCGTGCTCGGCGAGGCCGGTAAGGCTGTCGTCGCGATGGGGCGTCTGGGCGAGATACTCGATCAGCAGCGCGAGGCTCCCGGCGGGGACCGTCGCGACGTCCCCCAGCGCCTGAAAGGGCGGATCGAGATCTCGGACCTGAACTTCCGCCACGGACAGTTCCAGGTGCTCGACGGCGTGTCGGTGAGGGTCGATCCGGGCCAGACGCTGGCGATCCTCGGGCCCAGCGGATCGGGCAAGAGCACTCTGGTGAACCTCCTTCTGAGTTTCTACGACTACGACCCGGGCGACAGGTCCGGCGGATCGATACGGCTGGACGGCATGGAGCTGTCGAGCCTGGACAAGAAGTTCGCCCGTTCGCAGATAGGCGTGGTTATGCAGGAGCCGTTTCTCTATTCGCGGTCCGTGCGCGACAACATACGCCTGGGACACAGCGGAGCCGCCGAGGATGAGATAATATCCGCCGCCGCCTCGTCCTGCGTCCACGAATCGATAGAGGGCTTCGACAAGGGTTACGACACGCTGGTCGGCGAGCGGGGCGTCACCCTCTCGGGCGGGCAGCGGCAGCGGCTGGCGCTGGCCAGGGCGATACTGCGAAATCCGCCGATACTGATCCTCGACGACGCTCTCAGCGCCGTGGACACCGAAACCGAGCAGATGATCCTCCAGACGCTGCGGAACCGCCACGGACACAGCACCACTCTGGTCATAGCGCACCGCCTGTCGACCCTCATGCACGCCGACAAGATCATCGTTATCGAACACGGGCGGATCGTGCAGGCCGGTACGCACAAGTCGCTGGTCGACGTCGACGGAATGTACAAGCGTCTGTGGCAGGTCCAAAACCAACTCGCCGACGATCTGCGGCGGGAGTTGTCCGACGACCGGGATCAGGCAAGGGAGGGCGAAGATGGCTCTTGAGACGCCCTCTGACTACACCGTTCGCCGATTCAGCGTTGATGTGTGGAAAAAATTCCTCCACGAGGCCAGGCCCTACCTGAAGGACATGATAGGCCTGATGGCCTGCGCGGTCGTCCTGGCGGTGATCGATTCGATGTTCACCCTGATGATCCGGTGGGTGATCGATGATCTGCAGGCCGACGGAACCGCTGTGCTCTGGCCTCACGCCTGCACTTACGTCGTGCTGGCGATTCTGTTCGCCTCGTGCATCGCGGTGTTCATATACCTCGGCGGGAAGATATCCACTCACCTGAGCTACGATATCCGCCAGAAAGGCTTCAGGAAACTCCAGGACCTGTCGTTCTCGTTTTACGATACGCGATCGGTCGGTTGGCTGGTCACCAGGCTGACCGGCGACTGCGATCGACTTACGCGGATACTGGCCTGGGGCACGCTGGACATAATCTGGGGCGGGATGCTGATCGTGGCCGTTGCGGTGATATCGCTTGTGTTGAACTGGCGCCTGGCGCTGCTGATGCTGCTGATCGTGCCGCCGATGGCGATCGTGAGCCTCTATTTCCAGCGGCGGATACTCAAGACCTCCAGACTCGTCCGCAAGACCAATTCGCACATAACCGCATCGCACAACGAGAGCATCTCCGGGGTCCGCACGACCCGGAGCCTTGTCCGGGAGGACGACAACTTCTCGGAGTTCCAGGGCCTTACGACCACCATGTACAACGCCGCGGTCCGCAACTCGCTGCTGGCTGCGATGTTCCTTCCTATCATCCTGTCGATGTGTTCGGCGGCGGTGGCGATCTCACTGTGGCGCGGCGGGATTGTGGCGATTGGCGATCCGCAGCGCATCGGCGAGATGGTCGTATTCATCAACTTCTCGCTGATACTGTTCGCTCCGATCCAGGAAGTCGCCGCTCGGCTGGTTGACATACAGGCCTGCCAGGCCGCGGCCGAACGAGTGATGGACCTGCTCGAAATCGAGCCGGAAATACAGGATTCCCCGGAAGTTATCCGTGCGATTCAGGCCCAGGCTCATAGCAAAGGCCCCGCCGCTGCGCCGGACGGACACGATGAGGAGATCAACACCATCGAGTTCCGCGACGTGTCGTTCGCCTACGATTCGGGTCAGACTGTCCTGGAGAACTTCAACCTCACCGCCCGATCCGGCCAGACCATAGCTCTAGTCGGTCCCACCGGCGGAGGAAAGAGCACCATAGTCTCGCTGTTATGCAGGTTTTACGAGCCGATGTCGGGGCGGATACTGATCAACGGCGTGGACTACCGAAAGCGCAGCCTGCACTGGCTCCAGTCGTCGTGCGGAATTGTACTCCAGACGCCTCACGTCTTCAGCACCACAATCGGCGAGAATATCCGATACGGGCGTCTGGACGCTGCGGATGAAGACGTCGCCCGGGCAGCGACGATGGTCAACGCCGACGGATTCATCAGGGAAATGGACGACGGATACCACACGCAGGTCGGAGAAGGCGGCGTCAAGCTCTCTACCGGACAGAAGCAGTTGATCTCGCTGGCCAGGACGATATTGGCCGATCCGCAACTGTTTGTGATGGATGAAGCAACCTCGTCTGTGGACACCGACACCGAAAGACTGATCCAGCAGGGGCTGACCAGCGTGCTTGGCGGGCGGATATCGCTCATTATAGCCCACCGTCTTTCAACGATACGTTCGGCGGACAATATAGTAGTAATCGAAGACGGACTGATCGCCGAACAGGGAACGCACCACGAATTGATCGCGCTAAAGGGCCAGTATTACGGGCTTTACACTAATCAGTTCAGCCGTGAAAAGTCAGACGAGATATTCAGAGGCGACTGAATCTCCCGGCAGCGGCGAAAAATGCGAGCCGGCTTTCCTTTTCTCGGCTCATGACAGACTGTTATTGTGCCGAAAGAATTTCCCATGCCCCGGGAAATCAGACTATTTGTCCTGTTGCAAGTTAACCGATGTTGTAGTAGGGTCTGTCCTGGTGGACTGGACCTGCGGAGATTAATCATGAATAAGACTGTGTTTGGGTTTGTATGCACGCTTGCGCTCTTGTCG
>Ga0180429_10003574_pt1 | contig 12565 bp, 10 predicted proteins | sample SS_ome_FD_132428 | JGI IMG/M metagenome (GOLD analysis project Ga0180429, IMG submission 132428) | Hypersaline lake sediment archaeal communities from the Salton Sea, California, USA - SS_1_S_1 metaG | ecosystem: Environmental > Aquatic > Non-marine Saline and Alkaline > Hypersaline > Sediment ... | reverse complement strand
TCTTCTCATGGGGTATTCTTTTTACGTTTGCGCACAAATTTAGCAAAAAAAATAAATTATATATTTTTAATTGCGCAATTATTCAAAGGGATGCTGAGAAATTTCATTAGTGACAGATTGTTAGAAAATCTTGATTTCCAACCTACTTTAGGGCAGGAGGATCTGATACGTGAGCTGGGGGGCTTTCTAAGCTCCGAAGATCTGCAGGAAATCATGCTAGTAAAGGGCTATGCCGGTACAGGTAAAACCACACTTGTGAAAAGCCTGGTGAAGACCTTAAGCTCTTTAAAACAGAAGAGTGTCCTTCTTGCTCCCACGGGAAGAGCAGCCAAAGTGCTTACTGCATATTCGGGTCACCCGGCCTGGACCATTCATAAAAAAATCTACAGGCAGAAGTCAGGCAGGGATGGCCTGGGTGAGTTTGTACTTGACAGAAACCTTCATAAAAATACATGTTTCATTGTGGATGAAGCTTCCATGATTGGCGACCGTTCTCCGGATTCTTTTTTTGGATCGGGCGATCTGCTCCGCGACCTGGTGGATTTTGTGGAAGCTGGATCGCGATGCAGACTGGTGCTGGTTGGGGATACTGCACAACTGCCACCGGTAGGTCTGGATATGAGTCCGGCCCTGAACCCTGAGCGCCTGGCGGACTTCGGGTACAGGATCAGGGAGATTGAATTGACCGATGTGGTCAGGCAGGCAGAAGATTCAGGTATTCTGCATAATGCCACCTCCATCCGGAACCTGATCACAGATGGACTGGTGGATTATCCAGGCTTTCATTTTGAGCCTTTCTCAGACATCTCCCTGATCTCCGGGAGTGAACTGCTGGAAACAATTTCTGCCAGCTATGACCGTTATGGAACCTCCGATACCATTGTGGTAACCCGCTCCAATAAAAGAGCCAATAAATTTAATGCGGGCATCAGGAGTCAGATTCTCTGGCGGGAAGAGCAATTGTCTCCGGGAGATCTGCTGATGGTGGTGAAGAATAACTATTTCTGGAAAGATGAGGAGAACAGAATCGATTTTATAGCCAATGGAGATATTATCAGAGTTGAGAGAGTACAGTCAACTGAAGAAGTCCATGGACATACCTTTGCCAATATCACAATCACCATGCCCGATTACCGGGATATGGAGATGGAGGTAAAGGTGCTTCTGGATGTGATCGGACTGGATGCCCCATCCTTAAACTATGAGCAGCAGAAAACACTTTATTTATCTGTGGCAGAAGACTATCCGGATGAATCGGGCCGAAAGAAAGTGGCGGAAAAGATATCTACGGATCCCTTTTATAATGCCCTCCAGGTTAAGTTTGCCTATGCGGTTACCTGTCACAAGGCACAGGGGGGACAGTGGAAATCTGTGTTCCTGGACCAGGGCTACTTCACGGACGACATGTTATCCCTGGATTATCTGCGTTGGTTGTATACAGCGTTTACACGTGCATCAGAAAAACTCTACCTGGTGAATTTTGCAAAACAATTTACTCGCCGATAATCTTCACCAGGGCACGCTTGCGGCGTTTTCCGTCAAACTCTCCATAAAAGATCTGTTCCCAGGGTCCGAAGTCCAGGCGTCCACCGGTGATGGCCACCACCACTTCACGGCCCATCAGTGTACGTTTGATATGGGCATCTGCATTGTCTTCAAAACCATTGTGTTTGTATTGGCTGTAAGGTTTCTCCGGCGCCAGCTTCTCCAGCCACACTTCAAAATCCTGATGCAGTCCTGCTTCATCATCATTGATAAACACTGATGAGGTGATGTGCATGGCATTTACCAGTGCCAGCCCTTCCTGAACACCACTTTCGCGCAGGCAGGCTTCTACCTGTGGTGTGATATTAATTAATTCCCTTCGCTGTTTTATTTCGAACCAGAGTTCCTTCCGATATGATTTCATAGGCTCAGATTTGGCTTAGTTTAATTTTAACTCCCTTTGTATATTCAGGATTTTCTTATCCAGCTTCGCTTTTTCCATCTTATAATCCTCTTTCTTTTCCAGCCTGCCGTTAACGCTGAAATAGAATTTGATCTTGGGCTCGGTTCCTGAAGGCCTGACAGAGATTTTACTGCCATCTTCCAGCAAGAACTGGAGTACGTTTGATTTGGGTAGATCCAGGGGGTTCCTGTCGCCATTAACACAGTTTGTACTTACCTGTTCCTGATAGTCACGGATTGTAACAACCGGTGATCCATCCAGCGTTTTCGGGGGATTCTTTCGGAAATCTGCCATCATCTGCTGGATCTCTTCTGCTCCGGATTTTCCTTTTCTGACTACATTGACCAGGGATTCCTGGTACAGGGAGAACTTCAGGTACATTTCCAGCAGGATATCGTACATACTTTTATCCCTGCTTCGGGCCCAGGCTGCCATTTCAGCTAATATTGAGCAGGAGGCCACAGCATCTTTGTCCCGGACAAAATCACCAATCATAAACCCATAACTCTCCTCACCTCCTCCTATGAAGGTCATTGTATCTTCATTTTTCCGGATGATATCGGCGATGAATTTGAAACCTGTAAGCACATCCCAGTAAGGTACTTTATAGTGCCTGGCCATTTCGGCTATCAGTTCAGTGGTCACAATGGTTTTCACAATATACTCCTTGCCTTTGAGTTTTCCCCGCTCGGACCATTGTGACAGGAGATAGTAGGAGAGCAGGGAGGCGGTCTGGTGACCGTTCACCAGGATCAGATTCCCACTCTTATCACGGATGGCGATTCCTACCCGGTCTGCATCCGGATCGCTGGCCATGACCAGGTCGGCACCCACTTCGTCGGCTTTTTTCAGTGCCATGTCAAGAGCTGCAGACTCTTCAGGGTTTGGAGATACCACAGTTGGGAAATTTCCATCAACCACATCCTGTTCCGGGACATTATAAATATTCGTAAATCCCAATTGCTTCAGGGCCCTGGGCACCAACTCCACCCCGGTCCCGTGTATTGGAGTGTACACAATTTTTATATCAGGGTGCGCTGCAATAAGTTCGGGATTGATGGACTGTTTTACTACTTCATCTATGTATAGGGCATCCATTTCTTCACCCAGGGTGATAATTTTGTTTTTATCGCCATTGAATTTTACATCCCCGATGGATTTGATTTTCTGAACCTCATTGATGATGTTTACATCGTGGGGGTTGATGATCTGAGCACCGTCCTCCCAGTATGCTTTGTATCCGTTATACTCTTTGGGATTATGAGAGGCTGTAATTACCACTCCACTCTGACACCCCAGTTGCCGGATGGCAAAACTGAGCTCAGGTGTGGGACGTAAGCCATCAAACAGGTAGGCCTTAAAGCCATTGGCAATGCAGATCTGGGCCGTTATTTCTGCGAAGAGCGGACTGTTGTTCCTGCAATCGTGTGCAACAGCCACACTGATCTCCTCCCGGTCGCTGAACTGGTCCTGCAGGTAATTGCAAAGTCCCTGCGTGGCCATCCCCACCGTATAAATGTTCATGCGGTTGGTGCCCACTCCCATAATCCCACGCAGTCCGCCCGTTCCGAATTCCAGATCGCGATAAAAGCTTTCGATTAACTCTGTCTCATTATTGTCCAGCATATCACGAATGGCCGTTTTAGATGCCTCATCGATGGGGCTGTTCAGCCATTCTCCGGCTTTCTTCCGGACTTCATCTGATACCTTATTTTCCATGGGATTAAATTATATTACTTATATCAGGTCATGTATACATCGCTCCAGGCTTAGCCTCCAGTAGGGGACTTCCACTCCGTAGACCTCCTGGATCCTGGATTTGTTCAGTACGCTGTAGGCCGGGCGTTTCACTGATCCGGGTGCCTGGTGGCTTTCTATGGGTATCACCTTGGCCCTGCAGCCAATGAGGCGGCAGATTTCCATGGTCATGTCATACCAGCTGCAAACCCCGCTGTTGGAGTAATTGAAAATGCCCGGTACAAATTGTATCATATCCGAATCCACATCTGAAATGATCTGCATAATTGCTTTAGCCAGATCCTCCGCATAGGTGGGAGTACCCACCTGGTCATATACCACCCTCAGATCACTCTTCAGATCCATCTTGTTGATCATACTCTTTACAAAGTTCTTGCCGAATACACTGTAGAGCCATGAAGTACGTATGATCAGGGCACGGGGATGCCCCCGTAATGCATTTTCTCCTTCAAGCTTGGTTCTGGCATATACCCCCAGGGGAGCAGTTGGGTCGTCTTCCCTGATGGGTCGCGGCTGCTCGCCCCGGTAAACATAATCTGTAGAGATATGAACAATCCGAATGGATCTGTGGTCCTCCAGGCATTGTTTGAAATTCACCAGGATATCCCGGTTCAGTCTGGTTGCTTCCTCGGGTTCCTTCTCTGCTCCTTCAACATCCGTATAGGCAGCACAGTTAATGATAAAATCAACGGGATTAGCTGCCAGGTAAGATTTGAGTGCTCTTAGGTCGGTTGCATCCAGCTCATCCACATCTGTAAATGTATAGATCTGTCTGAACCTGTTACGCATTTTTTTGATTTCTCTTCCAAGCTGACCATTTGCCCCTGTTACAAGTACATGACTCATGCTGTAATGTTTAAAGTTGTTTTAAATAGGGCAGAAGCCTGTCCTTTTCAGAAATAATTGCCTTCTCCGGATCAATCTTCCAGTCAATCTGAAGATCGGGATCATTGAAACGAATTCCCGATTCGGATTCCGGGTGATAGTATTGATCGCATTTATAGAGTACAGTTGCTCGCTCAGTAAGAACCGCCATTCCGTGTGCAAAGCCACCAGGGATCATCAACTGTAAAAAATTCTCTGCACTTAGCTCAAGGCCATACCAACGTCCGTAGGTAGGTGAGCCGGGACGGATGTCCACTGCCACATCAAAAACAGCACCCTCTGTTACTCTTACCAGCTTTGCCTGTGCATGGGGTCCCTTTTGATAGTGCAGGCCACGAATCACACCATAGCCTGAACGGCTCTGATTGTCCTGTATGAAATTATACTCAATTCCATGATGCGACAGATCTGTTTTATGATAACTCTCAAGAAAATACCCCCTGGGATCCTTAAAAACCTTGGGTTCCAGAATCAGGAGTCCTTCAATACCTGTCTCTTTTACGGTCATAATCCCTAGGTATCTGAGTCCAGCATTCTTTCGTCGGCAATGCTGAAGAGGTACTGACCATAGGAGCTGTTTCGCATTTGCTCTGCAATTTGCAGCAGTTGCTCCTTATTAATATATCCCATCAGGTAGGCGATTTCCTCTATGCAGGAGATCTTTAGCCCCTGTCGCTGTTCGATTGTATGCATGTAATTGGCAGCCTGCAGTAAACTCTCCTGTGTGCCCGTATCCAGCCAGGCCATTCCCCTTCCCATGATCCTCACCTTCAGTCGTTCTTCTTCCAGGTAAAGCCTGTTCAGGTCTGTGATCTCCAGTTCACCGCGCCTGGACGGCTTCAGGGTCTTAGCCTTTTTCACAACATCATTTCCATAAAAATAAAGTCCCGTTACAGCGTAATTTGATTTGGGCTTCTCCGGTTTTTCTTCGAGACTCAGGACCTTTCCATTTTTATCGAAATCGACAACCCCGTAACGCTCCGGATCCGTAACATAGTAGCCAAAGACCATGGCCCCCTCCTTCAACGCGGCAGCCTCTCTCAGGGTGCTTCCAAAACCATGTCCGTAAAAGATATTATCCCCAAGGATCAGGCAGACCGGATCCCTCCCAATAAAGTCTTCTCCGATCAGGAAGGCCTGTGCCAGTCCGTCCGGCGAGGGCTGAATGGTGTAACTTAAGGAAAGCCCCAGCTGACTCCCGTCATCCAGCAGAGTTTGATAGAGATGCAGATCCTCCGCTGTGGAAATAATAAGGATCTCCCGGATGCCTGCCAGCATAAGAACAGACAGGGGGTAGTAAATCATCGGTTTGTCATAAACAGGAATGATCTGTTTGGAGATGGACTTGGTGATTGGATGAAGTCGGGTGCCTGCGCCTCCGGCAAGAATGATTCCTTTCATATTAGCTTTTTAATAATTGATCAAAGTATGCAATTGTTTTATCCAGACCGGCCTCAAGCTCCACTTTGGGACTCCAGTTATCCAGTATCTTTTTTGCCAGACTGATGTCAGGTTGCCTCTGAACCGGGTCGTCCGGGGGCAGGGGCTGGAAACTGATCCTGGATTTGGAGCCGGTCATTTCGATAACTTTTTCGGCCAGCTCAAGGATGGTAAACTCCACGGGATTTCCAAGATTCACAGGACCGGTAAGCTTGTCGCCGGTCTGCATCATCCGGATCATTCCCTCAAGCAGGTCGTCCACATACTGGAAGCTTCTGGTCTGCTTTCCATCCCCGTAAATGGTAATGGGCTGGTTATGAAGTGCCTGTACGATAAAATTGGATACAACCCGGCCATCTTTCGGGTGCATATTGGGGCCATAGGTGTTGAAGATCCTGACAATTTTGATTCTTACCTGGTTTTGCTGATGATAGTCTGTAAAGAGTGTTTCAGCGCAGCGTTTTCCTTCATCATAGCAGGAACGCACTCCGATGGGATTTACATTTCCCCAGTAAGATTCGGGTTGGGGATGCACGGTAGGGTCCCCGTATACCTCACTGGTGGAGGCCTGTAGTATCTTGGCCTTAATCCGCTTGGCCAGCCCAAGCATATTGATGGCACCCATTACGGATGTCTTAACCGTCTTGATGGGATTGTACTGGTAATGAATAGGTGATGCCGGGCAGGCCAGATTGTAGATTTCATCTACCTCTACAAAGTAGGGTGCGGTCACATCGTGCCGGATCAGTTCAAAGTAGGGATTGTCGAGCAGGTGGGCAATGTTTCTTTTGGATCCCGTGAAGTAGTTATCCAGGCTCAGCACTTCGTGACCTTCATCCAGCAAGCGATTGCATAAATGAGATCCAATAAAGCCGGCTCCACCGGTGACAAGGATGCGTTTCATTTTGCTCAGGGTTTAACAGCTTGCTTACCAATGCTATAATAGGAGAAACCATGCTCCTTTAATTCCCCGGCGTCATAGATATTCCGTCCGTCAAAAATCACCTTTTCACGCATTAGCTTCTCCAGTACCTTGTAGTTCAGAACCCGAAACTCCGGCCATTCTGTAACCACAATCAATCCATCTGTATCAACCAGGGTCTCGTATTTATCTTTGCAGTAAGCAACTTTGTCTCCCAGAACTCTTTCGGCTTCTTCCATGGCAACCGGATCATATGCTTTGATCTGCACACCTTCCCTTTTCAGTTCTTCGATGATGCGTATGGAGGGAGCTTCCCGCATATCGTCCGTATGCGGTTTAAACGAGAGTCCCCAGAGAGCTATCTTTTTCCCCTTGAGGGAGGAGCCGAAATGCTCTTTTAATTTTGCGGGGATAACCACCTTCTGATTCTCATTAACCAGTTCCACCGCTTTCAATATCTCCAGGGAGCGATTGTATTCATCTCCGGTTCGGATCAGGGCCTTCACATCCTTGGGAAAGCAGCTTCCTCCATATCCTGCTCCGGGATAGATGAATTTGTTACCGATGCGTGTGTCACTTCCAATTCCCTTTCTGACCATATTTACATCGGCCCCTACCACTTCACATAAATTGGCTATGTCATTCATGAAGCTGATTTTTGTAGCCAGCATCGAGTTTGCGGCATACTTGGTCATTTCTGCCGAGGTGATATCCATGAAAATAAGAGGATGTCCGTTGAGAGTGAAGGGCTTATAGAGCCTCTTCATGAGTTTCTCAGCTCGTTTTGAATCTGCCCCGATTACGATTCTGTCGGGTTTCAGAAAATCATTGATGGCTGCACCCTCTTTCAGGAATTCCGGATTGGAAGCCACATCAAATTCAAGTTTGCTGTTTCTTCTTTTAAGCGCATCAGTCACCCTTTGTCTCACTTTTTCAGCAGTTTTGATTGGAACTGTACTCTTGGTGGCAATGACCAGGTAGTTCTGCATGTAGGTGCCGATTTCATCGGCCACTGCCAGGACATATTGCAGGTCGGCACTGCCATCCTCGTCAGGAGGAGTTCCCACGGCAATAAATACGGCCTCGCAATCCACCAGGCTCTCTTCCAGGCTGGTGCTGAAAAAAAGCCGACCCTGTTCCACATTGTTCCTGACCATGTTTTCCAGTCCGGGCTCATAGATGGGGATGATTCCCTGTTTCAGATTTTCAATCTTCTGTTTGTCAATATCGACGCAGGTTACAGTGATCCCCGTCTCCGCGAAACAGGTTCCTGAAACCAATCCAACATATCCTGTTCCAACAACAGCAATTTTCATAGTATAGTGGCTTTATAAATTGAAATGTAAAGTTAAATTTTTAATGGATACCTCAGCATAATGCTTTCTGAGTTTTTAATAGGGCTTCCTGCAGGATTACAAATGTTGGGTTCTCAGGGGTTTAGGTGTCTCTTTTTTTGGGCATTTACATGCATTTTATTAACTTTGCGGCTTGTTTAAATAACTATAATGTCTAACTTATTAATTTTAAGAGAATTAACTAATGTCTAACGAAAGTAAAAAGGTAGATCCCAACGAAGTTGAGGAGCAAGCCAACGAACCCAAAGAAGAGCTTAAAGACTCGGTAAAAGCTGAAGAGGTGGTCGAAGAGCCAAAAGCTGAAGAGCCAAAAGCTGAAGAGCCAGTAGCCGAAGAGCCAAAAGCTGAAGAGCCAGTAGCCGAAGAGCCAGTAGCCGAAGAGCCAAAAGCTGAAGAGCAGCCTGCTAAACCAAAAAAGAGTACAAAAAAGACACCTAAGGCAGCTTCTGCTTCCGACACCGGTGTTGAAGATTTTAACTGGGATGAGTTTGCAGCGGATGAGATGGAAACTTCAGGAGACCAGGCTGAGTACGAGAAACTTTACTCAGAAACCCTTTCCACGATTGCAGAAAATGAGGTGATTGACGGTACCGTGATTTCCATGAACAAACGCGAAGTTGTAATCAACATAGGGTACAAATCTGAAGGAGTTATATCACTCAGTGAATTTCGCTATGATCCCGATCTGAAGGTTGGTGATAAAGTTGAAGTTTATGTGGATAGCCAGGAAGATAAAAAAGGACAGCTGGTACTGTCTCATAAAAAAGCCAGGGCCATGCGCTCCTGGGATCGTGTAAATCAGGCACTGGATCAGGATGAGGTTATCAAGGGATATATTAAGTGCCGTACCAAAGGCGGTATGATTGTAGATGTATTTGGTATTGAGGCCTTCCTCCCAGGTTCACAGATTGATGTGAAACCCATCAGGGATTATGATGCTTATGTGGGCAAGAATATGGAATTCAAGGTGGTAAAAATCAACCATGAATTCAAAAACGTAGTGGTATCCCATAAAGCACTGATCGAAGAGGAGCTGGAGCAGCAGAAGAAGGAGATCATCGCCAAACTTGAAAAAGGTCAGGTTCTGGAAGGAACTGTGAAGAACATCACCTCCTATGGTGTATTTATTGACCTCGGTGGTGTGGACGGACTGATTCACATTACCGACCTTTCATGGGGCCGTGTAAATCATCCCGAAGAGATTGTTGAGCTGGATCAGAAGCTCAATGTTGTAATTCTTGATTTTGACGATGACAAGAAAAGGATTGCACTGGGTCTGAAACAACTGACCCCGCATCCATGGGATTCACTTGATGAGGCTCTGAAAGTGGGCGATCAGGTGAAAGGCCGTGTTGTAGTGATGGCTGATTATGGTGCGTTTGTAGAAATTGCTGCTGGTGTTGAAGGTCTGATTCACGTAAGTGAGATGTCCTGGTCACAGCACCTCAGAAGCGCTCAGGAATTTATGAAAGTTGGTGATGAGGTGGATGCAGTGATCCTGACCCTCGACCGTGAAGAGCGCAAGATGTCCTTGGGAATGAAGCAACTGAAGACCGATCCATGGGAGAAGATTGATGAGAAGTATGGAGTTGGAAGCAGGCATACGGCCAAAGTTCGCAACTTCACAAACTTCGGTGTCTTTGTAGAGATTGAAGAGGGTGTGGACGGACTGATCCACATTTCGGATCTATCCTGGACCAAGAAGATCAAGCATCCTGCTGAATTTACTGCTATTGCAGCTGATATTGAAGTGGTGGTACTTGAAATTGACAAGGATAACCGTCGCCTGAGTCTTGGACACAAGCAGCTTGAGGAGAACCCATGGGATGTCTTCGAGAGTGTGTTTGGCGTTGACTCCATCCACGAGGGAACCATTATTGAACTGATGGATAAGGGTGCAGTTGTTGCACTGCCTTATGGTGTTGAAGGATTTGTTACCCCCAAACACCTTGTAAAAGAGGATGGTAGTCCTGTAAAAATGGATGAGAAATTAGATTTTAAGGTAATTGAGTTTAATAAGTCAGCAAAAAAGATTATCTTGTCTCATAGTCGCATTCATGAAGATGAGAAGAAATCTTCTGATCGTTCAAGCAAGCAGAGTGAAGGCGCTGAAGTTAGGAAGGCAACCAGGAAGTTGAAGACAAACCTGGAGAAAACCACACTCGGTGATATTTCTGAACTTGCTGCTCTGAAGTCTGAAATGGAAGAGAATCAGAAGAGTGCCAAGAAGAAAGAAGGCGATAAGGAATAGTTAATTTGAAACCTTTTAAAACAATTTAGTCAGCTATGGAATTCAAGATTGACAAATTTGAAAACCACACTTTGATCAAAGTTTTGGAAGAGAAACTGGATACGCACATTGCTCCGACTTTGAAGTCAGAACTGGTATTGGTATCAGGAAATGGTGAAAAGAACATTGTTCTTGATCTTGGCAATTGCAGGTATTGTGATTCTTCTGGGCTGAGTGCCATTTTGGTGGCAAACAGACTGTGCAAAAATGCAAATGGAACTTTTGTACTGACAGGTTTGAACGATGCAGTAGAAAGACTGATTACTATTTCGCAGCTTGATACAGTTCTGAATATTTCAAATTCCCTGGACGAAGCAGTTTCCCTTATTAAGGAAGCTGGGTAACTTGGTCCCGTGTGTCATTTGAACTGACTATATTGGGTAGCAGTGCAGCACTGCCTACCTCGAAACGATTCCCAACCGCTCATCTGCTTCATGCAGGTGAGCGGTTTTTTTTAATCGATTGCGGAGAAGGAACCCAGATTCGCATGAGGCAATATGGAATCAATCCCTCAAGGATTCACCATATTCTGATCAGCCACCTTCACGGAGATCATGTTTTCGGGCTTTTTGGCCTTCTTTCAAGCCTTGGAATGATGGGGCGCAAGGTTCCCCTGAACCTTTATGGGCCAAAGGATTTGGAAGCCTACATGGCTTTTTATTACAAGTTTTTTGGTCCCCTGCCATTCGACCTCAGATTTGAATTCCCTTCGGAACACGAGGAATTCATTTTCGAAAGTGATAAATTAAGCATCAGCGCCATCCCCTTGAAACACAGAATCCCATCCTTCGGCTACCTCTTCAGGGAGAAGCAAAAGCCATTAAATGTCAGGAAGGAGCAGATAGATGTTTATAAGCCTGGAATTGCTGATCTTGTGAAAATTAAACGGGGGGAAGATTTCACGACAGACTCCGGAGCCATCGTACCCAACAAGGAGCTAACACTGCCTGCTTATTCCAGGCGATCCTATGCATATCTTTCCGACACAAGTTATGACCCGGGTCTGGCCGATATAGTGAAAGGAGTTGACCTCCTGTTTCATGAGGCCACATTTTCGAAAAAAGATAAGAAACTGGCTGCACAGACAAAGCATTCCACAGCAGCAGAAGCTGCTGAACTGGCAAAACTGGCCGGTGTGAAGAAATTGCTGATCGGGCACTTTTCCAGCAGGTACAGGGAGCCTTCAATTCTTGAGGATGAGGCGAAGGAGATTTTTGAAAATACTTACGGAGTGAAGGATGGTGATATCTATTCCTTACCCCTGGAGCGGCTATCCGGAGAATAATAGTAATTTTGCAGCTATTGTAGCATTTAAATCCGCAAGCAGGTGAATGAAAAGATTTTAATCCTTGATTTTGGATCTCAGTATACACAGTTGATTGCCAGGAAGGTGAGGGAACACAATGTCTATTGTGAGATACATCCTTTTAGCCACTTTCCTGAACCCGATGAGACAGTGAAGGGAGTAATTCTCTCCGGCAGTCCTTTTTCAGTCAGAGACCAGCATGCCCCGATTCCTGATCTTAATGGGATCAAAGGAAAGTTTCCCCTCCTGGGAATCTGTTATGGGGCGCAGTATCTTTCTCATTATTACGGCGGTGAAGTAAAACAATCCAATTCACGGGAATATGGCAGGGCCCGTCTTAACTTTATTGACCATAAGAATCCCCTCTTGAAGAATCTGAAGACCAATACGCAGGTCTGGATGTCTCATGGCGACACCATCAATACACTTCCAGGCGATTATAAAATTATCGCCAGTACCGGAGATGTCCAGGTTGGTGCCTATGCTTCAACGAAGGAAGACACATTTGGATTGCAATTCCATCCGGAAGTATATCATACAACTGAAGGTAAAACCATATTATTTAATTTTCTGGAAGACATTTGTGGCTGCTCCATGGACTGGACCCCGGAAACATTTGTGGAAAGTACGGTCCATGAACTTAAGAGAAAACTGGGAAATG
>Ga0180429_10003573_pt1 | contig 12566 bp, 4 predicted proteins | sample SS_ome_FD_132428 | JGI IMG/M metagenome (GOLD analysis project Ga0180429, IMG submission 132428) | Hypersaline lake sediment archaeal communities from the Salton Sea, California, USA - SS_1_S_1 metaG | ecosystem: Environmental > Aquatic > Non-marine Saline and Alkaline > Hypersaline > Sediment ... | reverse complement strand
CGAATTGGTGTTGGATCACACCTACCAGATCAGCGGCACCTACGAGCTGCCCGACGATTTCACCTTGTCGGCAAGGAAGGGCGCCGGGTTCGCGGTCACCGACGCAAAGATTAACGGCAAACCATTGCTGGAGCTCGGCAACAGTACTACGCTGCACAACCTCACGGTCATCTACACGAACACGCCCGAGCTGGGCGGGCGCAGCTATAAGCACGGAGTGGACTTCTTCGACAAGAGAGCGATCAATGCATCCGGCAAGAGCAATATCCTGATCAAAAACTGTCGGCTGGAGGGGATGATCTCCCACCACATCAGGCTCGACAACTGTAGGCAGTCGAAGGTCATCGGTTGTCACATCATTGGCGGCTTCTGGTCCGTTGTCATCAGCGGCAAGGACTTGGTTTTTCAGAGATGCCTGTTCGAGAAATCCTGCTGCGACTGCATCAAGGGCGGCGCCGATGGGGCTCTGGTGGAGGACTGCGTTTTCCAGGACACTTGCCGCGACGGCATCGACACCACGGGCGGACTCAACGACGCGGTCATCCGAAACTGCATCTTCCGCCGCCTGGGTTGCTGTGGCCTGGACCTCAAGTCCCACTACGAGGGGGCCCTTGGCAGGCCGGAGAATGTCGACATTCGCATCGAGAAGTGCCTGTTCTCCGACATGCCGAACGCCGTCGTATTGACCACCCTCGACCACAGGCGCCGCAAAGAAGGGAAGGACCAACTGACGGCCGCCAACATGAAGAAATATGCCCCGCACGACATTAACATCAATGACTGCGTCTTTGGACATGTGGAGAAGCCCCTTCTGCCCTCGAAGAAAGGCGGCTATGGCGTGGACTATCCGACCGAGGAGGGAGAACACATGAGGTTGATCCTCCTGAAAGACGCCTACGGGATACGATACCGGGACGCCCGACTTTTCGGCGATCGGATCAAGCCCGTCTTGATCCACAGCATCGGCGGCGGCACGGCCCTCTCCAAAGAAGCCGCCGACGCCATCGACCGCAGCGTCGCCGGCAACGTTCTCGACAGGCCGGTCCCGCCGATCGATCCGGGCGTGACGGAGGTTCCGTTTGCTTGCGGGCCGCAGGCGGTGGAGTGAGGCTGTCTGGGATGGGCGTAGTGGCGGTAGGTGATGCCTCCGACCGCATGGCCGAGAATCTCGATTGACGACTCCGGCATGTGCTCATCGTCGTACGTGGCACAGGCCTTGCGCGGGTCTTTGAGCAACCACGGGCGCTCTGCCCCCGTCTCCAAGTCCGTCTTGGGCTCAATTCCTGCGAGACGGCAGAATGCCTTACCCGTCTTGACCCGGCGGTGATAGACTCAGGGGTACTACTTGCGTCAATGGATCACCGTCGTCGAAGCCGATGAAGATGCCATCTCGGAAGCCGGCTTTCGAGGATGTACGGCCGGCCATCCTAAACTGCAATCCAAGATGTCATTGTGCCTGAAGCAAAGGGACCAAAGGAGGCGAGACATGCCACGGACTGCTTTCGCTTTCGCTTGTGTTGTTGATCCAGAATTCCCAGGTTTGGATCTTCCCTGATCTAAGAAATCGGTTATACTGATATAAGTTCCCGATTTCCCCAAATCACGTAAGTCGTTACAGGGCAAAGCGGACGGAGTTCTTGGGGAGCACAGCAGATGCCTGGCTGACCCTGACTTGACCCGGTAACCTGGGCCACATTTCTTGTGAGCATAGTGGCCAACGGAATCGCCTTGATGAAAATACGAACGCGACGAAAGCGACTGGGCTTCGAGGCACTCGAGCCGCGTAGGCTGCTCGACGCCGAGTCGCTGGTCATCAGCGAGTTCATGGCCGTCAACGACTCCGTCCTGGCCGACGGTCTCGGTGAGTTCGAAGACTGGATCGAGATCTACAACCCCACCGACGGGCAGATCGATCTTGACGGTTGGTATCTGACCGACAAAGACGATAACCTGACCAAGTGGCCGTTTCCGGCCCATCCGCTCGACCCGGGCGAGTTTCTGGTGGTGTTTGCCTCGGGCCAGGAGGTCGATGATTTCGTCGACCCGGCCGGAAACCTGCACACCAACTTCAAGCTGGACGGCGACGGCGAAAACGTGGCCCTGGTCATGCCCAATGGAAACACCGTCGCGCACGCGTACTGGAACTACCCCGCACAGGTAGACGACGTCTCGTACGGGCTCAGCGGCCTGGATACCGTCTACGACGCGCTGGTCGATTCGGGTGCCGCACTGAGCTATCACGTGCCGACGCCCGGCGACGACCCGCTGGCCTGGACGGTCAACGGCTTCGACGATTCCTCCTGGACGGACACGGTCGACTTGGAGGGCTCGTCGCTGGAGATTACGGAAATCGCCACCGGCGCGAGGCGGTTCGTCGAGATTCAGAACGTCTCGGATCAGGCCGTGGACATGACGAACTACCGGGTGTTGGTCAACGACGCGGCCGCCGGAATCAACGCGGTCCATTCCCTGGCCTGGTCGCTCTCCGGCTCGGCGTTCGCGGGATGGGTGGACTATCGCAGCGACGATCCGGCCGAGCCCGGCGGCCGGTATTGGGGCGACGCCATCAACTGGGGCGCCGAGGGTCCCGGTTGGGCAATGATCGTCGACGCCGGCGGCAGCGTGATGGATTTCGTTGCCTGGGGCTACAGCGCTTCGCAGATCGCCGGTTTGGAGATCGACTACGGCCCGTTTGCGGACATTAGGGTCGGTGATCGGTGGAGCGGTCCGGGGGCCGAGGTCGGCACGGACGACCCGGGCCCGGTGAGCGACGGATTCGTGGCCTTCAACGACCACATAGCCGGCGCCGGCACCCACGCCAACGCCACCACCTACGCGGCCAACGGCGCAGATTCGGGGCCGCTGAAGAACATCGACACCGGGGCCGACACCGGGGTGACGCTAAGAACGTCGCACGCGGGCGTTGCCTTTCAAACCAACGGGGCCGCGCCGGCGACCGGCACCGACGCCTACGGGATCTTCGACGGATACGTCGACTTCCGGTCCGCAAGCCGCTCCAGCCTCGAGGTGGCGGGCGGCGACCACTACACGCATACGTTTTCCGATCTGGATGCGGGCGATCTGATCACCTACAACTTCGCGGGCACGGCGATTCGCGGCAACAGCGGCTACGACGACCGCTGGACGCTGGTCACGCTCGAGGGGGCGGTGTCGGCCACGCCTGCCCACAGCTCGGGCATCGGCGTGGTGCCCATCGGCGCGAGTGAGGCCGCGTTGTGGACCGGGCACAACAGCGGCGCGGGCCAAGGGTTCGTCGTGGCTTGGACCGACGTTGACCCGGGGCCCGACGGGGAATTCTCAGTCGTTTCGACCCACTACACGGGTGCCACGCCGGGCGTGGGCGGCGGCACGGCCACCGGATCGAAGGGCTACGGCCTGGCCGGCGTCCGGCTGGGAGAGGTGCCGCCCAGTGGGCCCCTCTCCTGGCTCAGGCGGATCGGGGACCACGATGGAGACACGGCCGCCGATTTCGCTCGGCTGCGCGAGTCGAGCGAGGGCGTGCAGAACCCCGAGTTGATCCTACCCTTTGCCACGTCGATTGCCGCCACCACGGGCGTCGGCTTCAGCGACAACCAGCCGAGCTTCGAGGACAACATCGCGACCGACGTGCACGGCGCCATGTACGGCGTCAACGCCTCGCTATGGTCCCGGATCGAGTTTCCCGCCGACATCCCGTCGCAACACGATCATCTGACCTTGCGGATTAAGTACGACGACGGGTTTCTCGCCTATCTGAACGGCCAGCCGTTGGCCTCTCGCAACGCGCCCGAAACGCCGGCCTACGACTCGGTCGCCACCGGTGCCCATCCGGACTCCCAAGCCGTGGTGTTCGAGGAGATCGACATTAGTGACTATCTGCCCCTGCTGCAAGACGGCGCGAACGTGCTGGCCGTCCACGGGCTGAACCTGACGGCCGGCGACGACGATTTCCTGATCCTGCCGGAGCTGATCGCCACGATCAGCTTGGGGGCCCCGCACTACATGATCACGCCTACGCCCCGGGCGGAGAACGTGGCGGGGGCGCTGGGCTACGTCAAGGACACCGAGTTCAGCGTCGATCGCGGGTTCTATGACGCGCCGCAGTCGGTCGCGATCACCAGCGACACGTCGGGGGCCGTGATCATGTACACCACCGACGGCTCCAAGCCCACCGAGTCGCACGGGACCGAGTACACCGGACCGATCACCGTCGACAAGACGACTACCTTGCGGGCCATGGCGTACAAACCGGGCTACGAACCGACCGACGTCGACACGCACACTTACGTCTTCGTCGGCGACGTGGTCAGGCAGGACTACCAGGCCACGCTCGACGCGGGTTTCCCCACGACTTGGAACGGCACCTCGGTCGATTACGGCATGGACCCCGACGTGATTGGCACGTTCGACGAGAACGGCAATCCGCTCGGCGGCGATCGCTACGGTGGCGTCTACGCGGCCACGATTCGTGACGACTTGAAGCACCTTCCCACGCTGTCGATCGTGATGAACATCGACGACATGTTCGGCTCCAATGGGATCTACAGTCATCCCACTTCGCGCGGCTTGGCTTGGGAACGCGAGGCTTCGGCCGAATTGATCTTCGCCGACGGAGTGACCGAGGGTTTCCAGGAGGATTGTGGAATCCGCATCCAGGGTGGCCATTTTCGGGGATCCGGCTACAAGAAGCACTCCCTGCGGCTGCTCTTCAAGGAGATCTACGGCGATTCGAAGCTGCGATACGCTTGGTTCGGCGAGGAGGCGGACACGACGTTCGATACGATCACCCTGCGTGCCGGGGCCAACGACGGCTACGTCTGGAGCTCGGCGAAGTATACCGAGCAGTACACCCGCGATCAGTTCGGCCGCGACTTGCAGCGGGCCACCGGCAACGTGGCTTCGAACGGTGACTTCGTGCACCTGTACATCAACGGGATCTACTGGGGACTCTACAACCCGGCGGAGCGGCCCGACGACAACTTCTCGGCCAGCTACTTCGGCGGAGAGAACGAAGACTGGGACTCGCGCAAAGTCGGCGAAACCGTCGCCGGAGACGCAGTCATGTGGAACGCGATGCTCTCGAAGGCCGCCGAGGCCGGCAGCTCTCTGGCCGCCTATCGCGAGTTGCAGGGACTTGACCCGGTGGACGGCACATCGAACCCCGCGTATCCGCACCTGCTCGACGTGCCCGCCTACATCGACTACCTGATCGTCAACCTCTGGGGCGGCAACTGGGATTGGCCCTGGAAGAACTGGTGGGCCGGCCGCGACCGGACCACCGCGAGCACCGGGTGGAAGTTCTACACCTGGGACTTCGAGAACACGTTGGGCAACAACCTCGGCCGCTCGCCGCTGGGCAAGAATGCCCTGAACAACAACTTCAGCGGCTCGAACAACGCCGGTGACGCCCATACATCGCTGAAGACGAATCCCGAGTACGCCTTGGAGTTTGCCGATCACGTCCACCGGCACCTGTTCAACGGCGGCGTGCTCACGCCCGAGTCGCTGATTCCCCGGTACGCGGAACTGGCGGCCAAGGTGGAGCAGGCCATGGTGGCCGAGTCGGCCCGCTGGGGAGACCACAATCATAATACCCCGCTGACGCAGTACGATTGGTACGACGCCGACCAGTCGCACGCGGGCCGGGACTGGATCCTGAACTACTATCTGCCGCAGCGGACCGCCGTCGTGTTGGGACAGTTCCAAGCCGCAGGCCTATACCCGGCGATCGTGGCGCCCGCCTTCCAAGTCGGCGGATTGCACCAACACGGCGGGCAGGTTGCGCCGGGGCAGCAGTTGACCACATCGGCCCCGGCGGGAACGATCTATTACACGCTCGACGGAACCGACCCGCGCCAGGTCGGCGGTGCGGTCAATCCCGGGGCGATCCCGATTGCCTCGGGTGCACCGATCCCCTTGACCAACTCGGCATTGGTGAAGACCCGCGTCTACAGCGGAGGCCGGTGGAGCGCGCTGAACGAAGCCGTGTTCCTGAAGAATGTGCCGGCCGCTGCTGGCAACCTCGTCGCTACGGAGATCAACTACCACCCATTCGATCCGACGAGCGAAGAACTGGCAATCGATGCCGGCTTTACCGCCGGCGACTTCGAATTCATCGAGTTCAAGAATATCGGCGGCCAGAAGATCGATGTTTACGGGGCCGGGATCGCCGGCGGGATCGACTTCGACGCCGACGCCGTGCTGAGCCTCGACGCCGGCGAGTACCTGATCGTGGCGAGCAATCCGGACGCCTTCGCCGTGCGATACGATACTTCCGGGATCGTGGTGGCCGGAAAGTACCAGGGCAGCCTGAACGACGCCGGCGAGAAGTTGACGCTGACCGATCGCTTTGGCCAGACGCTTTGGAGCTTCGATTTCAACGACTCGGGCGAGTGGCCGGGACGGGCCGACGGAAAGGGAGCCACCCTGGTGCTGATCGACCCGAACGCTGTGCCGCAGACCGAGCCGGAGCGAACCGAGTACCTGGAAGACGGCGCCAGTTGGCGATCGAGCGTGGCCTACGGCGGCGCGCCCGGCGCCGACCCGGTGGCCGATTTGGGCATCGTCGTCAACGAGGTGCTGACCCACACCGATCCGCAGCAACTGGAAGTCGACACGATCGAACTCCACAACACGACCGGATCGGACGTCGACCTGGCCGGATGGTATCTGAGCGATTCGTGGGGATCGGAATCCAACCCGAACAACGGCAACTACCGCAAGTACCGGATCCCGGACGACCGGCCGCAGGGCACGGTCATTCCTGCCCATGGGTACCTGCTCTTCGACGAGCGTGACTTCAACCCCACGCCGAGCAACCCGGACCCGAACGACTTCGCCTTGGACAGCGCCTATGGCGACGACGTGTGGCTGATGAAAGCCGACGCTTCGGGCAAGCTGACACATTTCGGCGATCACGTGGAGTTCGGCGCGGCTGATTACGACCAATCTTGGGGCCTTTGGCCGGACGCCGCCGGCACCATGTATCCGATGATTAGCCCCACGCTGGGCAGCGCGAACAACGGGCCCCGCCTGGGCTCGGTGATCATCAGCGAGGTACACTACCATCCTGACGCCGTGGCAAACGCCGGCGACCTGGAATTCCTGGAGATCTACAACCGCACGCCCGCGACGGTCGACCTGACGCACTGGCGGGTCCGCAAGGGAATCGATTTCGATTTCCCGGCCGGGGCGACCCTCGGCCCGTACTCCACCATCGTGCTCGTGCCGTTCGATCTGGACGAGATCGACAAGCTGACCGACTTAACCACGGCCTACGGAATCACCTGGCCGGTCGAGATGTACGGCGGCTATTCGGGCCGGCTCAGCAACGCCGGCGAGAAGGTGCAACTGCAGCGTCCTGGCACGCCGCGCCCGGAAGATCCCACCTACTATCCCGGCCTTCTGGAAGACGAAGTGTTCTACGACGACAAGGTTCCCTGGCCGATGGAGGCCGACGGGGGCGGTGACTCGCTCAACCGCAGCAAGTCGGAACTCTGGGGTAATGACGCAGCCAACTGGGATGCTGCCACGCCCACGCCGGGAAAGGTCCCCTTTACCTTACCGGCAACGATCGTCGATCGCCATGTCTTCTACAACAACTCGCGCTGGGACGGTTTCGATCCCGGCCCGGGCGTGAGCGACGACGCGGCCATCGCCACGGACAAGTCGCCCTTGCTGCCGGGTGACCCTGCGGCCACCTTCGCCAACTATACCAGCTACAGCCGCGGCATCGGCGGCGTGATGATCGACGTGCGGAACCTGGCCGATGGCGGGCATGTCGGCCCGGGGGATTTCGAATTCCGCGTCGGCAACGACTACAACAGCCCGGCCGGCTGGGCCACCGTGCCGAACCCGTTGCACGTCAATGTCCGTCGGGTGGGCGCTGTCGATCGGATCACACTGATTTGGCCCGACGACAATCCGTGGACGGCCGGCGTCGAGCCGGGCGCGATTTCTAAGCAGTGGCTGCAGGTGCGAATGCTGTCGACCGAGAACACGGGCTTGCTACAGGACGACGTGTTCTACTTCGGCAACGCGATCGGCGAGACGGGCGACACTGCGATCGACGCTACGGTCAACTCGATGGACGAGATCGCCGTGCGCAACAATCCGGCCTTCTTTCCTCCGGCGGCGATCGACAACCCCCTCGACTTCGACCGCGACAAGATTGTCGGCGCCACGGATCAGATCCTCGCCCGGGCCAATCGCACTGCGGCCGACTCGCTGAAGCTGTTGGCGCCGTCATCAGTAGTGGCAACCAACGACACGTCGTCAACCGACACAAACACGACGGTTTCAATCGCCGCATTGTCGAACGACCGCGATGCAAGCGGCGTCCCGTTGAGTGTAGACCAGACCGACACGACGAGCGCGTGGGGAGCGACGGTCTCGATCAACCCGGACGGCACGCTGCGGTACGACCCGACGGCGGCGGGCCTATTGCTGAGTCTTCCGCCGGGCATTGCCGTGAACGATACCTTCAATTACTCGATCCGCGATGCCTCCGGCCGCATCGACCGTGGCACTGTCGCGGTCACTGTTACCGGCATGGCGATCCCGCCGCATAATCCCAACGATGCTGAAAGCGCTCGTGCCAGCGGGTCGAACGCAGTTGTCGCCGACGAGTTCAGATCAGGGGTTCGGAGAACCGGAGCTTTCCAAGATGATCTCCGGCTCGCCTTGACTGACGCCGCGATGAATACCTTGACAGCGGAAGACGACTCGGATGAGCGGGAATTGTGGTCTTTGAAGACGGAACTCAGCCCCGGTCTGCTAGACCTGCTGACAGAGGAGGAGACAGGCCGCCAGTGACCGACCGACCCGGCGGAATCATCCCCTCCAACGGGTGTATTCTGAGTGCAGACTGAACGGCACCACTGACGGCACCTCCGACCTCGTACAGTCAAAGTACTGGGCCGACCTTGAAATCCATCAGGTGCCAGACTTTTGTGGCTTTCCGCCCGCAGAATCTCGGCCGAACGTGGCTGTTGAAAAGGTGGCGTTACAGCCTGAAAATGGCACTGTCGAAGATGCTCGATTTGTACCGCCGCGCGATCGTCGGTGCAGCAACGCCAACTTGACACACATGGAACAACGCCATGGCAACCATATTGCTGACCTGGGAACTCGGCGGCGGCCTCGGCCACCTTGTCAATCTGGTGCCGCTTGCCAGAAGGTTCTGCGAGAGCGGACATCGGGTGTTTGCCGCGCTGCGGGACATGTCGCGGGCAGAGACGCTGTTTGCCGGCATGGGTGTCTCCTACCTGCGGGCGCTGGTCAAACTGCGTCGAGACGAGGACCGCTTCGACCCGCCGCGGACGTTCCCGCACATCCTGCACAACAGCGGGTACGGCCGGGATGCGGCTACCTTCTTAAGGACCGCTGTTCATCAGATCCTCGTCGTCCTCGAGCAGACACAGATAGCAGGCCTCGTTGGACTGATCGAAGTCGATGGAGCAGATGAGGTGGCGTCCCATGCTCGCGTTGAAATTCGCCCAACCCCTTGAACCTCGTGTGTAAAACCGACAACGGTTCCGGATTCATTGGGCAGGGGGCTGGCGACCTGCTTGCCGCATAGGGTACACTACATCTTCGTAACCTCCGGCGAGCCCGCATGATTCGCAACCGACTGGGCCGCTCCTGGGGACACCGAGGCCCGACGCCGGAAGAGGTCTGGCAAAGGCGCAAACCGATTGGGCCGCCGAACGGAGCCAGTTGGACACCACCGTCAATCGCTAGCGACAGGAGGAACGTATCCAAAGAGGGACCTCAAGTACAAACAACGAGCCCAACTTCCGACCGCTGCCCTTGATTCAGCGACGGTAGCAGGCACACTCCGTGTGCCGTCCGCGGCACAACCAATAGATTGTCCTTCACACCATGAACCCGCGACCGTTGGTCGCCCCACCCCAAGGAGATTCCCAACATGCGATTGGTTCGTTTCACGTGGCCGTTGACCATTCTCGTGTTCACCATACTTGCCTCCTTTTGCACTGCCGGCGCCGAAGAAGCTACGTGGCCCGCCTGGCGAGGACCGCACCGTGACAGCAAGTCGCCCGACACTGGCCTGTTGAAAAGCTGGCCCAAAGGTGGTCCGAAAAAACTGTGGGAAGTCCAAGGCATCGGCAACGGCTATTCGAGCGTCACGCTTGATGGCGGCCTCGTCTATATCACCGGTCGTAAACCGCATGCGGACGAAAAGATCGAATATGAAGAACCTCCGAGGCACATCTGGCAGATCAAGGGCCAGGGTTTTTATATCAGCACGATCGACGAAGCTACGGGCGAAGTGAAGCAATCCAAAGACGTCGCGAATGCGTATTACGAAAAAATTCATCCCGACGGCCGCCACGAAAACCTCTCCTACAAAGGCACGCGTGCCAGCATCACGATCGAGGAAGACCGCCTCTATATCGCCACCGGCCTGGGCGAAATCATGTGCTTGAAGAAGGATACCTTCGAACGCGTCTGGACTCGCAACGTTCAGGAAGAAGAATTCGACAGCGGCGTTGTCGGCCACGGCTGGGGCTACGCCGAATCGGTCCTGATCTACAAAGACAAAGCCATCTACTGCACCGGCGGCGAAAAGACGTTCATGGTCGCACTGGACAAGATGACGGGCAAGACGCTGTGGAAATCGCCTCCGAACGGGCAAAGCCAATACGGCTCGACCATTTTCGCCGACGTCGATGGTGCCCCGATGCTTGTCAACGGTAGCCGTGTCGGGCTGATGGGCGTTCACGCTGAAACAGGCAAAGAACTCTGGAGATATGAATTTGCCAAAGACAACATGGCCAACTGCAATACGCCGATCTATTCCGACGGCCTCGTCTTCTGGGCATGCGGCTACGGCAAAGGCGGTATCTGTCTCAAAATGACGGCAAACGGTCAAAAGGTCACTGCCGCGAAAGCATGGCAAACCAAAGACGCCGACTGTCATCACGGCGGTATGATCTTGCACGAAGGTCATCTCTATGGTAACAACAAAAGTGGTTTTGTCTGTCTCGAGTTCAAGACGGGCAAAACCATCTGGGACTCCAGGGACCTGGACAAAGACGCCGAAACGATTCCGAAGGGTTCGGTCTGCTGGGCCGATGACATGTTCTATGTGTTCGCCGAAAAGGCCGGCGAGATGTTCCTCTGCGAATGCAACCCCAAGGGCTTTAAGATCAAAGGCCACTTCTTCGCCGAAGGTTTTGCGGATGAATCCGGATGGACTAAAGAATACGACCGCACGATGGGCCCCAGTTGGGCCCACCCCGTCGTCGCCGGCGGTAAACTGTATCTGCGTCACTTCAACAAAGTGTATTGCTATGACGTGGAAACCCACCGCATAGCGTCTGGCACCGGGCCATCCAGGAAGAGTCTGTCAGGATCGTAACCTGGGTTGACGCCAATTCCCCGTACCTCGGTAAGTACGGTGGGCATGGTGGCATGAACCAATAAGGGCTACCACTATCTCGCGCTCCGTAACGCATCTAACCAGGTGCTCACCGGCGCGATCGTGGCGGACTACAGGCCGCGAATCAGTAGCAGGCAAAGCGGAGTGTTCGAACACGGAAGGTCCCGTGTCGGCGCAAAGTTGGCCCCGGGCGTCGATAACGGTGCACTCTACGCCAACTGGCAGTTTGATCAGCCGGCCAACTCCGCCTTCAGCGCGGCGATCTCTTCTTCCAGATCCTCGGTCTTCTGCCAATGCTCCGGCGTTGCCCGGTGGTCGCCGTTGCCGCCGAGTCAGGCGTAAGGGTACATCCCTTTCTGGATCTCGCCGAGCCGCTGCAGCAAGAGGTCGTGCTTCTTCTCGTCTTCGAGCAGGTACTCCAGAAGGTACGCCTGCAAGAGCATACCCCTTGAGCCTTTGGCGGCTTCGAGGGATTCGCGGGCGAGTGTCTGGGTCTTCTTCTCGATGGCAATGTGCTGCTCGATCATCTCCCACACCTCGCCAAGTTCGTCGGGCGAGAGGCTGACGGCCTTGCCGGTCAGCCCGTCGGCGATCCACTGCTGCACTCGATGGTGCATCTGCGAGTCGCGTTGGATGATCTCCATGACCAGCCGCACGACGGGGTTGTCGGTCTTCTCGATCACTCGGCCGGTGGACGCAATCGACGCGTCTTCGACCTTCTGCCACGATTGCATGTTGGCAACGAGGCCCTCTTGGAGTTCTTTTGTTGAAGTCTTCATGATTATCCTTTGCAGATTTCAGGGAACGTGTTGACTCTACTTGTCCTGCCAGAGTCCGTGCAGGTTGCCGCGGAGAAGAAGTCTCATCTTTTCATGATAGGCACCTTTCATTGTCCGGAGTGCTGGTAATTCGATGGTTTCCAAGCTCCGGCTTGGGAACCAGACAAGCCGCCGTGTCGGCGGCAGCTAAACAGACGGTGCTCGTTTGTTGTTCTTTCGGCGTCTTCTGCGCCGCCAATACCAAAATCCTCCGCCGAGCACCGCCAACGGCCCGACGATCGCCACGGTGGCCTGTATCCAGGCGGAGAACAACATGATCTTGTAGTGCAATATCGCCGCAAGAATCACGATCAGGGCAAACAGCGTCAACGGCGATCGGATTG
>Ga0180429_10003570_pt1 | contig 12569 bp, 13 predicted proteins | sample SS_ome_FD_132428 | JGI IMG/M metagenome (GOLD analysis project Ga0180429, IMG submission 132428) | Hypersaline lake sediment archaeal communities from the Salton Sea, California, USA - SS_1_S_1 metaG | ecosystem: Environmental > Aquatic > Non-marine Saline and Alkaline > Hypersaline > Sediment ... | reverse complement strand
GGGGCTGACGGTTCACCATGATCTTTCAGATTCGGCAGCATGATTTATTGAAACCCGGGAACTGCCATCGGGTTTATTCCTTATTATTTGAATTTTGGCATGTCGTATTTTTCAGCAATCGCTTTCCGTTCATTTTCTGAAAGAGACCGCATATGTTTTTTCCATCCGGGGCACCAGTTTGTGTGCCACCGCCATAAACGGCCGAGTATTGATTGCGGATTGTCATCATATTTTTTGCGAAACCGGCAGGTAGTGCAATTGGATTGTGCCATTTTTATTCTCCTGATCTTTTTCACAGCCGCGCCGGCTGGTGTTCCATTTCATTTTCATTCACCAATATCAAAGGTTCCGTTGATTTGAAGTGCTGTTTTTAGCGCCTCTTCCAAAAGTGCCAGTTTATTCAGAGACAATTTGCCGATATAGTGTGTTAATATGGTTTTGGAAATACTGATCAGTTCATCGCAATGAATGGCGCTGTCGTGTTTGAGGCCCTCATCGATACCGACAGGCACCTGGGTTGAAAGGCCTTGATAAGCAGTGTAAACAGGCGCGCAGATCACAGTTGAAAATCTGGATTCAATCAGAACCTGGCGGCTGACCACGACAAATGACCGATATTTTTTAGGATCACGGGAAGTGGGTCGTTTGACTCTATACAGATCACCCCGCCTCATATCGGGGCCTGAAAGCCAAGCACATCTTCTGCTTCTTCATTGAGTGACGCTGCATGCTTGTTGATAATTTCAAGATCACGCAGCTCCGCTTCCTTTTTTTTCAGATGTTCGATAAAAACACGGGCCGCCGTCTCCAGAAAATCCGATCGACTTTTGTAGCCCCCCATATGGGCATCAATGGCCCTCAGTATGTCCTGGGATAATGTAATGGATGTCTTGGTTTTCATACCACCTTTATACCGCCACAAAAACCTGGTGTCAATTGAAAAGCATATCATCCGCGCGCGGCCGAGCCCCGATGGGGGTGCCTTGCTGACGGACTGTCGGAGCCCCCGGGGATTCCAGGCCGGCAGTAAGGCACCCCCATCGGGGCGGTGTCCCTGCCTCCCTGATGTTATTTTTCATACACACGGTCCTGTTACAGATTTTTCCAACGATCACTGGATAATTCCCCCTCTGTCTGGCATAATGCCCGGGTTGCTGACAAACCCGATCAAAGGAACAAATTGATGGAGGCCCCGACTGCTGTCCTGCTGCCGTATGTGATGAACCTGATATATGTCCTGACAGGGGTGGCCATGCTCTATCTGTTGATCACCCTGTTCCTGACCTGGCTGGTGCAGCAGATCCCCAGAAACCCGGTCAAGGATCCACCCCGGTGGGGAACCGTGACCGATACGATGATTCCGGCAGCAGGCGGCGGCCGTCTGGAGGTATGGCGCATCGATCCGGACGGGCCGTCCCGGGGCATTGTGGTGTTTGCCCATGGTTGGGGCAGAAACCGGGACCGGATGGTGAAACGGGCCCGGATCTTTGCCGGGTGGGGATTTACCACCGTGATGCACAGTGCCCGGGACCACGGCAATTCCAGCCCCAAACAATGCATGAACGCCGTGCGGTTTGCCCAGGATATTGTATCGGTTATCCACTGGGTGGGCGAGCCGGTCCTTTTGTACGGGCATTCCGCCGGGTCTGCCGGTGCCATCATTGCCGCAGCCCGGCATCCGTCCCTGGTGCGGCTGCTGTTTCTGGAAGCTTCCTATGCCCATACCAGAGAGGCATTGCTGAGCTTATACCGCTGGTTCAATCCGGTTTTCGCCAAACTGTTCGGCCCTGCGATCGTTGTGTGGATGACAATCCTATACCGCGGTGCAACCGAAGCATACAGCCCGGCCCGGGTGGCAAGGCGCATCCCCATGCCGGTCATGATCATCCACGGAGAAAAAGACCGGCGGTTTCCGGTGTCTTTTGCCATTGCCCTCAAAGACTGTTTTGTCCACTGCCGGGTGGCATGTTATATCGCCAAAGGGGCCGGCCACAGCGGGGCCAGTCAAACACCTGGATTTCGGCCGGCAGTGAAATCTTTCATCGATACATACCTGGACGATAAAGGTTGACTCAAATCCCTCAAATATCGTATGATCCCGTGATATTTTAACCCCCTAACCTAAAAAAAGGAGTGTGCCGGGATGAAAAAATGGACCCTGTTTGTGCTGATCTTTTCATTGATTTTACTGGGATTTTCAGCAGGTACCGTTGGTGCGGAAGACAAGAAATTGAAGGCAGGATTTATTTATGTGGGGCCGGTGGGCGATTACGGCTGGTCCCATGCCCATGATCTGGGAAGAAAAGCGGCGGAAGAAAAATTTGACTGGCTGGAAACCGTGTATGTGGAATCGGTGTCGGAAGCGGACAGTGACCGGATCATCGACCGCCTGGTTCAGCAGCAGAAATGTGACGTGGTGTTCACCACCAGCTTCGGGTTCATGGATTCGACGGTCAAGGCGGGCACACGCTATCCGGACAAGCTGTTCATGCACTGCTCCGGGTTCAAGCGGTCGGACAATGTGGGCACCTATTTCGGGGACCTGTACCAGATGTACTACCTGAACGGCATCATGGCCGGGGCGTTGACCCAAACCAACAAAATCGGTTATGTGGCGGCGTTCCCCATTCCCGAACTGGTCCGCCACATCGATGCGTATGCCTTAGGGGTAAAAGCAGCCAATCCTGAAGCCAGGGTTCATGTCAAATGGATCTATGCCTGGTACGGGCCGGACAAAGCCAGGGAAGCGGCGGAATCCCTGATTGCCGAAGGATGCGACGCCCTGGCGTTTACCGAAGACACCCCCGCGGTCATCGAGGTGGGTCAGGAGCACACGGAAAAAGGCAAACAGATCTACACGTTCAGTCATTATTCCGCCATGCAGCCCTATGGGGAGGATTCCGTGGTATCGGGCCAGCTCATGGACTGGGGCGGGATGTACATCAAAATCCTGGGCGACATTCAGGACGGCACCTGGACCAATGAGGATGTCTGGTGGCTGGCAAAGGAAGGGGCCGCCATCCTGGGAGGCAATGAGACCGACCCCATCAACCCGAAATTCGTAGATGACCTGAAACAGGCCATGATCAATACCGAAGAATATGGTGAGATGTCTGCGTATGATCTGGTGATGAAACGCTATGACCAGATGAAACAGGGTGTGGATGTGTTTGATCCGTTTACCGGTCCCATCTACGACAACAAGGGCAATCTTCAGATTCCTGCCGGCGAGCGGGCCTCCAAGGATGATTTGTTGAGCATCATGTATTATGTGGACAATGTGGAAGGCACCATCCCCCAATAATCCCGATCTTTTGGCAGGCCGGAGAAACAGATTCCGGTCTGCCGCAACTCTTTTACCTATGAAAAAAATACAGCGCCTTGAAATGGATGGCATCAGCAAATCCTTTCACGGCATACCCGCCAATCAGGACATTCAATTGTCTGTGGTATCCGGAGAGATTCTGGGACTGCTGGGAGAAAACGGCGCCGGCAAGACCACGTTGGTGAACATTCTCTACGGCCTGTATCAGCCGGATGCCGGGCAGATCAAAATCAATGGGCAGCCGGTGCAGTTCGCTTCCCCGCTGGACTCGATTCTTCACGGCATCGGCATGGTTCACCAGCATTTCATGCTGATTCAGAATCACTCGGTCATCGAAAACATCGCTTTGGGGTACAAGGATACCCCGTTTTTTTTTCCGAAAATCAAGCTCCGGGAAAAAATCCAGCAGTTTTCCCGGCAGTTTGATTTCACCATCGATCTGAACAAAAAAATCTGGCAGCTGTCCGCCGGAGAGCAGCAGCGGGTGGAAATCATCAAAGCCCTTTTGAACGGCGCGGATCTGCTGATCCTGGATGAGCCGACGTCCGTGTTGACGCCCAGGGAAATCGAAGAATTGATTGCCATTCTCCGGCGCATGAAACAGGAGGGACACAGTGTAATTTTCATTTCCCACAAGCTCAACGAGATCATGACCATCTGCGACCGGGTCACGGTGCTCAGAAAAGGCCAAATCGTGGGCGGGGCCGACACCCGGGATACCGACAAAAAAACCCTGGCCCGGATGATGGTGGGCAGGGATGTGGTGTTCAACATCCACAAGGAGACGCTCACAAGGGGCAAGCCGGTCCTGAGAGCCAACCGGATCCACGTGACCGGAGACATGGGCATGCCGGCGGTCAAGGGGATCAGTTTCGATCTGCATGAAAATGAAATTTTCGGCATTGCCGGGGTGGCGGGCAACGGGCAGCGGGAACTGGCCGAAGCCATCACCGGGATCCGAAAAATCGATCAGGGATCGGTGACCATCAACGGAAAAGACATCACCAACCGGTCTCCCCGTCGTATTTATGACCACGGGGTATCCCATGTTCCGGAAGAGCGGATCCGTTTCGGCATTGCCCCGGGTCTGTTTCTGTATGACAACGCGATCTTGAAGCAGCATCACCTGAAAAAATTTTCCAGCCGGTATTTTCTCAAATACAACCAGGTAAAAACCCACGCCAAAAACATCATCACGGAATTCAACGTGGCGACCCATTCCATTGACAACCAGATCAGAAACCTGTCCGGCGGCAACATCCAGAAGCTCATTCTGGGCCGGGAAATCAGTGAACAGCCCCGGCTGCTGGTGGCCTCCCACCCCACCTATGGCCTGGATGTGGGGGCCACGGAATTTTTGCGGCAGCATCTGCTCAAACTGCGGTCCCAGGGCAGCAGTGTGCTGCTGTTTTCCGAAGACCTGGAAGAGATTTTCGAACTGTGTGACCGGGTCGCTGTCATTTTTGCCGGCGAGTTCATGGGAATTTTTGATTCCGATGATGACCGTCTGTGTGACATCGGCCTGATGATGGCCGGATCCAAACGATACGAATCAGCCATTTCAACCTGAAGAGTTTTTCATGATACAGATCACCGCCACAGACAGATACCGGATCACCCGACTGCAGGCCATGATGACCAATGTTTTTTCTCTGGCCGCAGGGCTTGTGGTCATCAGCATCATCTTTCTAATTGCCGGGGTCAACCCGCTGTTCGCCATTGCTGAAATTTTCCAGGGATCCTTCGGGTCCCTGTATGGATTCAAGGAGACGATCACCAAAGCGATCCCCCTGATTCTTATCGGTGCCGGCCTGACCCTGGCTTTCCGGGCCAAATTCTGGAACATCGGGGCCGAGGGCCAGCTGCTCATGGGGGCGGTCTTTGCCACCTGGACCGGCCTGACCTTTGGGGAAACCCTCCCTTCAGCCGTCATTATCCCTTTGATGTTTGCCGCCGGTTTTCTGGGTGGGGCCCTCTGGGGCATTATCCCTGCGATATTAAAAATCAGATATGCCATCAATGAGGTGATCTCCACCCTGATGCTCAATTATATCTGCGCCCATATCGTGACCATGCTCATTGTGGGTCCCTGGAAAGGGGGGACCCGGTTCGGGTTCCCCGGCACGGACACCCTGCCGGAAACCGCGATTCTCAGTGTCATTCCCGGCTCCCGGATCCATTATGTCACCCTGATCCTGGCCCTGGTCTGCGCCGCCGTGCTGACACTTCTCATTTACCGGACCCGGTTCGGATATGAAGCCCGGGTGGTGGGGGAAAACCCGGATGCCGGCAAATACGCGGGCATCGATTTTCTGAAAACCACCCTGATCCTCATGGCCGTTTCCGGCGGACTGGCCGGGATGGCCGGGGTCGGGGAGGTCGCCGGAATCCATCATTATCTGGGATATCCGGATTCCATGTCATCGGGTTACGGGTTCACCGCCATTATCGTGGCATGGCTGGCCAAACTCAATCCCCTGTTCACCATCATATCCGGCATCTTTTTTGCGGGAATTCTGGTGGGAGGCGACGCCATCCAGATTTCTTTAGGACTGCCGGCCGCCACCGTGAACATCGTCAACGGCACCCTGCTGATATTTCTGATCATGGGTGATTATTTTCTGAATCATAAAATTTCCATCACATTTAAAACCCGATAGGAACCCCGGCCATGGAAGACATTATCATATCCACTCTTCAGCGTACCCTGGTGGCGGGCACACCGTTGCTGCTGGCCACCACCGGGGAAATTATCTGTGAACGAAGCGGGATCCTGAATCTGGGCGTGGAAGGGGTCATGGCCCTGGGTGCGGTCACCGCCTTTATCGTCACCATGACCACCGGTTCTCCCTGGCTGGGGGTTCTGGCGGCCCTGATCGCCGGCATGGTCATTTCCATCATCCATGCGGTGGCATCCGTGACCCTCCAGGCCAACCAGGTGGTATCGGGCCTGGCATTGACCATGCTGGGACTGGGCCTGTCCGGCATGGTGGGAAAACCCTATGTGGGCAAACCGCTGGCCATTAAAATGGAGGATCTTTCCATACCCGTTTTGTCGGATATTCCTTACGTCGGCCAGGCAATATTCAATCAAAGTCCGTTTTTTTTCCTGGCCGTCGGTCTGGCACTCGGGGCCTGGTTTCTGCTGGAACGGACCCGTCTGGGCATCCAGATCCGGTCTACCGGAGAAAACCCGAAAGCCACGGAAACCCAGGGTGTGAACGTATTTTTAATCCGGTATGTGTCTGTGATCATCGGCGGCGGGTTCTCGGCTTTGGCCGGGGCACACCTGTCCATTTCCTATTCCAAATCCTGGATCGAGGGCATGACCGCCGGACGGGGATGGATTGCCATCGCTTTGACCATTTTCGCATTGTGGAACCCGGGCCGGGCCATCTGGGCCGCATTTCTGTTCGGCGGCATTTTTGTGGTTCAGTACCTGATGCAGCCGCTGGGCATATCGCCCAATTTTCTGGCCATGCTCCCGTACATCGCTACCCTGCTGATCCTGCTGATCATCAGCCTGAAAGATCCCAGAAAACTCAATGCCCCGGCCATGCTTTCCACCCCGTATAAAAGGGGAGAACGATGATATTTGTTTTGTGTTTTGGTTTTTTCTGCTAAACTGTTGGAGAAAAAAACCAAAACTCTACAACCAGGCAGTCCCGATTTTATGAAACGCTTTATTGCATTACTGGCGATTTTTTTTATAACGGTCCCGATTTTACCGTCACACACACTGGCCATCTCCATACCCGACGAACTCAAACTGGCCGATGAGTTCATGCAGATGATCGATCAGCAACAGGTCATTCTCGATGATCCGGTGGCCGGCCATCTGATCGATACCGTGGGCCGGCATATCCTGGCGCAACTGCCGCCCCAGCCGTTCAACTATGCCTTTTACCTGATTGACGACGGCACGTTCAATGCCTTTGCCAGCCCCGGGGCCAACATCTTTGTGCATCGGGGCCTGATCACGGCCCTTTCCAGCACTGATGAACTGGCCGGCATTCTGGCCCATGAAATCGCCCATGCGGTCAGCCGGCATGTGTCCCAGTCCATTGACCGGTCCAAACTGGTGAATATCGGCACCATGGCCGGGGTGATAGCCGGCATCATTGTGGGGTCGGCCGGCGGGGGCGGGGACGCGGCCCAGGCGTTGACCATGGGATCCATGGCTGCCGGATATTCCTCCATGCTCACCTATACCCGGGAAAATGAAACCGAGGCGGACCAGAAGGCCTTTACACTGCTTCAGCAGACCTGCTTTTCTCCGGAAGGGCTCCTGGACAGCCTGAACAGGCTGAGGGCTGCCGATTACATGGGCATCGAGGGCATACCCGATTATTTCAAGACCCACCCCGGTAGCGGATCCCGCATCGCCCACCTGTCCGGTCTTCTGTCAGACTATACCCATGTGTCCCCTGCAGATTCCCGCCTGGAAACGTACAATTATGACATGGTCAAATACCGGATCATGGGATTATACGAACCGGTCAAAGACAGCATCCGGACCATTGAATCAAAAATTGCCGGCGATCCGTCCAACCCGGCACTGTATTATGGACTGGGGCTTTTATACGCCAGGGAAAACCGGCGGGATCAGGCCATTGCCCAGTTACGGAAAGCCCTTTCGTTCAATCTCATGGATCCGCTGATTCTCCTGGAACTCGGAAGAATCTATACCCTTGACGGCCAGTATGACAAAGCCTTGAACATTCTGCCGGGGATTCAGTCCGACCCGGTTCTGGGAACGTCTGCCAGATATCATCTGGCCGTTGCCCAGCTGGAATCCGGGGACCTGACATCTGCCAGGCAGAATTTGATACGCGTGACCGACACTTCTGCGAAATCTTTTCCCAGGGCCTATTTTCACCTGGGCGCCATCATGTCCCAGGAAAACAGAACCGCCCTGTCTCACTATTATCTGGGAATTTATTATGACCTGATCAAGGATTCAAAAAATGCGGTCCGTCACCTGGAACGGGCTGTGGCTGAGGGCCTGGATGATCCGGACAAAAAAACGGCGGCAGAAGAACGGTTGAAAAAAATCTCCACCGCCCGCCGGCCCTCCTGATATTGCTCAGATTCAGACCCTGTCGAACCGTTCGAATTTCATGCTGAATGTTCCCCGGCCCTGGGTGGCGGAGCGAAGGGCTGTGGAATATCCGAACATCTTGGCCAGCGGCACCACCGCATGAATGATCTGGATATTGGCTTTCGGGGCGATGGATTCCACTTTGCCGCCCCGGGCATTGAGATCGGCAATGGCATCTCCCATATAGGTGTCGGGCACAAACACCTCCACCTGCATGATCGGTTCCAGAAGCGCCAGGGACGCATTTTCCAACGCCTCTTTGCATGCCATGGACGCGCACACGGAAAATCCCAGTTCCGTGCTCTTTCCTTCTTCACATGCGCCGCCCTGAAGTATCACCTCCAGATCCACCAGCGGATATCCCTTGAGATATCCGCCTTCCAGACTTTCCCGGATCCCCTGTTCAATAGCGGGCACAAACTGGGGCGGAATCTGGTCCTCCGGGGCTCTGCAGGTGAAAACCACCCCGGCGCCCCGGTCCAGGGGCCTGAGCTGAATCCTGACTTTTGCATAATGGGGCCTGCCGGAAATCTCTCTCTCAAAAACAGCCTCACCTGTGGCCGGCGCCGTCACCACTTCTCTGTAAACCACCTGGGGATTGCCCACATTCACCTGGGTGTTGAACTCCTTGCGCATCCTGGAAATAATGATTTCCAGGTGCAGTTCCCCCATACCCGACAAAATGGTCTGACCGGTTTCCTCATCTTTGGACACCTTGAGGGTGGGATCCTCGATCATGAACTTTTCCAGAACCATGTCCAGTTTTTCCTGATCCGCATGGGTTTTGGGCTCGATGGCAATGGAAATGACCGGATCTTCATACTTCATTTTTTCCAGAAACACCGGATGCTCCACTGAACACAGGGTATCGCCGGTGCCGGAGTCCTTCAATCCCACAATCCCCACGATATTTCCGGCTGAGGCTTCTTTGAGCCGTTCCCGCTTGTTGGCGTGCATCAAGAGAATCCGGGACAGTTTCTCTTTTTTCTTCAGTACCGGATTGTATACGTCGGATCCGGCTTCGATTCTTCCGGAATAGATCCTGGCAAAAGACAGTTTTCGGCCTTCGATCATGGACACCTTGAAAATCAGGGCCGCCAGGGGACCGTTTTTTTCCGGGGGAAAATCCAGCGGGTCTCCGGTTTCCGGATGTATCCCTCTCACCGGCGGCACATCCAGGGGACTGGGCAAAAAGTTCTGGATCGCGTCGAGCAACGGCTGAATGCCTTTGTTCTTCAAGGCGCTGCCGCACAGCACCGGGACCAGTTTCCGGTTCACGGTGGCTTTCCGCACGGCATCGATGAGATCGGCCCGGGCAATTTCCTCCTCTCCCAGGTACTTTTCCATGATGGCGTCATCCTGTTCAGCAATCGCTTCCAGCAGTTTCTCTCTGTATTCCAGGGCCTGATCCGCATATTCAGAAGGAATCTCATCCACCACATATTTGGCGCCCAAACTCTCGTCATCCCATCGGATCTGCTTCATGTCGATCAGATCGATCACACCGTCAAACTGATCTTCCGCACCCATGGGTATCTGAAGCACCACCGGGTTGGCAGCCAGTTTTTCTCTGATGGAAGCCACCGTCCCGAAAAAATCAGCCCCGATCCGGTCCATTTTGTTGACAAACGCCATTCTGGGGACCCGGTACCGGTCTGCCTGACGCCACACGGTTTCCGACTGAGGCTCCACACCCCCCACCGCACAGAACACACCGATGGCACCGTCCAGCACCCGCAGGGCCCGTTCCACTTCCACCGTAAAATCCACATGTCCCGGGGTATCGATGATCTGGATGACGGACTGCTGCCACTCACAGGTGGTCACGGCCGAGGTAATGGTAATTCCCCGCTCCTGTTCATCCTGCATCCAGTCCATGATCGCCTCTCCGTCATGCACTTCACCGATCTTGTGGGATTTTCCGGTATAATACAGGATGCGTTCGGTAACAGTGGTCTTGCCCGCATCGATGTGGGCCATGATTCCGATATTTCTGATGTTTGGCAGGGTCTTTTTCTGGGTCATATTCTTATCAGCATCTTTGGTTGATTGATTGTGAAATTGTGCCGGCAACGGCGATAATTCAAATGGTATTTGATACAGTATTGCCTGTTCAGTGTCAAGAAAATAGCTTGCAAAACCCGGACTGGTTTTATAAAATCAGGGTTCTTGACCAGACTGCATATCCTGGATATCCCTGAACGATCAGTGACAATACTTTTATGGAGGCGCCGAACCGGATGATTCCCGGATTTGAAAAAATTATAGAGGAACGAATCAAAAAAGCGCAGGAAGACGGGGCGTTTGACAACCTCGAAGGCAAAGGAAAGCCCTTTGTTCTGGAACAGGGACATCCGGCACCCGACGATTGCCGTCTGGCTTACAAAATCTTGAAAAATGCAGGGTACCTTCCCCCTGAAATCGAGCTCAAGAAAAAAATCACCCAGGCCGAACTGCTGCTTGAGGCAACCGATACCGCTTCTGCCCAGCACCGGGAAGTAACAAAAAAACTCAACTATCTGTTAACCAAACTCGATTTTCTCCGCGGTGGCATATCGCCTCTGATAACCGACAAATACCAGGAAAATATCATCAGAAAATTATCATGAAGTTACAAAAAACCGACAAAGACGGGGTGTTTAAAAACATCTTCATCGCGTATTTCATTTTGCTGTTCCATGTGGTGCTTCTGGCGGGTATTGCCGTTTTCGTGGTGCTGATCAAGGGATTTTTTGAATATCTGCCCTGGATCATGGCCGGCGCAGGCCTGCTCATTGCGCTTTGCACATGGCTGGTGATCCGGCAGATGCGTAAAAATTCCCAACAGATCCAGGATATCATGTCCAATGAACAACTGAAAAACCGGAATGTGGAAATCAGCTTCATGGGAGGGCTGGCCTCCTTTAAAATCAATTCCAAAGAGCAGGATACCGGCCGGCTGCTGGCACCTCCCGAACCGGACAGCCGTCCTTCTGCAGATATCCATGTGATCGAAACCGATGGGGACCGGGTGGAACGAAAAATGAATCAGTTGAATGCATTATATGAAAAAGACCTGATCACCAAAGAGGAATTTGACAAGGCAAGACAATCCATCATCCAGGGATAAGGAAATGCATATGAAAAAAATCAGACTCGCCCTTCTGGCCGGCGGCATCTCTTCGGAACGATCGGTGTCGCTGAACAGCGGCAACCAGGTATTTGATGCCCTTGACAAGCATAAATACGACATCGTGCGCTATGACCCTAAAACCGATCTCACGCAGCTGGTCATGGATGCCCCTGACATCGATGCGGCCCTGATCATTCTCCACGGGCCGTACGGAGAGGACGGCACGGTCCAGGGGCTGCTGGATCTGCTGGACATCCCCTACCAGGGAGCCGGCGTCCTGGGATCGGCCGTGGCCATGAACAAACTGTTGTCCAAACGCCTGTACCAGCAAGCGGATATCCCCACCCCGGATTTCTGCTCCCTGACTGGTGCACACGATGCAGACATTCCCCGGCTGGTCCAAAAACTGGGCCTGCCCCTGGTGGTGAAGCCCGTCTGTGCCGGATCCAGCGTGGGCATGACCATCGTCAAAAACGCATCAGATATGGATCAGGCCATTCAGGACGGGTTTGCCCATGATGACACCCTGATTGTGGAAGCGTATGTCAAGGGGATCGAGCTGACCTGTGGCGTTCTGGGCAATGAAAGCCTTGAAGCCCTTCCGGTGATTGAAATCATTCCCGGCCAGGGCCATGAATATTTTGATTTCAATGCCAAGTATGTGGCCGGCGAGACCGAAGAGATCTGCCCGGCCCGCATTGATGAACAGACCACCCGAAAAGTTCAGGACCTGGCGGTCAGCGCCCATCAGGCCCTTTTCCTCAAAGGCTATTCCCGCACAGACATGATCCTTGCCGGCAATGATCTGTTTGTCCTGGAAACCAACACCATTCCCGGCATGACCGCCACCAGTCTGTACCCCCAGTCAGCGGCGGCCGCCGGATATTCGTTTTCCCGACTGCTGGACACACTGATTCAACTGGCCATTGACGAACATACAAATAAAACCAAAAGGAGAGATCAATGAGAATTCTTGTAGTCGGCGGCGGCGGCCGCGAGCACACCCTGGTATGGAAAATCAGCCAGAGCCC
>Ga0180429_10003569_pt1 | contig 12570 bp, 6 predicted proteins | sample SS_ome_FD_132428 | JGI IMG/M metagenome (GOLD analysis project Ga0180429, IMG submission 132428) | Hypersaline lake sediment archaeal communities from the Salton Sea, California, USA - SS_1_S_1 metaG | ecosystem: Environmental > Aquatic > Non-marine Saline and Alkaline > Hypersaline > Sediment ... | reverse complement strand
CATGGACCCCCTGCGACACCGCAAGTGGGTTGGCGTGGACAACGAAGTCATTCTGAAAAACCTGCTCAAAGCCTACGAGGCCTTTCCAGACAAGCGGTTCGTGGCCCGCAGCCCGATCATCCCCGGTGTCAACGACACGGAAGAACATGTGGAGGCGGTTCTCTCTTTCGTCAAGCCCTACCGGAACGTGGTCGCCTTCGAGCTGTTGCCGTACCACCGGCTGGGCGAGGGAAAGTACGGGTATCTGGGAAAAGTGTACGCACTCAAGGACTTCACCCCCCCGGATCCGGAAAGGCTCCGGAAATTGCGGGACCTTGTCGCCGAAGCATTCAAGAACAGGGAGCCCTGAGAAGCGGGGATGTTCCGCCGGTCCGTCCGCCCCCGCGACGGAGAGCCGAGCCTTCGGAGAGAAAAGGTAAGAGGAAAGGAAAAAGCATGCGAAATGTCAGGAAAACAGCGGTTGTCGGCATGGGGATCATGGGGCCGGACATTGCCCTGGGGTTCGCCATGGGTGGATGCGGGGTCATGGCATACGCCCGGCGTCCCGAGAGCCTGGACGATGCCGGAAAGCGGGTCGCGTCGAACATGGACCAGCTTGTCCGCGAAAACCTGGTTCGGGAGGAAGAGGCGGACGCCATTGCGGGCCGCATCACTTACACCAGCGATCTGGAAGAAGCCCTCGGGCGGGCCGATTACGTCACGGAGGCGGTGTCGGAAAACATCGAGGTCAAGCGGGATATTTTCAAACAGTGCGGTGAAATCTGTGACGGCGACGTGGTCGTTGCTTCGAACACCTCGTCCATCAGCATCAATGAAATCGCGGCGAACATGAAACACCCTGAAAGGGCGATCGTCACCCACTGGTTCATTCCCGCGCATCTCATGCCCGTCATCGAGGTGGTGCCCGGGAGCAGGACTTCCGGCGCCGCGGTTCAGGCAACCCGCGACCTGCTCACGGGGATCGGAAAACGGCCGGCCGTGTGCAGGGAAAACCCGGCCTTCGTACACAATTTCATCCAGGCCGCCATGAGTCGCGCGGCCCTCGTCCTTGTGGAAGAGGGCATCTGCGAGCCCGAAGACGTCGATGCCATTGTTCAAAACGGCTTTGCCCTGAGGCTGGCGAGCATCGGTCCCGTGAGGATGGTGGATTATGCCGGCCTCGACACGGCCCTTGCACTCATGAAATACGTGTACGGGAAAACCGGCAACCCCTGTTTCAAGCCACCGGAACTGCTCATGGAAAAGGTGGAAAAAGGGGAGCTGGGCATGAAATCCGGAAAAGGCTTCTATCCCTACGCTCCGGGAGAGGCGGACAGGATTCGAAAGGTTGCCGATGAAACCGTCATACGGATCAAGAAAGCCCTCCGCATAAAATGAGGAACGGGAGATCGTCTGAATGAAACTGGAAAACATCGCCGATGCGGCAACATTCCTGTGGCTCGTTGCCGTGATGCTGCAGATCGGACTTTCCGTGTCCCCCGACAGGGTCATTGCGTCCGCCCGACAGACAGGACTCGTGCTCAGGGGATTTTTCATAAACTTCCTGATTGTGCCGCTCATGGGATTCGGACTGCTTCTGCTGTGCAACACCCAGTCCATCGTCGCCACGGGCTTTCTGATCGGTGTCGTCTTTTCCGGTGCTTCCCTGGCCCCGCCCTTGACGCAACTCGCCAAGGGAGACGTTCCCTTTTCCATCGGTCTCATGATTCTCCTTGCGGCAGCCAGCCCCATCGTTTCCCCGATGGTTCTGACCTTTCTGCTGGGCCATCTGTCCGGTGGCGAGGATCTGAAGGTCAACTTCCTTCAGATCCTGCGGGTCATCGTCACGGGTCAAATCATTCCCCTGGCTCTGGGACTGGCGGGCAACCGGTACCTGCCATCATTCGCCGGGAAAACGGTGCGTCTGCTCAGGCCCTTCAACAACATTCTCGTGGTGATCGTCCTGATCCTGGTCGTGATATGCCAGATCGACGCTTTCAGGATTTTCGGGCTGAAAGCCTATGGCGCCATGACCGCCATGTTCCTTTTGAGCATTGCCGCTGCCTGGTGGACGGCGGGACCGGACAGGAGCAGAAAAAAGGCCATGACCCTGAATACAACGGTCCGCAACGTTCCCGCGGCCATGGTCATCGCATCGGGCAATTTCGCCGGCACCGCGGCCCTGGCGGGAGTCTTCATTTATTCTCTGTTCGCCACCGCCGGAACCCTGCTTCTTGCGTACTTGTTCGGCAGGATCCGATGAAAAAAGAAAGGAGCCCGGAACATCCATGCATGCAAAGAGTTTCAGACAATGATCTTTGGATGCTCGATTTATCCGTATCCTGACGCGATTCGCCTTGCGTATGAAAATTTGAATCTCGGCTTTATTGTCCAATCAATGATGGCTATGGAGCGATTTGTTCCGACGAGAAGAAGGAGGATGCATAAAAGGAAATATTTCCATTTTCCCATGGTGTTTCTTTCTGATTTTGTTTACGGCAGCTTCTTCCGCGTCTCATTCTCAGGACATTGCGGCCGATCCACTGGCACAAGAAATTGAAGAAGCCATCGGCACCCTGGGGCGGGAAAGTATTCACGGGGCGATACGCCGAAAATGCCGCCTTCAATCCCAGCATGTCGCCCATGCAGGCGGCCCTGTCCCAATTCAATATGGCGGCAAATCTCTACGAATCGGAAAAGCGAAACGGAGGACGTCTTGAAGTCGATCGCTCCGGGGGTTGAATTGGAATTTTTCAAGGCTCTCGCAAACCCGGCGATGCAGGTCGGACCACGATAAGTGCCCGGAATCGCAGGGCTTTCTCGAACCCGCAGGGAAGCCGAGCAAAAATCCAGTATCATCGGATACTTGCCGTGGTCCGACCGGGCGGGCACTATTCCCCGCTCACCCTCGTCAGTTGCGGGATGACGTACTCCGGGCCGTCGGCGGGAGCGAACATCTCTTCTTCGGGATAGTAGGCCCGAAAGATGAGATAGAAGGGATCGTCGTCGGCGGGGGCCGGAAGCCAGTTGCTCTCCTTCTCCGGGCCGGGGCTGTCCCGCTGGATGTAGATGGTCAGCGAGCCGTCCGGTCCCCGGACCCACCGGTCCTCGTCCTGGCTGCCCAAGGCGTACCGGTTCAAGGGGTTCGCCACCAAGCCCTTGGTTTCGCGGTCGTACAAGGTGACGGACCAGAACCCTTGTTCGTTGACGGGGACCGGCAGTTGATGGGGAGCGAAAGTGATGGTGTATCGCCGGCTTCCGATCAACGGCAGCAAGTCTTGATCGTACAACGCCAGGGGATAGACGGACTCCTCGACGACATTGGCCGCCAGCACGCTTTCGGCCACCAAGGCCCTCAGAAGGTAGTTGGTCCCGAATTTCCCGAAATCCTCGCCCAGCTTATACAGCCAGCCGTTGAAAAGGGCCCCGGTGCGGGGACCCTCCAATTCGAGTATCGTGGACCCCGCCGCGATTCCCGCCATCAGCTCGAGCTGCCGCCCGTCGGGCAACGCCTGGAAGTCCGTGGCGAAGCCGGGCCCCACGCCGATTTCGGCGAGCCGCCGCAAAACCGAATCGTCTTCAGAGGGGGGCGGATTCGCGGTAAGCCATCGGTTCAGCACCTCGAAAAAATTCAGACCGCCGACATCCAAGGGCGGAACGGTGTCTTCGGGATGCTCCACGAGGGGATTCGTGTAACCGGGCTCCCGCGCTTCGTACGCATCCAGGGGCAACAGCACGCTCCGCCGGACCAGGGAAACGGCCGCGTCCATGTCCGACGGGGACCCGGGAGCCACTTCGTGACGCCCCAGCAGCCACACGGAGTTGGTGGGACAAGGGATGGGGACGTATGCCGAAGGAATGTCTCCCGACCAGCCGGGTCCCGTCAGAACATAGGTTCCTTCCACGCCCCCCGTGGCCCGCGTCCCGATGTAATGGAAGTCGTTGGTGTAGGCGTCCATAAACTGCCAACTGAAATAGCGCTCCTGAATGGAGGGGGTGTGCAGAACCACGGGCCCGGACGAAAGGTCCAGGTGCGCGGAGCTGTAGAGAACGTTCACGTTGGGAGTGACGACCAATGCGTCTTCCGGGGTGGCGGGCCGGGTGTCGATGTACAATCGGTTGACGGGGGCGTACGCGGACTCGGAGGTGGAGTGGGTTTGATCGTGGGAGATTCGAGCCACCACGACGGGGGCGTACCCGTAGATATAGGCCATGGTGGCGACGTTGGAGGTCAGGACGATACTCTGGACGACGGCGGCCCTCGACAGGGACTCCCCTTTCAGGCTGGTGACGATGACGGGGTCCCCCAGTCCGTCCAGGGAATTGAGTCCCAAGTCCATTCGGTCGCTCTCGCTGGACGCCGTGTAGAAAAGCCCGTCCGCCCCCTCGACGGGAACGCCGTTGGCACTGGCGACCACCAGATATCCCGTCCCGTTCTCCCTCACGTACGCATCGCCGGGACGGGCGAACACGGTCCCCGGAAAGATCGAAGGGGCTTCCAGGACGACCCACATCTTCGCTCCCGCTTCGGCCTTGATCTTGAAATCGACAAGCTCCCCGGGGGAGAACAGGGCCATCTCTTCGCCGCGATCGCCGTCGATGGTCAGGGCACCGGCGGGGCCGGCCCCCCCTGCGAGAAGAATCGCCAGAAAGATCGGGAAACCGCCCAAGGCCCATCGCCTCGCGAATCGACTTTTTTCTTTCACGGACCTATCTCCTTCGTTAAAGAGCTCCTTGAAATCCGGACTGTCCACTAAAATAGGCGTTCCTTATACTTCAATCTTCCGAATCGGTCCACCCGTTTCGTCTTCTCCCTCGTCGGCTCCTTCGATCATTTTTCCATTTGATTTTAAAAACTCATGCCCGTCGATTTTTGAAGTTTCACGGATCGAGGATTTTGCCGTATAATCGCTCCCCGTGAGCGTGCGGAGGGGTTTTCGGAGGCGCACCGAGACATCTTTGAGAAAAGGAGAAGAGGATGGAAAGGAAGACGCGGACGGAGAGTCGCGGGGTTCGGGAAGGGGGCGTGCGGAAGCTCCCGGTGCTTTTCACGGTCCTGGCGCTGGCCGCCGCGGCGTTTGTCTTCGCCGGAAACGGCCGGGCCCTGGCCCAGGAGGCCCCGACCCAAGCGCAAGACCCGGGCGCCGCCGACGTGATGGGGGCCTCGGCCTCCATGCTGTTTCGCGACGACGAGCTTCTCGTCGGTTATCTGGAACAGGGAGACCAGGCGCAAGTGGAGCTGCGGCTGAACGCTCCCTCCACGGACGAGTTGAATGCCTGGAGCCGGCCCCTCGCCTTGACGGGAACGGCGGGGAGCGTCTACGGCAAGGCGCGGGCGGCGGCGGGGGTGGGCCGCATCGCCGACCCGGAGCGCGACCAGATCGTCCTCGCCTACTGGGACGACGCCGATTCCCTCCACGTGGAGCTGGTCGGCGGGCTGAACGAACAGGGCGAGAAGAGCTACTCGCCCCTGCGCCGGATCCGACTGGACGGCTCCCCGACGGATCACGACGTGGCCGTGGCCGTGGGGGACCTCGACCTGGAGCCCGACGCGGACGGCTACTACCACGACGAAGTCGTCGTGGCGGCGAGCATGAACGGCAACGAATTCCGGGTGTACGTGCTCGACTACGCATTGGAGGTCCTGGCCTCCTCCTCCTTTTCCCATGGAAGCCCCGACGTGGCCGTGACCCTGGGGGACTTCGACGGGGACCTCCGGTGGGAGATCGCCGTCGCCGCCGTGTCGTCCGTCGAGACCGACGGCAACGGGCTCAAGCACGGAAAGTTCGGGGTGAGCGTGGGAGAGCTCCTGTACGACTCCCAAGGCGGCTACTCCCTCCATTTCCCCTCCTCGGTGGGGGACATGGACTGGAGCGGATACCTGATCCCCAGAAACTTTTGTCCGACGGGCGATGCACGAGACATCTACAGGTACAATCAAGGCGGGACCCTCGATATCGTTTCGGGAGATTTCGCGAACAAAGGGTCGGCGCAAATCGTCGTCTCGGGAAGCCAGGGCCTTTACGTCCTTGCCACCGACGCCCATCTCAACCTTGCCTTGAAATCCCGTCTTGGGGAAGGCGTGAACACGCTGACGCGCCTGGCTTCGGGATTGTTCTACTTCGACCCCGGCAAGGGATACGACCTGGATCGAAGGCAAATCGCCGTCGTCGAGCTCGTGGCAAAATGTTCGAACGCTTGCCCTCCGACCTTCACTTGGTGTTTTTTTCAAACAATCAGGATTCTGGACATGACCGACGGATACGGCTTGGTGACAAAAGGGAGCTTCGAACCCGGTCTCGGCGAATCTTGGCTTTACGATATTTCATCACTGGACCTGTCGGTGGCGGCCGGCAATTTCACGGGACACGGGCAGGACGGGGAGGCCACTTCTCCGGAAATGCAGATTCTTGTCATGGGCACCTATATAGGCAGCCTTGGCTACAACAGCATTCCATCTCTGTACAAAGTTTCGTCGGAGATGAGAAGCGTCAATCGGATGATTCTAGCTCTTGAAGGTGATCTTTATGGACCTCCAAGGTCCTGCTTCCTTCTGGCGGCGGACGCCGACGGGGACTCCTGGCGTCTCGGAGCGGACCCCGTCCACATGATCGCCGACAGCTACCACGACGTGAAGATGGTCGTGCAGGAGCCCCCCAAGCACGTGGACTACGCGCCCGTGGAGCTTCTCCCCGACGGGACGTGCTGCGATCCCGAGGGGGAATGGGAGGTGGTCAACATCAGCGGCTTCGACGAATTCCACGTCCAGATGGGGCTCTCCAGCGAGCAGTCGCTCAAAACCGGCAGAGAAAAGAAAACGTCCTGGGCCGTGGGATCGACGGCGAGTCTCGAAGTCGACTACACGCACAGATTCAGGGGGACCCGCTCCAAGATCGAGGGAGGGATCGGGGTCAAGATGGGCTACGGGTACGAGAGCCGCGAGTCCGACCTGGAGTCGGCCTACAGCGGCACGGAGGTGGAGCTGACCACGGAAACGGCCCGGGACGACGCCGTCGTCGCCTCCACCCAGCGCATGGACGTCTGGATCTATCCCATCGTCGGGTACGAGACCGGGGACGCGGACAACCCCTACGGGTACTATCAAATCGTGATTCCCGGGGCGGACGCCAACGAGGGATGGCTGCCCGGAGGGGGAATGGACAACGCGGACTGGTACCAGCCCCTCCACGAGAACCGCAACCTCCTCTCCTATCCCTACCTGTATTCGGGCGGCGAGCCGTGGACGCCCCCCGACCTGGGCTCCTTCGTCGTCTATCCCGACGATCCCGCCAGGAGGCGGACCGTTTCGGAGATCATGGCGGGGAAGATTTTCACCTACAGCTCCAACCCCGTGGAGATGAAGCTCGAGTTCACCGAGAAGGCGGGGAGGGAAACGAAAAAGGAATACTCGAACAAGATTACCGGGAGCCTGGACGTCTCCGCGGGCATCCATATCCGGATACCGAGAAACAAGCTCAACATCGACGCGGGACTGTCCGTGGACGGAGACTACAGCTGGGAGGACAGCGAATTCGGCGAGCAGGAGAGCTCCGGGACGGCGGGGCTGACCCTCAACGTCCCCGAGGGATCGAGGGAGGCCTACGACAAGGCGTACGCCTTCATGCCCGTGGTTTACGTGACCTCGGCCGGAGCCTTCAAGGTCGCCCACGCCGTGGACCCCGAAGGCTCGTCCAACGGGATCCAGTGGTGGAGGAGCCAGTACAACCGGAAGCCCGACCCGGCCCTGAACCTTCCCAAGCGCTTCCAGTGGCATCCCCCGAATCCGCAGAGTCACGAGCTCGAGGAATACTGGACCCTGGTGAAGAGCAACGAAAGGAACAAGATGCGGGGGTTCCTCACGAGGCAGGGGGAGGCCAACCCCGACACCGGCGAGCACGAGTACACCTACATGGCCCCCGTGGACGGGGAGACGGTCCTCCTTTGCGCCAGGGTTTACAACTACAGCCTTTCCCGGGAAACGGGGCCCTTCGACGTGAAATTCTACTATTTCCCGTGCGACAAGAACACCGGCAACCGGTCGGGAGACCTCGTGTCCCGGGAGGGCATGACGGCGCGGGTGGACGATCTGGGCGGCATGCTGAGCGGCGAGAACATGACGGAGGTCTGCGTGCCCTGGGACACGGCGGGCCTGAGCGCCGCGGAGGGGGAAAACGGGGGATACCGCTTCGAAGTGCATCTCGACGAGAGGAACGAGGTGGACGAGATCCACGAGGGATGGGGGGAGCACCCGTCCGAGGGCGTGCCGTACAGGGACGAGGCCACGGGGGGGATCGCCGCTCAGATGGACGGAGGGAACAACGTGGGGGTCTTCCCGTGGAGCAACCCGGTGGTCGTGCTTCCGCCGCCGGCGACCCCGGCGACGGCGTCCCTCGCCTCCGATGCCCGGACCATCGTCTTCCGCAGGCTGAGTCTGTCCGAGGACGCCTTGAGCATCGAAGTGGACGGAGCGTTCCATTCCCAAGGCCCCGTCTCCGTGCCCTACGGGGAAAGCCGCCCGTTGCGGGCGCGCATCGACACCGCCGGCTTTCACGCGCCCTACTTCCCCGTGGTGTTCTACGACGGGGACCCGCGCGATCCCAAAAACGCCGTCGCCTCGGAAATGGTCCGGGGATTGCCCGAAGGCTACGGCTACGTCCGGACGAATTGGACCCCCGAAAGGATCGGCCATCATCGTCTGTGGGTCCACATGCGAGGGGATTCGGAGTCCACGGCGGAGCAAAACGTTTGGGATTTCCTGGACGTGAACGTCACGAGCGATTCGCCTCCGGTGGTGGTGGACAGCGACGAGACGGAAGTGACGGTCTCCTTCGGCAAGGACCGGTACGTGGACGCGACCCTCAAGAGCGAACGGGGGGCCCGGGTTTGGGTGCTTCTGGAAGCCCCGGCGGATTTCCCCGGCTACGTCTTCGCCCGCCCGTCGGACGACTTCGTCGCCCTGGAGGGGAAAGGCTGCGTCTTCCCGTTCGATCCCGCCGCGGAGGAAGCGGCGGAGCTGTACTACACCGAGCAGTCCATGGGAAACAAGATCGTTTTCGGCCCCCAGGACTTCACGGGCTTCCGGGAAGTGGTCCTGTCCACCTGGAAGGGGGCTTCCTCGACGGAGCTGGAGCTCGTCCAGCGGGTGCGCCTGTTGCGCAATCCGGACTGAGTGCGTCTCCCCAACAAGCGATTTGACAACCGGGCCCGATGGATCGATCATCGGGCTCCGGCGGTTCGACGGCGCGACGACGGGAAGCGGGAAAGTCGGACCAGCATCCAACCATCTTGACGGAGGCGACGAAAATGGGATTTTTTCGCTGTGGGAATCGACGGGGCTTGCCGCTCCTGGCGGCCTTCTGCCTGCTTTCGGGCGGGCTGTCGGGCTGCGCCGCGGTGGGGCCCCGGTCCATCGGCACGGGACAGGCGAGCTACAACGAGGCGATCAACAAGGCCAAGGACGAGCAGATGCTGCTGTGGATCGTCAGGGGGCGATACGGGGAAACCTTCTCTCTCCTTTCCGTCAGCAGCGTGGCCGCGAACATCCGCTTCAGCTCCAATGCCGGATTCAACGCGGGATTCGGCCCGGACAGGAACTACGCGGGCAATCTCGTTCCCTTCAGCGGCGGCATGGCCTACGAGGAGAACCCCACCGTCACCTACGAGCCGGTCCACGGCGAGCGGTATCTTCGGCAGTTGCTCTCCCCCATCCCCCTGGACATCCTCGTGCTGATGGTTCGGACCTCGACGAGCCCGGCCAAGCATCTGGCCATGCTCGCCAACCGAATCAACGACATGCGAAGCCCGGATATTCTCGACGGGTCCGACGGCGAGCCGGTCCCCCGATTCCGGCGATTCGTCGAGCTTACCGAAGAGCTGGATCGAGCGGGCGTTCTGGAGTGGGTCGAGGACCCGAAGAAGGAGGCATCCTTCGCCATCCTGATCACCGGCTACGCTCCCGCCCACTCCCGAGAGGTGCGCGAATATCTCGACTTGCTCGGGCAGTCCGCGCCGGCGGACGAATCCCTGGACATCGTTCTTCCCGTCCATCTGGCGGTCAAGGGACGGGATCCGGAGGGCGTGGCCATTTCGACGAGATCGACCTTCGACCTGATCCAGGTTCTGAGGGCGGCCATCGAGGTCCCGCCCGAGCACGCCGCCGCCGGGCTGGCGAGCGACTCTCCGACGCCCGGCCTCGCGGGACGGGGCCTTCGCATCCGCGCATCGAAGGAAAAGCCGGAGGGGGCGACGGTGGCCGTGAAGCACCGCGACTACTGGTTCTACATCCACGAGACCGACATGCGCACCAAGACGTTCTACCTGATCCTTCGAACGCTGTGGTCCGTGGCCATCGCCGCCGCGGACGACCAGCAGACCGCGCCCGTACTGACCATCCCCGTCAGCCGGTGAGCGTTGCAATCCTCGCCCCCCCTTCGAGAAGGGGGAAGCCTTCGACGGGCTTCCTCCTTCGCCGATTCCCCCCTCGATCCCTTTCATGGAAAGAAGCGAAAGGTCCGATGTTACCTTTCGAACGTTTTCCACTGGAACAAGGAGGCCCCCATGTGTTTGATCGGTGAAGCGATGAAGTACGCCGGCTCCCGGCGAACGTTCCTCAAAAGCGCGGGACTCCTGGCGGCGGCCCCTCTGGCGGGAGGCCTCGTCGGCAAAGCCCGGGCGACGCCTTCCCCTCGCGTCTTAACCGACGCCAGCGCCAGCGGTTTCAACACCCGCCTCGTGCTCCTGGGGACGGCGGGCGGTCCCACGTGGTGGCCGCCCAACCCCCAGGACCCCGACCGCGACCCCCGCTGGATCAACCATCGCGCCAGCGCCTCGTCGGCCCTGATCGTGGGAGACGCCATGTATCTCGTCGATCTGGGCCACGGCTCCGCCCTCCGACTGGCCGAAGCGTTCAGCTCGGGGGAGTTCGTGAACGGGGTCCAGAAGGGCTACCCCACCTTCCTTTCCAACCTGAAAGCCGTCTTTTTCACCCACCTTCACCAGGACCACACCGCCGACTACCCTTCCCTTCTTCTGTGCGGCCACGGGGCGGGCATCTACCATGAAGAAAACCCGCAACCGGTGAAGGTCGTCGGGCCGGGCAACCGCCGGCAACTGGAAGCGGACATCTACAATTTCCAAGTGCCCGTGGTCAATCCCTGGAACCCCACCCCCGGCACCTGGGAGATGACGCACTACCTGTGGCAGGCCTACGCCCAGACCATCAACGACTTCACCCGCGACAACGGCTGGCCCGACTTCACCAGGATGTTCGACGTGCAGGACGTTTGGCTGCCGCCGGACCTCCCCGGCTTCGTTTCGCCCAACGAGACGCCGTGCGTGGCCATGGAGCCCTTCCAGATCTACCAGGACGAAAACGTGGTCGTGCAGGCCACCCTGGTGGACCACCACCAGGTGTTTCCCTCCTTCGCCTTCCGGTTCGACACCCCCGACGGCTCCGTGGTGTTCTCGGGGGACACCGGCCCCGACACCAAGGGCAACCTCCCGCTGCTGGCCCGGGGGGCCGACATCCTCGTACACGAGGTGATCGACGAGGCGTGGATCGATCTCACCTTCGGGCAGGCGGAAGAAAGAACGCCCATGGACGAGGCGCTGGTGATCCATTTGAGGACGGCCCACACGCCCATCGAGGAGGTGGGGAAAGTGGCGGAGCAGGCGGGTGTCGAGACCCTCGTCCTCAACCACATCGTCCCCGGCAACGCTCCCATCGCGCATCTGCTGCAAGCGAAGCGGCACTTTTCCGGAGACCTGGTCGTCGGCGAGGACCTCATGCGCGTGGGAGTGGGGGCCTTCTGAGGGAAGTGGAAAATACGAGCGCATCTTTTACGACATCCGCGAGCTTTCTGGAAGGGGAAGATTCCGACCCCGACCCGAAAGCTCCGAATTCCCCGCATCCCAAACGCCGGTTGCCGCCCCGGGCCGCCCTCCGTGGAATGGACGAGCGGAAACATCGAGGCGTCGTTCCCGTGAAAACGGAAGCCCGGCGCCTTTTCAGGAACCGAACGCTCACCGACGCGACGAGGAGGCAACCGTGATCCAATTCCCCTACGGCATGGCGGATTTCAGGAAAATCGTCACCCGGGGCTACTGCTACCGGGACCGCACCGGGGCCATCCCCTTTCCGGAACGGGCCGAGCCCCGGCTGTTCATCCGTCCCCGGCGCTTCGGCAAGAGCCTGCTCCCGTCCATGCTCGAGAACTGCTACGACGCGGCCCGCAAGGACCGATTCGACGGGATTTTCGGGGGCCCGGCCATCGGCGAGAGCCCCACGGCCTCCCGCAATCCCTGCTTCGTCCTGCGCTGGGACGTCTCCTGCATCGACCCCACGGGCTCGCCCGAAGACATCCGGAGGTCCCTCTACAACCACGTCAACGGATGCATCCTGAACTTCGTGCGCTACTACCGCGACCGCGGCCACGATCCGTCCGGAGTCGAGATCGACCGGGAGGACGCCCTCTACACGATTCAGTTCCTCGCCGGCGCCGTCAAAGCCGCCGGCCGCCCCGCCTGTCTGCTCATCGACGAGTACGACAACTTCGCCAACACCGTCATGACCACCTGTCTCGCGCCTCCTCT
>Ga0180429_10003568_pt1 | contig 12571 bp, 7 predicted proteins | sample SS_ome_FD_132428 | JGI IMG/M metagenome (GOLD analysis project Ga0180429, IMG submission 132428) | Hypersaline lake sediment archaeal communities from the Salton Sea, California, USA - SS_1_S_1 metaG | ecosystem: Environmental > Aquatic > Non-marine Saline and Alkaline > Hypersaline > Sediment ... | reverse complement strand
CCGTCCATCTCCGGCATGGTCAGGTCGAGCAGCACGCAGGTGATGCGGTGGGCGTTCTCGCGGAAGACGTCCACGCCCTCGCGGCCGTTTGTGGCCAGCAGCACGTCGAATCCCATCCGCTCAAGCATCCGCCGCCCCACCGTGCGCACCGGCCGCTCGTCGTCGACGATGAGCACGGTGCCGCAACCGCGCCACTCGTCCGGATCGGCGCCGGTATCGGCGGCCCGGTTCTCCTCTTCCCGGATGAAGGGGAAGAGAACGAGAAAGATGCTGCCCTGCCCCTGTTCGCTCCAGACCCTCAAGGCACCGCCGTGGCCACGGATTATGCCCAGGGCTGCCGACAGGCTCAGCCCCCGGCCGGCAAACTTGGTGGAGAAGTAAGGATCGCAGAGGCTGTCCAGCGTGATGCGGTCCATGCCGCAGCCGGTGTCCGACACCTCGAGGTAGACGCAGCGACCCTCGGTCAATTCGTGGCCGTAGCGTACATCGGCCCGGCAAGAGGCTCCGCACTCCAGCACGCCGGTGCGCACGGTGACCACGCCGGCGTTGCCGTCGATGGCTTCGCGGGCGTTGGTCACCAGGCTCTGCAGCAGTCGCACCAGTTGCACCTGGTCGGCATTGATCCTTGGCAAATCGTCGGCCAGTTGGTAGTCGAACGCAATGTTGCTGCCGACCCCGGCCTCGAGGCCCTCGCGCATCGCTTCGATGGCCGCCGAAAGGTTCAGCGCTTCCATCTCCAGCGTCCCCTTGCCCGCGTAATCGAGCATGAGGCGGCAGATCTCGGCCGCCCGGGTGGTGGAGTCGTCGATCTCGTCGATGTTCTCGCACACCGGGGAATCCGCGGGCAGGTCCATGCGGGCCAGCTCGGCATTGCCCTGAATAGTGGTCAGCAGGTTGTTGAAGTCGTGGGCAATGCCGCCGGCCAGCAACCCGAGGCCTGACGGACCGTCTGAGGCGCTCCCCGGCACCGTCTCATCGGCAGTGCCCGCGGAGCGGATGACGAGGATCGAACCACTGAGCCCACCCTCCGGCCCGTTGATGGGACTGGCGGTGACGAGGCAGCGCCCGCCCATCCGCGGGATGGTCAGTTCAGCGGCGTGTTCCTGCCCGTCGATGAGCAAGCGCCCATAGGGGCATGCCGGCGGTGGGCTGTCCTCGCCGTGGATCAGCCGAGAACAGGGCACACCGCGGAATTCCTCCGGCTGCGCCTCGAGGTTTCTCGCCAACGCACGGTTGATCCGCACGATGCGGTTTTCGGTGTCGACGATCACGATCGCGTCGGGGATGGCATCCAGCGCAACGCGCTCGAGGGTGGACCAGGTCGATTCGAGGGTGTTCCGCTCGGTGGCGGGCAGGTGCCGCACCCCGGAAGGGTTCGAGAATGTCATGCCGCGTCCCCTGTTCTCCGTTCGTTCACCGTTCACGCGGGCTCTATATGATTGTTTTTGCCCGCGCCCTCCCCGCCGTTTCGCGGCCGGGAAAGGAGTTCTCGTTCAGCCTCCCTATCGGCCGGCGGGGTCAATCAGTTGAGTATTTTTTCCGATTTTTCCTGTACATGAAACCGGCGCCCCGCGGGGCGCCGGTCGTCTGGCATCGACTGTTGCCGCTCCAGGCTCAGGGCATCGGCGAAGCCGGCGGGGTCTTGCTCTTGCTGTCGGCCAGAACCTTGCTCAGCGCGGCGACCATGCCGCCCACGTCGGAGAGGTTCGAAGGGATGATCAGCGAGTTGCCGGTCTGGGCCAGCTTGCCGAACTCACCGAGATACTGCTCGGCAATGCGCAGGTTGACGGCGTTCATGCCGCCTTCCTCGTTGATCGCGGTGGCGATGGCCCGGATGCCGGCCGCGGTGGCCTCGGCCACCTTCTCGATCTCGGCCGCCCGGCCCTCGGCCTCGTTGATCCGCTTCTGCTTTTCACCCTCGGAGCGGGCGATCAGTTCCTGCTTGTCACCATCGGCCACGTTGATTTTGGCCTGCTTCTCACCTTCGGACTCGGCGATCACCGCCCGTTTCTCGCGCACCGCCCGCATCTGCTTTTCCATGGCGTCCTTGATGCTCTGGGGCGGGATGATGTTCTTCACCTCGTAGCGGGTGACCTTGACCCCCCAGGGATCGGAGGCGCGGTCCACCGCGTCGACGATGGCGTTGTTCATCGAGTCGCGCTCTTCGAAAGTGGTGTCCAGGGCCAGCTTGCCGATGACGCTTCTCATGGTGGTCTGGGCCAGCTGGGTGGCGGCGAAAGCGTAGTTGTTGATACCGTACGAGGCCTTCTTGGCGTCCACCACCTGGAGGTAAAGGATGCCGTCCACCTCGACGGAAATGTTGTCCTGGGTGATACAGACCTGGGGCGGCACGTCCACCGCCTGTTCTTTCAGCGTATGCTTGTAGGCCACCCGGTCGACGAAGGGCACGAGGATGTGCAGGCCGGCCACCAGGGTGGCCTGGAATTTACCCAGCCGTTCGACGATGAAAGCCGACCGCTGGGGCACGATGCGGATCGTGCGCACGAAAATAATGAAGACCAGTAAAATGACACCAATGAGGATGATTGTTCCGACGTCCATGATGGTTCCTCCTTGCCCGATGATCAGCCGATGCGGCGGACGGTCAACGTGATGTTATTCTTGCCCGTGACTTCCACGGCAGCCCCTTCGGGGATCTCCTCGCCGGCCGCGGCATCCCACTGGCTGCCGCGGAACTCCACCCGGCCCGGCAGATCCGGCTTGATCTCCCGGATCACCACGGCCCGGCCACCGACCCAGTCGTCGAGGTTCTCGGCGGTGTCCATCTTGAATCCCACGTGGCCCATGAAGGTGGTGCTCAGCCATCGGCGCAGGATCAGCAGCAGGAGCGTGGACGAGACGAGGAAGATCAGCAGCTGCAGGTTGATCGAAATGTCGAAAAAGATGCAGAGCAGGGCCACGACGAAGGCGCCCACGCCGAAGAAAAAGATGATCAGCCCGGGTACGATGAACTCGAGGAGCAGCATCGCCAGCCCGGCGATGAACCAGAGCAGTTCCGGCTTCAGCCAATCCTTCCAGGTGTCCATCGCTCACTCCCTTCACGGTGAAATTCTGTTGTTCACTCCAGACTACGCACCGGCAGCCGATTTGATTCGCGTGGAAAGGTGGATCTGTTGAGACCACTATAGCCAATGCGGGAAAGGGCCACAAGCCGCCGAAACGGTTGCCTTTTCCACTCGCCGGGCTATCATTGATCATCGGCAGCTACGAACGGAAAAGGAGGGAGACTCTCGATGACCGGCAGCGACAATGTGCTCAGCGTGGCGCTGGGCGACTTCAGGGTGAGCCTGGTCTGCGACGGGCACTACCGCCTGGACGGCGGGGCGATGTTCGGCGTGGTGCCCAAACCGATCTGGGAAAAGCGGATGCCGGCGGACGAGCTGAACCGCATCCGCATGGGGCTGAACGCCCTGCTGGTGGAGACCGGCACGGAGAAGATCCTCGTCGAAGCCGGACTGGGCACGTTCCACGACGAGAAGCTGCGCCAGCAGATCGCGCTGGAGCAGCCGGCCACCCTGCTTGACGGCCTGGCCGCCCTGGGCGCGGTCCCGGAAGAGATCAGCCACGTGGTGCTGACCCACCTCAACTTCGACCATGCCGGCCACTGCACCACCCGGGGTGAAGACGGCATCTTTCGCCCCACCTTCCCCAACGCCCGCTACAGCGTTCAGCGCGCGGAGTACGACTTCGCCGTCGACCCGCCGCGGCGGCTGCGCGCCTCGTACGTCGCCGACTCGGTGCTGCCGGTGATGGAGGCCGGCCAGTGGGAGCTGCTGGAGGGCGACAGCGAAATCACCCGCGGGGTGAGCGTACGCCACACCGGCGGCCACACCGCCGGCCACCAGGCGGTGTATATCGCTTCGGCGGGCAAGGAACTCGTCTTCTGGGGGGACATCATGCCCACCAGCCGTCACATGGATCCGGGGTACGGCATGGCCTACGACCTCTACCCCATGGACACCCTCCGTGTGCGTGAAGCGCTGGCCGCGGACGCCGTGGAACGGGGCCTGCTCTCGGCCTGGGTCCACGAGCCGGAACTGCGCTTCGGGCGGATCCGGCGCGGAGAACGGTACTACGAGGTGGAGAGCGTCACCGGGTGACCATGACCCAGCGCAGCAAAGCAGCCGAATCGGTGACCGGCCCCTGGACCGACAGCTGGCCCCAGGGCGTGCTCATCGTGCTGCTCACGCTGCTGGTCTATGTTCCGGCGATCACCGGCGGGTTCATCTGGGACGACGACTTCTACGTCACCGGCAACGAAACGCTCCGTTCGGCCGGGGGCCTGCTGCGAATCTGGGCCGAGCCCGGCGCGGTGCCTCAGTACTACCCGCTGGTGCACACCACCTACTGGCTGGAATATCGCCTCTGGGGCCTCGATCCCTACGGCTACCACCTGGTCAACGTGCTGCTCCACGCCGCCGCCGCGGTGTTGCTCTGGGTCCTGCTGCGGCGGCTCGCCGTCCCCGGTGCCTGGTTCGCGGCAATGGTTTTCGCCCTCCACCCGATCAACGTTGAATCAGCAGCCTGGATCACCGAGCGCAAGAACGTCCTTTCCGCGGTGTTCTACCTCGCCGCCCTGCTCGCCTGGTGCCGCTGGTCCGGCCTCACCGCACCGGCACGGCCCGGGAAACATCCGCGGGGCCATACCCCACGGGCACCGCTGCCCCACGGCGCGCACTATGCGGCATCTCTCTTGCTCTTCTTCTGCGCCCTGCTGAGCAAGACCGTGACCTTCTCGCTCCCCGCGGCGGCGCTGCTGCTGACCTGGTGGCGGCGGGGCCGCATCGGGAGGCGCGATGTGCTGCCGCTGCTCCCCTTCTTCACCGCCGGCCTCGCCGCCGGTGCGCTGACCCTCTGGATGGAAGTGGAGCACGTGGGCGCCAGCGGCGCCGAGTGGTCGCTGACGCTGATCGAACGGCTCCTGCTCGCCGGCCGGGTGCTCTGGTTCTACGCCGGGAAGATCCTCTTTCCGCTGGAACAGTGTTTCGTCTACCCGCGCTGGGAGGTCGACGCCGGCGCCTGGTGGTGGTATCTCTTTCCCCTCGGCGCCCTGGCGACGCTCGCTGCCGGCTGGCTGCTGCGCCATCGCCTGGGGCGCGGCCCGCTCACGGCCCTGCTCTACTATGCCGGCACGCTTTTTCCGGCCCTCGGTTTCCTCAACGTCTATCCCATGCGCTACAGCTGGGTCGCCGACCACTTCCAGTACCTGGCCGGTATCGGACTCATCGTCCTCGCCTGCGGCTGGGCCGCTTCACGGCTGGCCGCAGCCGGGCCTGGGGCCCGGCGGGCCGGCATCGCCGCCGGGGCGGTGGTCCTCGTCCTTCTCGGCGCCCTCTCCTGGCGCCAGGGGCATGCCTACGCCGGACGAGAGACCCTCTGGCGCGACACCCTGGCCAAGAACCCCGGCGCCTGGATCGCCCGCAACAACCTCGCCGGCCTGCTCACCGAGTCGGGCCGCTTCACCGAGGCCATCGAGCACTACCGCGAGGCGCTGAGGCTCCGTCCCGGCGACACCGACGTCCACGCCAACCTCGGGCTGGCGCTGGCCGGCACCGGTGACCTGGACGAGGCGGCAGCGGAATACCGGCTGGCCCTGGCGGGGGACGCGGAAAACGCCGGCCTGCACGCCCGGCTGGCCGAACTGGAGGAAGAACGGGGGCAACTCGAACAGGCAGCCGTCCACTACCGGGAGGCCCTGCTCCTCGAGCCCGGCGATGCCCCACGCCACACGCGCCTGGGGGCCGTGCTGGCCGGACTGGGCCGCACGGAGGAAGCGATCACCGAGTATCGACGTGCACTGGAAATCGATCCCGGTTTCGCCGACGCACACAACAACCTCGGAGCGGCACTGGCCGACCAGGGGCACATCGCCGAGGCCGTGGCCCGTTATCTCGAGGCCCTGCGGCTCGACCCCGACTCGGCCGACGCCCGGGTCAACCTGGGCAACGTGCGGGCCGCCCAGGGACGCCCGGGCGAGGCCGCCTCGCTCTATCGCGACGCACTGGCCATCAACCCCCAGCTGGCCGACGCGCATAACAACCTCGGCTTCGTCACCGCCATGGAGGGGCGGCTGGAAGAGGCGGTGGAGCACTACCAGCGGGCGTTGCGCATCCGTCCCGACTTCGTCAGCGCTCTGAACAACCTGGGCAACGCCCTGGCCGCCCTCGACCACCTCGAGCCGGCAGCGGCCGCCTTCACCCGGGCCGTTGAGCTGCAGCCCGGGTCGGCGGACATCCGCTACAACCTGGCCATGGCCCTGGCCCGCCTGGGCCGGCTGGAGGCGGCGGCAGAACAATTCCGCGAAGTGCTGCGTATCAACCCTGAAGACGTGCAGGCACGGGCCATGCTGCGGCGGCTCGAAGATGGGCCGCCGCTGGGCCGCTGAGCGCCGGCCCTATACGAAAAGGAGATCGACGATGGCACGGACGGGCACCACGATCTGGATCGTTCTCGGCATTGGAGCGGCCCTGCTGCTGGCGGTGGCCCTGATCTACGGCCCCGACCTCTACCGCAAGGGCGAATCGATCGTGGCCCCGATCATGGAACTGACCCGGTCCGAGGAGGCGCTGAGCCAGCTCAATGCCGAACTGCCGTTCACCGAGCCGGCGGATGGACTGGTGGCCGAAGAACGGCTGGCGGCATTCTTCGAGGTTCGGCGCCGGCTGATCCCGCACTACCAGTCGTTCGAGATTATCGAGAACCGGATCGAGCGCAGCCAGCAGGAGGATTTCGAGACCGCGGGCGAGGTGCTGGACGCGGTGACCGGAACCTTCGACGCCCAGATCGCGATCCTCCGCGAAGAGGGCATGTCTCCCGCCGAGTTCCGCTGGCTGGAATTCGCCGTGTATGACGGTTGGCTGGACAAGGTGGAGCAGGCCGAGCTGGGCGGCTCATCCCTGGCCAACACCAGCGAGATGAGGAACCTCACCACCGAAGACCTGGCCTTTGTCGACGGGTTGCGGCAGACATACGGCCCCTCCCCGGCCCTGGACGCGGTACACGAGCGGTTGACGGCGCGGCTCGCGCAGGTCGACGCCCCCGCGGCCCCGGCCGTGGAAGACGTGCCGCCGGCGAACGGCGAACTCTTCTGGCGCCACCGGGAGACCATCGCCGAACTGAAGCTGGACGAGTACGACGACATGCACTCCCGGCTGCGCCAGGGCTCCGGTGCGGGTGTTACGATCAAGATCGATGGGGACAAGGCCGACGACGAAAACTGACCCGCCGCGGTGTCCACGCCGCACTCCGTTTGTCGTCAAGTCTATTTTTTCGCGAAAAATTCCCTGATTGCACCTAAAGATAATCTCGCCTGTACCGATAACAAGATCGGATAGGGAGAACGTGAAGGAGGAACCACGCTCGGAGATCGGTCCGACCTCGAAAAAAAGAAGGGGGAACCATGAATTCCACCCGGCACGGCAGCGACCTCAGCCTCAGACGTTATACCTTCCAGGCCCTGGGCCTGCTGGTGATCATCCCCTTTCTCACCCTGATCTACATCTTTCGCGAGCACCTGGACGGCAAGGCGCCGGTGCTGCTGCTCACCGGGGTGCTGGCCCTGCTCGGGTTCTACCTGCTCTGGGTGCTGATCCGATCGATCATTCGCCTGCAGCAGGGGCTGGAACAGCTCGCCCGCGGAGACACCTCTTCCATCAACATGGAAAAAGAGCCGTCTCAACTGCGCGAGATGGCCGAAATCATAACCGCGCTGAACGAACTGACCATCGAATTCCGGGAGAACGCCCAGCAGCTTGAGTATTTCATCGAACAGTTCGCCACCCTGGCCGAGATCTCCGAATTCACCGCCCGCATCCCTGACATCAGGGAACTGCTGTCGCTGATCCTGAGCAAGGCGGTCTCCGCCACCGACGCCCGACGGGGGTCGGTGCTGCTGCTGAGGGACAGCGGCGAGGAGCTGGAGATCGTGGCCCGGGAGGGCTGGCAGCTGAGGGACGCCGGGAACGCCACGGTGCCGCTCGAGGGTTCGGTGGCGGAAAAGGTGATCAGCACCGGAAAACCGCTGCTTTCGGAAGAGATCGACCTGGAGTTCGACCTTCATCGCACCAACGATCCGGACGTCTACTCGTCCCCCTCGTTCCTCATCATGCCGCTGAAGACGAACAGCGGCACGGTGGGCGCGGTCTGCCTCTCGGAAAAGCGCGGTGAAAAGGTATTCACCAACCATGACCAGCAGTTCCTCACCGTGCTGCTGGGCCAGGTGGGCTTCGCCGTGGAGAACGCCCGACTGCTCAAACAGGCGCGCGAAGCGGCGAGCAACCTCAAGGAAACGGTGCTGGCCCAGCAACGGGAAATCGAGGAGGCCCACGACCAGATCCTCCAGTCTGAAAAACTCTCCGCCCTGGGCCAACTGGCCGGCGGCGTGGCCCACGACTTCAACAACATGCTGCAGGCCATCCTCGGCCACACCACCATCGCTCAGAAGGGACTCGAAGGGGACCAGCGCCGCTACGTGGCCCTGGAGCATGTCCGGCGGGCGGCGGAACGGGCCGGCGCCCTCACCGGGCAGCTGCTGGCCTTCGGCCGCCGTCAGAACCTGCAGCCGAGGGTGATGGAGATCAACGGCATGGTGGAGATCACGGTGACCATGCTCGGGCGGCTGCTCGGGGCCGACAACGGCATCGAACTGCAGCTGGCCCTCGACCCCTCTCCGGGCCGGGTCAACGCCGATCCGCGACAGCTGGAGCAGGTGCTGATGAACCTCTGCATCAACGCCCGGGACGCCATGCCCGGCGGGGGGCGGCTGACCATCGGCACCGGCACGATCACGCTTGACCGGTGGTTCTGCGAACGCCACCCCTGGGCCCGCCCCGGCACGTTCACCTTCATCCGCGTCAGCGACACCGGCTGCGGCATGGATGACGAGACCCGGCGGCAGCTCTTCGAACCGTTCTACACGACCAAGGAGCCGGGCCGCGGCACGGGCCTTGGCCTCTCCACGGTCTACGGGATCGTCCAGCAGCACGAGGGGATGATCGACGTGGAGACAGAGCCGGGCCAGGGCTCTATGTTCACCGTCTACCTGCCCGCCACCGAGCAACCGGTGGAACGGATCGAAACGCCCGAACCCGCAAAAGTGCAGGGCGGGCGAGAGACGATCCTGCTCGCCGAGGACGAGGAAGCCGTGCGCGAATGGGCCACCGAAATCCTCGAAGCCGTGGGCTACGTGGTGCTGCCGGCGGAGAATGGCCGGGTGGCGCTGCAGCTCTTCGAGAACCACGCCGACTCGGTGGACCTGGCGCTGATCGACGCGGTGATGCCCGAGATCAGCGGCTTCGACCTCTGCCGGCACATCCTCGAGGTGCGCCCCTCCGTGCGTATCCTCTTCTGCAGCGGGTACAGCCTGAACACCATCCCCGGGGAGTTCCTCGAGAAGAACGGTCTCCAGCTGCTGCAGAAGCCCTTCCTCTCCGACACGCTGCTGCGCAGCGTGCGCGAGACCCTCGACGGCCAGCCGGCCGCCGCGGTGGGCTGATCTTTCCGCCCCCGGGCCTCCCGTTGTTGTAAACTTGACCCGAAGCGGCGGGGATGGTCACCCCTGCCGCACGAACTTCCACCGGGAGGATTTCCGCATGCCGCACCACCGCCCGGGGGGCGTCGCGCCGGCCGCCATGCTGGCCGCGGCGCTGCTCCTCTTCGCAACCATCACCGCTTTTGGCGAACCGCTGCCCCTGCTCGTGGACACCGACATGGGCCTCGACGACATGCGGGCCATCACCCTGCTGCTCGATGCCGAGGAATGGAAAGTGCACGGGATCAGCACCGTCTTCGGGTCCCAGGAACCGGAACGGGGCGGTCGGGCCGCGATCCGCCTGCTCGGCGGCGTGGGCCACCGCCGCCTGCCCGTCTCCACCGGGGCCGAGGAGCCGCTGGACGGGAAGTTTGAACCGCCGCCCTGGCGCCCCTTCTGCGAGCAGGCCACCGAGAACCTCTTCGGCAACAAGGGCCACGTCCTGCTGCGCGAGCCGGCGCACGAGATGCTCTCACGGCTGGCCCGGCGCGAGGGCCCGGAAGTACGGCTGGTTTGTCTCGGGCCGCTGACCAACATCGCCCTGGCCCTGGAGGCCGACCCCGGCCTCACCGACCAGGTGCACACGCTGGTGGTGGCCTGCGCCGATACGGAAAAGCAGCACTACAACATCACCGCCGACCCAGAAGCGGCCGACCAGGTGCTGGCCGCGCCGTGGAAGCGGGTGGTGCTGGTGGCGCACGGCGGAGAGGGCCTCGGCGCCGACTTCGGCGATGTGCTGGCAGGGATCGACAGCGAGCGGATCACCGGGAAAACGGCGCAGGGCCTGGCCTGGCTCTGCGGTTCTGGCGAACACCTGCTCATCGGCGACGAGCTGGCCGCGCTGCACCTGCTGCGCCCGGACATCTTCAGCGGGTCGGCGCCCTTCTGCGCCACGGTGGCCCTCGACGAGGAGCGCCGCGGCCTGATCGCCCGCGAGCCCGGCGACTGCGGCGTGTCGGCGGCCGCGCCCGCCGTGGAGGGAGACCTGGTGGTGCGGGCGATCCTCGACCGCATCAGCGGCATCGAAGTGGGCCGTCCGTCCGCGCCCATGGCCGTCCCGGCGCACGATCACGGGGCCGGCGGCACCATCCTCCGCAACTTCCCGCCAAAGGGCGCGGCATCATACCGCGATGATGTGGGCCCGATGGTGGCGCGCATCGTCGAGGCCCACGGTGAGGAGGAGTGGCGCTGGTCGGTGCTCACCGGCGAGATCCACGGCCACCTCGGCATCTGGTCCGTGGTGGGGGTGAAGATGGGACTGCGGGCCCTGGAGGTGCTCGGTGCGCCGCGGGAGGCGGTGGAACTGGCGCCCCACTGCGGGTCACGGCCGCCGCTGAGCTGTTTGCAGGACGGGCTGGTGGTGAGCACCGGCGCCACCCCGGGCCGCGGCCTGCTCCTTTCCGCCAGCGGCGCCATGCTGCTGCCGCCCCTCTACGTCGACGAGGAGAGCGACGCACCCCAGGACTCGGGGCCGGCCGCCGCGGCCAGCTTCTACTACGGCGAACGGATGATCTCCATCCGCGTGCTCCCCGAAGTGCAGCAGTTGATCGAGGACCGCATCGCCACGCTGGCCGGCCGGCACGGCGGCACCGAGGGCCACGCCTACTTCCACGAGCTGCGCTCGGTGGCCCTCGAACTGCAGCTGGAGCTGGACCGCCACCGGATCTTCGAAGTCTTCGAGTGACGGCGCTGAAAAAAGCCCGCGGCCCCTGTCACCGGGGACCGCGGGCGTTGATGCTCGATCGAACTCGTCTGCTCAGGGGGCGATGCCCACCACCGTCCGGCTCGCCGTATCGGTGTCCCCAGACGGCGCGTACGGCGGCTGGTTGTAAGGTGCCGGCGTCACGTCCATCCCCTCGAGCCGGAACTCGTTGCTGCCCACCAGGGTGCCCAGGGCCGGCAGGTTCTGCACCCAGTCGGTGGCGTAGACCCCGTATCCCGAGAGATTGGTGAACCCGGCCCGGAAATTGTTGATCTGCATGCCGCTGGCCAGGGTGATGCCCAGCGAGCCGGCCAGTCGCCGGTGATCGCCCACGAGGCTCTCCATCGAAACGTAGATGTGTGTGCCGAAGGGCAGCACGCCCGAATCGGGGACGCACTCCAGCGACACGAGCAGCGTATCGGGGTTCCCGGCAGCGAGGCCGAAGAACTCGAGGTAGGCCGCCATCAGCTCTTCCTTCGTGCTCGGCGAAGCCCCGTCGGCCAGCCCGCCGAACTCGTAGCTCGCCGCGATGGTCCGGTATCCCCCCGCATCGTGGGCCACGCCGCAGCCGTAGCCGTCAGCCGGGTTGGTAAAGATCTCGAAGGCCGGGCTGGCGGCCCCCAGCTGGTCGATCCAGCTGTTCTCCCCGCCGTAGGCGAAGCTCATCCCCTCGGTGAAGGTGCCGGCCACACCGCTCGCCGTGGAGAGGTCCCCCGACCCGTCCCCCTCGTCGATGATGTTGAAGTAGCCGCGCAGCGTGGCGGGGTAGCTGTCGAAGCACCAGACATCGCCGCCCTCCATGTAGAGATTTCCACCGGCGTCGAGGTAGGCGGTCAGCGCGGTCTCTTCGGCGCTGCCCGAGCTGAAGGTCCAGTTGTTGGAGTAGATGCCCACCAGGGCGAAGATGGCGTCGTAGTCGGTGAGCGGGTTGGGATAGGCGAAGAGGTCGCTGGCGATGACGGCGTCCCAGCCCAGCACGGAAAGTGCGTCCTGCATCGCCGTGCCGCTGACCGGCGTGGGGTCGGGCTCCCAGATGAGGATGCGGTACCAGTCGGGCAGGGTCACGTCGCGCGTGGTGCTCCCGCCCTCGGTCACCGGGATGGCGGTTTCGGTGGCCGACGCGTACCCGGAGAGCGAGAAGCTCAGGTCGTAGCTGTCGCCGCCGGGCAGGTCCACGGTGTAGTAGCCGGACCCGTTGGTGTAGACCGGGGTCACCGGCGTGCCGAGCACATTGACCTCCACGCCGGAAAGCGGGCCGCCGCCCTCGTCGCTCACCGTGCCCTGGATCGTCCCGGTGGCCGCCGGGGTCAGCGTGAAGT
>Ga0180429_10003567_pt1 | contig 12573 bp, 4 predicted proteins | sample SS_ome_FD_132428 | JGI IMG/M metagenome (GOLD analysis project Ga0180429, IMG submission 132428) | Hypersaline lake sediment archaeal communities from the Salton Sea, California, USA - SS_1_S_1 metaG | ecosystem: Environmental > Aquatic > Non-marine Saline and Alkaline > Hypersaline > Sediment ... | reverse complement strand
GATGACGCTGGCGGCCGGCGAGTACATCGTCGTTGCCCGAAACCTTGCCGCCTTCGAGGCATTCTACGGCACCTGGATCAACGCCATCGGCGACTACGACCCCGACAAGTTGAGCAACGACGGCGAGGACGTGCTGTTGCAGATGCCCGAGCCTTACGACGCCGCGATTTTACGTTTCGACTACAACGACGATTGGTACACCCCGACCGACGGCGATGGTCCGAGCCTGGTGCTGCGCGACTTCGTGTTGCCCGACTATCGCGCCCGCCGCACCATCTGGGGCAACCAGGGCACCTGGCGGCCCAGCCAGGTCGACGGCGGTTCGCCGGGCGCCGACGAGCCGGTGGCCGAACTGGCCGCGGGATCGGTCGCAATCAACGAGGTGCTGGCCCACTCCGACCTGTATCCCAACGACTGGATCGAGGTCCGCAACACGACGGACCAGGCGATTGACATCGGCGGTTGGTGGCTCAGCGACGACCCGGCGGACCTCACGAAATACTTAATCGCCGAGGGAACGATCTTGCCGGCCGCTGATCCGGAGGACGAAAACGCCGGGTACATCGTATTCACGCAGGACGACAACTTCGGCGACGCTTCGAGCGATCCCGGCAAGGTGACGTCCTTCGGGCTCAGCGAGCACGGCGACGAGGCGATCATCTCTTCGGCGAACATAGAGGTCGACCCCGGGGCGTATCGCGACTACGTCGTGTTCGGCGCCACCGAGAACGGCGTACCGCTCGGCCGGCACATAAGCAGCACCGGCAGGGCCCAGTTCGTGGCGATGAGCGAAGCCACCGTTGGCCCGACCTACGCCAACGCCGCCCCGGCGGTCGGGCCGCTCGTTTTCGAAGAGATTATGTACCATCCCGAGGAGGGCGAGTACGAGTACATCCTGCTGCGAAACATCAGCGGCTCGGACGTGCCCCTCTACGACGAGGGACACCCGCTGAACACCTGGCAGTTTACCGAGGGCATCGAGTTCGGTTTCCCGGAGGGCGTTGTCGTGCTGTCAGGCGGGGTGGTGCTGATCAGCGAAGTCGATTCGGCCACGTACCTGGCTCGATACGGTGTGCCGGCCGAGGTGCAGGTCTTCGGTCCGTACACCGGCAACCTGAGCGACGGCGGCGAGACGCTCACGCTGGCAAAGCCGGGTGAGCCCCAAGTCTTTCCCGACTTTGTACCATACATCACGGCCGAGTCGGTCAAGTACAACGACAACTTCCCTTGGCCGAGCGAGCCCGACGGAGACGAGGCGGCCTTGCACCGGCTGGTAAGCGGCGAATATGGGGACGATCCCGTGAATTGGGGAGCGTCGTTCGCGCCGGAACTCGTTGGATTGACAGTCGATGCGTCTTCGGATGTGCGTCAACCAGAGTTTACTCTGGAGTTCTCGAAAACCGTCTACGCGGATGCCTCGGACGTGACGGTGTTCGACGCGTCGATGGCTCCCGTCGCGGCGAGTTTCGATCTCACCGGCAGCGGGACCGAGACGCTGGTGATCACTTTCAACGCCCCGCTGCTTTACGGCGGTCCGTACACTATTTCGTTCGGCGCGGCGGGCATCGGCGACCTGACCGGCCGGGCGCCGCTGGGCGGGCCCGTCGAGGTCAGCTACATGGCGGCGATAGCCGGCGACGTGAACGTCGACCAATCGGTCGATCTTGCCGACCTGGCGATCATGGGCCATCCCAGTCACTGGGGCCAGAGCGGAATGACCTGGCTAGAGGGCGACCTCGACGGCAACGGCATTGTGAACGAGGCCGACCTGGCTATTCTCAGAGAAGCTTTTTTGGCACCGAAACTCGTTGGATTGACCGCCGATGCGTCTTCAGATGTGCGCCAACCAGAGTTTGCTTTGGAGTTCTCGAAGATCGTCTACGCCGACGCATCCGACCTCGTTGTGTTGGATGCATCAATGACCCCGGTCGCAGCGGATTTCTCTCTCATTGGCAGCGGGACCAACACGCTGGTGATTTCCTTCAACGCCCCGCTGGTCTACGGCGGGCCGTACATCATTTCGTTCGGCGCGGAGGGCATCGGCGACCTGGCCGGCCGGGTGCCCCTGGGCGGGCCCGTCGAAGTCACGTACATGGCGGCAATAGCCGGCGACGTGAACGTTGACGAATCGGTCGATCTTGCCGACCTGGCCATCATGGGCCATCCCAACCACTGGGGCCAAAGCGGAATGACCTGGCTCGAGGGCGACCTCGACGGCGATGGCATTGTGAATGGCTTCGACTTGGTGATGCTCAGTGCAGCCTATGGCGACCGTTTTTCTGTTTCTGCCGGCGCCGTTGTTAGCAAGCCGCTCACTCCTCCGGGGCACGATCCGTCGATTCCTTTCGGTCCGCAATTGCCAACGGTCGTTGATAGTACAAGCGGGCCGCAAGCGATCGAGCGGTCGGTGGCGGATGGATCGTATCCGGAGGTCTTCGATTCGACGCCGAGCGAGGACAAAGCGGTTTCGCCCGATTTGCGATTCAGTGCAGCCGACGCGGCGGCGCTTGCGTTGATTGCGGAAGACGATTCGGACGAGCCGAAATCGGAATTCTCAAAGACGCGACTGGAACCGCACCTGCTCGATCTCTTGGCCGAAGAGCAGATTGGCCGCGGGTAGAGGTCACGGCGTTTCGCGCTGCGGCGGCGGGCCGATCGGTTTGCCGGAAACCAGCGAGCGAACCAAGGCAAACAAGGCGTCGTAGCGCTGGAGGGTCTCGGCATCGGGCTCGGCCGTCCAGGAGTAGCCGAGGTGGTCGTCGTTCAACAGCGGGGCGAAGCCGACGGCCATCACGGTGCCCTTGCCGTGTTGGACCACCGCGGCGGCGGGACGGCTACCCATCGCCGCGATCGGCTCGCCGCCGGCAACTTCATAGGCCAGGTCTACCGGGATGATCGGCCAATCCTCGCCCAGCGACAACTGCCCTTGCCAGGCCTGATCGCGCAACACCGAAAGCCCGAACGGCCACAACAGACTATTGGCCGTGGAGCCCACGTTCCCCGGCGAATCGAGCACCAACAGTTTTCCGCCGCCTTTGACGTATTCGACGAGGCCCTCGCGATATTCGCGGCCTACCGACTTGCTCGGGCAGATCACTACCAGCGCGTCGCCGGAGAAGACTTCGGGGCCTTCACGCCGCTTGGTGACGTATCCCAGCCGCGCGATCCCTTGCTCGAGCAGGCCGAACCCCTCGCCTTCGCCTTGAATGTACGCCCCGCTGGAAAGCGGCGCGTCGGACGCGCTCCGATCGATCACCACTTGGACGTTCGGCCGCACGCGCTTCGGCACCGGCACGCTCAGGCGGTGTACGCCCGCTACACCGGTGCCGGCCAACGCCCAACCGCAAGTTCCGGCGGCAACAAGCATCAGCCAGCCGTCTTCGCGCCGCGGCAGCAGCCACAACCCGGCCGCCAACGGCAGCAAACCGGCGGCCAACAGCAGGCCGCGCGGATTCAGCAGCGGCGGACGGCGGTTGAGCCACTCGACCATGCCGAGCATCAGTTCGGCCTTGCCGGGCTGGAATATGCAGAAGTTCGAGAAGATGGTCGAGTCGGTGAAGGCCAGCACGCGGCCCTTGCCGTGTCGGGTAGACCAAAGCTGCACAAACGCACCGTAGCGCATCCGGGCGTGATGCTGCGGGACGGGGAAGTAGTTGTTGGGATGGTAATCGGGCGGCAGGCTCCAGAGGCCCGTGGAGCGGATCACCGCCCGGCCTCGGCTACGGCCGGGATCGATCGAACAGGAAATGGCGAAATCCGTCGGCGGCAGGTGCTGCACCACCGGATGCGACACGCTGGGCGGAACGTACAACTGCTCGTAGGGTTCCTCGACACCGAACAGCAGATCGTGGCGGAAGGTGAATCCGAGGTGCCGGGTGATCTCGTTCATGTACGTGCTCGACTTCTCGAAATTGGTATGCTCGCCGACCAGCAGCAGGCCGCCACCCCGTTCGATGAATCGAAGCACCGCGTCGATTTCATCTCTGCCGTAGCGTGCCGTGGGCGTTTTGATGACCAGCACGTCGCACCCGCCGAGCGTTGCGTCATCGATCTTGCCGGTTTCCGGCAGTTGCGACATCTGGAAGAATTGCGACAGGTAGTCGTAGATCGCCCGATAGTTGTAGCCGCTGTCGTGGCCGAACCAATTCGTATCGTAAGGCACGTCGGAAGGTTCCCAGGTCGAGTGCCGCTCGACGAACATCACGCGGCCGGCCTTGCGGGACCCGGCCGGGTCCCAGTGAACGGCCGCCGTCAGCAGTGCCACGGCCACCAGTACCAACGCCACCGATGTCGGATGGTGCCACGGTCTCGCTTCGGCCGTCGGCGTCTGGTCGCGGTCGGCGTCCGACAGGCTTGCGTCCGACAGGCTTGCGTCCGACAGGCTCGGCTGGTCGGTCGGTACGCGGACGAATCGCCACGCCAGCAGCACCGGTCCCGTAAGCAGCAGCAAGTGCACCCAGGGCGACCAGAACTGGTTCATCACGTGCAAGGGCATTTGATCGTTCCAGCAGAGCACCCTGTGCAGGTAAAGGGCGATCAGCACGCCGGAGCGAATCGGCAACCAGGCAACGACCACCAGTGTGAGTGATCGGAGCGATCTGATCCAGGCCGTCCAGCGTTCGCCCTCGGGCAATCGCGCCCAGGCCAGCAGGGCAAAGGCCGCCAGACCGCCGGTATAGAAGCAGAGCGTGACCGGATCGACCAGCAGTTCCCAGGTGGCCCCCAAGCGGTGGACTTGGCGCATCGAGTGCACGGCGATGGTTGCCCCCTCGGCGGCGGCGTCGATTCCCAGCAGTTTCGCCACGCCGGCCAAGGCCTGTGGTAGCGGCCCGGGCAGGTCATGAGAGCGCGAAGTGGCCACCGCGTACAGTGCCATGGTCGCGGCCTGGACCAGCATCACCAGGCCGGCCGCCACGCCGGCTCGGGCAAGCGGCTTCGGCCAACGCCGGGGGATCGGCGGCAAATCGAGCGTAAGGCCCGCGGCAATCAGCAGCGGCGCCCCCTTCAACGGCCACGGCGCAAACCAAACGGCCGGCAGCAGGAGCACCAGAACGAGCGGACGTTCCCGCCGGCCGGGTAACCGGTCCATGTTTCCAATCAACAGGAACGCACCCGCCACGACCACCGGCACCCACGCCAGGTAGTTGGCCGGATAGTAGTATCCCAAACCCAAGAGCCACGAGACGGCCAACAGTGCCACGCCGGTCCACGTTCGTATCATGGCGACACCTCGTCGTTCGGGGTGTCTTCGCTGGGGGGCATTTCGTCGCCGCCGGACTGATCGCCACCCGATGCGTCATCGCCGGTGGGGGCGTCAACGTCCCCGGGACTTGCGGGGGAATCGCCGTCCTCGGCGGCTTCGCCCGCCGCTATCGTGTCGTCGGGCGCCTTGGGCGGGATCCATTCCTCCCGGGCGACGAGAGCCGCGAGCAGCCAACGCCAGAAGTTCATGTTCTCATCGATCCGAGCGGTGGCCGATTCGAGGTTTTTGTTCACGGCGAAGAACGTGTCGCCGATGACCGTGAAACTGCCGCCGCCGACTCGCCGGGTCACGACGAAGATCCGGTCGGTCTTGCCGTCCGACCACTTCATCAACGGTTCGGCGTCTTTCTTGCCGCATTCTACTTCCCAGGCGGCGTAGGTCTGCATGTAGGCCTGAATGCCTCCGCGGTTGACGAAGGTTTGCCGGAAGGCACCCACTCCCAGCGGCTCGGCTTCGCGGGAGTCGTCGGCCGCCGGGACGTTGGCCGAGGGTATGTGGAAGCCAAAATCGGCGAGGAGTTGCCGGCTGGCCGCGGCTTCTTCAGCACCGGCCAGGCAGATGAAGGCCCCGCCGTTTTCGATGAACTTCCGCACGGCGACCCTCTCGCCGACAGAGAACGGCCGTGCCGATCCAATCGAGATCAACAGGCCGGCTCGCTCCAACCGCCGATCGGTCAACTCCGAAAGCAGCGGCGGAGGCGAGTTCAGCAGCAGCGGAAGGTAACCATTGCGCACCAGCGTGCGGGTGAGTCCCCCGATGCCGTTGTCGTCCCAGGTATCGCTGCTGTAGGCCTCCAAGTGCGAGGCGTCGATGTAGGCCACGTTGTTGGGAGAGCAGTCTCGGCCGTCGGGCAATACGCGAGTCGCCCAATGGCTGGTGAGAATGCACAATTCGACCGCCGCCGCCAAGGCGACCGCCGCCAAGGCAATTCGCCCCGGCGTTGCCCGCCAGGAAAGCAGTGCCACCATGGCTACCGCGGCCGCCAGGCCCAGCAATTGTCGCCACCAGGCCCCCGGCGTGTTGCTCTCGCCGGCCAGGTAGCCCAGCAGCCTTCCGACGAACGTGTAGGCACTGCCGATCACCTCGTTGTGCAGGCAGGAGATGTCGCCCAGCACGACGACCTTTCCCTTGCCAAAGCGTTGTTCCGCGGCCAGGACCAGATCGCCGAGTCGCTTGCCCGACTCATACGTTCCAATGCCCGTGGACACCGCGTCGCTTCCCGGTTCGCTGAACGCCCAGCGCCCCACCAGCAGCGGAGCGGCGGGCAACCGGCTGCGGATCGATGAACTCGCCAACAGGCCGAACCGGTTGCGGAGGTTGCCGATGCCGGTGGTGGTCGGATGCGCCAGGGCAGTACAGGCGTGTTCCCAGTTGGCGATCCGCGGGAAACACGTATCGTAGCGAACGCGGATGGCCGTGGGCCGCAGCACTTCGTTGAAGCTACTGAAGCGGTCGCCTTCGCGGAGCACCGGTTCGGCCGCCACCAGTAGGGAACCGCCCCGGCGGACAAACTCCCAGACTCGCTGCAACCGATCCTCGGGCCACGGCCGATTGGGATGCAGAAGCACGAGGACGTCGGCTTTGGCCAGTTCTTCCTCGGTCAGTTCTTTCGAGGTAACAAACTCTCCACCCAGGCTCTTGACGAATAGCGGCAACATGCCGTACCGGCCGGCGTCTTCGCTGTCGTGCCGCGGCCTTTCCCAATCGAGATAGCCTTGTTCGTCGGCCAGCACCGTCTTGCCTTTCAGGCTTGAACGGCTCAGACCCAGCACGGTAAGCACGGCAAACGCCACGGCCAGTATCACCGGACCGAACCGCAATAAGGCATCGATTGCCAGCGTGCGGCCGTCGACTTCTTCTTCCTCTTCGTCTTCAGGCTCCTCTTTCGGATCCGGCTCGACCACCGGGAGCCAATTCGCCCAACGGAACATCACCGCGACGATCGTCGCGTGAAGGATCGCGGCCAGCAGGGGCAAATTCCACGGCAACATCGACCGCACCGCGTTGCTCAGCGACCAAATCCCCAGCCGACTCTTATCGGACGGCGGCGGCAGGACCATCTCGGGCAGTGCGGCAATTATCCTATCGCACAGCGCCAGAACGATCAGGTAGACGACGTGTGCCGCCAGGATCGCCGCCGCGGCGTAGATCGCCCGAGCAAGACGCGGTGGCGACGTACTGGCCAGCCAACCGACGTATAACGCCGTCATCAACACGAGAAAGTCGACCCCGGCAAACGTGACGCCGATCGAAAGCGGGTCGCCCGCCATGCCGCCGCCCAACCAACCCAGCACCCGGCCGAATACGTCGGCGGCGAGCCACACCACGGGTATCGACGAACATGCCAGTCGAAAGGCCGCGAGCACGCAGGAGGCCCGGGCCACGAGCAGGATCATCCGGCCGGTGATGCCCGAATGTAAACGTGCCAAGGCAGCGAGAACCACGGCCACCGCCAGTATGTTGATGACCGGCAGGTAAGAGGCGGTCATGGCCAGGCCGGCGATCAGCGCGGTCGCAAGCACAATCCAATCGAGCGACGATCGGCCTTTTCGCGGCCAGGCGGCGACGATGGCCACGGTCATGGCGAGCCAGGTGAGCGCGTGCCGTAGTGGATGTGCCATCAGGCCGACCGATCCGGCCGCAATCCAGGTGGCCGCCACAGCCGCCACCACCGCCACGATCACCGCCGTTGGCACCTGGGAAGACCTCCCGGTCACAACGGGGCTGCGTTCGTCGTAGAGCGAGGTGATCGGCATCGGTGCATTCTCAGTGCGGGGGCGGTTGCCCAGGGTGGAAACCATATAGTATGGCTCAAGCTCTGTGGTCGGGCAAGGACACAGCCCTATTTCACCCTATGTCACTTGCACGGACTACCCAATAGCGGTATAATGCGATCTGTCTTTTCCGCTTGTTCTGCCGTACGGTTGCGAGGCATGGCATGGACATTTTGGACCCCGAGACGGACGGGCGAGTCGAAGATGTTCCCGTTTTGGAGTGGGGTCACGCCGTGAATAGTTCTACAACAAGGGTTTTGCTTTGATTCGTTTGTGCTTTTGGAGCCAGGACTTACGGTGAGATTGGTGAGCGGCTTCGTTGCGGCGGAGGTGGTACTCGATGATTGAAAACGCGTCGTCTTCGGTGCAGCTACCACGGGCGAAGGAGGACTGGAGGACACGAACTGCCATGCTCAACGTGAAGTCCGGTACGTCGCCCTTCACGTCACGACGTGTTAGTGTCACGATGAAGTGCGCCAACGCCAGCAACGCCATGTGATGGTGCCAACTCGTCCACGCTCGCGTTTCGTAGTCGGCCATTCCCAAGTGAGTTTTCGCGTCCTCGAAGTATTCCTCCACACGCCAACGCGTACTCACCACTAACGCCAATTCTTCGAGCGTTGTTTCCTCGGACGCATTCGAAAGGTAATAGTCCACCTCCTTGGGCCTGTCGGGCGAACGCCGGAACACGGCCCAACCCGGCTGCGACCGCCGCCCCGCTTTGGGAATCCACACTCGCATCCAAGTAAACTCATAAACCAAGGGGCCTTTCGATCCCTCGCGAACCTGCATCGCCTGCCATGCGTCGGCCGGCAGGTCTTTGCCAAGTTCGTTCAGCGAACGGCAGTCGGGATGGCGCCACGTACCGTGCTTCTTGCGCTGCTTCGTGCCGAGCGTGACGGTCGTTCGATTTCCCGGATCCGCGATCCACACGGTCAAGTTCGGACGGACCGCCAGCACGTAACGCTGGTCGGCCGCCTCGAGGTCAGCACGCAGCGGGCCGCTGTCGCCGTAGAGCGCGTCACCGGTAATCCAGTCGAACTTCACGTGCCCGGCCTCGCGAGTTCGCCGAATCATCTCGGCGGCGATCTCCGGTTTGCTTTGGTACGTGATCTCCTCGGGCACTTGCCGTCGGGCGTCACGCCGACCAGATACACGCCGACAGTGCCGATCGACCACTTCCGACACGAAGGCGCCAACTCCTCGGCAAAGGCGGCTTGCACCTTCCGCATGGCTTCGCCTTCCTGCCACTGCGTGAGTCTGCAACTCACGGCGTCCGAACACCGACCGGAAAGTCTCACAACATGCAGCAACACTTCTTGCTGCAGCGAGCACCTTGTCCCTTGTCATGGTACTGTCCTCCTGACAGAATGTTCCAAACAAGGAACTGGCCAGTCCTTACGGCCCAATCAACTCATCCGCATAATATGCGCCGATCCTTCATCCAAGGGAAGAGCAAAACCCTTGTTGTAGAACTAATACCGGCCCGACCCCGTATGCCCGACCCCGTATGCCGCCAAGATCAGCGCGCCGACGATCGCCAGCAGAAGCGTCGAGGGTTCGGGGATCGGCACGGCGCCCAGGGCGAACGGTGAGAAACCGTCAGTCTGCACGGTGAGGATGTTGTTCTCGGCGTCAATACCCAGCGGGATCAGTTCCATCCACTCCCCCTCGACGTAGTGGAAGACCGTCAGCGTGTTCTCGTCCACACCGGGGCCCAGCAACTCGTCGATGTAGTGGAAGTCGAGTGTAACCTGCCCTTCGAACACGCCGCCAAAACCCATCTCCCATAGCTGGGCCGTTTCGCCGGGCAACTGGAAATCGAACGAATCGAATTCGAACCCTCCCAGATCCGCATCTTCCTCGACATTGATCTGTTCCACGGTGAAATCACCGCCGCTGGTGACGTTCGAGAACGTCACGGCCACACCGCGTTCAGAGCCCGAGCCACCCAGAAGATCGATCGACTGAGCGCCTTGGCCGACATCCTCCGCAACGTCCTGGGCCGGCGGCAGAGCGATCACCGTCAATGAACCGTCGACGAACAACGACGACGTGCCCCAGAACAGGTCTGGGTCCGTCAGATCGGGCAGGTTCATGTCGGCAAGCGTGCCGTAGTAATCGCCGGAATTGAAGATCGTGAAAACGTCGCCCTCAATGGGTTGAAACGGATCGACCAGGACGACCTCGAGAGCACCTGCGAAGTAGGCGGTGGTGGCCACGAGTTGATCGCGCTGCCCGGTCGCGTCATTGCCGCCAAGTTCCATCCGCAGCGTCCCCGGCTCGATCAATGCGAAGTATTCCGTGTTGACCACGGCGATGCCGTTGCCGGGGCTGAAGGTGCCGGAAAACATGGACTCACCGACGTATGAGCCGTTGCCGGTCACGTACCCGGACAGCGTAAGTGATTCAACACCCGTGCCGGTAACAGTGCCGTTGTTCTCCAGATCGGCGGAGATCGTGCCGGACCCGTATAGGGAGGCTCCGGTTGCCAAGCTGACCACGCCGTCGGCCAGCGTGCCGTGGGTTAGGGTGATGTCGGAGCCGGAATCGGCCTCAAGCGTGGTTGCCCGCACCACACTGCTCTCACACCGGAGACTTGCCCCGTTCCGGAGTATCAACATGCCAGCTTCGAGAGTGCCGTTGTCGAGTAGGACGCTCGAACTCGCTCTCGCTTCAAGCGTTGCGACCCGGACCGCCGCGGCGTCGAAGATACCCAGCATGGCCGCGACCTGGCCGCCGAGCGTCATCTTGCCGCCCACGTCGAGAGTGGAGCCGGAGGAGCCCACCATGAGCGAACTGTTGTCCGCGCCCGGATTGACGGCAACGGCGACGTCGCCGGTCACCGTCACGGCGGCGCCGCTGATGACCTGCATGTTGCCCATACCGGAGTTGCCCACGACCAGGCTATCGATGTCCCAACTCGAACCGCCCACGTAAACCAACCCGAACGAGCCTTCCTCGTCGGCGACAACGACGCTGGTAGGCTGTTGCAGCGTCATCGTGGCGCCGTCGCCCAGGAGGAGGTTTCCCTGGCCCGCCTTGCCGATGGTTAAGCTGGGCTGGTCGAGCGTCAAGTTGGAGCCGGCATCCCAAATCGAGACCGCGCCCTTGGCACCCGACTCGGCGCCGAGAGTGAGTCGCGAGTTGATTTCGGCTGTGCCGCCGCCGGAGATTTGCACTTCACCGTAACCCTCACCACCGACGAGGACGTCCTGGCTTTGCGCCCCGCCGGGTATTCTCAGTATTGCCTCGGGGCCGTCGACGGTGATCAGGCCGCCGGCTTGAATCGAGATGCCCTGCAGACCGGCCGGGGTCGTGCCGTCGCCGATCACGTACGAATTACCCGACAGCGCCAAGGTCACGTCGCTGTTAAGCACGACGAGTTCGCTGGTCTTGGCATTTGCCAGGAAGTCGATGATAGTCGTGTCCGGTGAGAGCGAGAAGATTGCCCTCTCGCCAGCAGCGGGAGGTAAGCCGCGAAACCAGCCAGTCGGGTCGCCAAAGTGGCCATTGTCCGGCAAACGAACCGCGCCGCGAAACAGTCCGTCAAGGGAGAAAATGACGGAGCCGACCTCGTTTTCCGCGACGATGCCCAGCGCGCTGTCGAAATGGCTGAACGGAAGCTCCACGGGGAGCACGGCATCTGAGAACACCGTAGCCGTGCTGTCGGAAAGCCCCACGCCTATGTTGCCGGTGGTCTGATTTTCTGTGTCGACGATGGACCCGCCTACTTCGATCCAGTCCGAACTCGCAGTACCCGGAGCACCGTTGCCGATGTAAACGTAGTACGAGCCCCACTGGTCGAAAGTCGCGCCACCGAGCGAAACGGAGAACACGTCGACCGGCGGATTGTAGAACTGGTTCGATGCGCCGATTTCGTAGACGAACGTTCCGTAGACGCGATCACCCTCGCTGACGCTCAGGCCGTAGGGCGAACCGGGATTCTCGCTTACGGCGGCCGAAAATGCGTACGCGACGACGTCACCGGCCTGGGTGTAATCTCCAACGCCTAACAGCAGTACCAAGAGTACAATCAATGCTGGAATCGATTTCACGGCTGCTACTCCTTCATATTATCATTTGGGCTGAGCCTGAAGACGAGCCAAGCTCACAATAGCAACCATTATAGCATCGCGTTCTCCCGTGTGTAGCGCGCGACGAGCTTGTCACGCCAAAGTCCGCGGTTCCGCGGAAATACCGGGAAAACTGCAGTGAAAACAGTGACAGGTCGGTGTCAGGTATTACGCCAAACACATGGCCTTGCTCGATGAACAGCTCGAGCAAGCACGCAAGGATTTTCCGCAGACGGAAGCCCTGCTGGACATCTACGGCATCGGCGTTTTCTCGGCACTGGGGTCATGGCGAGACTTTGAGTCTGCGCCGCCGGTCTGATTGGGTGGGCTCCCCGGTGGTAACCGTTCACACCCTGGGGAGCAGTGAAGGCGCCGGTTCGCCGGCGAGGCGGGCTCTGATGGCGGCGGTGAGGTACTCGAACGTGTTACGGCGCTGTTGGCGGCAGGTTTCGATCACCGT
>Ga0180429_10003566_pt1 | contig 12573 bp, 14 predicted proteins | sample SS_ome_FD_132428 | JGI IMG/M metagenome (GOLD analysis project Ga0180429, IMG submission 132428) | Hypersaline lake sediment archaeal communities from the Salton Sea, California, USA - SS_1_S_1 metaG | ecosystem: Environmental > Aquatic > Non-marine Saline and Alkaline > Hypersaline > Sediment ... | reverse complement strand
GAAAAATAATTACCAACTAATTTACTAGGTTTTTGCAATTCAAGCGTATTGTTATCAAACCTGTGACAAAAAATGGATAAAGTAAATCGTCATCAACTATTTTTTGGAAACCATTTGTTCGTCGTGAGTCCCTTAGAAAATTTTAAGCTGTGACCAATGACGCCTTCCTGTCCTTTGTGGGATAATCATGTGATTCACTATTAGATATTAATTAGTCATGTCACAAAACTCTAGAAAAATCCTGGTTACCAGCGCCCTACCCTATGCCAATGGCCCAATCCATATTGGACATCTGGTGGAATATATCCAGACCGATATCTGGAGCCGGTTCCAGAAAATGCGCGGCCATGAATGCTGGTATGTATGTGCCGACGATGCCCACGGCACGCCTATCATGCTGCATGCCCGTAAACTGGGTATCGAACCTGAAGAATTGATTGACGGGATATGGAAAGAGCATAACCAGGATTTTTCCGATTTTGCCATCACCTTTGACAATTACTACTCAACCCATTCACCTGAAAACCAGGAAATGGCAAACCTCATCTACGAAAATAACCGTGATGCAGGCCATATTGAGCGCAAAACCATCTCGCAGGCTTTTGATCCTGAAGCCAATATGTTTTTACCGGATCGCTTTATCAAGGGTACCTGCCCCAAATGCGGGACTGACGACCAGTACGGTGACAACTGTGAAGCCTGTGGGGCAACCTATTCTCCCACGGATCTGAAAAATCCTGTTTCAGCAGTGTCAGGTGCAACCCCGGTTGAAAAGAATTCGGAGCACCTGTTTTTCCAGTTGTCAGATTTCGAACAAATGCTCAAGGATTGGCACAAAGCCGGGCATGTACAGGAAGAAATGGCCAACAAGATGGATGAATGGTTTGAAGCAGGTTTGTCAGACTGGGATATCTCCCGCGATGCACCCTACTTTGGTTTTGAAATTCCGGATGCACCTGGCAAGTATTTCTATGTGTGGCTGGATGCACCTATAGGTTATATCGCCAGTTTCAGAAATCTTTGCACTAAAAACGATAGTTTGGATTTCGATGAGTTCTGGAAAGCCGGAACCGAAAGCACCGAGCTTTATCACTTCATAGGTAAAGATATCATCAATTTCCACGCGCTGTTCTGGCCAGCAATGCTGCATGGTGCCGGGTTCCGTATGCCCAATGCAGTGTTTGCACATGGGTTTTTAACTGTTGATGGGGCCAAGATGTCCAAGTCACGCGGCACCTTTATCAAGGCACGCACCTACCTTGATCATCTGAATCCTGAGTACCTGCGCTATTACTTCGCTGCAAAACTCGGCTCGGGTGTCGATGACATAGACCTTAACCTGGAGGACTTTCAGCAACGTGTCAATTCCGACCTGGTTGGCAAGGTCGTCAATATTGCCAGCCGTAACGCCGGCTTTATCAAGAAACGCTTTGCCGGAAAACTGTCAGACAAGCTTGCCGAGCCCGAGCTGTTCCAGTCGTTTATCGAGGCGGGTGAGTCGATCGCCAACCACTATGAAAAACGCGAATACTCGCGCGCTGTACGGGAAATTATGGCCCTGGCCGATAAAGCCAACCAGTACATCGATGAGAAAAAACCCTGGGTCATTGCAAAAGAACAAGGCAAGGACCAGGAACTGCATGATGTCTGCTCCATGGGCATCAATCTGTTCAGGGTGCTTATCGGTTACCTGCGTCCGATTCTGCCAACCACTGCCGCAGCATCAGAGCGTTTTTTACGGATTGAACCCTTAACCTGGGATGCGCTGGCAACGCCTTTAACCGGACACGAAATTGCCAAGTTTAAACCTCTGATGACACGTATAGAACGCGAAAAGATCGATGCCATGGTTGAAGCTTCCAAGCAACACCTTGAGTCTCTGGACAATGCTTCAAGAAAAGCTGAAAAAGAAAAAGACTCTGATAAAACCGGGCATGTTGCCGATACCATAAGTTTCGAAGATTTTGCCAAGGTAGATCTGCGCATCGCAAAAATTGTTGAAGCCAGCCATGTTGAAGGCGCTGACAAACTGTTGCAGCTGACTCTGGATATCGGAGAAGAAAATACCCGCAATGTGTTTGCAGGTATCAAATCAGCCTACGCTCCTGAAGACCTTACCGGCAAGCTGACCGTCATGGTGGCCAATCTTGCACCGCGTAAAATGAAATTCGGCATTTCAGAAGGCATGGTACTGGCCGCAGGCCCTGGCGGTAAGGAACTCTATATTCTTGAACCCACGGATGGAGCCCAACCTGGAATGAAAGTAAAATAAACACTTTCTGCGCCAGCTATAACCCTGTAAACATTGAAGATTTTCAAATACGATTTTTAAAAATAGGTGTTATGCTTTACCAATTGACAAGACTTTGAACTGGACACTGCCAAGGCCTCTATGACCGAATATGCACTCATTCTGGTTAGCACCATCCTGGTGAACAACTTCGTCCTGGTAAAGTTTCTGGGACTATGCCCCTTTATGGGCGTCTCTCGTAAACTGGAAACTGCAACCGGTATGGGGCTGGCAACCACATTTGTATTAACACTGTCCTCGGTATGCTCCTACCTGGTCAATGAATACCTGCTCATCCCCCTGGGCCTGGAATACCTCAGAACCATTGCCTTTATTCTGGTGATTGCGGTCGTGGTTCAATTCACCGAGATGGTGATGCACAAAACCAGTCCCCTGCTCTATCAGGTACTGGGCATATTCCTGCCACTAATTACCACAAACTGTGCCGTGCTCGGTGTGGCCTTACTGAATACCCAGGAATCACATGGCTTCATAGAATCTGCCCTGTACGGTTTTGGCGCAGCGGCTGGTTTTTCACTGGTGCTGGTATTGTTTGCAGCAATTCGTGAACGCATCGCAGTAGCAGATGTGCCCCTGCCATTTCAGGGCAATGCGATTGCCCTCATCACAGCAGGCATCATGTCAATGGCATTCATGGGATTTGCCGGACTGGTAAGTTACTAGGGCCTGACAAACATGATCACAGCCATTCTTACTATTACTGCCCTAGCTGTCCTGTTTGGTCTGCTGCTGGGCTACTCGGCGATTCGGTTTCACGTTGAAGGCGATCCCATTGTTGACCAGATAGACTCGCTGCTGCCGCAGACCCAGTGTGGCCAGTGTGGCTATGCAGGTTGCCGTCCCTATGCAGAAGCCATGGCTCAAGGTGAAGCAAAAATCAACAAATGCCCGCCAGGTGGCGAAGTCACCATGATTGCACTTGCCGACCTGCTTGGGCAGGACCCGGTAGCGCTCGAAGATGAAGAGGCTGCCGAGAAGCCAAAATCAGTTGCTTATATCGTCGAAGAGGAATGTATCGGCTGCACGCTGTGTATTCAGGCCTGTCCCGTTGATGCCATACTTGGCGCGGCAAAAAGCATGCATACCGTCATTATTGATGAATGCACCGGCTGTGAACTATGCCTGCCTCCCTGTCCGGTAGAATGTATCCATATGCATCCGCTTGAAGATCATATCAGCAACTGGCGCTGGCCCTATCCAGAGCAGGAAGCACCCCCAATTGCCGCAGGTAGCAACTGATGCATGTAGCAGGAACTTCCAGTAACAGAAATCAACGCAAACTATGGCACTTTCATGGTGGCCTGCACCTGCCTGATCACAAAAGCATGTCCATGCAACGCCCTCCTGTCGAAGCCGCGCATGATGATCTTCTTGTTATCCCTTTGCAGCAGCATATCGGCGAGCCACCGGAAGTTCTTGTCAAGCCAGGAGACAAGGTTCTCAAAGGCCAGATGCTGGCCAGGGCAAACGCTTATGTCAGCGCACCGGTACACGCTTCTTCATCAGGTACTGTAGTCGCCATCGACGAACAGCCAGTTCCTCATCCATCAGGACTTTCCGCTACCTGTATTACCATAGAAACAGATGGCCAGGATAAATGGGATGATTGCCTGCCAGCACCCATTAGAGATTATAAAAATTGTACTGCCAGTGAACTGCTGGAACGTATTCACTGGGCCGGTATCGTTGGCCTTGGCGGAGCCACTTTTCCGAGTAGAGTCAAACTCAACCCTGGAGCCAACAAGCCTATAGATACACTGGTTGTCAATGCTGCTGAATGTGAGCCATATATCACCTGTGACGACGCATTGATACAAAGCCATGCGCAAGAAATTCTGCAGGGCATTGATATCGTCATGCATATACTATCGGCAAAGCTTTGTTTGATTGGTATTGAGGATAATAAACAGGATGCCATAGCGGCTATACAGCAAGCTCTTTCTGAACATGAAAGTGATAATATTGAACTGGTTGTTATCCCCACGATTTATCCCAGCGGCGGTGAAAAACAGCTGATTAAAATTCTCACCGGCAAGGAAATTCCCGGCAATAGCTTACCTGCGGATATCGGCATCGTCTGCCATAATGTTGCAACGCTGTTTGCAGTCAACAATGCCGTAAGTAAGGGACATCCGTTGATATCGCGCATGGTCACTATTACAGGTGAAGGCATTTCCAAACCACAAAACATGATAGTGCCCAATGGCACACTGATCAGTTCTTTAATCGAGCAGGCTGGCGGCTACAACAATAATGTCAATGAACTGATAATGGGCGGGCCAATGATGGGCTATGCACTGAGCTCTGACACATTACCGGTCAGCAAGGGCACCAATTGCATTCTGGTCACCCAAAAAGATAATGCCGTCCAGAACATTCCCACTCCCTGCATACGTTGTGGAAAATGCGCAGAAGTCTGCCCTGCGCTACTGTTGCCTCAACAACTTTATTGGTATGCACGTGCCCGTGATCTGGACAAGGTACAAGACTTCAACCTGTTTGACTGCATCGAATGCGGTTGCTGCGCACACGTATGCCCCTCTCATATTCCACTGGTGCAGTATTACCGCTTTGCCAAAACCGAAATCTGGGCACGCGAGGAAGAAAAAAGAAAATCCGATATCGCTCGTCAGCGCCATGAATTTCGTGATGCACGACTGGCACGAATCAAGGCTGAAAAGCAGGCCAAACTACGCAAGAAAAAAGAAGTACTTGAAAAGAAAAAGGCGGCCGATGTTGATCCCAAAAAAGCCGCAATTGAAGCTGCCATGAAACGTGCAGCTGAAAAAAAACAGAAACTGCAGGAAGAAGGCAAGATACCTGCGAATACAGAAAACCTGACAGCCGCCCAACAACGTCAGATCGATGAAGCAAACAAACGCAGGGAGAACTCCGAATCATGAAGTTTGCGACATCGACTTCACCTCATACTTTTCAAACAGACAGCGTTCAAAAGGTCATGCTGGAAGTTCTGCTGGCACTGGTCCCCGGCATTATCGCCATGACCTGGTATTTTGGCTGGGGCATTCTGGTTAACATTGCCATCTCTGTGACTGTTGCCGTTGCCAGTGAAGCCTTATTCATCAAACTCCGCAAACGTCATGCCCTACCTGTTGTCAGTGACTTGTCGGCTGTCGTCACAGGCGTGTTGCTGGCACTGGCGCTGCCCCCCCTGTTGCCCTGGTGGATCACAGCCATTGGCGCAGCTTTCGCCATTATCATAGTCAAGCAACTTTACGGTGGTATCGGCTATAACCCTTTCAATCCGGCAATGGCTGCTTACGCATTACTTCTGGTGTCATGGCCGACACACATGACCAGTTGGTTGCCTCCGAGTGTGCTCAATACGATACCGCTTGATTTCGGCCAGGTGCTCAATATTATTTTCACAGGAACAATGCCTGCCGGATTAAGCTGGGATACCATTTCCAGTGCTACACCCCTGGATGAAATGTTCACGCGTCTGGACATGAACCAGATGATCGAGGAAATACGCCAGTCACCTTTGTGGGGAGACTTTGGCGGCAAGGGCTGGGAATGGGTTAACAACTGGTACCTGCTGGGCGGCCTCTACCTGTTGTTCCGTAAAGTCATCAGCTGGCATATACCCATTTCCATCATTGGTTCATTACTGCTGTTAAGCGGCCTGGCTTATATGATAGATCCAGCTGTTCACCCTTTCCCTGCTTTTCATATTTTTACCGGTGGCGTGATGTTGGGTGCATTTTTTATTGCTACTGACCCGGTATCGGCTTCTACCACCAAAAAAGGCCAGCTGATATTCGGCGCCTCCATCGGCACGCTGATATTCATTATTCGTAACTGGGGCGGCTATCCTGATGCCGTTGCCTTTGCCGTACTGTTGATGAATATGGCAGCACCAACGATTGACTACTATACAAAACCACGGGTGTTTGGCGAAGTGAAGGACGCTTCTGATGATTAATCGCCATCCCGTCGTTATTGCCGCCGTATTACTGGGGATGTTTGCTGTCGTTGGTACGACACTGGTTTCGTTTACTTATGAAAACACCAAAGAACGCATCCTGGATAACGAACACAAGGCACTGCTGAAAAAACTGCATAAGATTATCCCGGCCGATCAAATCGACAACGACATCGTTAATGATACTACCCGGGTTTCAAGTCCAGAGTTGCTGGGTGCTACGCAGACCATAATCTATCGTGGACGTAAACTGAACCAGCCAGTCGCTGCAGTATTTTCGATAGTAGCGCCCGAAGGTTACAGCGGCAGTATCAATATGCTTGTTGCCGTCAAATCGAATGGCACACTTGGTGGAGTTCGCATTGTTTCCCACCGTGAAACCCCCGGCCTTGGTGACAAAATCGAAGAAAGGAAAAGCGACTGGATTCTTGGTTTTCAGGGAAAGTCACTGAACAATCCTGACAAATCACGCTGGAAAGTAAAACGTGATGGTGGAAACTTTGATCAGTTCACCGGGGCAACTATCACTCCGCGGGCTGTGGTGGATGCGGTTAAAAGAACACTGATCTATTTTCAGGATAACAAAGAAGCTGTTTTTAAACAGGAGACTGAAACATGAGCGAATCCTGGCGTGAGATAATTAACAATGGCCTGTGGCATAACAACCAGGCGCTCGTTGCATTACTAGGACTATGTCCATTACTGGCAGTGACCAATACTGCTGTCAATGGTCTTGGACTTGGTATTGCCACATTACTGGTTTTAACTGCCTCGAATGTCACCGTCTCACTGATCCGCAACCTTGTCAGGCCTGAGATTCGTCTGCCGGTTTTTGTACTGGTCATCGCCTCATTTGTGACTGCCGTTGAGCTGTCCATGAATGCCTGGTTTCCTGAACTTTACAAGATACTGGGCATTTTCATTCCACTAATTGTTACCAACTGCGCCATCATTGGCCGCGCAGAAGCCTATGCATCCAAAAACAGTGTGTTGCCTGCACTGGTCGATGGCCTGAGCATGGGTATCGGCTTCCTGCTGGTGCTGGTGACCCTGGGCGGTTTACGAGAATTTATTGGCCAGGGAACACTGTTTGCCGACTTGCACCTGATGTTTGGCGAAGCGGCGCGGTCCCTGTATTTTTCACTGGGAAGTGATTTTCAGGGTGCATTGATTGCCATCCTGCCTCCAGGCGCATTTATCGGACTGGGTCTACTGATCGCTGTGAAAAACCTGATTGACCAGCATGCCTCCAGACCAGCTGAGAAAACCCCTGTTGTCAGTACTGAACCCGCTCCCTCTCAAGGCTGATTTTTTCTGTTATGAACAATGAAAAACGTGCTGAAATTTTTCGCCGTCTGCGACAGGACAATCCACAACCGACAACCGAACTGAATTACGAAACGCCTTTTGAGTTACTGGTTGCCGTCATTCTGTCTGCACAGGCTACTGATGTTGGCGTCAACAAGGCCACCGCAAAACTCTACCCGGTTGCCAATACCCCGGAAAAAATCCTGGCCCTGGGTGTGGAGAAGCTCAAAGACCACATCAAGACAATCGGCCTTTATAACAGCAAAGCCACGAATGTGATAAAAACCTGTCAGATACTGGTCGATAAGTATAACGGTGAAGTGCCTGAAAACCGCAAACAGCTGGAAGCTTTACCCGGCGTTGGACGTAAAACAGCTAACGTTGTGTTAAATACTGCTTTCGGCCATCCCACCATTGCCGTTGATACCCATATATTCCGGGTGTCCAATCGTACCGGCATCGCCAAGGGAAAAGATGTCGTTGAAGTTGAAAAGAAACTGTTGCGCTATGTGCCGGCTGAATTCAAGCAGGATGCGCATCACTGGTTAATCCTGCTGGGACGTTATACCTGTATCGCGCGCAAGCCTCGCTGCGGCTCATGCCTGATTGAAGACCTTTGTGATTTCAAGGAAAAAACCGAATAGCAATTAAAAAAGGGGCCAAAGCCCCTTTGTATCAATTCCTGAATTGTCTTAAAGTTTCTTTTTCAGGGTAAATGCACCACGAACCTGGCCAGCTTTATAGCCTCTTGCCTTATCCTCGGGATACAGTTCATCAAGCTTCGATGCCACTTTTGCGTCGATATTTTCTCCGTGACACATCAGGCAGGGCATCTTTTCCTTAGGTGGCATAACGATACCCTTCATAAAACGAAAATACTTTTCACCGTTTTCTTCAACTACTTCTGCATAGGCCAGGGTATCAGGGCCTTCACCGTTGGCACGACGCTCCTCAAATTTCTTCAATACACCGGTTTCCCATGAATCCGGTGTATTGGCAGGGTTTCTCAGCTTGAGACTGGTTCTTGCAACATCCCAGCCACTAGCGCTTGAGTGTTTCATGGCAATTGCCGGCGCAACGCTATTGCATACGCCAATCGCTGCAACGGGCCCGCCAGATTTCATACCCTTAACAAGCTCACCCTTTAATTCCTTAAAAAAGGCACCAGTAATTTTTTTTGCCTCTGCCTTGTTCTCGCTCATGTCTGCATTGACCGTAAATGACAGACTAATCAGTAATGCGCTTACAATTATTTTCTTCATTTAGCTCCTCCAGGATTATGTAATAGCAATTTACAGGTTTAGTTTAATATAGTGCGATCCGGCCTTTCATGGAAAGGTGAATTTTCATATTTCCATGGCAAACGCTATTGAAACAATACGCCTTATGTAATGCCTTTTTCTTCGAAGAAGGCTTTATATTGCATATCTTCTTTCAGAATATGATGCATCCACCATTGGTTCAGATAGTCGAGTAATTTCTCGGGCATATCTTCTCTGAATTCCAGAATATCTACGGCAAAATCGGATACCTTTTGCTTGTAATCCTGATGTTTTCGTAAATGATTTTCAAAATCCGGATAACCATTTTCTTTTAACAGTTTTTCTTCGTAATCAAGGTGATTCTGGGCGTAAATAATGATTCGGCCCAGGATATTGTGCAACTTTTCCGAATGTGAAGAGATCTCTCTACACTCATTTAACTCGTTAATCAGCGCAATAATTTTTTTGTGCTGATTATCCAGGTCAGAGACACCTACACTGTATTCATCTGTCCAGGTAATTATTTTCATTGTTGAAGCTTCCCGGTTTATAACCAACGATCCGATGTGTCCTAATAGTACAACAATCATCGTAAGAGGTAAGGGATTAAATTCTCCCGTGGTATAGTTAAGCCATGTTTGGAAATGACAGAACACAAATCCGTAAATATTTCTTTGATGTGTGGGAAAAGAAAAACCAGGGTCAGTCACTGACTGGACTTGATGAAATTATTGCTCACGTCATTGAAATTCACCCTGAATATCATCATTACCTGCAAGACAGTGATGGTTCACTCGATCGTGAATGGGCGCCCGAACAGGGAGAAACCAACCCCTTTTTGCACATGGGTATGCATATCAGCATCCATGAATCGCTAGGCGCCGACCGCCCTGCTGGCATCAAGGCTATTTACCATCAATTATTGGGGAAATACGGCCAATCCCACGAAGTTGAGCATAAAATGCTGGATTGCCTGGGACTGGTGATGTGGCAGGCACAAACCACGCAAAAAGAACCGGACATGACAGAATATCTGGAATGTCTGAAAAAATTATTATAATTTTCTGAAACAAAATCACCGGGTCACTGGTCTTATTTGCCGAACCCGATAAAACAGTTTTTTTTTACTTTTGCTGAGGAGGCAAATCAATGTCAAACAATTCAATCAAAAAACCACTGGTTACTGCTATTGGTGCCGCTGTCGTCGGTTCCCTGTCAGCTACCGCTAGTATCGCAGCAGATAACCCGTTTGCGATGCAGGAACTCGACAGTGGTTACATGCAGGTTGCAATGGAAGGCAAATGTGGCGAAGGCAAATGCGGCAGCGCTAAGTCTGAAGCCAAAGACAAGATGGAAGGTAAATGTGGTGAAGGCAAATGCGGTGGTGCCGGTGGTGCCGCCAAGTCTGCCGCTGAAGGCAAATGTGGTGAAGGCAAGTGTGGAGGCATGAAGTCTGAAGCCAAAAAAGCCATGGAAGGAAAGTGTGGCGAAGGTAAATGTGGTGGTAGTAAGTAAATAACTCCTCCAGACCTCCCCCTCCAGGGGGAGGCATTGACATAATCAAGCATAACTATGACTCCAGCTAAATTTCCCTTTTCAGGTTCCGGTCTTGGATTACGACGTGATTTTCTTGATGAAGCCATCCATCATGCACCGGACAGCAATATCAATTTCTGGGAAGTTGCGCCCGAAAACTGGATGAATATCGGCGGTGCATTCGGAAAGAAATTCCGCACCCTGACCGAACGTGACAATTTTATTTGTCATGGCCTTTCGCTGTCGATTGGCAGTACAGATCCGCTGGATGTCGATTTTGTTAAAAGTCTCAAGGCTTTTTTCAAAAAACATAACATCAGCTATTACTCGGAACACCTGTCATACTGTTCAGACCAGGGACATATGTATGACCTGATGCCGATACCCTTTACCGAAGAAGCAATCCGTCATGTTGCATCCCGCATACGCCAGGTTCAGGATATCCTTGAACAACGTATCGCCATGGAAAATGTTTCCTACTATGCGGCACCCGGGCAGCAATTAAATGAAATTGATTTCCTGCTGGCGGTTCTTGAAGAAGCAGATTGCGATCTTCACCTTGATGTCAACAACATTTATGTTAACAGCATCAATCATGGCTATGACGCCTACGAATTTTTAAACAAAATGCCTGCTGAACGCATCAGCTATGCACACATTGCAGGACATTATGTAGAAGCAGAAGATTTACGTGTGGATACCCATGGCTCTGATGTCATTCAGCCCGTATGGAAGATGCTAGACCATGCCTATGAAACTTTTGGCGTGTTCCCCACACTTCTGGAACGCGACTTCAACATTCCCTCTTTTGAGGAACTGTTAAAGGAAGTTGATACCATTGCCATGTACCAGCAAAAACATGGTTATGGTGAACGGCTGGCCTGACATGTCCCAAAATACAAACAGTTTCAGGCAGCATCAGCAACAGTTTGCTGCACATATCCGTAACCCTGAAGCGGCTCCAGCTCCAGAAAACATCGAACCACGCCGTTTGAAAATTTACCGTGACCTGTTCTTCAATAACGTCAACGGCTTTCTGAGCAATACCTTTCCAGTACTCAAGTCTATCCTGCCTGAAACTCACTGGATGAAAATGGCTAAAGGCTTCTTTGCCACGCATGAATGTTCAACGCCGCTATTTGCTGAAATTTCACAGGAATTCCTGGCTTATCTGCAGAATGAAAGACAACCGGATGCAGATGATCCTCCATTTCTACTGGAACTGGCACATTATGAATGGATTGAAATGGCCATTGCTATTTCAGATGATGACCGCCAGACCATCACCGTCGATCCCAATGGCGACCTGCTTACCGGGCGCCCGGTATTGTCGCCTGTAATGCAAAATCTCAGCTACCGGTATCCCGTGCATACCATCAGCCCTGAAAACCAGCCAGCACAGCCGCCTGAAGAAATGACTCATCTGGTTGTCTATCGCAATCGCCAGGATGAAGTCCAGTTTCTGCAAATAAATGCAGCTATCCAGCAATTGATTGAAACCCTGAAAGATAATCCCCAATCCACCGGTCTTGATGTAGTAACCATGATCGCTGAAGCCATCAACCACCCGAACCCTGATGTTGTCATCGAAGCAGGAAAAAGCCTGCTCTATGATCTGCGCCAGAAACACGTGGTCATTGGCACGGCGGCCTGATTATTAACATGTTGCTCTGATGCACACCATTTAGAGCTTGTCTGAAAACTCAAGATCCCTCGGCTGCACCCGGGATGACAATTTACAGGACTTTCTATGATCTCGTTGTTTAACAAACTGCAGAATATTCTTGACTGGTTCAAACACCTGGATTTTCTGGGCCCGCTGGCACTGCGTATTTTCCTGGCACCTATTTTTATTCTGGCGGGCAGCAACAAGCTCAACAATGTTGAAAATGTCAGTTACTGGTTTGAGTCACTGGGTATGCCCGCGCCTGAGCTGATGGTTTACCTGGCTGGTGGTACCGAGTTACTCGGTGGTATCGCACTGCTGGCTGGACTGGCAACACGCTGGTTTGCCATTCCCCTGATGATCACCATGATCGTCGCTGCAACTACTGCTCACTGGGAACAGGGCTGGCATGTATTACCGGAAAATGAACTGACTGCTCCATGGGAATGGCGTACTGATTTGATAGAAGGCGCCAATGAGCGCAAGGAAATAGCGAAAAATATCCTGCGTCGCCATGGTAACTACAGTTGGCTAACTGAAACCG
>Ga0180429_10003565_pt1 | contig 12573 bp, 13 predicted proteins | sample SS_ome_FD_132428 | JGI IMG/M metagenome (GOLD analysis project Ga0180429, IMG submission 132428) | Hypersaline lake sediment archaeal communities from the Salton Sea, California, USA - SS_1_S_1 metaG | ecosystem: Environmental > Aquatic > Non-marine Saline and Alkaline > Hypersaline > Sediment ... | reverse complement strand
TAACAATTTCTTCATCAGTGGCTCCTCCTCAGAAAACTCACAAAAAGAAGGTTTATCAGAATAGTTCTTTAAACTGCTGAAACAGTTTGGGCAGGATGATCGCTTGATTTATCGCAAAAATCAACGGATTTTTGCTTTATTAGCAAAGACTTATATTTATATTATTGTGAAAGCAAATGGTTGATTTCACTCAGCGAAGGGATATTCCGGGCTCTTTCCATGAAGCTGGATTGATTGATCAGGATCAGTTTGGTGCGGGCATGCGTGAAATGTAGTCGGCCAGCATGGAGATCTGGTCGTCGGACATCGGCTTGAGCTTCTCGACCATGAGCGCGTTGCCGTTCTTGCGAAAGCCGTCCCGGATCCAGAGCATCTGGCGCACGAGGTAGGCGTGGTGCTGGCCCTGCAGCCGCGGGAAGAAGGCATCGCCGTTGCCGAGGCCTTCCTTGCCATGACACATCAGGCAGTTATCCTTGTAGAGTTGCTCGGCCTGTGCGAGATTTTCACCCTCGCCGACACCCGGCTGCGGGTTGGGGGAGAGTGTCGAGATGTACTCGGTGACATCGGCGATCGCCTGCACACCGCCAATGGTCTCGGGGTCCGTGAAGGGATACATGGTAGGGTTTTCCCGGTTCCTGGCGCGGATGTCGGCCAGCTGCTTGATCAGGACCTTGCGGTGTTGGCCGGCAATGACCGGAAAACTACCATCGGGCTTGCCCCAGCCGTTGTCGAGATGGCAGGTCGCGCAGAGTTCATAGGCCTTCCTGCCGTTCTCGATGTCGGGTTTCAGGCTCAGGGCCTGCTCGATTTCGCTTTCGCCGGCGGAGAGATTGATGCTGATCAAGAGCAGTGCGGGTAGCAGGAGTTTCGATTTCATAACGCTGGACAGCAGTATAAGTAATCGCTAATATTCTTGATTACTTTGTGGTTGTTTTCAAGTGAACGGCATGCGCCTGATCAAGAGTTTGCAACAAACCCTGCTGATATTGCTAGTCTCTCTTCCCGTCGCGGTCTTCGCGGAAGCCGAGATCGAGACGCTGGAGATCAGCGACGAGGCTGAAGTCGACATTCGTGTCTTCAAGGCTGACGGTGACAAGCTGCTGCTCGGTTTCGCCTGCGACGAGGGTCAGAGCGTGGCAGAGGAGGCCACTGCAATGTCGCTCGCTGAAGACGGTGTCGAGGTCTGGATGCCGGATATGCTCGGCGGCTACATGCTGCCGAAGACGCGCAGCAGTATCTACTCGATTCCCTCGGAAGGACTCTACAGCGTCATCGAACGGGCGATGGAGACCGGCAAGAAGGTGTTCCTGATCGCCAGCGGTCCGGATACCGAACTTGTTCTGCGCGTTGCCAACGAGTGGGAGGCAAAACACGACGGGGAGGCGGCAGGTCTCGCAGGTGTGGTGCTAATGTTTCCGCGCCTCAACGAGGGCAAGCCGGAACCCGGCAAGGAGCCTGAATATGTCGAGGCTGTCGGCAAGACGAAAGAGGTTCCGCTGCTCCTGCTCGAGGGTGAACGCACGCCGAATCGCTGGGGCGTGAAGCACCTCACAACAGCGTTGGCGGCGAGCGGAAGCCATGTGCACGCCAAGCTGATACCGGATGTCCGCGGCTATTTTTTCAAGCGCCAGGATGCCAACATGCCTGAAGAGGTCGTCACGACACAGCTCGCAGGCCTGATCAAGGCGAGTCTCTTTTTTCTCGGGAGAACAGACTGATGAAAAAACTGCTGATCCTTTTGCTACTGGTTTTCACGCTGCCTGCCGTGGCAGGGCTCAAGCCCTATGAAGGCGAGGGGGCCACGCCACCGCTGAAACTCGTCGACATGCAGGGCAACACTCACGACCTGGCTGAATACAAGGGCAAGGTCGTGCTCGTGCAGTTCTGGGCGACCTACTGCCCGCCATGCCGGGAGGAGATGCCCTCGATGAATCGCCTCATGGAAAAGATGGGGGATACACCCTTCGTCATCCTCGCGGTCAACATGGGCGAGACGATGGAAGAGGTCGAGCCTTTCGTGAAAGAGGTCGGGCCCGAGTTCCCGATTCTCATGGATCCCGATGGCGAATCCATTGGCGCCTGGCAGGTGTTCGCTGCGCCCTCCAACTTTGTCGTTGGCGCCGACGGGAAGATTCACTACACGCTGTTCGGCGGCGTCGAGTGGGATGATGACGAGATCGTCACAAAACTGAAGGAACTCTCCGGCAGCTGAGGCAATTCAGGGGTCGGAGTCGGCCAGGAGCGACTCCGGCCCCAGACTCCCCGATTCAATCCAGTTCCAGCCGGGCCTCTTCGTAGGCTTCCATTGCCTCCATCCACTGCTCCTCGGCTTCCCCCAGCGCTGCGTCGTTTGACTGCTTCTCCTCAAGCAGCTCTTTGAGTTGCGCCTTGCGTTCGTCTGAATAGAGATCGCCGTCGGCCAGCAGCGTCTCCAGCTCGCTGTTGCGCTGCTGCAGTTTTCCGACCTGCTCTTCGAGCCTGTCGACGGCCTTTTTGAGCGGGCTGAGCCGCTGGCGCCGTTCGGCCTCGAGACGCTTCTGCTCCTTGCGCGAGAGCGAAGGCGGGGCTTCACCGAAACCTGTGTCTGCTGATTCGGCTGTCATATCCCGGCTGGCAAGCCACTGCCGGTAATCGTCGAGATCACCGCCGAATTCGTCCAGCCTTCCGTCATCGACGAGCCAGAAGCTGTCACAGGTGGCCCGCAAGAGGTAGCGGTCATGGGAGACGATCAGCATGGCGCCTTCGTACTCCTGCAATGCCTCGACGAGCGCCTGGCGCATCTCCAGGTCCAGATGGTTGGTCGGTTCGTCGAGTAGCAGCAGGTTCGGGCGCTGGTAGACGATGAGCGCCAGGGCGAGCCGTGCCTTTTCCCCGCCCGAGAAGGGTTTGACCGGCTCCAGCGCACGGTCGCCGTGAAAGCCGAAACCGCCGAGAAAGTTGCGCCCCTCCTGTTCGCTGATGCGCCTGTCGAGCTGGCGCAGGTGATCGAAGGGTGAATGTTCCGGGTGCAGCTGGTCGACCTGGTGCTGGGCAAAATAGCCGATACGGATCTCGCGCGAATCCGTGCGCTTGCCATCGAGCAGGTCGAGCTGGCCGGCCAGCAGCTTGATGAGTGTCGACTTGCCGGCGCCGTTGGGGCCCAGCAGGCCGATCCGGTCGCCAGAGGTGATCGTGAGATTGATCGCCTCCAGCACGCGTGCATGATCGTACCCTGTCGCACCCTCCTCGATAACGACCAGCGGGCTGGGTTTTTTCTCGGGTTGCGGGAAACTGAACCGGAAAGGCGAGTCGACATGCGCCGGAGCAATCAGGGTCATCTTCTCGAGGGCCTTGAGCCGGCTCTGGGCCTGCTTTGCCTTGGTTGCCTTGGCGCGGAAACGGTCGACGAACTGCTGCATGTGCGCAATCTCGCGCTGCTGTTTCTCATGCGCGGATTGCTGGTTCGCGAGGCGCTCGGCTCTCGTGACCTCGAATGTGGAGTAGTTGCCGCTGTAGAAGTCCAGGTGCCCCTGCTCGATGTTGACGACATGCGTGACGACGGCATCGAGAAAATCCCGGTCATGCGAGATCAGGACCAGGGTGCCGGGATAGCTGCGCAGCCACCCCTCGAGCCAGATCACGGCGTCGAGATCGAGATGGTTGGTCGGCTCGTCGAGCAGCAGCAGATCCGAGCGGCACATGAGCGCACGCGCGAGATTGAGGCGCATGCGCCAGCCCCCCGAAAAACTGTTGACCGGTCGCTGCTGTTCGGCGCTCGAGAAGCCCAGTCCGTGCAACAGCCTGCCGGCCCGCGACTCGGCGCGATAGCCGTCGATGGCCTCGAGAGTCGCGTGCAATTCGGCCTGGCGGGTACCGTCACCGGTCGTGGCGATGGCCTGCTGCAGTATGCGCAGTTCCGCATCGCCATCGAGGACGAAGTCGAGTGCGCTGCTGTCGCTTGACGGTGTCTCCTGGGCAACATGGGCGATGACCCAGCGTTCCGGCAGGCTGATGGCGCCGGCGTCCACCTCGAGTTGCCCGAGCAGCAGTGCGAAGAGGCTCGATTTGCCGGTGCCGTTGCGCCCGGTCAGGCCGACTTTCTGGCCGGGATGGATGGTCAGCGATGAATCAGCGAAAAGCCTCTTGCTGCCCCGCAGCAGTGTGACGCCCTCGAAGCGGATCATCAGCGAGAGAGGATGCCGAGGGGGTCATCGGGGTTCACGCCTTCCATGAAAGGCAGGTTGCGTTGCGAGTTGGTCAGCTGGTACATGAGGCCGAGCCAGTTGCTGACAAGGGCCTTGGCCGTATCGCGCCAGGTGATGTCCAGCAGCGGCAGCAGGACCTCCTCGGGGAAGGGCAGCAGCGGCTTGCCGTCGGCAACGGCCCTGTCACAGCGTTCGCGATACTCGATAAGGATTGCCTGCACCTGCCTGTCGAAGTAATTCTCCGGAAACGGCGGGTAGTCCATCCGCTCGCCGTTGTAGTAGCGCCCGACTTCACGCTTGTACTCCTTGAGCAGGCTGTTGATGTCATATTCCGGATGGCCCTGGAAGAAGACCTGGCGGAAACCGTCCGGGCTGACGGCGAGATGCACGCCCGCGACATCGCTCTCGGCGAGCACACAGAGACCGGCTTCCTCGAGCTGCCGGCGATCGATCTGGTTGAAGCGCGAGTGGGGCACGTCAAAGCGGGTGTCGCTGTTGCTGACGAGCGGGTGATCGGGACGTGTCACCTTGTGCTCGAATACCCCCCAGCGCTTGAAGCCGAGGTTGTAGCGATGGATGCCGTACTGGTGTTGCAGCACGGCATGCGTCGCGAGGCAGGAGCAGAGCGTCGAGGTGACGTTCTCGAATGCCCAGGCGATGACCTCGCCGAGCGGTTCCCAGAACGGTTCCTGGTTGAGATCCGGGTGGGTCACGTTGGCACCCGTGATGATGAGCGCGTCGAGCCCGTCACGGCGAATCTCATCGAAGGTTTCGTAGTAGTCGGCGATGTGCCGGCGCGCCTTGTCGCTGCGGGGCAGTCCGTCGAGCGTGAAGGGGTGCATGTGGAATTGCGCGATGAGGTTCGAGCGTCCCACGAGACGAAAGAACTGGCGTTCCGTCGCGGCAAGCGCCGCGTCGGGCATCATGTTGAGCAGGCCGATATGCAGTTCGCGGATATCCTGGTGGCTCGCGCGATCGCAGGAGAGAACTTCGTGGCCCTCTTCCTCGAGGCGTCTGAATGTCGGCAGATTGGTATGGGCGACGAGCGGCATCAGGCTTCTCCTCTGGCGATGGCGTCCGTGACCAGGTCGAGGAGATCCTGTTCATTCTTCAACTGCATGACCTCGGCGCTGCTGATGCTGTAGCCGAACTTCCCGGCGATGGCCTCGTAACGGGGAATGCGGTCGCGGAAGAGCCGCGGGAAGACCCAGCGCGTGAAATTGTCGGGATCGATACAGGCGACATAGTCATTGCCGAACTCGGCACGGTAGTCATCGAGTGCCTTTTGCAGGAAGTCCGGGCGGTAGTAGAGCGGCTTGGGATCGCTCTTCGCGCGCTCGATGAGTCGCTCCTCGTCCTCTTTCGTGGCGCGGATGTAGAGGACCAGCGTCTGGTCTGCGAGTGTCTCCATGACCTGTGGCTCGTCGAGTTCGCAAAGGCTGCCGCCGGCATCGTTGATGAAATGGCTGTAGCCGTAGATCTCTCTTGCCTTGTCGATGAAATTGGGAACATCGAGCATCGCCCGCACCTCGGCATCATGGTGCAGTTGCTGCCTGCGCTGGAATTCGCCGAGACCGATGCCCCCGCGGTTCGGGTTGCCAACCTTGCCGAGGAAGGAGGAGAGCGGGTGCAGGTTGTGAAAGCTGATGTTGTTGCTGATGAAGATCGAGTCACTGCGCAGCAGGTCGCGCAGGAAAGGGACCTGCATCATCTGCAGCTTGATATTGTCGCGGATCGCCTCGTCGAGATAGTGGCTGCCGATCCGGTAGTCGCCGGAATAGTGATACCATTTGCTGCGCGGCAGCAGCGACGAGAGTCGTGTCTTGCCGACGCCGGACATCCCGAGGAGGGTGATCCGTTTTGTCTCCCAGGCACGAAAGGCCTGCGGGGTCATGCGCACGTTCAATCTCCGCGATAAGAATAATCCGGCCATTCTATCTGTTTAGCGGGCCGGGCGGGAACCGCCAATCACGAGTCGACAACCGATGACAAGAAGGCTGCCCTGGCTGCTGCTGTCTCTTCTCCTGCTGTTCCTGTCGTGGCGCTGGTACACCGGCACGCTGGCCGTTGCGCCCCGGCAGCTCGACAACGGCGCCACCTGGACGCCCTCTGCGTGCTGGTTCGAGGTGCCGGCCGGCAGACGTATCGAGTGCGGCCGGGTGATAACGCGCGAGCCCGCAGACGGCGGGCGCCACAGCCTGCCGGTTGTGATCGTCCGGCATTCCTGGCTGCGCAATGATCCCTCGCCCGTTGTCTTCATCCAGGGAGGCCCGGGCGGCGCTTCGGGGCTGGATCCGCTGACCATCTCATGGTGGTTTGCGGATATCGGGGCCTGGGAGCTGGGGCGTGATTTCGTGCTCTACGACCAGCGCGGTACCGGCCTTGCTTCGCCGTCCTTGCGCTGCCCCGAGGTGCTGTCCGGCATACGGCGTGACCTGCAACTGCCACTGGATCTGCACGAGGAGAACGAACGCTACACCGGTTACCTGCGCGCCTGTCATGACCGTCTGCTGAATGAGGCAAGACGCCTCGACGACTACAGCACCGCACTCAACAGTGACGACCTGGCCGATCTCATCAATCTCGTGGAACCAGGCCCCTGGACGCTCTTTGGCGCCTCCTACGGCACCCGGATTGCGCTCGAGACAGAGCGCCGTTACCCGCAGTTCGTGCGCGATCTCGTACTGGACTCTGTCTACCCGCATGACAAGGACGGTTTCCTGAGCTGGCCCATGGTGCTCGGGCGGGCGGTTGATCGCGTGCTCGAAAGCAAGGGGCGCCCGGACCTCAAGCCCCGGCTGGCAGCCCTGATGGAACAGTTCAGCGAGGAGCCGCTGACACTGGACACCCTCCATGACGGCAACGGGGAAGCGATCGACCCTGTTCTGACGGGAAGCCGGCTCTACATGATGCTGTTTGCTGCAACCTACAGCAGCGATATGGCCGGCAGCATCGTACCGGTTATCGAGGCACTCTCCGCGGGCGACACTGGCAGCGCGATGCTTGCCGGGCTGGTCTCTTTCGCGATCGAACTCGAACTGGACGCGAGTTTCAGCGAGCCGGTTTTCCAGTCGGTCTCGTGCCGGGAGGATCGTGTAGAGGAGACACAGGCTTACAGGATGGAGGCGAAACGCTTTGCGGGCGACAATGGAATCCTGCGCGATATGCTGATCCGTCACTCGCCGGCAGAGGCCTGCGGTTTCTGGAAGTCGGGCAGGGTCACTGCCGGTTTCAGCGAGCCCGTTGTGACGCAAAAGCCTGTGCTGCTGCTTGCCGGTGAACTCGATGCCGTCACGCCTGTCCAATGGGCGCGGGAAATGCACGGCTACCTGCCGGCAAGCAGGCTGCTGATCGTCCCGGGCGGAGGACATGGTGTGAGCGTGACAGATGCCTGCACCATGACCATTGCGCGCCGGTTTCTCGAGGAGCCGGATGCGGCGCTGCCGCTGCATTGCAAGGGCGATGGCTAGTCTTTCGCCTTGATTTGCTGCTGCCTTGCCCCGATATCACCCGCAGACGCTGCGGACAGTCCTTGCAAGTCTGCTATAGTCTGCCCCGAACCTGATGAAATTACAGAGATATTCCTGAATGCACTCCCTTTTCGATCTCAATGGCTGGCAGCTTCTGCTGGTCACACTTGGACTGACGCACATCACGATTGCAGCGGTCACGATTTTTCTTCACCGTGCCCAGGCGCACCGTGCTGTCGATCTCGGCCCCGTCCCCTCGCACTTTTTCCGTTTCTGGCTCTGGCTGACGACAGGGATGGTGACGCGCGAATGGGTTGCCGTGCATCGCAAGCACCATGCAAAGTGCGAAACCGAAGAAGACCCGCACAGCCCGCAGGTGGAAGGACTCAACAAGGTCCTCTGGGGAGGGGCCTGGCTCTATCGCAAGGCATCACAGGATTGCGAGACGCTCGAGAAGTATGGTCGCGGAACGCCGGACGACTGGCTCGAGCGCAACCTCTATGCGCGCATGCCCTGGCTCGGTGTCAGCACGATGCTGCTCATCGACCTTCTGCTCTTTGGCCTGCCGGGGCTGCTGGTCTGGGGCGTACAGATGATCTGGATTCCGTTCTGGGCAGCCGGCGTCATCAATGGCGTGGCGCATTTCTGGGGCTACCGTAACTGGAACACGACTGATGCCTCGACCAACATTGCGCCCTGGGGAATCCTGATCGGCGGCGAGGAGTTGCACAACAACCACCATGCCTTCGCCTCATCGGCACGTCTTTCCTATAAATGGTACGAATTCGATATCGGCTGGCTCTACATCCGCCTGCTGGAGATCCTGCGCATGGCGAAAGTCCGCAAGGTCGCGCCCAGGATCCGGGTGGTTCCCGAGAAAATGACTGTCGACCTGGATACTGTCACCGCAGTGCTCGGCAACCGTCTCCAGGTGCTGTCGAATTTCGCACGCCAGGTTGTACGCCCCGTCCTCAAGGCCGAGCTTTGCCATTCCGAGTCTTCCTGTCGCAAGAAATATCGCGCGGCACGCAAGCTGCTCGCGAATCCGGCGACCCTCGATTCTGCGGCCCGCGAGAAGCTGCAGCGTATCCTCCAGGAGAGCCAGGCACTGGCAACGGTCTACCAGTACCAGCAACGCCTGGGTCAGCTGTGGGAACGCACGGCGGCGTCCCAGGAGGCGCGTCTCGAGTCCCTGCAGGAATGGATCAGGCAAGCCGAGGCAACGGGCGTTGACGCACTCGAGCACTTTGCCCAGCAACTTCGGGGATATACTGTCAAAACGCGATGACACGCGTCCTTGGCTGGCTGCTGCCGCTGCTCTTCGCGGCGCTGCTCTTCAGCGGGTGGAAGACCTGGCAGCAAGCCGATGCCTACGAGCGCGAAACCCTGGCCATCATCCAGCAGCTCGAGGCCGAGACCCGGCTTGAAAATGCCGGCAAGCAGCTGCTGGAGATCATCAGCCTCGGCTTCTACGATGATTATTCCCGCCAGTTAGCCGACCTGGCGCGTCACAAGGAGCTGCAGCAGGCCTATCGCGACTCCGTGAGTATCATGACGGGTGTCTTCCTCTCGATCGCCTTCCTGTTGCTCGTGCTCACGTGGGCCGTGCGGCAGCGCTGGCTCGACGTGGCCTGCATGATGCTCGCGATTGCGCTGGTGGCGCTGGTCGTCGGTCTTGCGACCCCGATTCTCTCGCTCCAGGCAAGCCGCGACTTGCCGCTCCTTGGCGAGACCGTGTTCCAGTTTCAGTCCAAGGGCATCCTGACGACCATCGGTGCTCTCAGGGAGCAGGGCAACCTCTGGCTGGCTGTCATCCTCTTCCTCTTCAGTGTGCTGATTCCGCTGCTCAAGACCCTCATCACCGCGCTGACCTTCTTCTCCTCCACGCGCCCCTCGATCGAGCGCGCTTTTCACATCAGCCACCATCTCGGGAAATGGTCCATGGCCGACGTGTTCGTGGTCGCGATCCTGGTCGCCTTTTTTGCCAATAGCGGGGAGAACAGCCTCACCCGCGCTGAGATTCAGGCGGGTCTGTGGTTTTTTGCGGTCTACGTGATGCTGTCGCTGTTCGCGACGCAGCTGATTTCCCGGCTGCTCGGGAGGAGCCGTCAGATGGCGACGTAGGTCCAGCCTTCCCGGAGACGGTCCACGACATACTGGACAGCAGAGGGCGCAACTTCCACCGCGTTGACGAGATCGGCATCGGCCCCCTCATTGCGAAGACGCGTAATGGCGTTGTTGCAGGCGATGAAATCGAGTGATTCGCCGTAACGCACCTTCAGGCTATTGATGCGTTCCTCGTAGGGCGTGATGCTTCTCCTGAAGAGATCCGTGCCGTCGGCGCTGGCAACGACGATGACGTTGATGCCGGTGTTGCTGTACCTGTCCAGGTAGGCTTGTGCCTGGTCCAGTGTCTGCTTGAATTTTCCGCCCTCGTCACTCGAGACATAGAGCATGACGCGCCCGGGATCGGCAGTCGCCTGGGTCAGATGAAAGACCTCCCCGGAGGGCTCGGTGAAGCGCGTCCCGGTTCCGGCCTGGTAGCCCCCGGCGAACACAGCGGCCAGCAGCAGGACGCTGGCGGCAATGGCGCCGCCACGGCCCAGCCAGTCGCCGGAGCTGCCTGTGGTGTAGCCTTTTTCGTCCGAGTAGGCGCTGCGCACCATCTCTTTCAGATGGTAGAGATCGGAAAGATCCTGTCGCAGCAGGGCATCCTTCTCGACCTCCGAAAGGACGCGTTCCCGCTCCTCTTTTCCCAGTTCCCGATCGACAAGCGCATTGAGACCCAGGGTTTCCTTGTTGATCTGATCGTTCATCACTTCACTCGTCTGAGGTGCTGTTTTTGTATTCGCAGTTCTTCTTTAGATGACATAAGGACCTCTTTTAATCCCTGGCGTGCGCGACTGATGCGACTCATGACGGTGCCGATAGGGATATCGAGGGCTTCGGAGACCTCCTTGTAGGAGAGTTCCTGCAGGTCGACAAGCGTCAGCACCTGGCGCTGTCCCATCGGCAGCTGCGATATCGCGTGCCTGACGCGCATGCTGACCTGGTGCTGCTGCAGGCTCTGCTCGGGCGGTTGCTCACCGTTGTCGAGAATCATGTTGTCAATGTCCACGGTGGGCCTGTTCTTTCTGAGATAGCCCAGCCAGCAGTTGTTGAGAATCCGGTAGAGCCACGCCTCGAGCCGGGCGTCGTCCTTGAGCTGGTCGAGCTTGTCGAGCGCCGTCAATGTTGTCTCCTGGACGAGATCGTCTGCGAGCGCCGGCTCGTTGCACCAGGAGAGCGCGACACGGTACATGGCCGTGCGCTGCTCACAGATGCGCTTGCGCAACTGCCTGTGTTTGCTTGAGATTATGAGTTTTTTCATACGTCCTCCTCGGATTCTCAAGCATAACTGCTGCCGTTCTGAATCAAAACCATTTTTCTTGGGAATAAAATCACAGGCCGGTGCATCTATTGCCAAACGGGTCCGGTTCACCGGACTCCCGAAATTACCTCAAAAGAGGGTTTGCATTCGAAACTCGAGAATGGACAGCCCTGATTTTGAGGAGATATGCCCGATTTCTGGCAGGTGATCAAACCGGCGGAACAATAATAACAACCGCCACTTTTAACATGATATCTCTACGTAGAAGTAGGAGGAGAACGTGAAAATGAAACTCTTGATGAGTGTTGTTGCAGCCCTTTCACTGCTGTTCACCACGGCAGCGGTTGCAGAGTCTTATGGTAAACAGAAAGTCGTCTACCACATCAACTACGACAACCCCAAGCAGCAGGCAGGCGCCCTGCGTAATATCCAGAATCACATCAACGCCGTTGGTGCCGAGAACCTGGATCTCAGGGTCGTGATGCACGGAAACGGTCTTTCGCTGGTGACCTACCCGGATGCGCTGTCTCGCACCAAGCTCAACCAGGCCAACGCCAATGATGACATGCAGACCAAGATCCTTGGCCTGAAGAACCAGGGCGTCAAGTTCAACGCCTTCGCCAACACGCTGAAAGGCAAGAAGCTCGATCGTGAAAACGATCTCTTCGACATTGCCGAGGGTGACATCGTCCCCAGTGGTGTCGCCGAGCTGGCGCATCTGCAGGGCCAGGGATTCACCTATATCAAGCCCTGATCCGGCAGGCATGAAATAAAGAGTTCTACCGCGCTGTTTTTCGGCCGTCGTCAACATTCAGCCGTTAACAGCAATATACCCTCGGTATGTTCGCCCCTGCTCTGCAGGGGCTTTTTTTGGCGTCTTAATAAATTGTCTTTTTCCGCGATTGCGGTGTCAGCTCCGTGCTAGACAAAATTGTCGGGAACAATTTTGGACAGCGTAGCTGGCCCAAAGGGCGGAGGACAGGATGTCCGAGGCAATCCTCATGTATCCCTCATACACTGCGATTCCCGGCTCTGGCGTCCTGCTTCGCTCTACCCACTGCATCCCTGCAGTAGTCCGCGCGGTGCTTCCTTGCACTCACGCAAAAATCCTGATTTATCCAGGCATCCTGCCGGGCCTCAAAGAGTGTGCCCGCACACTCTTTTCTGGGCTAGAATAACCGACTTGTTGATTAGTAACTGATTCTCATGTCCCGTACAGCGCAGGTAGAACGCAACACGCTGGAGACGCAGATCAGCGTCTCGGTCGATCTCGACGGCAGCGGAAAATCGGCCTTCAACACAGGCGTGCCATTCCTGGAGCACATGCTTGACCAGGTTGCGCGTCATGGCCTGATCGATATCGATATCAAGGCCAGTGGCGACACCCACATCGACGATCATCACACGGTCGAGGATATCGGGATCACGCTTGGCCAGGCATTCGCGAAAGCTGCAGGTGACAAGAAAGGCATCTATCGCTACGGTCATGCCTATGTGCCGCTCGACGAGGCGCTGTCACGCGTGGTGATCGACTTCTCGGGTCGCCCCG
>Ga0180429_10003564_pt1 | contig 12575 bp, 8 predicted proteins | sample SS_ome_FD_132428 | JGI IMG/M metagenome (GOLD analysis project Ga0180429, IMG submission 132428) | Hypersaline lake sediment archaeal communities from the Salton Sea, California, USA - SS_1_S_1 metaG | ecosystem: Environmental > Aquatic > Non-marine Saline and Alkaline > Hypersaline > Sediment ... | reverse complement strand
AGAAGTTCAGGGCGTCGAGGGCCCCCAGTCGGGGCTCGACGGGGCGCCCGGCCGGGACGACCCGCACCGTCAGCTCCGCGCCCCCCCGGAGGATTCCCAGCTCTACCGCCTCCCCGACATCCCGCGCGAGCACCGCGGTCTGCAGGGCGATGGGGTCGGTGACCGGCTCGCCGTCGAGGGTTTCGAGAAGGTCCCCCTCCGCCAGCCCCGCGGCCTCGGCCGGGGAGCCGGGGAGGACGTACCGCACCGGGAGCCCCGGGCCGTCGTTGGGGACGGGCACCAGGCCCAGCCAGGGGCGCTCAATCCCCCCACCCTCTTCCAGCCTCTCGACGACCCCGAGCACGAGCTCCGCCGGTACGACCAGGGCCCGCCCCGAATCGGTGAACGGTCCCGGTCGCGCCACCGTCAGGCCCGCCACCCGGCCGTCGGCGTCCACCGCCGGCCCCCCCCAGCAGACCGGCTCCGCGGCGGCGGCCAGGAGGTACGAGCGCTCTATCTGTGTAAAACCGCTCCTGACGCGCCTCCCCGTGGCGAGTGCCGGGACGTCCTCCAGCCCGAGCTCCGGCGAGACGCCGAGGAGGTGCAGGGTCGCGTTGGCCTCCAGGCCGTCCGACGGGGCCCAGGTCACGGGCGGCGGCGGGTCCTTTATTTTCAGGAGCGCAATGCCGGTGGGCCCGTCCACCCCGACCACCTCGGCCGGCCGCTCCTCGCCGTCGGCGGTGCGCACCCAGACGATGCGCCAGCCGATGAGGAACTCGGCGCAGGTCACCACGTGGCCCGCGTCGTCCACGACGAAGCCGGACCCGGGGTAACGCGGGGGCGAGACCTCGGTGAGCCCCGGCTTGATGTCGGGCACGCGCCAGCGGAGGTCGGTGTCCACCCGGACGGCGACCACGGCCCCCTTGGCGTGCGCCGCCTCCTCACCGAGGCGGGCGCCGCAACTGGCGCAGTAGAGGTCCCCCGACGGGGAGACCTCTCCGCAGACGGGGCACACCACGCTTTCGGCCGTGGCGGCCACGACCGAAAGGCAGACCAGTATCACGATCGTCCGAAGCGGGGTCATCTACTCCTCGGCGGCCAGCTCGGCGAGCTTGACCACGGTGGCGGTGCGGGCCTCGTCGAGGGCCTTATCGTCGTTCATCAGCCGGATGACCTCGGTGATCCACAGGTCCTGGGACGCCCGGAAGCGGGCGGCGTTGGCGCGACCATCCACCCCGCCTATCTGGGCGATTATTTCGGTGCGGGTGTAGCGGCGGAGCTGGCCGAGCACCTCGGGCGTGAGCTCGCCGGGGACCCACTCGAAGGGCTTCTCCTGGGCGTCCATGAAGGCCGTGACGAGGCCGTTCAGCTCGTCGTCGGTGAGGGAGGCGAAGGTCCCCTCCGGGTCTATCTCGTGCTTGAGGCGGAACTCGGTGGCCAGGGCACGGTGGTAGCCCGACCCGACGAAGTGCGCGGTGAAGCCGGTGTAGATGACCGGCTCCAGGTACACGTCGGGGTCGATGCCCACGCCGTCGATGCAGACGCCGTCGGGGGTGAAGTAGCGGGCGACGGTGAGCTTGATGGCCATGTCGTCGGGGGCGCCGGGCTGGAGCTTGGACAGGTTGAAGATGCTCTGCACCGAGCCCTTGCCGAAGGTGGTGGTGCCGAAGACCACCGCGCGGCTCCAGGCCCCCAGGGCGCCGGTGAGAATCTCCGAGGCCGAGGCCGAGCCGGAGTCCACCAGCAGCGCCACCGGGACGTCGGTCCGGAAGCCGTTACCCGCGGCCCGGTATTCGGTGTGGGTCTCGACGGCGTTGCGGCCCTCGGTGTAGACCACCAGGTCCCCGGGCTTCGAGAATATCTGGCTCACCTCGATGGCGGCCTCCAGCGTGCCGCCGGGGTTGCTGCGTATGTCCAGGATCAACAGGCGCATCCCCCGCACGGTGAGCTCGCCGATGGCCGAGGCGAGCTCCTGGGCGGTGTCGTCGGAGAAATCGCTGATGCGGATGTAGCCGGTGGAGCCGTCCACCATGAAGTGGTCCGGGACGCTGTCCACCTCTATCTCCTCGCGCACCAGGGTGATTTCCATCACGTCGTCCATGCCGGGGCGATACACGGAGAGGGTGACCTCGGTCCCCGGCTCGCCGCGCATCAGCTCCACCGCCTCGTTGATGTCCATCTCGTAGGTGCTCTCGCCGTCTATCTCGAGGATTTTGTCGCCGGGCATGAGGCCGGCCCGCGACGCCGGCGTGTCGTCGAAGGGCGCCATCACCGTCAGGGTCTTGTCCTCGGTGGTTATCTGCACCTGCATCCCCAGGCCCCCGAACTTGCCCGTGGTCTCCAGGCGCAGGTCGTCGTAGAGGTGCGGATCCATCAGCATGGAGTGGGGGTCCAGCGTCGCCAGCATCCCCTGGATGGCCCCGTAGATGAGATCGTCGTAGGGCCGATCCTCCACGTACTCCCGGCTGACGAGCTTCAAAACCGCGTTGAAGGTGGCCAGGAGCTGGTAGGAGTTGACGTCGCTCCCCTGGGCCATGACGATGACGTCAGCCCCCGCGATCACCCAGAAGGAAAGGCCGAGAAGCACGCCCAAGACCACGGTGGTGAATATCCGTTTACCCATGTTCGCTCCGATCCGCGCTGCACCCGTGAGGTTGCCGTTAGTAAAGTCCATATCCGCTCCCCTCGGGGGGCGGGGAAAATAGTCCGGGGCAAGGGGCTTAAGCCCCTTGTCTCCCCGCTCCCCCCGGGGGGGCGGCCAAAAAAGGTCAATCTGGGGGACGAGAATCCGGGGCGACCGAACCGACCCCGCCGTCCCTCAAAGGTTACGCGGCGGCGGCCGCCGGAGTTGCCGCCTACGACTCCGGACCCATCTCTTCCTGATAGTCCCTCTTATGCCGCGGGGCCTTCTTCGCGTGCTCGATTTTGCCCGACTCCGGGTACTCCACCCGCGCCCGGCCCTCCATCAGGTCCTTCAGCCACACCACCTGCAGCTTCGGATAGTCCTTCGAGCCCAGCGTTACCGGCCCCCGCCCGGCGGCGTGCTCGTACATCTTTCCCGACGGCTTGAGCGCGCTCACCAGCACCCCCAGGTCCGCCCCCTCGCGCTCCACCACCGCGTCCAGGTTGCGCACGTCCTTGACGCTGGTCCCGCCGCCCTTGACCTCCACGATGGCCTTGCCGTCGCGCACCGCTGGCTTAGACAAGGGGCTTAAGCCCCTTGCCTCATCCAGGTAGCGGAAGAAGATGTAGCCGTCGATGCCGGTGTCGGCTCCCTTGCGTCCGCCCTTATAGGGCATGGCGTCCAGCTCGCCCAGGACCCACAGCTCGAACTCGTGCTTGTCGGCGCGGGCCAGCTCCAGCGCCCCGGCGTAGCTCGCCGGAAGGCCGATGATTTCGACGGGCAGCTCGCCGAAGGCGTTGGTCAGGCGCGTGCGGATGAGGTTGATGGCCAGGTGGGTGATGTCGATTCCGAGCCAGGAGCGTTTGAGCTGTTCGGCGGCGTGGACGGTGGTGCCGCAGCCGCAGAAGGGGTCGAGGACCGTGTCGCCCTCGTTGCTCGAAGCCGAGATGATGCGTTCCATCAAAGCTAGTGGTTTTTGTGTGGGGTAACTCAGTTTCTCGGACTTCGGAGTTGGCTTAATATCCGTCCAGAGATCCTGAAGTGTTACGCCGGGCATTTCATCTAAATATCTTTTATATTGTGGCATCCCAGTTTTTGCATAATACAACCGACCCTCATCTTCAAATTGCTGCATCTTATCTTTAGAATATGCCCAGTATCTTCCTTCATAAGGTTTAACTCCCTTCCACTCATACAGTGTATCTCCTCCAGGTTTAGCAGCGGTTAGATCACTAAGCCGAAATCTCCTGCCAGTGCCCTCTTCAATATGACGATAAAACGTCTCTGTATAATTTTCATCATATAGCGTATAAACAGGATTCCATAAATGCTCCCCATCATTAGTATAAAAGAAGATAACATCATGAATACGCCCATGTTGTTTGCGACCTTGCTTTGTATCACTGTGTGCGCTCGTCCTTTTCCAAATTATCTCTGTGCAGTAATTCTTAAATCCGAACACCGCGTCCATTACCAACTTGAGGTAGTGGCTGGCCGTGGGGTCGCAATGGAGGTAGATGCTCGCCGTATCCTTCATCACCCGCCGAATCTCCAGCAGCCGATTCGCCATGTGGACGAGGTAGGCCAGCATGTCGTTCTCGCCCAAAAACTGCCGCAGGGCGCTCACCAGCTTCGCCAGGTCGGAGTTGCCGTAAGGATTTTTCAGGATTTCGGCGTACTCGCGCTCGGTCTGGACGGTCCAGTGCCAGGTGTCCTCGAAGGCCTTGATTTGGGCGGCGTCGCCCAGCTCCTCGGGCGGTTTGAAGAGGACGTTGTAGGTGGCGTTGGAGTTGAAGGGCGGGTCGAGATAGACGAGGTCCACACAGGATTCCGGAATCATCCCCCGCATGACGTCGAGGCAGTCGCCGTAGAATAGCTGGCGCGTGCGTTCGTTCAGGGTTTCCCCCCAACGTTTGACGATGAGGCAAGGGGTTTTAACCCCTTGTTCCGTTCCGGGGTTGCAAGGGGCTGAAGCCCCTTGTCTTGACAACCGGCCCAGGCAAGGGGTTTAACCCCTTGTTTTCCTTTGTCACGTCGCTTCCGTCCGAGGGTTGCGTACCGGCCAGGTCGAAAACCTACTCGGCCAGGTACACCAGGGGGTCGACCGCGCGGCCGGCCTTGCGGATCTCGAAGTGCAGCGCCGGCTCGGTGATGGAGCCCGTGGAGCCCACGGTGCCCAGGGGCTGGTTCTCCGACACCCGCTCCCCCACCCCGACCAGGAGGTTCTCGGCGTGGGCGTAGAGGGTGTGGACGCCGTCGGCGTGGGCGACGACCAGGAGCTTGCCGTAGCCCTGGAACCAGTCGGAGTATATGACCTCACCGGCCAGGACGCTGACGAAGTAGCGGCCCTCGGGGGCGGCGATGTCTATGCCGTCGGACTTGGTGGTGGTTCCGTAGCGCGGGTCCTCGACGCGGCCGAAGTAGCGGATGATGGTCCCCTCGGTGGGCCAGATACGCAGCTTGGGTATCTCGGCGGTGTAGACGTCGGAGTCGGGAATCTCGGCCACGCTCATCTCGTGCCCGGCGCGCTCGCTGGCGTCGGCGGCCACGAGCTGGTCCAGCTTGGCCTGCAACCGTGACGCCGCCTTCTCCTTTTCCTGGATGACCGCCTCGTAGGCCGAGCGTTCCCGCTGCACCTGCTCCAGGAGCGTCTGCTTCTCGGCGAGGTCGCTCTCGTAGAGGGCCAGCTCCTCCGCGGCCAGCTCCTCGAGGCGTTTCAGGGTGCCCATTGCCACCTCGAGGTCGGCCTTCTTGAGCTCCTGCTCGTGCACGTTGGCCAGGATCTCGTCGTAGATGGTGCGGTCCTGGTGGGCGAAGGCCGTTAGGAAGAGGAAGCGCCGGGCCATGGCGGAGAAGTCCCGGGCGGAGAAGACGAAGCGGGAGCCGCCGTCGCGGCCGATTACGTACAACAGCGACAGCCGCCGTCCCAGCAGGTCCCGCCGCTCGTCGGCCTGGCGCTCGAGGCGGTCGATTTCCATCTGGGTGTCGGCGACGGCCTCGGCGGTGGTACCCTGGGCCTTCCGCAGGCGGCGCTGGTTGGCCCGTCCGCGCTCGGCGCGCTGCTGCAGCAACTGGAGCTCGCCCAGGATGCCCAGTTCCTGCCGGCGGACCTTCTCCCGCGCCTGGCGCTGGGCCCGCAGGTCGTCCTCGATGGCCGCCAGCTCGGACCGTATATCCTCCACCCCGGCCAGCGCCCGCTGGGCGAACAGGGCCACACCGGCGAAGACCGCCAGCCCGACGAGCACCAGGGATAAAACCGGAAGGAGTCGCCGGACCTTCGGCATGGGTATTCCTCCGCCTCAAGCCTAGCACCGACGGCCCGGCGCGTCAACCGGGGCGCGGTGTGTGGTAAACTAGGGCCGGACTCGCGAGCCGGAGGGACCCGCGCCTTGGCCAGCTTCGTCTACGCCTTCGTGGCCCTGGTCCTGGGCCTGGTGGTGGGCAGCTTCGCCAACGTGCTCATCTACCGCATCCCGCGCCGCATCTCCATCCTGCGGCCGGGGAGCTTCTGCCCCGAGTGCCGGGCGCCGCTGACCGCCAACGAGAAGATACCGGTCCTGAGTTACCTGACCCTGGGCGGCAGGTGCGCCCACTGCGGGAAGCGGATATCGCCGCGCTACCCCGTCGTCGAGCTGGCCAACGCCCTGGGCTGGCTGGGGGTCTTCGCCGTGGAGGGGTTCACCTTCGCCGGCGTGGTGGGCTGCATCCTCTTCACGGGCCTGCTGGTGGCGGCGGCGACCGACCTCACCGAGGGGGTCATCCCGAACAAGCTCTGCCTGGGGCTGGGCATCTTCGGCCTGGCGGCGAGCTTCTACCCCTTCGGCATCGAGCCGCTCGACAGCCTGCTCGGGGCGCTGGTGGGCGGGGGGCTGTTACTCATCTTCGCCGTCCTGGGGCGGCTGGTGTTCAAGCGGGAGGCGATGGGCGGCGGGGATTTGAAATTGCTCGCCGCTTCGGGTGCCTTCCTGGGCTGGAAGCTGGTGCTGGTGGCGGCGTTTTTGGCCGTGGTCGCCGGGGCGCTCTACGGCGCCGTGTATAAGATAATTACGAAGAAGGAGACGCTGCCCTTCGGTCCGTTCCTGGCGGCGGGGGTGATGGCGGCCTACCTGGCCGGCGACGCCATCCTGGCGTGGTATCTTTTCCTGTGACGGGCCGTCCCGCAGGTCGGCCGTAAAACCAAATCGACCCATGAGCCTGCCGCGCGGCAAAGAGGAGTGGGAGGAGTTGGAGGAGCGGGAGCTCTCCCGCTTCGCGGCCAAATCCCGCGACGCCCGGCGCCGCGACCCCGCCTACACCCACGACCCCCTGCGCCCCGAGTTCGCCCGGGACCGCGACCGCATCCTCCACTCGCGCCACTTCCGCCTGCTGATGCACAAGACGCAGGTCATCCCCGGCCCGCCCCACGCCCGCTTCACCACCCGCCTGACCCACACCCTGGAGGTGATGCAGGTCGCCCGGAGCCTGGCGCGCTCCCTGCGGCTCAACGAGGACCTCACCGAGGCGGTTTCGCTGGGGCACGACCTGGGCCACTCCCCCTTCGGCCACGCCGGGGAGGACGCCCTTCGGGGCATCATGCGGCGCGCCGGGGCCGGTGGCTTCGAGCACAACGAGCACTCCCTGCGCGTGGCGGACGAGCTGGAATCCCTCGACCTGACGCGGCCCACCCGCCAGGGCATACTCTGCCACACGCGCTACGACCCGGCCGATTACCCCGGCGGCCGCGTGTTGCCGGAGGGGTTTATCGAGCTGGGCTACGCGGCCAAGGGGGAGCCCTGGTCCCGGCCGCGGACGCTGGAGGCGCAGGTGGTGGACCTGGCCGACGAAATCGCATACCTGGCCCACGACACCGAGGACATGCGCCAGGCGGGGCTCTTCGACGCCGGGCACGGCGCGATTCCCGACCGGTTGGCCCTTTTTTTGCGCTCGCCCAAGCGGGAGACCCTGGGGGTGATAATCCGGACCCTCACCCGGCACGCCGCGGGGCAGCTCGACGAGGCCGAGCGCGCGGGGGAAGAGCACCCCGTAATCGGCTACCCCGAGGAGCTGGGCGGGCTCATCGCGGAGTTCAAGGAATTTTCCCGGGAGCGGTTCTACTCGCACCCCGCCGTCGCCGGGGTGTGCGGTGAGGCCCGGGAGGTTTTGGAGGGCCTCTTCGCCCGCTGGCTCCAGGACCCGCCGACGGAGGAGCTGAAACGGGCCTTCGCCGGAGTCGACGGGCCGACGCGCCACCGGCTCCTGTTGGACCGCGTCGTCGAGCTCACCGACCCCGAGGCGCTCCACCTGTATCACAAGCTCGGCGTTTAGTCGAAACCGCCCGTTTGCCGCTAGACCGATATAAAGTCGGGGTACGCCCGGCACGGATTCATCCCTTTAAAAAGTGAGGTCGAATGATGAGAAGGTCTGTTTTTCTGGCGCTCACCCTGTGCGTCGGCCTGGCCCTGGGGGCCGCCACCCGGACGGCGCCGGCCGAATCACCCTGCACGGACCCGCCCGAGCCGGAGCCCGCGGAGCTTCTCTACGAGCAGACCTTCGACTTCGCGGACGCCATCGTCGGGCTGCCCTACAACTCCAGCTCCCACCGGGTCCTGGCCGACGACTTCGAGCTGGACGAGGCGGCCACCCTGGACCGGGTCGTCATCTGGGGCATCTTCAACGTCCAACAGGACGTGAGCGACTACATGGTCTGGCTCTACGCCGACTCGGGCGGCATGCCCACGGGCGGTCCCCTGGACAGCGCCTTCATCGGGATCAACGACATCACCTTCACCGACACCGGCTACGCCTTCGGCACCGCCACCATCTGGAAAATCGACATGCCTTTCCAACCCGGTGACGAGTTCGACCTCGACGCCGGGACCCGCTACTGGTTCGCCGTTCAGGCCCAGTACCCCTACACGTGCTACTGGGTCTGCCAGGCGCACGACATCTACGAGATGGCGGTCTACTCCACGGACGACGGCTCGAGCTGGGAGGACACCCACGACGCCTTCGATTACGACTGCGACGTCTTCATCGAGCTGCACGGCGATTTCCACCCCGGCGTGAACGAGTCGAGCTGGGGGGAGGTCAAGGCCGCCTTCTAGCAGCGCCGCCCGGAACGTCACCCGCCGCCCGACCGGGCGGTTTTTTCTTGACCGCCCGCCCGACAGGGTGTATATAAGTCATGCGGGCAAGACCTTTCTTCAAAAAAGGGGTAAAGATGAAAAGAACGATGTTCGCGGTTTTAGTCGTCCTTCTCTCCTCCGCTTACGCCCAGGACCTTTTAATCGGCCACACGGACCCGGGCCTGACCTCGGACGTCGAGGCCTACATCGCCGACGACCCGTACTACGACACCGTGGACCTGGAGGACTGGCGGGCCCAGACGCCCACGGTGGGCCACCTCTCGGAGTACGACTGCGTGCTCACCTGGAGCCACTCCGCGTACCAGGATCGGACGACCCTGGGGGACAACCTGGCCGACTACGTGGACGACGGCGGCGCCGTGGTTATCCTCAACTTCTGCTGGAACAGCTCCATCGGGCTCTCCGGGCGGATAATGACCGACGACGACTACTGCCCCATGTGCCTCGTCTGGCGCGGCGGCGGGGCCAACGCCGCGGGAATGGGTGACTACGACGCCGACCACCCGATAATGGACGGCGTGGAGTCCATCACCGGCATCGAGTTCTGGGAGTACCTGGGCGTCTACCCCATCGCCACCTGGCTGGCCAGCCTGGACAGCTTCTACGACCTGGCCGGCATCAACGCCGCCCAGAACGTGGTCGGCATCAACATGTACCCCGGCGACGACCGCTTCTGGCAGGGCGACGGCTGGATTCTCATCAACAACGCCATCCGGTACCTGATGGACACGGACACCGCCCCGCCCTACGTGGACGGAATGGACCCCGGGGACGGAGAGTACGAGATTCCCGAGGAGGTGGTCTTTCACTGCAAGGACGCGCAATCCTCAATTGACGTCGGTACGATTGACTTCACCCTCCAGGACGACACGCTGGGCCGCGGACGCGCCGTCGGGACCGGCCCCGCCGTCGGCGCCCCGGTCTCGCCGTACGCTTTAATCCCCGGCGACCTGGCCATCGACGACACCGACCCCCTGGACGTCATCTGCACCTGGACGCCCCACGAGCCGCTGGGTTGGAGGTGGTTCACCGCCACGGTGGACGGCTCGCTGGCCGACGCGCTCGGCAACGAGATGGGGGATGACTTCGTCTGGGAGTTCGGTGCTTCGGATGTAGATGAGGTCAGTTGGGGGGCGATTAAGGCAGGTTTCTAACGGTGCGCTCGCGGGGAGGGTGCGGTTTTTCATCCGTTTCTCCCCGCGGGGCCGTGGCCGGCTTCAAGCCGGGGGGTGAAGGCTGCATTTTAACCGCCTCCCGCCTGCTCGTGATTCGAGACGTCCCCAAGTTTGTAAAAAAAAATCCCCGTTTGAGATTTTTTCGATTTGACTCCACGGTTCAGAGGTAGTACAATATGCCAGTCCCTTCTGAAAAAGAGGGTATCCTAGCGACCCTAACTGCAAGGAGGATAGGAATGATGAGGTCTCTTACACTTGTCTTAGTTCTCAGTGTGTGTGCGGTCTTCGCCGCAAGCACGGACCTCGGAGAGGTCTCTCACGGCGGCGCCGCGTATGTGACGCCGGGCCCCAACGGCTTCCTCGACGTGCTCTACGAAACCATCGAGTTCGACTACGGCCAGCTCGTGAACGGCATCGCGACGGCCCCGTCCTACGGATGGGTCTCCGCCGACGACTTCATCCTCGAGGAAGACTCGACCATCGAGGACATCACGTACTGGGTCTTGGTCAACTCGACGGCGAACGGCTACGTGCACCGGTTCTGGAACGACACGGGCGGTTCGGGCCCCGGTTCCGAGCTGGACCAGGCGGCCGCCACCTACGCGCTCACGTCCACCGGCTATTCCCAGTGGGGCTACGTGATCTACGAGTGCGACATCGATCTCGACCCGGACCATGACATGGATGCCGGCCACTACTGGGGGGCGTCCTGGTTCACCAGCGGCTTCTGGTACATAGCGGTCGCCAACAACGCATGGGACGACATGGCGTACTTCGACTACGGCGGAAGCGGCTCCGGCCCGTGGTACTCCTCTCAGTCCCAGTGGGGCACGGCCTACGGCTTCTTCCAGATCTACGAAGGCACCGCCGGTGAGCCCGAATTCGACCCGCCGTACGTGGAAGGCATGGACCCGGATGACGGCGAGGTTCAGGTACCGCTGGACTCGAACATCGTCTTCCACTGCGTGGATGCCGAGCACCCCGTCGACACCGGCACCATCGACTTCACCGCCGCGGACACCACCCTGGGCACCGGTCGCGCCCTCGGCGCCGGCTCGTCCAACCGCACCCTGGCCGGCGACTTCGACTTCGACGACACCGACCCCCTGGACATCGTCTGCACCTTCGATCCCGACGACGACTTCTACGAGGGTGACACCATCACCAACACCGTGGCCGCCGGGCTGGCCGACTCCAAGGGCAACGAGATGGCCGACGACTTTGTCTGGACCTTCGACACCTGGAGCGGCGTTGCCACGTCCACCTGGGGCGCCATCAAGGCCGAATTCTAGCACCCTGACGACGACACGCGCCTGGGGGAACCTGCAAAGGTTCCCCCTTTTCTATATTCAGACAATCCCCTCCCCCTTTGGGGGCGGCTCGCCGACGGGCTAGGGAGGGGGGTGCAGCTATCCCCTCTTTCTGTGGGAGAGGGTCGGGGTGAGGGCTTCCTTTTAAAAACCGCGGGCGGGGACGGAGGACTCGTCCTTCGCCCCGCCCCTACGTCGGCGCAAAACGCGGCGGCCCGCAGAGGACTCGTCCCACGGGGCCGCCCCATATTCCATCCGCCGCCTTTCACCGCCCCGGCCAAACTGGTATACTTGGCCGAAACGCCGCGGTGAAACCGATGATGGACCCAGACGCAGAAATAACCCGGTTGGAGGACCCGGAACGCCTGCGGTCGCGGGCGGAGCGGATCGAGGGGGAAAACCCGGCGAGCGCCGCCGTGTACTTCCTCCAGGCCGCGGAGCTCCTGGCCGCATCCGGCGACGGTGACGGGGCCGACCGGGCCGCCCTGGACGCGCTCCATCCCGCCGGACTGAGCGACCCCGCCCTGCTGGGGGAGGCCCTGGACTCCCTGCGGCGGGATTACGTCGACGGCGACCGCTCCGACGCCGAGCGGCGCGCTCTGTTGCCCAGGCTTCACGGCATCGCGGCGAGGCTCGAGGGCTCGCGGGAACGAGGGTCCGCCAGCCGGGTGCGCCGGCTGGCCTGGGAGACGGAGCACGAACTCGTCCGCCGTTCCGCTCGGGCCGGCGGGTTGAGGACCACGTTACGCTGCCTCGTCCTCTGGCTCTGGCGAGTCTTCGCCGGGTACGGGGAGAGGCCGCTACGCCTGCTGGCTACCGCCGGCGGGGTCGTCTACCTCTTCGGCATCCTCTTCATCGGCCTCAACCTCCTCGCCGTCCACCTGAACGTCCTGCCGGCCATCACCGCCCCCAACATCTACGACCTGCTGGGCTACTTCGGCATCTCGCTGGCGGCCTTCGTCGGCAACGGGTTCGCCTACGCCTCCGACGCGTCGGGCTGGATTCTGGTGTCCCTCGAGGCGGTCATCGGCTGGCTCGTGATGGTCTCGTTCGTCACCGTCATCGTCCGGCGGCTGTTCCCGGGCGTCCCCAGAAATCACGCCGCGCCGCCCTCCCGGGGCGCCCTCCACCGCCTGTGGAATTTCGTTACCGGGAGCGGGGAGCGTCCCTGGCGGCTGGGCCTGGCGGCGTTGGTGATAACCGTCGTCTTCGCCGCCCTTTTCGTCGCGGTCAACTACCTGGCCCTGGTGACGCGCGCCCCGCCCCAGATTCTCTACTACGAAATCTACTCCGTCTTCGGCTACCTGGGCGTGTCCTTCGCGGCGCTTTTCGGTGACGGGTTCCGCTTCGCCGCGGGAGCCTT
>Ga0180429_10003563_pt1 | contig 12576 bp, 6 predicted proteins | sample SS_ome_FD_132428 | JGI IMG/M metagenome (GOLD analysis project Ga0180429, IMG submission 132428) | Hypersaline lake sediment archaeal communities from the Salton Sea, California, USA - SS_1_S_1 metaG | ecosystem: Environmental > Aquatic > Non-marine Saline and Alkaline > Hypersaline > Sediment ... | reverse complement strand
CCCCGGATACGAGTGTCGCCGTCTACGAGCGTGACCCGGAGAACGAGGACGAGCGACGCATTCAAGGGCGATGGCGAACTGGGCGCGAGGATGGCGACATCATCCTGAGCAAGGGACGCTACTACTGCGCCTTTGCCCTTGGAACCTACGTGATTCGCCCTGACGTGACGCCGAGGGAAATCGATATACATATTAGCCGCGACACTCGCCCTGACGTGACGGCGAAGGAGATCGACACACATCTTGACGGCGACACGTTACTGGGAATCTATCGCCTGGACTTAGAAGGATACGGGCTCACGATCTACCACAGCCCAACCAATCGCCCTGCGGGATTCGACTCCGAGGCGGGACCGGACTCTCGGTTGAACGTTTACACACGCCGTGAAGAGAGGGGAGCCGATCCGGATTTCAAGCCGTTGTACGGCACCTGGAAGATTGTCAGGACCACCAGGGGACCGCTCCCTCTCGTCAATTGCACGATCGACTTCGGAGGAGCGGCGGAAGCTTGGTTCATGCAGAGGGACTCTCTGCGGTGCCCGATTGTGGATGCCCGTCAGGAGTTCCGGGCAAACCTGTATCTCGCTCTCGATTCAGCCAAGCAGCCCAAGCAGATCACCGCAACCCTTACTTGGGGCAAAGGGAAAGGGCGCCGGGAACTCCCTATGGCGGGTGTCTACGGCTTTGAGGGCGACAAACTGACCATCGTCTTTGGCGAACGCAGAAACCGGCCCGCCCAGCTTGCGTTTCGCAAGGGTGACCCGTTCTGGCAACTAATGTTGGAACGGGAGAAACCATCAACAAAGGAACCGATGTAGGGTCAGATCGCGTATCGGCGCAACAACGCCACGCCGACCCGTAGTAAAGGAGGACACGATGAAACTGTACGGACTGTGGATGCTGATCGCTCTGATAACGGCTGACAAGAGGCCGGGCAAGCCGATTGTAAGTGTGACTTTCATCGGCAAGAAGATCACCGACGAAGGATTGCAGCATATCGAGCCACTTACGAGCCTGGAAGGCGTAGACTTGATCGGCACTTCGGTCACCGATGCCGGTCTCGTGCACCTGAAAGGACGGACCAACCTGAAACACCTCAATCTTCATAACACCAAGGTGACCGACGCCGGGCTGGAACATCTCAAAGGATTGACCAACCTCGAGGTGCTTTACCTACACAGCACCGGAGTAACCGACGCCGGTTTGGTGCACTTGGAGGGGCTGTCCAAACTGACATGGCTCAATCTCCAATACACCGAGGTCGGCGATGCCGGGCTTGAACACCTGAAGGGACTGACGAGCCTCGTAAGGCTGGGGCTCAGCGCTCAGGTTACCAACACCGGGCTCGAACACTTAGAAGGGATGACCGGGCTCAGATTCCTGGGGCTTCGAGGCACCGATGTTACCGACGAAGGCGTGAAGAAGCTCCAGCAGGCGTTGCCGAATTGCCGGATCGATCGGGTGTTTGGAATGATCCCACTTTCCCTTTGAGCCTCGTCTTGCACTTCCGGATAGGAGATGAATACCGTGGCCAATCGCTTTCTTCCAGTCTCCAGTCGGTCGATATCTGCCTTGGTGCTGGTGGCCGTGTCGGGGATCGGGTTCTTTCCGGGTCGACTGCCGGGTGCAACGGAACAAGAGGAGTCGAGGGCATTGGAACTTCCCGGTCCGGTCGCCGGCCTGAGATGGTTGCCGGACGACCGCACCATGATCGTTCGCACGGCAGAGATTGCAGGTTCCCGATTGAAGCCGATGGTCGTCTCGCTTGACACGGTGACTGGCAAGCAAGCGTATCGCATCTATCTGGGATACACGATGGCGATGGCCGTCTCCCCGAACGGAAAGTGGCTGGCGGTGGCCGGCAATGGAGATGATCGGCAGGCCGCGCTCTCTATTAGGTTTGCGGACGCCCGTACCGGCAAGGTCTTGCGAACGCTGACGGGGCACGAGAGGGCCGTGACTGCGCTGGCGTTCAGTCACGACGGCAAGACGCTCGCCTCGGCGGGACAGGACTGGCTTGTGAATCTATGGGACGTCGCAACAGGACGAAAACTCGGCACCCTGAAAGGCCATCGGCTACGAGCGAGCAAGTACTATCGTGACGGCTGGGGGCTGTTTTCTCTGGCGTTTGCACCCGACGACACGACGTTGGTTTCCGCCGGCAACGAAATGCCGATTTTCACCGCCCATACTCTACTGATCGAGTCGGGCGAGTTCATCTTCTGGGATTTGACAACCAAGACGCTACGGGCAAGGATCGAGGCGCGCACACAGTGTACGATAGTGCGTTTTCTGCCCGGCGGCAAGACCGCAGCCCTGCTCTGTGACGACGCGAACTCTTTCCGGGACACGATTCATCTGGTGGACGTGGCCACGGGCAAACAGCTTGTCGAACGAAACGGTTTTGCCTCGCTGCTGGGATTTCGCGCCGACCGGGCGGCGTTCGTGCGACCCGACAGCGGCGGCGAGCGCTACCCGGATGGACCTTATTGGAAGCGCCCGGTGGAAGTCTGGAACTTGCGGGAAGGTAAACGTGTAGGCGTTCTACCCGACTATTTTGACCACGTTTCGTCACTGAGCATCAGCCCGAACGGCCGAGTGGTGGCCACGGCGGGCCGAGACAAGACCGTTCGGCTGTGGAATGCCGGCAGCCTGAAAGCAATCGCCACACTCGAGGGACACAAAAAGGGAGTTACTAGCGTCGCATGGTCGCCGGATGGCAGCGTTCTGGCCTCCGGTAGCGAGGACCGGACCGTGCGGCTCTGGAATCGTCCTTCGCCATAGCGAGGGTTTCGATATCGTACGAATGTGTTTTGGCGCCTTCTTAGTGAAGGAGAATATGCCATGCGAACTCACGGATTACAGTTACTGGTCGTGAATACGTCCATCGCGATATTCCTGACGGCTCTTTCGGGCTCTTCGCAAACGCTCGCCGCCCCAAGCGGCCTCATCGTCGAAGTGCCGACGGATGCGATAATTCGCATCAACGATTATCTGACTTCCAGCATGGGACCGCGACGGCACTACGTAGCCGGGAATCCTAAGCCGGGTGGGGAATCCCCCACAAGGGCATGAATTCGAAACGTCGCTCGGGCAAGCGGTCGTAGCCGGGCCGCGTTTGGCCGCAGCCCGAGCAGATCGGCCGCCCGTTGCGGCGGGCTGCGATCTGAACTTCGATTGTCGGCCGGTCGGCATCGTCTACCCATCGGTCTTTTTCGTAAACGAAGGACTTGAAATACTCGACCCCGTTCCCGTTCCGCTTACTTCGCTTTGACCAACTCAAGTATCTTGCGTTGCGAAGGATTATCCGCCGAGGCGGCGAATACCCACTGGCGACGGCCGTCGGTAATCAGCGGCCCCAGCAGGGCGTTTTCTTTCCCGGAGAAATCGACGACCGATTCACGCGCCGTGCGTCCGGTCTTGGGGTCGACCCACACCAGCACGGGCCGGCGTCCGTTGTTTGCCGGCGCGTTTTCGCGGGGCTCCAGTTTCGCGTAGACGATCCCGCCCGGTCTGCCGCACGCGGATGCCGCCAGGCGGTCTTCGGCGTCGTGACGCCAGATGGTTCTTCCGGAAAGGGCTCGCAGGGCCGTCAGCCCGGCGGTGGTTTCGAGGATCAGCCGGCCGTCGAGGTATCCCAGCGGCGAAGTCAACCGCGGCAGCCCTCTGCGCCATCGAACGGCACCCGTTTCCAGGTCGAGACATTCCATTGCCCATACGCCCGGCTGGGTGACGTAAACGCGACTTCCCGCGACCAGCGGCCGCCGGAGACGTTGCCGGAACCACGGCCCGGCGTCTTCGGTTTTCGAGGGGGGCGGAACCCAAATCTGACGCCGGATCCACGCCACGCGGCCCAACAGGTCGCAACAGAGCACCGCGCCGCCGACACTGGCAACGATCTTGTCGCCGGCGACGGCCATGGCGCCGCAAAGCACCGTCGAGTCGAGATCGCGGAACTCGGCCAGCGGCAACCGCTCGTGGCACTGTCCGGAATTCGGATCAAACCGGCTCAACGAGAGTGCCCGTTGCCCGCCGAGATGGTGCCGGGCGGTCAACGCGAGTAGTTCTTCGCCAACTATCAAAGGATCGCAGATCACCGTTTCGGCGGAATCGGTGTTCCACAACAGCTTGCCTTTGGCAGCGTCGAAACAGGCGAGTTTCGAGCCGCCGGACATTGGTCGCCGAACAAAAATTCGGCCGCCTTCGGCCGTGGGCAACATCGGCGTGGCGAGCCACCCGGGATCGGTTTGCTCGAGATTGTCGCGTTGCAGCCAGCGCTGACGGCCGCCGTCGAGATCGAACGCCGCACGTATCCCCGGCCCGGTGACGATCATCCGGCCGTCGAGGAATACCGCGGCCGTATGGCGTGCGAGCCAATCGACGTCGAACGTCAGCTTCTCCTTCGTCTGCAACTCGATTTGTGCGAAACGGGCGGCGTCGAACCGTGCCGCCCTGGGGCAGAGCCCCGTTTCAGCGGACGCTTGGCCGCCGGCAGCGTGCTTTGCGGTAACGGAAGGCCGGCGGGTCTGTCGCATTTGGGCAACCAGCCGTTCGAAATGCCCGGCCGGCATTTCGACCTCTCCCAGCCGGACCGGCACGGTTATCGGATCGCCTACGTCGCGACCCATCATCGCTGCGGCCAGACGAAGCCGGGCCGACAGGTCGTCGCGCTGCGATGCCGACGCACTCTGCAACGCCTGGGCGTAGTGTCCCGACGCTTGCGAAAACAGGCCGGCCGACAGGTTGCGATCTCCCAACCAGCGATGGGCCTCCGCCGCGGCTTCGGTGCCGAAGAACCGCAGCGAGGTCGCTTCCACCGCGGGTCCGTCGCCGTCGGCCATTGCCTGGCGGATCCGCAACATCCCCCGCGATGCGAACTCGTCTCGCATAACTTGGCCCAACTGGGGAACTTGCCGCATCACCCTTTGAATCGTCATCGGAAACGAGACCAGCAGCCGGCGATCCTTGCCGTCGGGCAACAAGCCCGCGCTCTGAGGATTGGCCGTGCCGGAGATAATCCGGCATGCCTCGCGGTATTCGCGATTCTCGAGGGCGGCCTCCAACTCGGCCAGGACGTTGTAGCTCTCCTTGCTGAGGTTTTCGATCAGCGGATGTCGCCAGGCGTTGGAAACGGCGCCGGGATTACGCGCGCCGAGACGTCGCTCATGGAGCGCGGCCTGGGCCGCAGCCCAGTTGATCAACTGGATTGTCGCCTCGGGCGTGAAGTGCCCGGCAAACTTGCCGTGGCGGTAGTGTTTGGATTCGTCGAGTCGCATCCAGTACTTCACCCGCCGGCAGAACTCGGCGACCTCCCGCCAGCGTTCTTTGTAGGCCAGGCCCAGCAGTTCGTGGCGGAGAAGATCGTCGAGGAAAGGATCGGCGTTGGAAACCCCCGGCGAGCTGCGCATGATCGCCCGGCTGATCGTGGTCAGGGGCGCCGGGTGTTCTTGTCTGAGCAACAATGCGCCCAATCGCTCGTAGTGCACTCCGTGCAAGCCCGCCTTGGACCAGTCGCTTTGCTTTGCGCAGAAGGCCAACATCCCGGCTTCATCGAGCAACCGCAGCTTGAGGTCCAGATCGGCCTGCCCGATGACGGCCTCTTCGATCAACCGGTACAGGGTCTGCTGGCAAACCGAGAAGTTCTCGTTCTCGATGAGCGTTTGGACGTCGTGTTCGCTCTCCGGTCCGACCAGCGATGAAAGCAGGTCCAGGCGGCGGACTTTCAAGCAGCGGAGTTTGATCGACGCCTTCGTCACGTCCGATTGTGCAAACAGGCCTACGGTCGTGCAGGGGCCGGTTACTCGCGAAGCGTTCGGCAGGGCTTCGCTCCAATGGGCGCCGTCGCCGCTGACATAGTACCTGGCAACCGCCGCCCCCGCGACGATCTTCAACCACTGGTGCCGCCCGGCGTACGGTACCACTTCGGTCGCCTGCACATTGCCCTTGCCCGAACGGCCGCTCTCAATGCCGCCGAAGAAGAGGTGCCCGTCGTCCCTGCGATTTCGACTGACGAAGAACACGACCCGACACAGTTGTTTTCCGTCCTCATCGCCCAGATAGACTCCCGTGCCGGGTTGGGGGTCTTCGATCTCGAAGATGTACTCGTACAAACCGGCCGGGCCGATCTTCGTTGCCGCCTGGAACTGGGTGGTCGCGCGGCTCGACTTTCTCTCGATCGTCAATTCCACGCAGCCATCGGGCAGCCTATTGAGCGTCGCTTCGTCGTCGCCGCCACTGCGGGCGGTCTGCCACTGCAGCTCCGCCGGGGTGTCAGAACCGAACACCGACGGACACTCGATCACGCTCAACGGCGCCGGGCCGGATCGCACCATCTCGAGGCCGCGGATCTTCGCTTCGGCGTCGAGGAAGACCTCCCGGGGCAACCCGTTGAAGGGTACGCAGAGCAACACCAGGTCGCCACGCGTTAGCACGAGTTTGCCATCCTGGCAGCGCATTTCGACGGTACCCATCCGGCAACGGCAGTATCGGCCGCCATCGACCGCCCAGAGTGCAAAGGTCTCCGCTTGGGGCTGGCTGCCGCGACGCGTCGTTCCGTAGGCCGCCCAAGCTTGCTGAGTATTGCAGTGCAGCAAGACGCCCTCGCGGCCGCTCCAAAAGTACAACTTCACGTTTCTCGCCTGCATCAACGAGATCCGCAACACCGAATCCGACCGCCATGGCAAGTTCAACCGACACATGCCGGCAATCTGGCAAATCGGACGGTTGCTTGCCTTCTGGGTCGAGAGGGAACCGCCGTACTTCCGCACCGGCTCCAATATCTTCCGCAGCCGGTCGAAACTCTGAAAACCGTTGGCATCGTTGAAATCGTCGAAACAGGCCTGCTCGAACGGGGGCGGTGCAACGACGTCCGAAGGGGTCGCCGCCAGGAGACCAAACGCGGAGGGCAACAGAAGCATCCAAACGGCCGTCGATAGGACTGCGTCGCGGGGCATGGGTAGCATCTCTGATGGGATGTCACATTCGCATCCATTCTATCAGAGCTTATGCCCGGTTGCCAAATCGGCCTAGTGGTCTGTCCCGATTTATTTCACGAGTGCCACTTGAGCGTATAGTGTCATCTCGCGGCGCGAGATGACTACTATGAGAGCCGCCGGTCGAGATATCGAGCAGTTGCTCGGCCCGATGAAGCAAGCGATTCCCGCGTGCGGCTGGTGCCTCGGGCCGGCCGCTGGGATCGAAGGCCGTGAACTGGCCGCCGCAGTGTCGGCAGCGTACTTGGCTGCCAAGATACACCACGCGAACTTCCGCCGAGCGGCCGCATATCGGGCATTCTTGCACAAAGTAGGGGAATCGTAACATTTCAGGGGCCTCCATTGCCCACTTGATAGAATAGTGGATGGTCAAAAACGGCCGCGTCTTTCTCGCTCACGTATGTCTTCCGTGTGTACGTGATCGAGCCAGCGGCCCGTTGAAAACCGACGCAGATATCTCTACGGTTCACCCCGGCCTTCGGTTCGCCGGGTCCGATGCGTCCGAGCCGCGTTCACGCCTAATCGTTGGCCGCCGAGCCGCCACTGCCAGACCTCTTCCCGGCCGATCCCCAGTCTATCACACGCCATCGCCACACTGCCTACATTACCTACGCTAGCATACTTGTCAATGGTAGTGTATACTTATGGAGCTGATTGCAATGCTATGTGAGGAAGCAGGTCTCGATGACGCATGTCTTTATGTAGCAATGGTTTGAGTCACAGAACCCCCGAGAGAAGTCGACACAATCTGCTCCGAAAACCCTCACTGTTGCGAGGAAGGTCAAGTAGTCTCAGTCGGTTGGTTGCCAGAATCCGCGATTTTTTTTGTACGCAGCAGGGGCGTTTACAGTAGATAGTAGGATCATCATAATATCAAGGGGGTGGCTACCAGGGTTGCTGCCCCCGTCAACCCCCCCATGCTTCGCTACGTTGATTCGCCAACCGTACGTCGAACGCTGCATCATCCCGCCACCCGACTTGGAGTCCTGCACCGATGAATTTCGCGTTTCTGGTCCATCCGCTCAGTGAGGAAACTCGGCAAGTCCTCAATTTCGATTCTACCGGTTCTCTGAAGAATGCCGTGGGTAGCGATCTGCTGCAATTCTGCGTCGAGCTTCATCGATCCGTGCTCAGATCCAGGAGTGGTGACGCGGCCGGCAAGCCGACCAGCGTGCGAGTGATCGACGAGCTACCCGGTTTGGTTTCTTTGCAGGGTGCCAAGGCGGAAGGCCGCCTGTACGAGATTCCCATGGACGCCTATGAGATCCTGGATAATCCGACCCTTGCGATGGACTACATGCAGGAGGCCGTCGAGCAAGCGGTCGATTGGGGAGCCAAGATCGTGGGGCTCGGGTCGATGACGGGGATCGTCGGCGGACAGGGGACCTATCTGGCCGAGCACGCCCCCGTGCCGGTGACGACCGGAAACAGCCTGACCGTCTATGCCGCTCTGGAGAACCTGGCCCACGCTTGCGAAGAGGCGGAGGTCGATCTCTCCGAGGAGACAGTGGCCGTAGTCGGCATACCGGGCAGCATTGCCACGGTTGCCGCCCGGCTACTCGCCTCGCGATGCAAGTCGCTGCTGTTGGTCGGTCGGCAGCGTTCCGCCCGGGCGGCCAAACTGGCCGAACAACTCGACGCCGAGCTTCTGTTGGACATCCCCAAGGCGCTCCGCCGGGCCGGCGTGATCTTCTCGGCGACTTCCTCGGGGAGTTGCATCGAGCAGAAATGGCTGCGCAGCGGGAGTATTGTTGTCGACGTAGCGGTTCCCACCGACGTGCAAGGATCCGAACCCGAGCGGGATGACGTGTTGATCATCAGCGGCGGATTGTCGAAAATCCCCAGGACCATGTCGTTCAAGTCGAGCTACCTCTGGTTCCACCAGGGCATGATCCCCAGTTGCCTGGCCGAGACGACCGTGTTGGCCCTGGAAAACCGCACCGAGTGCTACTCGCTGGGCCGCGACCTGAAACCGGAGCGGGTCGAGGAGATCGGCAAATTGGCTCTCGCGCACGGCTTCGATTTCTCGCGGCTTCTCACCTTCGGCACGGCGATGGAGGGGTCGATGCTGGTGAAGTACCGCAAGGAGAAGACACGCCTGCTATCGTCGATGGGCAACGGCAGGCCGGTATCGGCCAAGAGCACAAAGTGGACGAACGAAGGCCCACCGACCGCCGAGAAGTTGGCCCCCCGCGCAGCCGACCTGTTCGCGCGGCACCTGAACCCGGTGCTGGCCGCCCTGGGCGGCGGCAGCGGGTTCGTGAAGACTTTCGTCAAGGGTGAAGGGACCGAAATCTGCGATGCCGACGGTATCCGCTATCTCGATTTTGTCGCGGGGTTCGGCTCGTTGAACCTCGGGCACAACCACCCCGTAGTCGTCGAGGCGATCAATAGCGCCATGCTGCACGGTGCCCCCGGATTCGCCCAGTCGGCCGTGAATCCCTTTGCCACCGCGCTGGCCGAACAACTGGCCACCGTCTCGCCCGGCGATCTGCAGATGACCTTCTTCGCCAACAGCGGGTCCGAGGCGGTCGAGGCGGCCCTGAAACTCGCCCGGCGTGCCACCGGACGCAACGACCTGGTCTACTGCGACCGTTCTTACCACGGCAAGACGCTCGGCTCGCTGTCGGTGACCGGCAACCCCGATTACCAGCAGCCGTTCGGTTCCCTGTTGCCGGGCTGTCGTTCGGTGCCTTACGGCGACTTGGAGCTTCTCGAACGCGTGTTATTGGAGCGTCGTGCGGCGGCATTTTTGGTTGAGCCGATTCAGGCCGAAGGCGGAATGATCGTCCCGCCGGCCGATTATCTGTCCGAGGCACAGCGACTGTGCCGCAAGACGGACACTCTGCTGATCGTCGACGAAGTGCAGACCGGCATGGGACGCACCGGGTCGATGTTTGCCGTCGACCGCTTGGGAGTCGAGCCCGACTTGATGACCTTGGCCAAGTCGCTCGGCGGAGGACTGGTTCCCATCGGAGCGATGCTGGCCCGACGCGATCTGTGGATGAAGGCCTATGGCACGATTCACAGCTTTGCCTTGCACACCAGCACTTTCGGGGGCGGCAGCCTGGCATGTGCGGCCGGCCTGGCCACGCTAAAGGCGATTCGCGAGGAACACCTCGCGGAAAACGCTGCCGCCCGCGGCCGTCAACTTCGCGAGGGTCTCGAAAAACTGGTCGAGCGGTCGGCCGTGCTGCGGGAAGTCCGTGGCGAAGGGCTCTTGGTCGGGCTGGAGTTCACCCCCTTGCTCAAGTCCATACAACTCCAGTACAGGAAGCTCGAGTCCGGGGGAATCAGCCGCTTCTTGGTCCCTAATATGGACACGATGCTGAAGAGCATCCCGGCCATCTACGTGATGACTACGCTTCTGCAACCCCATCGCATCTACACGCAGACCACCCGATCCAATCCGCAGGTGCTTCGCATTCAGCCGCCGCTGACCGTCAGCGAAGACGAGATCCGCCGGTTCCTCACCGCATTGGAGGAGTGTTGCGGAGAGATGGAATTCAGCGTGGACATGCTCGGCGGCTTCATTGCCAAGAGCGGTATGGGCCAACACCAGGCCAACGGCGACGGCGCCAATGTCAACGGCAACGGCGCCACCAGCCCCGTGGCTTGACGTGCAGGGCGGGTGCCGCTGGCATTTGGCGTATCCCGGCGAGGCTTTCGACGCTCTGTCGGCGACGGGAGTCGCCTCCTACAAGTTTTTCAATCGTCACCCGCCCACTTACCCCGGTGGCCTTGGACTACTTGCTGCAATGCTGTATCCTTTGGCATAGCTTCCCGCGGCAAAGGTCCAGATTCAGCAGACAGCGCCATGCCAGCTTCTCCGCCGCAAGCTCCGACCGCCGACGTGTCGGTGCCGCGGCGTAACGCCCCGCTGCGCTGGAGAATCCTCGCCGCCGTGGGCTGCACCGCCGTCTCGGCCGTCATGCACCTGCTCACCATGCAGGGGCCGAGCAGGATCATGTCGGACACGAATACCTACATTGAGGTGGCCGCGCTGCTTCACGGCCGGCCGACGCTCGATGCCGCCACGCCGTTTCGCGTCGGCCACGGGCCGTTGTACGGGCTGGCCACTTATGTATCGACCTTGCTGGTCGAGGATTGGCAACGAGCAGCACAGCTTGCGGCACTGCTGTCGTCGATCCTCGTCGCGCCGGTCGTCTGTCTGATCGCCTGGCAACTCGACCGCCGATTGCTCTCGGGCCTGCTGGCCGGGATGGCGGCCGCGCTGTCCGCTGCGCTGACGTCGATGGGTAGCGTGCCGATGTCCGAATCGCTGTTCGTGCTGCTGACGGCCTTGTACGTTGCCGCGAGCATAACATTCTTGCGACGTCCCGGCGTGGCCACCGGCGCGGCAACCGGCCTGTTCGCGGGACTTGCCTGGGCCACCAGAGGGCCGGGGATCGCTTACCCCTTGATCACTCTTGTCGCCCTCGTGGCCGCCGGGCCAGTAAGTATTCCCGGGTACCGAGAAGCGCGGTTCGTAGTGACCGCATTCATGCGGTCTCTCGCGGGATTCCGCCGCAAGGCCCCGATGAATCGGGGCACTACAAACGGATCGAACAGATTCTTGCACGTGCCGGCCGCGCTTGCGCTGGTGCTGGCCTTCGTTGTCGCGGGCAAGACGCCCACGCTGTTGCTGTGTCCGTACGTCGGCGACCGCCCGCCGAGCAATATCGGGAGCTACGCGAAGCTGCAGCTCGTTTGGCAGGGATCGCGATATACCGACGTACCGTACGAGTTCGCCGATTTGCAGTATCGCCTCAACGACGATTGTACGAATCACCTGCTGGCCGAAGTGATCAACCGCCCGTGGTCTGTTCTGCTGTCGGAGTTCGGCCGGGGTCAATTGCTCGCGTACTTGGCCAACCTGCGGCGAAACGTCACGGTCGTGATGCCCGAACTGCTGTACCCGCTGGCGGTGACCTTCCTGCCGTTGGCCATAGGGATGGTACTGCTGTGGCGTCGCTCGCAAACGGGCGTTCTCGTGCTGCTGTTGCTGTTCGGGCTTCTGCATCTTGTCGCCATCCCGTTGGCCGGCCCTGATAGCCGCTACGTGTTGCCGCTTCTGACGGTTGCCATGCCGGCGATCGGCATCGGCATGGGGGAATTGGCCGGATACGGCGGCCACTCGGACCGTGGCCGAACGCTGCTTGCCCGAGCGGCAGCCGCCGTGCTGATGGTCCTGCTGGTCGCACTGAACGTCTACGGTGTGTGTCAGGAAACCAGCGAGGAAGACACGCAGGAAACGTACCGCCGGGCGTGTACGTGGCTGAGCGGTCGGGGTACCGGCCCCGAAGACGTTTTCTTGGTGTTCCACCGCAATGCCTATACGTTCTTGGGCTGCCGAAGGACGGTCCCGCTGCCGCGCGATTCGCTCGACAGGGTCGCCCGATACTGCCGGCATGTAGGTGCCGACTACGTCATTACAAGCACGAGCAGGGGTGTCCCGCACAATCGGCACCTGGCCGAAGCGGTCGACACCGGCGGCGAATCACTCATCCGCGAAGGAGTGGAGTTTCGTCCGATCGCACGGTTTGGTGATCCGGCGGAAGAGGAAATCCGGGTCTTTGAGCTG
>Ga0180429_10003559_pt1 | contig 12582 bp, 2 predicted proteins | sample SS_ome_FD_132428 | JGI IMG/M metagenome (GOLD analysis project Ga0180429, IMG submission 132428) | Hypersaline lake sediment archaeal communities from the Salton Sea, California, USA - SS_1_S_1 metaG | ecosystem: Environmental > Aquatic > Non-marine Saline and Alkaline > Hypersaline > Sediment ... | reverse complement strand
CCGCCGCGAGCGTCCCGTTGCCGGGGTTGGGGGGGCCTTGATTGAAATTGTTGGCCGGAGCGGCCGGGCCGGGGTCGATGCCGATGGTCCGGCCCCTGAAGACGGCGCCGGCGCGAGCGGCAAAGGTGATGGTGAGGGCCTTTTCTTCGGTGCCGTCGCCCGGGACGTCTTGTGTCACGCCGGTGAGATAACCGTCATCGGATCCGTCGGCCGGGTCCCCGTTGAAGGCGAATTCACCGCGGTTGTTCAGTCTGCTGTGGTCCGGATTGGCATCCGGGTGTTCCTCTTCGGGGGCCAGTCCGTGGTCGGCGATGGCCCATTCTTCGTAGGGGGTGAGGTTCAGGCTGAAGGTGGCGGTGTTGTTCGGTTGGTCGGTGGTGATGGTGAGTTCCCCATTGTCCCACTGGCTGACGAGGTCGGCGACGGGGTCCCAACTGTCGGCGGTGACGGTCAGTTCGACCCGCGGGACGATGGTGAGGGCGCCGAGGCCGGCGGACGGGGCGCCGCCGAGGTCGAGGGTGGAATCGGCCTCCACCGAGACGTTGGTGGCCGGCAGGTTGATGGCGGCGCCACCCGGCACCATTCCGGACGACCACCACTCGTTCTGGCTCGAGTTGCCGGGCTCGATTCGGACCGCGCTGCCCCCGGGCTTCCTGATGGTGACATTGAGGAAGTCGCCGCCGCCGCCTTCGTTATGGGTGAGGGCGAACGGGTAGACCTCTCCCGCGGTGAGGCTGACCGTCTCGGTGTGCGGGGTGTTCCAACCTTCTTCACCGCTGGCGTTTCGCGAGATGTCGTCGGAACCGGTTTCGTAATCCCCGTTGCGGTTGGTGTCGATCCAGAGGATCTCGTAATCGTCGCCGTGGACGTAGAACTGGTAGGTGCCGCTGACCGGCGGGTGGAAGTGGCCCCACCACATCTGGCAGTAATTGTCCGACATGTTGCCGCTCTGCCAGACTTGCCCGGTCCAGATCGACTTGCCCCGCACCAAGCTTGGCCAGCTTCCCTCGGGGGTGGGGGTGAGGTCGAAGAGGCCGTCATTGTCGCCGTTGACCACTCCGTCGTCGATATTCTGGAGGTTGTTCGCGCTCGCGCCGCCGTAGTAGGCGTAGTTGAGCTGATTGAAGACGTAGGCTTCGATATTGACGGTGGTCGTTCCGCCGATGAGCCCGAGGGTGCGGGTGGCGGAGTTGTTTCCGACGTCGGCGCCGCTCAGCAGGAAGCCGGTCCCCGGGCCGGCCTCGAAGGTGAGGTCGTCGAAGGTGGCGATTCCGGAGGGGTTGACGGCGATGGGGTGCTGGGAGGCATTCAGGGTGGCGCCCTCAACGGTCAGGGTGTCGACGCTCGCCTCGTCGGCGTTCACGTTGACGGTTCCGCCGGTGGCTTCGAGCGTGGCGAAATCCAGCTGGCCGTTGAGGTTGAGGATCCCGCCGCTGATTTCCACTTCCCCGGTGATCGTGAGGCCGTTCAGGGTGGTGTTGCCGGCGGCGACGTAGAGGTTGTCGACGGGGCCCCCGGCGCCGGGGTGGAAGGTTGTCGAGCCGCTCGAGTTCAGGGTGGCGGTCTCGAGGGATCCGGTCACGTCGAGGGTTCCGAAGGCGCCGACGTCGAGGCGGTCCGTCACTCCGAGGGTGCGACCCGCCGCGACGCTGAGGGTGGCGGTGCTGGTGACGCCGACCTGCAATTTGGCGGCGGAGAGGAAGTCGGAGGTCACCGTGACGTCGCTGTCATCGGAGGAGGCGTCGATGCGCATTCCCTGGTTCAGCGGGGGGGTCAGGTTGTTGTCGACGCTGTCGGTCCAATTGGCGTCGGTCCAGTTGCCGGGTCCGCCCTGCCATGCGTAGGCCGGGAGGACGCGCAGCTTGAAGTTGTCAATGGCGCCGGTGGCGTCGCTATCCCATGCTTCGGTGAACCCCACGTAGGAGATGCTGCCGAAACTGGTGGCGGTGGCGACCGGGGTGGAGGCCCGGACTTGGGCGCCGTTGACGGACCATCTCATGGTCCAGTTGGCGGGGTCGGGGTCCTTGGCTTCGAGGACGACCTCGAGGTGGTTGAACGACCCGGCGGGGTTGGCTGCGGCGGGGCTTGACTCCCCGGCGTCGTCCTGGCCCGGGGCGGTGACGAAGTTTCCGGCGCCATCGAGCGTGACGTGGCCGAAGTAGGGAGGGGGGGGGAAGGTTCCGTATCCCAGCGCGAGGCTGGGGGATGCCGAAAAGCCGAGAGAGATGCCCCCGGTGCTGTTCAGCTTCTTGACGTCGGCGCTCAGGACGTAGAGGTTGCCGGACTCGATCGTGAAGGGGAGCCATGCCCCTGCGAAACCGTCGGCGGGTCCGATGGATCCGTCGGCCGTGATGGCGTTTTGGTAGGTCTGTGCCGTCCATGTCTCGGCGTTCGGGCGCACGTCCGGGGCCTGGCCGTCGAGGAGGGTGCCGGCCCCGCCGCTGAAATCGTCGACAAAAATGACATCAGGAGAGGGGCCCGTAATGGTGAATTCCCACCCGGCGAGGCCGTTATGGGGGTTTCCGGAAATATTCTCGAAAGCGCCGCCGTCGATATCGACCGTGTATTCCGCGTTGTAGAGGAAATCGCGGACGGGGTCGATGGTGGCGACGGCGCCGGCGGCCACAACGCGGGCCGAGTTCACGTCGATGATTTCGTAGAGGGCTCCCGTGGCGGCCTCCCTGATGGTGATGCTGCCGGCGCCCTTCTGGATGTTGGTGTCGAAGGTGAGCTCCAAATCGGTATTCGAAGCGACGTTGGTGGCGCCGTCCGCGGGGTTGGTGGGGGGCACGATCGATGGCCCCGGCGGCTGGGTGTTGAAGTTCCATGTGGTCTTGTCGGGGGACACGATCCCTTCGTAGGGATTGCCGGCGAGGTCCTTGATGGCGGTCGGGCCCACCCGGACGTAGTAGTCCGTGCTGGGGGCGAGGTAGCTGGAGGGGTCGATGGTGACGAGGTCGTTCGCGACGGTGACCTTGGCGGAACCCACATCAATGGACTCGAAGAGCGAGTCGTCGCTGCTGCGGCGGATCTCAATGGCGCCGGTTCCCTTCTTGACCGCCTCGTAGAAGGTCATCTCAAGGTTGGCGAAGGTCGGGGCGTTCGAGGCATCGTCGGCGGGGCTCAGGTCAGTGACGGTGGGAGGGGTGGAGTCGTCGCCGAGGGTGTCGCTGAGGGTGAAGTTGTCGATCCGGCCCCGGGTTCCCACCAGCGAGGAGGTGATGCCGACGTATCTGATGTCGGCGTAGCTGCCGCTGGCGGCCTTGACCGGCCCGCGGATCGAAGTGCCGTCGACGAAGAACTCCATCGTCCAGTCGGCGGAGCTGGGGGCGGTGGTGGTGAGGACGATCTTCACAGCGTAGGCCTGGTCGGGGTTGTACCAGGCGGAATCGTATTCGTAGCCGTTGTCCTGCACGCCCGGGATGGTGATGGCGGAAGTGCCGGGGTCTGCGGTGTCCCAGTATTCGAAGCTGAGGTGGCCGTATCCGTTCACGCTGCTGCCGAAGTAGCCGGTTGCGATGTCGTTGTCCTCGGCGAACCCGACGCTGAGTTCGGTGTAGCCGTCCACCCCGTATTCGCGGGCGGTCACGTCGGCGAGGAGGACGTAGACCTTGTTCGGGGCGGGCGTGAACGGCAACCATGCGGACCGTAGAGCGGCGCCCTCGGTGCTGTTGACGCCGCCGACGTCGCCGCTGGCGGCGAAGTATGGTTCGGAGGTGTCACTTGTGACGCCAATGGAGGCCACCCATTTGTTGGAGCCTTGGGTGGTGTCGGGGGTGGTGTTGTGAAGGTAGGAGCCGGATCCGCCGCTGAAATCGTCAAAGTAGAGCGTCTGGGCGGATGCGGGGGCGGCGGTGCACAGGGCGCAGAGAGCGATGGCCGCCAGCGGGGGTCTTGCGGATGTTGAACTCATGGAAGTCTTTTCGTCCGGGGGGTTACAGGGCCGGAGTGAAAACCGGCCGGCAGGGGGTGGACAAGGCAATTCTGAAGGCTAGATTTCATCCGGGGAGAGCCAGCGGAAGGAGACGATGTGGAAGCGGCGGCCGAAGCGCTCGTTGACCGAGCCGGAGGCGGGGGTGTCTTCGGGGAGGTCGCCGGGATCGACATATTCCGGGACGCGCTGGATGATGGCCTCACACCATGCCTCGGTGGGTTTGCCGGGATTGCCGGCGCGGCCGTAGGCGCGGATGCGCAGGGTGTCGGAGTGGGTGGTCAGGAAGGCGCCGATTTCCTGGAGGATGTCGCCTTGGAGGAGAGCGGCGGGGCATCCTTCGGCGGTGTTGCCGTCTTCGAGGGCGGCCGGTTCGGGGACCCGCTCGGTGAGGGCGATGGGGATGCCGTCCTCGAGGTTGGCGGGGGCGGAGACTCCCGACTCCTCGATGGCGGTCTGCAGCAGGCCTTTCAGGGCATGCAGGTCGTTGTGGCCGCCGGGGCGGCGGTTGACGAACTCGGCGAGGGTGTGGATCGGCGCCTGCTCATCGAGGCCGCGCAGCTTGATCTGGCGGACGATCTCCTCGGCGAGGAGGGTGATTTCATCGTCGGCGAGGCGGTGCAGGCCGACCCATCGGTTGGCGCGCCCGGCCTCGGCGCCGGCGTTTCCGGCGCCGCCTCCCATGGCCATGGTTTCGTCGTTTTCGGTCATGGCGCAGACGAAGCGGGGGAAGCTGGAGTCGTCCTCGAGATCACGTTGTTCGTTGTCGTCGCGGGTGGGCACAGGGTGGTCGCGCAGGGAGGCGAGGACGGCGCGCCATGCCGTGACACTGGTGGAATTGACGTTGAAGGCCCCGCGAATCATCTGGTGGGTGGCGACGCGGCGCGCGCGAAGGTCGGGATCGCCGGTGGTCATGCGTTCCACGGCCACCTCCTTGGGCAGCCCGTGCGGGGCATGGTAAAGCAGGCGCGAGTTGAGAGGGGTCTGGCCGGAGGCGAACTCCGCCGCCTTGACGGCGGCGTCCTCCGAGAGGGTCGAGAAGTAGAAGCCGTCCCACAGCCGCCAATTCAGGGCGTGGCAGTGATCGAGCAACCCGTCGCGGTCGCGGCGGACCTCGCCGGAGGGGATCAGCGGATGGGCATGCGAATTGCCAACCGGGCAGTTGAAGAGCGGCATGGCGTTGGCGCCGAGCAGGTTGGCGGTCTGGAACTGTCCGATGGACACCATGGGTTCGCTGGGCAGGGAGTACATGGTGGCGGCGGTGAGGCCCAGTTCGCTGGTCTGGCCGGGGCCGAAGTAGCCGCGGGTTTCGGTGTTCACGTCGACGTCCACCATCGGGAAGCTGTTGTCGCTGAAGATTTCGCGAAAGCTCATTTCGTAGCTTTGGACCGAGTAGGGGCCCTCTTCCTCGTCGACGGTGGCTCCGGCGGTGACGGGGTTGCAGAACAGCCAGCCCTTGGTGGGGTGGAGGAGGTCGTTGGTGGGCTTGGCGGTCAGGCTGAGGACCGCGAAGGGGCTCTTGCCTCCGGGGCCCTGGTCGTCGGGGGCCTGGTAGGCTTCCTCCGCCACGATGTCGTGCTGGATGATCTTCGAGGCATGCGCTTCGTAGAGCTTGTAGAAGTCCTCGGCCTCGACCTTGATTTCGTGGAAGACGCTGTCCGAGTCGTTGATGCTTTTGGCGTCGCTGGACATCAAGGCCACCCGCATCGAGAAGGAGCGGTTGATGTCGTTGTCGGCGGAGGGGTCATTGTCGGGTTGATCGGGGTTGATGAGCCGGATCTGTCCACGGAAGCTGTCCGGTCCGCGCAGGACGACGAGGTGTCCGCAGGCGGCGTTCTCGTACGGGTAGAGGCTTTCCGGATTGCGGCGCCATGAGCCCTGTTCGGCGAGGTGGCTGAACTGGAAGCCGCCGACGCGGTTCCAGCCCCCGACGTAAGGCACGCCAAAGCCGCGGCCCTCGACGATGTCGCGAACACGGTAATTGCGTTCGATCATGAAGAGGTCCTTGATCTCGCCCCATGTCGATCCCGGATAAATCCAGGGGGTGAGGATCCGGGTTTCGCCGGGGGCGAGCGTGAGGGATCTCTCCGGCTGGGCGGTGTCCGGTCCTCCTCCTTGCAGGCGGATGAAGAAATCTCCGATCACCGCACCGGAGTTGGGGTTCCACCCGCCGGCGAGGTAACTGTGGAGTGGCCGCCAGTAAGCGGTGTGACTGTCGGTCTGCCGGCGGACATCGACCCACTTGTCCGCCGCCCATGTATGCTCGTGCTTGAAGAAGCGGAATCCGACAGGGATGCGGTCGATGAACAACTTCACTTCGGAGAACCGGACCGGCACGTTGTAGGGGTTCCACAATGTCACGAGCGGCTCGAACACCAGCCATGGCATGTAGTGCTCGTATTGCGGATCCTGACTCCTTGCGTGATCCGCCTGGTCGTACCACCACGGGGTGCCCTGTCCCTCCTGGCTGTCGTCCACGTCATGGGTCACGAGGGAGAACACGATGTCGACCTTGGCGACGACCGGGGCGAGAACGGCATGTTCGGGGGCCTCCCCGCTGAGCGACCGGGGGTTCTTCGGGTTGAAGGCCTCGTTGTTGGCGGTGTTGAACGTTCTCAGCTTTTCGAGGTCCGGGTCGATGTCGAGCGGGTAATCGGGGCCGCCGCCGTCCTTGATCCTGCTACCAACGTTGTAGTAGTCGGCGAGGCTGCTCCACCACGGGGCCGGGTTGTCCCCGCCCCTTGCGGTGGCGGGGTTGCTGTAGACCCGCTCGCCGGAGAGCGCGGAGGCATCGAAGTCCTCGAAGATGGTGGTGAGGTCCTGCCGCATGCCGCCCTGCGCGGCGTTGCCGGGGACCCCGAGCGGGTAGGGGCTGAGGTGGTGGAAGGCGAGCCGGCTCAGCTCCGGGTCGTCGCCGGACAGGGAGAGGGTGGAGGTGCTGATGGTCTTCTCCCGCATGGCGCGTTCGGCCGCGAGCGCTGCGGTCATTTCGAGGGCGCCGAGGCCGCTCTCGCCGGGTGCGAAGCAGGCGGCCAATTGGCGGGGGCCGGCCGCAGGGGCGCCTCCGGCGCCGGGTTGGACGTGGGCCTTGACGTCCTCCTGGAGGACGGCCCATGCGAAGCCGCGGGCGCCCGTCCCGCCGCCGTCCGCCTGGACCGGGACGAAGCCGCCGCGGACCTCGGCCGGGAGGTCGTGGCCGCCCTGCACCGCCGAGCCCGGTCCCACCAGAAGCACCGGGTCGTCGGGTCCCGTCACGGGGAACGCCGGGTCGAGGCGGCGCTCCGGACCTGCGGGGTCGCTGGCGAGCCATCCGCGGAAGCGCTCGGCTTTTTCCTCCCTGATGTCGGCTGCGGAGGGGACGTTCGAGCGTCGGGCGGTGGGGTTCCATGACCATGTTTCCCAGACGCCGGCGAGGTGGGGTTCGGCGGGGTTTTCGTGAACCATGGAGGCCGGCCCCGCCGCGCCCTTGTCCGGGCCGAGGGTTTTCTGGACCTCGCCGAGGGCCAGCAGCATCGCCAGACGGGCGTTGTCGCGGGCCTCCGTGATGTCGCTCTGCGCGCCGGTCGACCGCACCGCAACGATCGAGAGAGAGAGGAGTCCGACCGCAATCATGCTGATGAGCAGCAGCAGAGCCACGGTGACAATCAGGGAGAACCCCGGCAATTCGAAGCGCCGGCGGGGTGCCGGTCTTCGCTCAGGGAGATCCGGGATCGGGACTGCCGAGTTGGTGCGCTTCAGGTTCATCGCGTAAATACAAAGTCAACTCCAATCTATTGGTGGCGGGGCTGTTGTCAATGAAGAATTCGTGCTGATGAGCGGCAGAAGAGCCACGGTGACCACGAGGGAATACCCGGAAAGCCAGGAGCGCCGGTCCGGCGCCCATTCCCGCCCCGAGAGTCCCGGGATCGGGGTGGCTGACCTTGCGCGATTCGTTTTCAGGGCAAGACGAAGTCAGGGACACCCGCCGTTCTCGTCGAGCGAGGTCTTCCGGCACTCCCGGAGCGAAGAACGTGGGTGTCCGGCATTCCTCGTCAGACCTCGTCCGGGGAGAGCCAGCGGAAGGAGACGACGCGGAAGCGCCGGCCGAAGATTTCGTTCATCGAGCCGGCGGGCGGGGACTCTTCCGGGGCGAGCGAGGAATCGAGGTAATCGGGGACGCGTTGGATGATGGCCTCGCACCATGCCTCGGTGGGTTTGCCGGCATCGCCGGCGCGGCCGTAGGCGCGGATGCGCAGGGTGTCGGAGTGGGTGCTCAGGAAGGCGCCGACGGCCTGGAGGATGTCGCCCTGAAGGAGCACGGCGGGCGAGCCTTCGGCGGTGTTGCCGCCTTCGAGGGCGGCCGGTTCGGGCACCGGGTCCCCTTGGGGGATCTCCTCGCCGTCCTTGAGCGAGTAGAGTTCCATCTCCCTGTTGGCGTTCTCGATGGCGGTTTGGAGGAGTCCCTTCAGGGCGTGGAGGCCGGATTCATCGCCGGGCCGGCGGTTGACGAACTCGGCGAGGGTGAGGATCGGGCCTCCCTCCTCGTGGCCGCGGCGCTTGATCTCCTTGACGATGTGGCGCGCCAGGACCTCGATCTGCGTGTCGTCGAGTTGGCGGATGCCGACCCACCTTGCGGCGCGTTCCGCCTCGGCGCCTCCGCCGCCCGCGCCGCCTCCGATCGCCAGTTGCTCGTCGCCGGGCGTCATGGCGTCGGCAAAGCGCGCGAAGGGCGTGTATTCCTGCGGGCGCTCGTCGCCGTCGCGGGTGGGAACGGAATGGTCGCGCAGCCCGCCCAGCACGGCCCGCCATGCCGCGACGCTGGTCGAGTTCGGGTTGAAGGCGCCCCGCACCATCTGGTGGGCGGCGACCCTTCGCGAGCGCTCCGTGAGGTCCCCGGTGGTCATGCGTTCGGCGGCCTCCTCGGCCGGCATTCCTCCCGGCGCATGGTAGACGAGGCGCGAATTGGGAGGAGTGGCGCCGGCCGCAAACTCCGCCGCGGTCACTCCGTTGCGCTCCGAGAGCGACGAGAAGTAGAACTCGTCCCAGAGCCGCCAGTTCAGCCCGTAGGAATGGTCGAAATACGTGTCCTGCTGGATCTGCGGCGCCGGGATCAGGGGGTGGGCGAAGGAGTTGCCCAGCGGGTAGTTGAACCGCGGCAGGGCGTCGGCGCTCAGCAGGTTGGCGGTCTGGAACTGGCCGAGCGAGACCATCGGCCCGCAGGGCAGGGAGAACATGGTGGCGGCGGTGAGACCGAACTCGGCGGTGTGCCCGGGTCCGAAGAATCCGCGTTTTTCGGTGTTCACGTCGACGTCGACCATCGGGAAACTGTTGGCGCTGAAGATCTCGCGGAACGCCATCTCGTAGGGCTGCAGGCTGTAGGGGGCCTCCTTGCTGGCCACCGTGGCATGGGCGGTGGCGGGGTTGCCGAACAGCCAGCCCTTGGTGGGGTGCAGCAGGTCGCGGGTCGGCTTGGCGGTCATGGTGAGGACCCCGAAGGGTGTCTTGCCTTCCCCCGTCGTGTCGCCGGGCGCCTGGTAGGCCTCGAGGCCGGTGACGCCCTCCGGGATCTCGAGGACCAGCTTCCGTGGTCCCTGCCCGCTGGAACTTTCGCTCTCGGAGAGATCGCGGAAATCCTGCACTTGGAACGTGAGCTTCTGGAGAGTCTTCTGCGGGTTGATGTTGTTGAAGTCCTGGAAGGTGGCGGCGCCCGTCATGACCAGGATTTTCGTCTCGAAATCGCTGGCGCCGGGGCTGTCCTTGTCGGGATCCGGATCGTTCCAATCGACCGGCCAATTGGGAGGCACTTTGTTGGCGGGGTCGTTGTCCCTCAAGCGGAGCTGAACCTTGAACCGATCATCGAGGTTGCGTCGAAGGACGAGGAAGTCCCCGGTCACCGCTCTCCCGGGCGTGAAGCGGTTGATCCGGAACCCGCCGACGCGGCTGTGCCAGCCGGCGGTGTAAGGCACGCCTTGTCCGCTCCGGTTGAGGATCTTCCCGGCACCCGTGTAATGGGGAGTATTGCCCCGCTCCATCAGGAATTGGTCCTTCACCTGGGCCCATGTGGCGCCGGGCGGGACGTAGGCGGTGAAAATCCGGACTTCCCCGGGATCGAGGGTGAGGTTCTTGTTGGGAGCGGGCTGTCCGCTGGAGGAACTCCCCTGCAGGCGGATGAAGAAGCCCCGGTTGTAACCGGTAGGGCCGGCGCCCCCCTGATTCATGGCCGCAAGCCGCCACCAGTAATCATAGTCACCAGGCCAGGAGGCCCCTCGGAAGGTGTGGATCCAATTCCCCCCGCCCCTCAGCCACGTCTTCTCCATCACGTGGAGGCCGAGGGGAAGGTAGTCGAAGCCCAGTGACAACGAGGGAAACTCGATCGGGACGTTGTAGGGATTCCACAGGGTGATGATCGGCTCGAAGACAAGCCATGCCATGCAATGCTCGTGTCCGGGATCATTCTCCCTGACTCGTTGCGCCAGTCCGTAATTCCATGAGCCCTGTGATTTTGTGGCTTCGTTGCTGTCCTCGATGTCATGGGTGACGAGGGAGAACACGATGTCGATCTTGGCGACCACCGGCATCAGGAGGATCCGCTTGGGGGCCTTGTTGTCCGAGTCGATCTCGGAAAGCGGTTTCAGGGGCGTGAGGTCGAGCGGTTCGGCGCCGCCGCCGGCCTCGTCCTGCACCCGCTCCGCGAGGTCGTAGTAGTCGGCCATGGCGTCCCACCATGGGGCCGTCTTGGCGCCGCCCCTTGCTTTGGTGGGGTCGTTGTAGACCCGGGTCCCGCGCAGCTTGGACTGTTTGAAGTTCTCGAACTCGGTGGTCAGGTCGCGGCGCAGCCCGCCGCCGGCGGTGTCGGTCAGCACCCCGAGCGGATGCGGGCTGAGGTGATGGAACGACTGCCGCGCCACCCCGGCCTTGTTGCCGGCCAGCGCCAGATTCGGGGTGGAGATCGCCTTGTGGCGGCGCGCCCGGTCGGCGCCGAGTTCGCCGGCGATATCGAGCCCGCCGAGCCCGCTTTCGTCCGGGGCGAAGAGGGCCGCGAAGCGGGCCTCGGGAGTGGCCGGCGCTTCCCCCGCACCCGGCTGGACGTGGGCCTTGATGTCCTCCTGCAGGACGGCCCATGCGAAGCCGTGGGTGCTGGCTCCGCCTTCCGCCTGCACCGGGACGAGGCCTCCGCGGACTTCTGCCGGGGGGTCGTTTTCACCCTGCACCGCCGAGCCCGGTCCTACCAGAGGCACCGGGTTGCCGGGGCCTTTCACGGCGAACGACGGTTCGAGGCGGCTTTCCAGTCCGCCCTGGTCGCTGGCGAGCCACCCGCGGAAGCGTTCGGCTTTTTCATCCTTGATGTCGTTCGCCGAGGGGACGCGGGAGCGCCGCGCGGTGGGGTCCCATGTCCATGTTTCCCAGACGCCGGTAAGGTGGGGTTCGCCGGACTCGACGTCGGGGGTGTCGGGATCGTCCAGCATCATGGCCGCGGGCGCGGCGGCCCGGCGGTCCGGGCCGAGGGTTTTCTGCACCTCGCCGAGCGCCATCATCATTGCGAGGCGGGCGTTGTCGCGAGCCTCCGTAATGTCGCTCTGCGCGCCGGTCGAACGCACCGCCACGATCGAGAGAGAGAGCAACCCGACCGCAATCATGCTGATGAGCAGCAGAAGGGCCACGGTGACCACGAGGGAAAACCCCGAAAGCCAGGAGCACCGGCCCGGCGCCCATTCCCGCCCCGAGAGTCCCGGGAGCGGGGCGGTTGACCTTGAGCGATTCGTTTTCATGGCGTAAATACAAAGTCAACTCCATGCTAGGATGCCAGCTTGCGGTGTCAATCAGGAATTTGCGACCCGGGAGGGGGAATTTCGAGGACCGGGGGCCTGCGGGGCAGGCGCGTCTTCCGCGCCGTGCCGGCGCAGTCATTGTTTCCTTCCGGCGCGGCTCTGACAGGGCCGGGGCGAAACGAGGCTGGAGTCCTTGGAATCCAAGAGTCGTCACAAATGAGTCAAGTTCTTCGGGCCACCATTTCGGTGAACGATAGCGGGCGACGAGGGCGGATGACGAGGGGCGCTTCGCTCAATCGCCGGCCGTTCTCGTCGCCGCTCTCGTCAACCGGTGCGAGGTTTGCCTCGCCGGCCTTGCAGCGATGGTGGGAGGGGCGGTCGCCTTGGACAAACGGATCAGTCCGGAGGACTTAGCGGATGGCCTTCAGTCTGACGAAGAGGCGGGCGGGGACGACGCCTTCGGCATCGACCTCGACCGTGGTGACGCCGGGTGCGGGGGTGGCGGGGGCCGGGGTGATGGTGACGGTGGCGCCACCGGCCGTGGCGCCGGACGGGTGCCACTCCGCGAGGTTGCGAGACCACTCGTAGCTTCCGTCGAGGTCGCGGGCCGGGTTGGCGTTGCGCGGATGGCGGAAGCTGAGGACGCTGCCGTTGTTGGCCACCGCGACGAGCCCCGGGTTGGGGGTGGCGGGGTGGGTGCCGAGGAGGTTTTCGAGGCCGTTGCCGAGCCCGTCCTGGTCGAAGTCGTCGCTGAAACCGGTCTGCCCGCCGACCCCGAACCCGGCGATCCATGTGTCGAAGTCGACGGTTTGGATCGCCATCAGCCTGACGAAGAGGCGGGGGAGGGGACCCTCGGTGGCGGTGGCGGTGGCGGTCACGGTGGTGGCGCCGGGCGCGGGGGTG
>Ga0180429_10003557_pt1 | contig 12582 bp, 10 predicted proteins | sample SS_ome_FD_132428 | JGI IMG/M metagenome (GOLD analysis project Ga0180429, IMG submission 132428) | Hypersaline lake sediment archaeal communities from the Salton Sea, California, USA - SS_1_S_1 metaG | ecosystem: Environmental > Aquatic > Non-marine Saline and Alkaline > Hypersaline > Sediment ... | reverse complement strand
GCGGGTGGCCCCGGAACAGCTCCAGCATATCGCCCGCATTGTTCAAGCTGAGGCCCGTGGAGGAGAGCCCCTCCTGGGCCTGCCAGAGCTGGGCGTCGCTGCCGTGGAAGAGGGCCACCTCTCCCGCGCCCAGCAGGCCCGAGAAACGGATCTGGGGATCGTCCCCCAGCGCGTCCCGCAGGTAGTAGTCGCTGAGATCGACCGTTTCGGGACCGGTGTTGACCACCTCCACCCACTCGTCGCCGCGGGTGTGGACCTCGCCGTCGCCGTCCCAGTCGCTGGCCGGATCGGGCAGGACCTCGGAGATGAGCACGGCGGCCCCGGCCTCGCCGCAGAACAGGAGCAGCGGCGCGGGAAAGAAGATCAGGATGTTGAGTGCCGACACGAGGATGGCCGCGGAGAAATACCTGTTGCCAAGACTGGTCATATCGCCTCCAGGAAACAGCGGTGAGGGAGGATCGTCCATGGTGGGAGACCGCTGGCCGCAGCAGGAGGCGTGCCTGGGCGGCGACCCGCTCCGGTGCGGGCTTTCGGTCATGTCGTCGGAATGGCGGGATGACGATCGCGCGCGGGGGCGTCAATCGACGTTGTCGTCGAGAAAGGCGGCGGGCGCATCCCAGTCCGGGCCGAAGACGGTCTCGGCCAGGCCCCTGCGGCGGCGGGCGGCGGCGCCGCCCTCGTTGGGCTGGGCGGCGTAGCCGACCGCGAAGGCCGTGATCACGTCGAAGCCCCCGGGCACGCCGAAGCTCGCGCGCACGGCCTCCGGGTCGATCCCGCCCATCTGGTGCACGGCCAGGCCCCGGGCGGCCGCCTCGACGCTCAGCAGCGCGGCGGCCTGCCCGAGATCGTAGAGGGCCTTGCCGTTGGGTTTCCCGTTGCGGGCGAAGATCCGGGCGGCCACGGCGAAGACCAGGACGCCGGCGTCCCGCGCCCAGGCGCGGTTGGCGTCCACGAGGCCGTCGAGGGCGCGGGCGAAGGCCTCACCGTCGTCCCGGGGAACCGCGATGAAGCGCCAGGGCTGCTCGTTGTAGCTCGACGGCGCCCAGCGCGCCGCCTCGAACAGGGACCTCAGGTCCGGGGCCGGCACCGGGCGCGGATCGAAGGCGTAGGGACTCCAGCGCAGGGCGATGGCGTCGAGGACGGGATGATCGGCGGGGGCTCGCATGTCCATGGTCATCTCCGGGGGTTCAGGCCAGGTCGAAGGTGAGGAATTCAGCGGCATCGACAGCGACGATGTCCAGCGGGCCGGGACCGGTCGCGCAGGCGCCGTCGCCCGGGGTCAGCCGTCGGCCCGCGGCGTCGACGACGCCGGAGACGATCTGCAACCACGCATGACGGTCGGCCGCCAGGTCGTAGGTCAGCTCCCGTCCCGCCTCCAGGACGCTGGCGTGGATCCGCCCGTCTTGGTGGATGCGCAGCGCCCCGTCGGCCCCGTCCGGCGAGACGAGTGGCCTGAAGCGATTCAGCTTTTCCGTCCGGGTGAAGGAACGCTGCTCGTAGGCGGGCCTCAGGCCGGGTCGCTCGGGATGGATCCAGATCTGCAGCAGGTGGGCCGTCTCGTCCGGCGAGGGGTTCATCTCGCTGTGCTCGACGCCCGTCCCCGCCGACATCCGCTGCACCTCGCCGGCGCCGAGCACGCTCGCGTTGCCGAGACTGTCGCGATGCTCGAGCCGGCCGGAGATCATGTAGGTGACGATCTCCATGTCCCGGTGCGGATGCAGGCCGAAGCCGCGGCCCGGAGCGATCCGGTCCTCGTTGATCACCCGCAGCTGGCGGAAACCCATGTGGGCGGGATCTCGGTAATCCGCGAAGGAGAAGGTGTGCCGGGTGCTCAGCCAGCCGTGATCGGCTCCGCCGCGATCGGCCGAGGGCCTGACCGTCAGCTCCATGATGTCCTCCGGGTCGAAGGATGCGTCCGCCGCGGCCTCTTGCGACGGACATCGGGCCCAGGGATTAGATAAGTCATAAACGCGGGAAAGGCACGTCCGGGGCTCACTCCCGGGAGGCCCCGAGGATGTGCAAGGCGGCCTGAGTGGGCGGCATGCGGCCTTCGCGCACGGCGGCCTCCAGATCGGGCAGCAGGGCGCGGACGGCCGGGTGGGTGCGCAGGTCGTCCATCAGGCGGTCCTCCACCATGGACCACATCCAGCGCAGCTGCTGTTCCCGGCGGCGGCGGACCCGGGTGCCGTCGGCCTCCAGGGTCTCGCGGTGGCGCTCGACGGTCTCCCACAGGTCGCCCAGTCCCTTGCGCTCGAGGGCGCTGACGGTCAGGACCGGCACGGGCCAGTCGGCGTGGCGCGGGCGCATGAAGTGCAGGGCCTGGCGCAGGTCGTTGGCGGCGAGCTCGGCGGTTTCGGCATTGGCGCCGTCGGCCTTGTTGACCGCGACGATCTCCGCCAGCTCCATCACGCCGCGCTTGATGCCCTGCAACTCGTCGCCGGCGCCGGCGAGGGTCAGCAGCACGAAGACGTCCACCATCTCCGCGACGACCGTCTCGCTCTGGCCCACGCCCATGGTCTCGACGATGACCACGTCGAAGCCCGCAGCCTCGCAGAGCAGCATGGTCTCCCGGGTCTTGCGGGCCACGCCGCCGAGGGTGCGCGCGCTGGGGGACGGACGGATGAAGGCGCGGGGGTCAGACGCGAGAGCGGTCATGCGGGTCTTGTCGCCGAGGATGCTGCCGCCGGACACGAGGCTGCTGGGATCGATGGCCAGCACCGCCACCTTGTGCCCGTCGGCCGTCAGGCCGCTGCCCAGGACGTCGATGAGGGTGCTCTTGCCCGCGCCGGGCACGCCCGTCAGGCCCACGCGATGGGCCTCGCCGGTCCGCGGCAGCAGGGCCGCCAGCAGCCGCTGCGCCAGGGACTGGTGATCTGGACGGCTGCTCTCGACCAGGGTGATCGCGCGGCCGAGCACGGCGCGGTCGCAGGCCTCGACCCCCGCGACGTAGTCGTCGAGCGAGAGGCCGTTCACCCTGCGCGGCGCGTCGTTCACCCGCGTCTCACCTCTTCGAGCTTGCGCATCAGGTCGGCGGCGGCCTCGGCGATCACGGTGCCCGGCGGGAAGATGGCCGCCGCACCGGCCGCCAGCAGGGCCTCGTGGTCCTGGGGCGGGATCACGCCTCCGGCCACGATCAGGATGTCCGGACGGCCCAGCCGCGCCAGCTCGTCCCTGAGCGCCGGCACCAACGTGAGGTGCCCCGCCGCCAGCGAGCTGACGCCGACCACGTGCACGTCGTTCTCGACGGCCTGGAGCGCCGTCTCCTCCGGCGTCTGGAACAGGGGGCCCACGTCCACGTCGAAACCCAGGTCGGCGAAGGCCGTGGCGATCACCTTCTGGCCGCGGTCATGTCCGTCCTGGCCCATCTTGGCCACGAGGATGCGCGGATTGCGGCCCTCGCGCCCGGCGAAGACCGTCACCAGACCGCGCACGTCGGCCATGTCGTCGTTGGCTGCTCCCATTTCTCCGCTGTACACTCCGCTCACGGTGTTCACGGCCGCCCGGTGGCGTCCGAAGACCTTCTCCAGCGCGTCGCTGATCTCGCCGACGGTGGCGCGGGCCCGTGCGGCCTCGACCGACAGGGCCAGCAGGTTGCCGTCGCCCGTCTCCGCGCAGCGGGTCAGGGCCGAGAGCGCGGCGTCGACGGCCGACGCGTCCCGGGACCCGCGCAGCTCCTTCAGCCGCGCCAGCTGCGCCTCGCGCACCTGCGTGTTGTCCACCTTCAGGACCTCGACCTGCTCCGGCTCGTCGGGCACGTGCCTGTTGACGCCCACGACCGTCTGCCGGCCGGAGTCGATGCGCGCCTGGGCGCGCGCGGACGCCTCCTCGATGCGCAGCTTGGGCACGCCGCCCTCGATGGCCCGGGCCATGCCCCCCAGCGCCTCGACCTCCTCGATGCGTGTCCAGGCCCGCCGCGACAGTTCGTGGGTCAGGCGCTCCACGTAGAAGCTGCCCGCCCAGGGATCCACCGTGCGGCAGGTATCCGTCTCCTGCTGCAGGTAGAGCTGCGTGTTGCGGGCGATGCGCGCCGAGAAGTCCGTCGGCAGCGCCAGGGCCTCGTCGAGGCTGTTGGTGTGCAGGGACTGGGTGTGTCCGTGCGCCGCCGCCATGGCCTCCACGCAGGTCCGCGTCACGTTGTTGTAGACGTCCTGGGCCGTCAGGCTCCAGCCGGAGGTCTGGCAGTGCGTGCGCAGGGACATGGATTTCGGGTTCCGGGGATCGAAACCCTTCACGAGGCGGGCCCAGAGCAGGCGCGCGGCGCGCAGCTTGGCCACCTCCATGAAGTAGTTCATCCCCACCGCCCAGAAGAATGACAGCCGCGGGGCGAAATCGTCAACCGCCAGTCCGGCGGCCAGGCCGGTGCGGATGTACTCGACGCCGTCGGCCAGGGTGTAGCCCAGCTCCAGGTCGGCCGTCGCGCCGGCCTCCTGCATGTGGTAGCCGGAGATCGAGATGGAGTTGAAACGGGGCATGTGACGGGACGTGTGGGCGAAGATGTCGCCGACGATCCGCATGCTCGGCGCCGGCGGATAGATGTATGTGTTGCGGACCATGAACTCCTTGAGGATGTCGTTCTGGATGGTCCCGGCCAGCTTGTCCTGCGAGACGCCCTGCTCCTCGGCGGCCACGATGTAGAGGGCCATCACCGGCAGCACGGCACCGTTCATGGTCATGGACACGCTCATGCGGTCCAGGGGGATGCCGTCGAAGAGGATGCGCATGTCGAGGATCGAGTCGATGGCCACGCCGGCCATGCCCACGTCCCCGACCACGCGCGGATGATCCGAGTCGTAGCCCCGGTGGGTCGCCAGGTCGAAGGCGATGGACAGGCCTTTCTGGCCCGCCGCCAGGTTGCGGCGGTAGAAGGCGTTGCTCTCCTCGGCCGTGGAGAATCCGGCGTACTGCCGGACGGTCCAGGGCCGGCGGACGTACATGCTGGCGTAGGGGCCGCGCAAAAACGGCGGCGCGCCCGGCACGGTCTCCAGGTGCTCCAGGCCCTCGAGATCGGCCGCCGTGTACAGGCGCTTCACGTCGACGCCCTCGGGCGTCGTCCAGACGGGCCCGCCGCCGGGCGCCGCATCCTCGCGCGTCTCGTCGCGCGCCTCGCCCTTCAAGGGCAGGTCGCCGAAGTCGGGAATGCCGCTCATGCCTTCACCTCCAGCGTCCGGTGCAGATCGCGCAGGATCTCCAGAACGTCGCAGCCCAGATGCAGCGCGACGGTCACGCCCGCCTCGCGCCAGCGCGCCTCCAGATCGCCCCAGCGTCCGGCCAGGAGCAGGTCGGCAGCGCCGGCCGCCTTCAGCGCGGCGGCGACCTCGGGCCCCTTCTCGGCGTAGGTCTCGTCGGAGGCGCATACGATCGCCGCGCGGTCGCCGCTGCGGCGCAAGGCCGACGCGGCCGACGCGGGATCGTCCAGGGTCTCGCCGCAGGACGTCGCTTCGATGCCGCCCGCCGCCAGCACATTGCGGATCCAGGAGGTTCGCGCATTGTGCTGGGCGAGAGAACCGAGGCTGCAGAGGAAGACGCGGGGCCGGGCACCGGTGCGGGCCAGATGGGCGTCGGCGGCGTCCCGCAGGGCCTCGAAGGGCTCGGCGTCGGCGTGCCGCGCCAGGGCTTCGACGGGATCGTGCATCGTTCCGTCCTCCCCCGCCAGGCCCATGTCGCCGGGGAACGCGCCGGTCGGCGGCGTCGGCCGTGTCCGCGCCACGTCGGGCACGTCCAGGACCGGAAACTCGCTGACGCCGGTGATGGGCGCCTTGCGCCGGGCCACGTCCCGCGCGCGGGCCTCACGAACCTCGGCGATGCGCGCCTGGATCCAGCCCTCGCGCAGGCCCGCGACGAGGCCGCCGCGGCGCTCCACATCCTGGAACCAGGACCAGGCTCTCTCCGCGAGGTCGGCGGTGCGCCGTTCCAGGTGCCAGCACCCCCCGGCGGGATCGACGACATGTCCCAGGTGGGATTCCTCCTGCAGGATGATCTGCACGTTGCGCGCGATGCGCCGGCTGAAATCGTCAGGCACGTTGACGGTCGCGTCGAAGGGGTCGACAGTGATCGAATCCGCACCGCCGGTCATTGCCGCAAAGGCCGCCGTGGTGGCGCGCAGCATGTTCACCCAGGGATCGCGGCGGGTCGCCACGCGCGCCGAGGTGCGGGCGTGGAGTCGCATGCGCCGGGCGACCGGGCCGCCGCCGCAGGCCTCGACGACGCGACCCCAGAGCGTCCGCGCCGCGCGAAGCTTGGCGATCTCGCCGAAGAGCTCCCCGGTGACGGGGAAACAGAACTGGATCTGGGACGCCGCCACATCCGCATCCAGGCCCCGCTCCTCCAAGGCCCTCAGATAAGCCACCGCCTCGGCCAGGGTGAAGCCCAGTTCCTGGGCCTCGTCGGCCCCCGCATCGTGGAAGGGGCAGGCCGCGGCGTTCACCGCGCGCACGTCCGGCGAGGCCGCCGCCGTCCTGGCGGCCAGGTCCGCCATGTCCTCGAGGAGTCCCGACAGGCCGACGGGCAAACCGCCGCCCAGGCACCAGGCACCGATCGGATCCGCCTGGAGGGCGCCGCGTGCCGCGTCGTCCGCGACACCGCGCGCGCGCCGGACCTCCGCCAGCAGGGCGGCCGCGGGGACGAAGCGCGCGCCCGCGGCGAGGACGACGGGCGTCCGCGCCAGATCGACGTCCGCGAGCACCGCTTCCAGATCCTCGGCCGAGCGTACGGCCACGCCTTCGCGCCCGGCGGGGTCTAGCCTCAGCAGCACCGAGGTGGTGCCCCGGGACAGGTCGCGAAGGATCCGGGCATTGACCGTCGCCGGATCGGGATGGACGTATTCGGGGCGGACGTCCCAGCTCGGCGCCAGGGCGGGGTCGCGATCCCCGCGCGCGTGGACCGAGGCGTCCGCGGCGTCCCAGTCTGCGGCGGTGTAGAGGGGCTGGATCTCGAGCCCCGCGCGTGTCCGGCCCACGAGGTCCGTCCAGGGCCGGCCCTTGAGATCCGCGGACACGAGGTCGCGCCAGCGGTCGGCGTCGGACGGTGCGAAATCGTCGGCGAGTCGGTACGTGTCATCCGGCATTTCGATCTCCCCTCGCTGCGAGGGATCGTTCGTGGCAGGTGGCGTGGCGATGCGTCGGGCTCCGCCGGAACGTTAGACAGGCACCTCGACGATGGCAAACATCAATTGGCCAAGGGGCCGACCTCAATCGTCCGCGAGCCGCGCGCGGACGATGCCGGCGACCAGGGCCGGGTCCGCCCGCCCCCCCGTGGCCGCCATCACGCGGCCGATCAGCCAGTCGGCGACGCCGGTCTTGCCGGCCCGCCAGCTTGCGACCTGATCGGGATTTTCGGCCAGGACGCGATCGACGACCGGCGCGAGCGCGCCCCGGTCGGCGATCAGTTCCAGATCCGCCCGGGCGAGCGCGGCGGCCGCCGTCAGTCCCTCAGCGACCATCGAGGCGAAGACCGACTTGGCGGCGCCCAGACTCAGGCGGCCGCCGGCGACCCGGCGCAACAGCGCCGCGGCCTCGCCCGGGAGTACGGGGAACGCCGCCGCGTTCAGGGTCCGCTCGCGGCAGATCCGCAGGACCTCCCCCGTCACCCAGTTGGCACAGGCCGACGCGTCGTCCAGCGCCCTGGTCATCGCCTCGAAGTAGGCGGCGAGGGCCGGAGATTCGCAGAGCGTCGCCGCCGCGCCCGCGTCGAGTCCGAGCGCCGCCACGTAGCGTCGTTCCCGGTTCGCGGGCAGTTCGGGCAGCGCCCGACGGATCGACGCGAGGCGGTCCTCGTCCACGACCAGAGGCGGCAGGTCCGGTTCCGGGAAGTATCGGTACTCGCTCGACGCCTCCTTGAGGCGCATGCGGAAGGTCTCGCCGCGGCGCGCGTCCCAGCCCCGGGTCTCCGGAACGAGGGGCCGGCCCGCCGCCAGCCGCGTGGCCTGCCGGGCCGCCTCGTGATCGAGCGCCCGACGGACGCCGCGCATGGTGTTGAGGTTCTTCAGCTCCACGCGCGGGCCGGTCTTCGCTCCCGCCGCCGGCCGCAGGGAGATGTTGGCGTCGCAGCGCAGGCTGCCCTTCTCCATGTCGCCGTCGCAGACGTCGAGGGCCCGCAGCAGGCGACGCAACGCGCGCAGGAAGAGACGCGCCTCCTCGCCGGAGCGCAGGTCCGGGCGGGTCACGATCTCGGCCAGCGGCGCGCCCGCCCGGTTGAAGTCCAGGCACTGGTCCGCCGCGCGATCCAGCATCCGGCCGGCGTCGTCCTCTAGATGGATCCGCTCGAGTGTGATCTCCCGATCCCCGATCTCCAGCCGCCCGCCCTCGCACAGGGGCTCGTCGTGCTGGGTGATCTGGTAGTTGCGGGGCAGATCCGGATAGAAGTAGCACTTGCGCGCGAAGCGGGATCGGAGCCGCACGCGGCATCCGAGCGCCAGGCCCAGGCGCAGCGCCAGTTCGACCGCCGCTTTGTTCAAGACCGGCAGGGCGCCGGGCAGCCCCAGGCAGACCGGGCAGGTGAGGCTGTTGGGCGGTGCCCCGTAGGCGTTGCGGCAGGCGCAGAAGATCTTGGTCCGCGTGCGCAGGCGCACGTGCACCTCCAGACCGATGACGGACTCGGGGGTCACGGGCCACCTCCCCCGCCTTCGCCGCGGGCGGCCTCGACGGCGGCGCCCAGGGTGAAGAGCGTCTCCTCGCCGAGTGCCGGGCCGGTGAGCTGCAGACTCAGGGGCAGACCATCGCGGTCGCGCCCGGTGGGCACCGTCAGCGCCGGCAGGCCGGACAGGCTCGGTCCCACCGTGTGGACGTCGCTGCGGTACATGCGCAGGGGGTCGTCCAGCTTATCGCCCAGGGGGAAGGCCGCGGCGGGCGCCGTCGGAGTCGCGATCGCGTCGCAGGCGGAGAGGGCCGCCGCATAGGCCGCCGCCACGCGGCGGCGGGCGCGTTGCGCGCGTTCGTAGTAGGCGTCCCGGTAGCCGGCCGAGAGGACGTAGGTGCCCAGCAGGATCCGACGCTTGACCTCGCGACCGAACCCCTCCGCCCGCGTGCGGGCGACCATGTCCGCGTAGGTGTCGCCGACGGCGCGTGCGCCGTAGACCGCGCCGTCGAAGCGGGCGAGATTGGCGGAGACCTCGGCTGCGGCGATGACGGTGTAGGCCGCCAGCATGATGTCCGGATCGGGGAGGTCGATGTCCGTCACGGTCACGCCGGCGGCGCGCAGGGCCTCCATAGACGCCTCGAAAGCCGAGACCGTGTCGGCGTCGGCCGGCGTCGGCCCGCCCCGCGGCACGCCCACGGTCAGACCGGCGGCGGACCGTCCGGCCGCGTCCAGGGGAGCGCCGAGGGGCGCGCGGAGGCTGGTCGCGTCGGCCGCGTCGTGGCCCGCGACGGCCTCGTAGACCGCGGCGCAGTCGGCGACGGTCCGGGCCAGGGGACCGATCTGGTCCAGGGAGGAAGCGAAGGCCACCAGGCCGTGCCGGGAGATCCGTCCGTAGGTCGGTCGCAGCCCGGCCACGCCGCAGCAGTGGGCGGGCTGGCGTACGCTGCCGCCGGTGTCGGAGCCCAGGGCAAACCAGGCCAGACCGGCGGCGACGGCGGCCGCGGCCCCGCCGCTCGAGCCACCCGGCACGCGCGTCGGATCGTGGGGATTGCGGGCCGGACCCGTCGCCGCGTGTTCGGTCGAGGAGCCCATCCCGAACTCGTCCATGACCGTGGCGCCGACCAGGTGGGCACCGGCCTCCCGCAGACGGCCGACGACCGTGGCCTGGTAGGGCGGGCGCCAGCCGGCGAGCAACCGCGAGCCGCAGTCGGCGACGCGGCCGCGCACGCAGATGTTGGCCTTGACGGCGCCCCCGAGTCCCCACAGGGGCGAGGCCCCCGCAGGCGGACCGCCTTCGCATCCCGGGAACGGATCGGCGGCCGCGGCGCGCCAGGTGAAGCAGTTGAGATCCCCGGCGCGGGCATCCGCCGCGTCGCGCAGGCCGGCGTCGAGCGCCGCCGCGGTGGTCTCCCCCCCGCGCAGGGCCGCCGCGGCCGCCAGCAGGGTCGTGGGCGCCGAACCGCTCATCGGCCGCCGCCCGCGCGCAGCGGTGGCGTCAGGACATGATCGCCGTCGGTGGCGGCGGCCCCGGACAGGGCGTCGGCGCGCGGAAGGGACGGTCGCGGCCGATCCGCCCGCACGCCCACCGTGTCGGCCCGATGCGGATCGTCCGGTCCGCCGGCCGGCGCATCCTCCTCGACGAAGGCCGCGAGCCGATCCGCGAACGCCACGATCCCGCGCAGATCGCGCGAAAGGGCCTCGCGCTCGTCCGGCGCGCAGCTCAGCCCGGCCAGGGTCTCGAGCCTGCGGATCAGTTCGGCGTCCACGGTTCCGGGCCGTCCATCTCTTGGGAGAGTTCCGATTCTGCACTATCTTGAAGCGAGGATAACCGATCGACGAACACCCGGGAAGGGACGAGTCCTTGCGCGCAACAGCGGTGACAGCGTCGGCCTGCCTGCTGGCCGCCCACGTCGCGGTCCAGGCCGCGGCCATCCCCGACCCGGACCCCGCCCACTGGGAACACCCCCTGCCGGAAGCCTGGCTGACGGACGCCGTCGACGGCCGGCCGCGTACGGACGACCGGGGTTTCGACGTGGGACACTACGACCTGAACCTGCGCATCGATCCCGAGGCGGAAACGCTCGCCGGCGACGTGACCGTCCGTCTCGCCTTCGTCGGCGCTCCGCCGGACAGCGTGGTGCTGGACCTGGGCCCGGGACTGCTCGTGGACGAGGTGCTGTGGGACGGCACGCCTGCCGGTTTCCTGCACCACGACGAGGAACTGCTGGTCGCGACACCCGCGGCGCCGGCCGACACCGCGGCCATCCTGGTCCGCTACCACGGATCGCCCCAGCCCCACGGCACCTTCAACGCGGGCATGCTGTTCCGCACGCTGGGCGATTCGCCCGCCGATCCGCGGGGCAAGACGGTCTTCACCATGAGCGAACCCTGGTCCGCCCACAGCTGGTGGCCCTGCAAGGACCATCCGGCCGACAAGGCCACCGTCACCATCGCCGTCACGGCCCCGGACACCATGCGCGTGGTCGCCAACGGCGCGCTGATCGCCGAGACGGTCGCCGATCCGGGCTGGCGGCGCTTCGTGTGGGACGCGCTGCACCCCATGTCCACCTACCTGGTCTGCTTGAACGTCTCGCAATACGTGGAGTGGGAGGAGACCTGCGCCGCCGCCGCGGGCGGGCTGCCGCTGACCTACCACGTCTACCCCGACGACGCGGCGAACGCCGCCATCGAGTTCGAGCCGGTCTGCGACATGATCACGTTCATGGAATCGATCTGCGGCCCCTACCCCTTCCCCGGCGAACGCTACGGGCAGGTCGCCATCAAGTGGGGCGGCGCCATGGAGCACCAGACCTGCACCAGCCTGGGCCGCTTCATCTTCACCGGAGACGGGCGCTTCGCCAACATCATCCTGCACGAGCTGGCCCACCAGTGGTTCGGCGACCTGATCACGCCCGCGGACTGGCCCGACATCTGGCTCAACGAGGGATTCGCCACCTACTTCGAGGCCCTGTGGCTGGAGGAAACGCAGGGACGAGAGGCCTATCTCGGCAAGATGCGGCACATCGGGCCGGACCTCCATCCCGACTTGTTCACCGGCGACAGTCCGCTCGTCGACCCCGATCCCATCCTGCCCAACACGCTGGTCTACCACAAGGGCGCCTGGGTGCTGCACATGCTGCGGGGGGCCCTGGGAGACGCCGTCTTCTTCGACTTCGTCCACGACTACGTCCGCGACCCGGCACGAGCCCACGGCAGCGTCACGACCGCCGACCTTATCGCCGCCGCGTCCGCGGCCGCCGGTTCCGACGCGGGGCCCCTGCTGCGACCCTGGCTCGAGACCGCCGAGGCGCCGCAGCTGCGATGGCGCGTCGAGAGCCTGCCCCTGTCGAGCGGCGGCCAGCGCCACGTCCTGTACCTCGAGCAGACCCAGCCGACGCTTTTCGAGCTGACGCTGCCGGTGCGCCTGACCACCGCGGCCGGGACGACGGACGACACGGTCGTCCTCGCCGCCCGCTCTGCCGCATACGACTGGGACCTGGACGGCCCTCTCGAGGCGTTCGTGCTGGATCCGGAGGGCTGGCTGCTCTTCGCCGACGAGCCCCTGCCGCCGCCGGCGGTGGCCCTCGCGCCCCCGCGGCCCAATCCCGCCGGTGCCGACGGCGCGCGCCTCTCCTTCGCCGTCAACCGGGACGGCCCGGTCCGGATCACCCTGCACGACGCGCGCGGCCGGGAACTGGGCGCCTGGGATCTGGGGGAGATGAGCGCCCGCGAGGCCCCGTACGCCTGGCACTGGCTGGGACACGACGGCGACGGACGGCCCGTGGCGAGCGGCACCTACTGGCTGGCGGTGTGGAACGGGGATCGCAGGGCCAGCCGCAAGCTGACCTTGACACGCTGAGCACCGCCGCGCCCGGAGCGAAGACGAAAGTTCTGCCATCGAAATTGTGTTTCGGCCGTAATCAGCGCTGCGGACCTCGTATTGAGGCGCGTAACTGAAATGAAATCAGCATGAAGATGCTCCTGGCCGAGTAAAACACAATTTCGTTG
>Ga0180429_10003554_pt1 | contig 12588 bp, 4 predicted proteins | sample SS_ome_FD_132428 | JGI IMG/M metagenome (GOLD analysis project Ga0180429, IMG submission 132428) | Hypersaline lake sediment archaeal communities from the Salton Sea, California, USA - SS_1_S_1 metaG | ecosystem: Environmental > Aquatic > Non-marine Saline and Alkaline > Hypersaline > Sediment ... | reverse complement strand
GCTACCACAAAAATGATATTGTATTTATTAGCAGGCGTAATTTTTGCGTTACTTTATGATGTATCAATATTATATAATGATGAAATTAACCCGAATTTCATGGTGAGCAATAATGCAAGAGAATCTATCACCCAATATTCCTGCAATAGTAATACTTTGTTGCTCAATACTTTTATGCTTCATATACGGAACATTAACTAGTATATCGAAAGCGCAAAAATCGCAAGATGCTAGTGTGCGCCTCACGAGCCACATTGCTATTGGCTTACAGGCAGTTGGCTTTGGCTCAATAGGTGTCCTCCTTGTTTACATGTCTATAACATACTTCCAAATCAAGGAGACTCTACCAATTATATTTTTATATATAACAATGCCATTACTACCCAACTATATAATAATGAATCATAAAAAAGCAGTTTTAGACATACTGGGGTTTCTTATAAACAAATTCAAAAAACAACTATAGGTAAATTATGTACACATACTATACAGAAAATTTTAAAGGTGTTGATTTAGACTACTTATTGAAAGTAGAAGATATTACCGATACTGAAAAAGAAGCTTGTGCAATGCGATTCGGCAGGGAAGCGGGTTATACCATGCCTTTGTACGGTACTATAGCAGCAGCATTAAGTGGTAATGGAGTTTGCCTAACATTAGTGGCAACAAAACCAAATATGTCCGCAGGGGTGGCAGCTATTATGGGTGCAGTTCCAACAAATAGCGAATTACCTAAAGGTTTACAGCTTGTATGGGAAGGGTTTGCAATCCTCTCAAAAGAATCTGTAAATAATGATTCAGACGGTTTAATTCGTGCTATCAACTCTTTAATTAAGAGCTTTTTAAGCGACAAACCAAAAGGAACAAGGTTATCAATATGGATGCCTGAATTACATGCTGAAAACCTAAGAATGATTGATAATGTTTCAATAACCGTTCATTCTGACAAAACAAAAACATACAATGGTTATAAATTCGTATGTTGCAGTATTGGAGAAGATAATTATGATGGATATAGCAGCGAAATTCGGGATAAACCTAGCGACGGGGATGCTGGAAAGGAAGCAGAAAAAGAAACAAGTAGCGCGAGCAGTGGAAGCGTTGAATCTACAGACAGCGTATCAGCAACAAGCATTAAGGACGAGAGACCTTAGTCAGCAAGCAAAACATCAGCAAACAAGGTTTAATTTTTTAACTCATGCTGTTAGGGCGCATGGGCAAGTTGCAGGCACACCAACAGTGGGGAAATCAAAACAGCGTGCAGTTGCGGTATCACGTTGGCAAACTGGACAACAATTAGCAGCTTTAGCGGAAAACCAACAAAGTGCCGCGTTATCAAGTTACATTAGCAGTAGAAACTTGGAAATAACACGGCAATCTCAAGCTCAGGGAATGCTTGATCAAGTCCCAAGCTATGCAGATGTTGTATTAGGCTCAGTTCTAAAAACGGCAATACCATTGGCGACACAAGCTACCACTAGCTCTATTACCGCTCCAGATTATGAGGCAACACCAAGTGCTGTCAATTTGCCCACTCAAAACCAAACAACTATGCAAGTTGTACAACCACAGCAACAACAAAGCAGACGCAAAACACTCAATTTATGGGAGTAATGAAATATGGCAGATTTGAATGAAATGCAGGTAGATGCACCAAAAATAACACCGCGACAAGATACTGGTTTTCTATCTGATGTGGCTATTCCTATACTTCAAGAGTTAGACGCTTCTGTTCAGTCTGCCATGCGTCAAAAGAAAAAACAGGATGAATTACGCCAACAAGAAGAAGATGCAGCTAATGCAGAATTAACAATGATGGCAACAGGTGGTGAAATTCCACCTGATATTAAGCAGCAATCAGTTGCATGGCAAATGTCAGCCATGTATCAAGCAGGTCGTGCGCGTGCAATAGAAGAAGCAAAGAATGTTGAATCTGAATTTGATAGTTCACCAGAGACGTTTTTACAAAAGCACGGTTCTATTGAAAATGCATTTCAACAAATTGCAGCGAAATGGAAACCGCAAATTGAGCAAGATGAATATGCTCAAAAAGGCTTTGTAGAATCGCTACAACAATTACAGCAAAATATAGCACGAAAAGAGTCTAATTTTGTACTTAAAAAGCAGCGTGAAACGGTTGATAATAACATTGAAACCAATCTTGCAGGCACATTTGACGCTGTATTTAAAACTGATACCGCCCTAACAGGTGAAACTACCCCCGCAGGCAAAGCAACCACACAGCAAACAATAAAAGTTAGCACGACTGGCAAAAAATTTTCACCACAAGTTGAGCAAGCTATCAGTCAAGCAGCAAGCCAATATGGTGTGCCACTAGACTTTATGCGAGTTATGGCTGAAATAGAGTCGGAAGGTAATCCTAATGCTAAAAACAAATCAGGTGCAAGTGGCTTGTATCAATTCATGCTAAAAACTGCAAAAAGATTTAACCTAGCTGATAGGTTTGACCCAATAGAATCTGCTAAAGGTGCAGCTAGATATATCTTATCTAATATAAAAGAGTTATCACAAAAAGGCATTACAGTTGACCTTAATAAAACGCCATACTTAGGCTACCTTGCACATCAACAAGGCGCGGGTGGCATATCCCAAATCGTTAGAGCTGCAAGCGGTGTGGGAAATGTAAGCTCAACAGTTCGCAGGAACATGAATGCGAATGGCGGAAAAGGTAAAACACCTCAACAATTCTTAGACTTTTGGGAAGCAAAATACAACAGAATCGCAGCTAGACTTGGCATAGCTACAGTCAGTGGTGATATTGCACAGCAACCAACCCAGCAGCAAGGTCAACAAACGATTCTACCAGAGCAAATAGAATCTATAAGAGAAAATATCCAATCTCAAGTATTTGCTCATCCTCAAGGCGAAATTGCAGCGCATGATATTGCAGCGCGTTCATTAATCCAAATGGCAGTACAGCATAATCGTGCTGACGTGCTTACACCAGAGTTTTTCGATAGTATTGGAATTGCCAATCAATATGGTGACAAATTACCTCAAATTCTCGCTGCACAGGGCAGAATTAATAAATTTTACGCCGACCAAGACGCAGCAAAGCAAGCTTTAGTAAAGGCGGATAAAAAGAAACAAGGCACTTTATTTATCCGTAGCATGAGAGAGATTTTTGAGAATGATTTTGCTTCTATCTCTGAAGAACAGGCAGGTCATTTAAGAACAACCTTATTGGAGTTGTTTAATAATGATACTGAAAATGAAATATTAACAAATACCCAGTTTTTATCATTAGACTCACTTATAACAAGAAAGCTTAATTCGCAAAGAAGCAAAGAAGCAGTAGCGCAAAGAAGAGCTGATAAAGCCACAGAAGAAAAAGAAAAGTCCGAAAGAGAAAAAGGGATAACTCGTTTTATCAGTGAAATTAAAAAAGTCACAGATAGCCGTTTTTTAACCTTGACAAAAGATGAAGCTAGAAATTACATCAACTCTTTAGACTTCTATTTAGAAAGCGGTGACTTGACTACATCAGCATACCTGTCAATAAAAACAGCTATCAATAAGAAAATTGAAAGGCAATTAGGAGTTGAGTTAGAAAAGGACGAATCTACAAGAGAAAAAGGGATAACTCGTTTTATCAGTGAAATTAGAAAAGTCACAGATAGCCGTTTTTTAACCTTGACAAAAGACAAAGCTGAAAGCCTCATCAACTCCTTAGATTCTTACTTAGAAAGCGGTGACTTGACTACATCAGCATACCTGTCAATAAAAACAGCTATCAATAAGAAAATTGAAAGACAATTAGGAGTTGAGTTAGAAAAGGACGAATCTACAAGAGAAAAAAGGGTAATACGTTTTATCAGTGAAATTAGAAAAGTCACAGATGATGATTTTTTAGCCTTAACAAAAGACAAAGCTGAAAGCCTCATCAACTCCTTAGATTCTTACTTAGAAAGCGGCGATTTAAGCAACTCAATATACTTATCAACAAAAGCAGCTATCAATAAAAAAATTGAAAGACAGGCAAAGGATAAATTAAAAGAGCAAGAAGAATTAAAAGCCGAGAAGCTTAAAATAGCGGAAGAAAAAGCCAAAACAGAACTCACGGGATATTTAGAGCAGCTTAGAATTGGACAGCCCATATCTAAGGATGAGTCCACAAAAAGCCTTAGAGATTTGGTAAAACTGATTGATGAAGATGTTAGCCCTATCTACATAGATGATGCTAAATTTATTATCGATACTGTAGATAAATACGAAAAAACAGGGCTAATAACAAGGCGAGAAGCACAAAACTTTATCAAAAAGATAAATAAAAACACTACAAGAGTGGAAAGCCAGCTTCGCAAAGAGCAAGAAGAAAAAAGAAAGCTTGAGCAAGAAAATGCAGCTAAAGAAGCAATAAGACTCTCTATAATCAATGCATTAAGAGGTGAAACAGAAAGTACAGAAATCCTAACTTCAATATCAGAAGTCTATAATGACCCTAAATCGCCTTTATCGTCAAGCAAAAAGAAAAAGCTTGTTGATATAGCTTTTGATGATATAGGTAATTTTGCAATTGATGGAAATGGGAATCTTGCAAGCGCAGAGAACGCAGTTGCTTTTGTACCTTCTGGATTAACTCAGGAATTAGCCAGTAAAAGCTTGGCAGTGTTTTCTGCAACAAACCATATTCCAGAACAATACAGGTTCTTTTCTGGTCAATTAGCAGCCTTAACAGGGGATTTAACTAATAAAACATTTGACTCTGTTATACCTAAACTTGACGCTTATACAAAGCTTATTGAGCGTATAGAAAAGGAAAACCCAAATACCTACGACAAACTACTGGAAGGCAGTGATGGCAAGTCCAGTGAGGCTATTTATCTTCTCAATAAGCAACTATTAAAATCGGACACACCACCACAAGTAAGATTTAATATGCTACTTGAATTGAAAGATAATTTTGATATTTTTGAAACGTCACTTAGCCAAATGGATGCGGTTAAGTCTCAAAAATTTATGGATTTATCAAGACTGTCAAACAAAGAGCTTAAAAAATTAAAAGAAGCGGGATATGAGCCATTTATTGACAACATTGACGATGCTTTTAGTTCAAAATTACGCACAGGGTTGATTGATTGGGCTATTGGTGATGTTGAGTTTACTGATGGCTTGGACGTGGCAGCAGCAGATTACGCAAAAAGACTGGCAATTTACCGTGCGACAGGTGAAAGCAACGCAGGAAAACTTGCAGCTAAAGATATTGCGCATGAGTACGAGCCTGTCTTAATTCCAGATGTCCGATTTATAAAAATTCCAGATGTCCCATTTATAAAAAGAAGTACCAATATACCAACAAGCACAGTACCAACAAGCACAGTAGCAACACCGCAGACTTTTGAAAGAGGCTTGTTATCCATTAGAATGGCGGAAAGGAAAAAGGATAAAGTAATAGAAGATACAGGTATCTACAAAAAAGCAATGCTTATCCCATCATCAGCTTTTAACAAGCCAGTAACTGTTAAGTCTATGGGCAAACAAGCCGTAAGACCATCAATAACACCAAAAGAGCTATCAAGCGTTATTGAAGAACGAAAAAGACAAATTGTGTTAGATATAGCCAAGAAAATAAGAGATGATGAACCAATATCACAGTTAGAAAAAGAAGTGTTTGACGACCCTAATATCATTAGGGTAAGGTATTTAAAAGGCACTAACACATTATTTATTATGCATCCGAGCGAATAATATGGCTGACAAAAACATTGCTATTGGCTTAACAGAATTAGGTCAAGAAGTTGCTAAAGAACGAGAAAAAGCGGTTGAGCTATCCCCAACTGATAAAGCAAAACTTGGTCTCGACACCGAAAAAGACTTTGCAAAATATGTTATTGAGCAAATCGAATCCACAAAGGTAGAAGACCAGACCTTTAAGCCAATACCAGAATTGCAGCATCTTTATACACGACCTGAAAAACTACCAGATATTACAGAAAAAGAGATAGAAGAAGAGTTTGGTAGTGGTTTTACTGGATTATTGAAGTTTGCCTATGAATCCTCGTTGTTTGCTAAAGTTATTGATGCGCTCGATACGGATGAAGAGAGGGACGAATACGCAAAAACGCTAGACAGAAAGAAATTATGGGAACTCGCAACAGAAGGTTTTGAAAATCCAGAATACCAATATAAATTTATGGCTGTAGAATCTCGCTATCCAGACGAGCCGGGACGTTTATTTGAGCTTAGAGACGAACTACTAAAAGAACAAATGCTTGGTAAATACGCCTCACGTACTTCTACAGCAGGAATTGTAGCAGCCTCCATATTAAGCCCAGATACACCACTACTAGCACTTCTTATTCCCTTTTTTGGTGGTGCAGGTAGTGTTGCTAGAAATATAGTAGTTAATACCGCTATTGGTGCTGTTACTGGTGGACTTTATGAAATAGCCTATCAAGGATTAAGTCATCAAGATTGGAATGCAAGCACAATCGCAACATCAATATTCATTGGTGGCGCGTTAGGTGGTGGAATAAGCGCAGGTGTTGAAGGATTCAGAGGATTTAGAGGTGGAAGAAGTCATACACCAGTAGCAGACGATATAGTACCGCCAGAAGTGGCGCAAAAACCTATACCTGAGCCTGATATTGATGCAAAAACACCCACTGTAAAGCCAGCGCAAACAGAAGTTGTCGATACAGAGCCAAAAGTTGATGTTGAGCCAACACCAACGCCTGAGCCAACGCCTGAGCCAATACCAGCACGAACACCAAGCCAAGAAGCAGTTGACTTAAATAATGCAATTGATGAAATCACGAATGAGTCAAACTATATTGCATCAACAAGGCTAAGTGATGAATTGGATTATGAAAATGTCCATACCAACGCAAAGGAATGGAAAAGAGCATTTACATCAACGCTAAACCAGAATTTAACCAAAGACTTAGTAAAAGAAGGGATTGTACTACCTGAAAGGTTTAATCGGGTATCTGATTTATTAGGAAAAAGTCAGGGTGCAACAGGCTTACATGACTTTATAACAGAATCTTTGGTAAAAACACCCGCAAGTCCTGATGAATTAAATACTATTTCAACGGTAATTGAAAAACGTCACCAGCAAGCTATTAATAGCATCAATGAAAAGGTTGCGTACCTACAAAAGTTAAAACAAGAACCTGATGTAAACCAAACATTGTTGGCAAAGACAGCAGTAGAAATAGAGCGAGCGCGTGAATGGCTTCTAACCAGTGAACGTTTTGCAACACAACTTAAACGTGATTTTCCACAGCATAAGTTTTCAGATTGGGTTGACGGGCAATCAAAAAAACATTCTTTACTCTACCAAGTAAAAGAAAATAATAAAACCGTGACCAAGTCCGTTCCTGTTGTAGAAAAACTTATTTCACCAGAAAAAATTATACCTTCTGCTGATTTAAGGGGAGGCTCAACTAAGCCACACAACATGCTAATTGAATATTTTGAAAAAGCAAATAATTTAGAAGCAGGTACGTTTAGCAAAATCATCCAACCAAGAAACGTCAATGAAAAATCGTTAATGGAAACAAGGATGCAAATAGCCCAAGATTTCAACGCAGATTTTGTCACTATACCCAACGTAGGGCAGAACTGGAATAACGCGCCTGTGTTGTTTAGAATCGGCGTAAATAAGGAGAAAGCGAAGGCTCTTGGGCTAAAAGAAGTCGAAAGCGCATTAGGTGATAAGAGTCACACGAATTTTTATTTGCCAGTATCAGGGAACGGTCGCGCAGCAATTATTAAACATGTCCTAGAAACAGAAACAAGAAAAGCAGGAAGTTATCAGGATGCAGTGACTTTACGTGCCAAGGAAATGTCTGCGTCATACGGTAGGCATAATATGTACGACAGTTCTACCAATGCGAGAGGCAAGCATATCTATGCTCAAGTATTTGATATTGGCTCTATGGATATGCCAAGACAGCGCAAAGCAAAAGGAGAAACGGACGCTGCATTTAAAGAAAGGCAAGAAATAGCTGAAAAAGTAGCTAAACAAAGAAGTGATGCTGTTTTCAATACAGTTAGGGACGTTGCACATTACACAAATAAGCCAGTGCAAGCAGCGCTTGACCCATTAGCCATTGCCAGAGCGGACACTGAAAATTTCTTAACAGATAGAAACATTGCTATTATTGATGAAAAAATAGGCACAGAACTTACCAGCAACAAGGCAGCAAAGATTGCACGCGCCATAAATATGGATGGTACAGAAATACACCAGCGCCTTAGAAATGTAATTATATTGAATGCTTATGGTGATGGATTTATTTCAAAAATACTATTAAATGAATTTGCTTTTGACAAAATAATTAGACGGACTAAAAACGCTGAACTATTAAGGGCTTATCGCAACAATCTAAAGAAAGCAGCAGTAAAAATATTCACTGAAAAATACGCCCCTGACAATGCATTTAAACGTGCGGATGAAGCAGGTCTTGATGTTGTTGCTGGACTAACAGAAACTTTCAATAGAATATTAACTGCGCCAGAAAAGTTAAACAAAACCAATTTCAACTTTCTCGTTGACGAAATAAAAGCACAATCAGATTTTATTACTCAAGCCAGTCCTGTTCAAAAGGTATTTGAAGAAAAGCTACTAACCAATGTTATCACAGCAAGGAAATCAATATCTAACACTATTAATGAGGTACTGGATGATTTTAGAAACAAACCTGATTTATTTGTAACGCCTTCTGAAAAACCAGTCACAGATAAAGCCGATTTACCTGCAATTCTCACTAAGAAAACAAAAGTTGTTGAGGATAAAACTGATTTATTTGTAGATACTACTAAAAAACCAGAGGTAGTCACAACTACCGCTAAGAAAACAAAGCAAGATGATTTGCCTGCCCCTCCCACTAAAAAACCAGAAGAGGTTGTAGTTCCTGCTAAAGAGGCAGAAGAGGTTGTAGTTCCTGCTAAAGAGGCAGAAGAGGTTGTAGTTCCTGCTAAAGAGGCAGAAGAGGTTGTAGTTCCTGCTAAAGAACCAGAGAAGGTTGTAACCACTACTAAAGAGGCAGAGAAAGCTGTAGTTTCCACCGTAGAGCCAGAGGAGGTTATAAATCCTGTAGAAGTTTTACCTATATCTAATGCTGATGATTTGGCAATCAAAACGAATGAGCTAAGACAAGCAAGTGATGACCTTTTAAGGGAAGCATCTCCAGTATTAGGAGAATATATTAAAAACCCTAAAGGTATAAACAAAAACATCATTGAAAATATAGATGCAAACAAAGCTGTCGTAACAAGCAAACCAGAAGTCTTTGCAGGCAATACAGAACAATTAACCCCTTCAAACATGCCAAAGGAAAAGAGCTTTTTAATTAGTGGGGATGAAGGGCTTTATCATGTTACAACATCAAGATTTAACTTCCAAAAGACTGCTGTTAAGTATCTAATCCTCAAGCAAGTAGTACCTGAAAAAATAACTGGTGTTCATGGAAAAGAATCGAATACTATAGATTATCTATATAACAAATTAGGAATAGCTTTAAGAAAGCCCGGCGAACCTAAGTTTACATTAGATAAGATGTATAACAATGAAAGAAGCCAGCTAACAATGATAAAGCGGTTGACAAAAAAAGACCCAGAAGAACCAAAAGCACAACTCTCAATAAAAGTAATTATTGCTGATGACGATATTATTTTTGATGCCATCAAAGCCATAAATAAAGAATTTGATGACGAATTATTTGTAGTGTCAAAAAAATCAATCACCGTCAAAGACAAGAATATGCTTGAGCTAGAAGTTGAAACACCAGATGGTTTCAAAGGTAATATCAGATTAGATGCAGACAATATTTCAAAGCTATCGGAATTAGAAGAAGGCGGAATACCTTTGAAAGTTAATATTTTTGGCGACCAAGATGGTTATTTAATGAATCTTGGCAATGGTGAAACTCGTATTTTTAGCCGTGATACCTTCGCCACAGAAGTTGGTAAAATGGTAGATGCCAATAATGGCAGTGGCTTATTAAAGAAAGGTGATAATTACAAACTTGTATCGCCATCAGCACTTAAAGAAAATCTACTTTCCGAATTAAGAGCGCCATCAGCACTTAAAGAAAATCCACTTTCCAAATTAAGAGAATGCTAATGACCTGTTATACAAATCCAGAATCTGGCAAAACATACAAAGATACCGCCGAATCACTATACCCAAGAGAAGTAAGGGCAAAAATAACTGCACATAATCTAAAAGCAGCCACAGAAGCGGATGATATGGCAACACCTGCTATTCAACGTATAGGCGACCTTATACCGCAAAGTGTGCGTAGTATAGGCGACCTTATACCGCAAAGTGTGCGTAATATTATTCCTGAGAAAGCAAAAGAAATAGCAGGCAAGATGAATTTCAGCATAATGCTTTCTCCAGTAGAAAGAGCCTATGCTTTTTGGGATACTGCAATTGGTCAAAATATGCCTGATTATGCCAGAATAAGCCGTGCTGTATTTGCTACGTTTACACCTTCTGTCACTGGGATTGGGCAAACAAATAAAGGCGCATTAGGCTTGGCTATGAGCTTAAAGGGCAATTATATTGAAAGACGGCTGATTGGGGAATACAACCAGTTAGTTAATAAAATTAAGCTGGAATATAGAAAAGAAGGCAAGGAATTCAAACAGCAAGATGTGGTTGCGCTACAAGAAAGTCTTTTTGATGCCAAGTTTACCGATACTCGCTTTAATGTGGATGATATGAATAAAGCCACGCTTGAAGGCAGAGTTAATGCTATCAAAAATGAAATGCTTGAACATCATGACGAAATTACGGGTGCTATTATTAAAATGGCGCAAACAGCAGGTGTTAAGGATGAACAAGGTGTAGGGCGTGGGCTTAGTGGATTTACAAAAAATGAAATCAAGGCAGGTACAGAACGTAAATTTACGCCACTGGCATGGAACAATGAACAGCTACATAAATTAAGTGCTATTGCCAATGGCAACACTGGTGCATTAGTCGCTGCATTTAATGAATCCGTTTTTTCAGCAATAAAAAAATCTGGCAAATACATTCCATTTCGCATCGACGCGGAAGATTTTAAGGGGTTACATGTCAGAATACCAACCGCAGAAGATATAGCGTCAATTTTATCAAAGCATGTTATGTCTGGTGGTAAGGGTAACACATTGTTTCATAACGTTGGTTTAAATGGCAATACCAGAGAAGTTATCGACTCCGTTCAAAAAATAAAACGTGCTATTAGCAGAAACGGATTAATTCATTCTGATGACCTAAAAAAAGAATTTATAGACATCGATGGCAGTGGTAATAAAGTACCTGCTGTAAAACTAAGCTACAGTGCCAATGCGAAAAATATAGAGATTAGCCAAGAAGCAATGAATCTTCATATAGCAACCGCAGAAAGAATTGTGCCTAGTTTTGACGCTGTACCTGTTGGTGATTATGTCTATGTCTTAATTTCCAGTAAATCTGATTTAAAAAGACTAGCGAGGGAAATTAATGGCGCATATAACAAAGCGTTAGATGATGTTTTTGGTGTTGTGCGTGATGAAGAAGGCAGTATTATCGCTATGGATAATAGCAACCTTATAGATTTTGACACCCAACTCACAGTGAACGGAGAAAGCCCTGAGACTGGCGCAGTTGTAAACCTTGCACAAGGAATCACATTTAAAGATTTATTACACAAAGATTTGATAAGCTCAAGTATTGCCTCATTTGAGCAAATTATTGGACGTGTAGCACTGGCAGATGAAGCTGCAAGGGTGTTTGGCAATAGATACCATGTTGGCAGCAAGTCAGAGTTTAACGGATTATTAAACGCAATGTCGGACACCTTCCAAAAAGAAAAACCAAATATACCTGTAAAAGACCTAAGCAAAGCAGAAAATATCTTAAAAGAACAGCAACGCGACCTTAGATATTTATATGACAAGCTCACAGGGCAACCAGTTGGCACAAATAATATGCCAGAATGGCTTGTCAAAGGTTCACGTATAACAAGTAAAGCTCTACAATTCCAACTTCTTGGTATGGCAGGTTTATCAGCAGTAAATGAGTTCTCAAAAGTTGCAGCCTATAACGGCGTATTCCGCTCATTAGGCGTGCTTTCAAAGGTTGGGCATCGTGAATTAAGTACCATCTTTGCAGAACAAGCCCCAAAAAGCGAGCTACTTAGAAACATGCAAACTTTAGTTGGCAACTCATTTCACACAATGGATAATTACACCCGTTCTCATTTTGAATCAGGCGAAACTATATCATTAGGTTCTGCACTTGAAAGAGGGTTGTTTACTGCCAACTATTTCCAAAATAAATATATATCATTTATGAATCCAGTAACAGATTTGCTTGAACATACAACAAACACCGCTATTTTAGGCAAAATTACCGATTTAGTCGTTGAAACTGCAAAATTACGTCAAAAAGACGGTTTTATTCCAGAAGATAAATTAAGAGAGGTGTTTAAAAAATCGAAAGGCAACTGGTCAGATTGGCGATATGTGCGTAATTACTTAGGTGTAACTGAAAAAGAAATGGATTTACTGCTACAGAATTTTGAGCGCAACGCCAAAATTGACCGCAATCTTACACCAGAAGGCATTATAAACCTAGACATAGGTATT
>Ga0180429_10003551_pt1 | contig 12593 bp, 10 predicted proteins | sample SS_ome_FD_132428 | JGI IMG/M metagenome (GOLD analysis project Ga0180429, IMG submission 132428) | Hypersaline lake sediment archaeal communities from the Salton Sea, California, USA - SS_1_S_1 metaG | ecosystem: Environmental > Aquatic > Non-marine Saline and Alkaline > Hypersaline > Sediment ... | reverse complement strand
GCAAGCAATGATCCTGGTAAAAGGAGCCGATGCCCTCGCTGCAATCAGCGTGGAGCCCGGCAATCGTTCCTTGGTATCCTTAAGCGTGCAAATCCCAGAACCCGCAAAGAGATCGACATACACGAGGCCTTGCGGAAAAGCCGGCTTGTTCCTCATCGCAGTAGTTGTGATGTCGATATAGCGATGCCAGAAATAGAGCTTGTGTTCAGTCCAGAAGTTCGCTTCCTCCCAGGTGGGAAGTCCATCATCCTCTGCAACCGCATCACAAATCTCATGCCACTGATCTCTCGCCATGGCCGAATTCCTCTGCCACCGGTAGTTCTTCCCAAATCCGACCGTCGAGTTCGCGGCCGGCCCTTTTCTTATGTACTCCCCCCCACTGCTTGAAGAAGAACGGCACGCCACGGTCCAGACAGCGATCGCGGATCTGGAACACCCACTTCGATTCCATAGGCCGGGCGCCGGGGCCAGATTCGCCGCCGACTATTACCCAATGGATACCGCGCAAAGGCAAGCGAGGAATCGGCCCGAGAAGTGGTTCCAGCGACAAAAAACGGACCGTGGCGCGAGTCTTCACGAGAGACTGAATGCGAAAAGTGTATTCGGCATTCTCAATGCTCGTTCCCATCCACACGTTCTTTGGCCACGGCAAATCGCCGGCCATTTCCGCCGCGCGTTCAGGACGCTTCGTTAATACCTGAAACGTGTGCTGCGAGGCCCGCTCCATCACGGAAAAACACTCGCCGATGTACTCTGCCGGGACGTCCTTGTGGAACAGGTCACTCATCGAGTTGACGAAAATCATCCGCGGCCGCTTCCAACGAAGCGGCGTCTCCAACACGTCCGGCTGCAGCGTTACTTTGAACTCGTTGCGATAGCGAACCTGGCCCATCGCCTTCAGTCGCTTGGCCATCCGCTCTGCGTAGCAATGGGCGCAGCCGGGACTGATCTTTGTGCATCCGGTTACGGGGTTCCAGGTCGATTCGGTCCATTCGATCGAAGAGGCTTGTGCCATGGTTTGCACCTCGTTTGGTTGAGATCCGATCGAACCATACCGGCCAACGCTGTGTGCCGCAAGATCGTTGACCGCCCCGCTTGCGTAACAGTCTCTGCCGTAAGTGCGGGAAGAATACATCCATGCAGTGTACGCCAGTATACGCTGAATGCCGCGATAGAGTCAAGATGCACTCGCGCCAGGATGCTTGGCATACTTGCCTGTGCTGCGTATACCGCCCACATTCACTCGGCGTCATAGGGGAACTCGGTCGGCCGTGGCGGTTCGACGCAGTCCAGCGCCCACTGCATGCCCACGCAGAAGTCATTTCCCGAGGCCTACGGGCTCAACACAAAAGGAAACCGTCCCTATCGCCCGTACCACGCCACCAGCCGAGCCAGTTCGTTCATCCTCGCCAGACTGGCCACGCGCCGCCGGTGTCGCAGGCCGCTCAACGGGGCGTAGCCCTGGCCGCGATCGATCGCCCCGACCACGTCGATCACGTCGTCGACCTCGATCGGGCGATCTCCGCAGGCCAAACGCAGCAGCCACGTGGCCACCGGATACGCCAGTGCGGTCGCACGGAAGCTCTCGACGATCGACCATCGATTTCGATCGAGGGCGGCATATCGTCGAGAGGCCACCACGGCTTCGAAGTACGCCGTTAGCGGACGCAATTCGTCCTGGCCGAGTGCCCCCAACGGACGCTCGAGGGCCTCGAAGGTCGTCGCCGGGAAACTGGGGTGCAACCGCGGCATCCGGCCCCGGCCGCGGGCGAACGCCATCGCGGCCACGATCAACCGCCAACGCTCGCGCCACGACTCGCGGATGACGAACTTGGGATGCAAGCGGACGTACTCCAAGGTGGCTTGCCGAAACAACATGCCGCCGGCCCGGCCCGGTGGACGACGAACTGCAAACCACCTGGCCGACTCCTTCACGGCCGATGCTTCCAGCATGTCGAGCAACGGACCAAGCCGACTGCTGGGAAAACCACGCAGCCGACACTGACCGAGCAAATCGCACAACTGCAAGGCGTGAACCAGCCGCCGAACCGGCGGATAGCGGCTGTCCGTCATCAATCGCTCGATGGCTTCGAGCACCCGAAACGCATCCTGCCACGTCCTGCGATGCCCGGGCACGATCATCGGGGGTCGGGCCGCCTCGATTTCCGGTTGCCGCTGCCGTGCCAACTCGACGGCCTCGCCGAGATGTTCCTCGACGCTACGACCTCGATCGGCGGCCGCTGAAGGGCAGTTTCGCCTAAGCGTCAGGTAAGCGAACTTCTCCAACGGCACCAACTGGAAGGGATACAGCCGGCAAAGCAACGGTTTGGCCTCCGCCCCATATTCCTCGTGTATGCGGCAGCGCCCCTCCGCGGTGAGGAAAACACAATTGCCGTCGTCGCGGTGCGCCAGTCGGTAGCCTTTTTTGAAACGGCCGAGGCGGACCACGATCCGCGCGCCGCTGTAGTCTGGATGCTGCTGCCAGTTTTGCTGGTCGAGCTTCCGCAGGTCGGCATCGCCAAGCGGGATGATCTTCGCCCGGCAACAGGCGCCGCAACCGTGGCAGTCCCACCGTTCTACGATCGGCGGTATTCGGATGGGTAGTGTCATATCGGGTAGCAGGTGAAAGCCGCGTAAGCCCCGTCGCCTGCGACGGGAAAGGATGTGAAAACCGACGCATTTTCCGGTCGCAGGCGACCGGGCTAACTGCTACGCGAGTTTGAACCGTGGTTAGTGGTACAATACGTGTCAGGACCAGGGGCTCTCTGGCGGGCTGTCTTGCTCGGTCTCGATCCAGAACACTTCGTCCTCTTCCTCCTGTTCATCTTCCGTTTCCAGAAGGACTCCCGGCCGGCCGATGCCGACGACCAGGCCGCTCAGGGCGCGGCGCGATTTCTGTTCGCCGATGGCAAAGCTCAAAAGGTATCCGATTACCAACGTTGTCGCCAGGCCAAACAGCATCGGCCAGAACGCGCCGAGTGGTTTTGGAAAGGGCCACAGCGGTGCCGGCATCACGCTGCTGCCAACGGCCGCCCACAATGCCGTGAGCATGCCCAACACCATGGCGGTCAACGCCGCGGTGCCCGTGGTGCGCCGAGTAAACAGCCCCAACAGGAATATCCCCAGCAGCGGCCCGGCGAAAACCCCCAGCACGCCCAGCAAGAAACCGACGACGTTGCCGAACTCGACAACCGCCAGCGATATCACTATCACGCCGCCGCCGAGCACCAACACGGTAGGCCGGGCAAGACGCATCTCGTCGGTCTGGTCCAGATCGTCCGGCTGTTTGCCGCACCGTGCGGCGAGCCATCGTTCGGCCCAACCGAAGCGGCGGTGGAAGTCGATTACCACCAATGTGGCCAGCGCGCTCAGCCCCGAACCGATCACGGCCATGCCGGCGGCCAACATCGCGGCCAGCACCAGCCCTGCCAAGCCGTGGGGAACGTGCCGGTGGACGAAGCGAGAGAGCAACTCGTCGCTGCCCGTGCGAAGGCGTCTTTCGCCGCCCTGGCCGCGGGTAGCCCGGGTGGCCAGGCGATCGATGATTACTTCACCCCGGGCGTTGATCAACTCCTGGGGGTCTTCAAACTTACGGTTCGTGTTGGGATCGAGGATAACGCCCCGCTGGGCCAGATCGACGATCGTTTCCGCGTTGATCACCGTCTTGGGACCTAGCAGGGGCCGTCCGGTGTCCGGATCGGTGGCGCTGTTGACGACCCAGTTCGGCGGGATCTCGGCCTGGGCATTGTCGTGATAGACGGCCAGAAGCCCCAGGCCGACATACATCGGCACGGCAACGATCAGAGTGAAACACCCACAGCCGAACAAGTACGAAAGTTTGACGTCACGGTCGTCTCGGGCAGAGAAGAACCGCTGCAGCGTGGCCTGATCGGCTACGAAGAAGTAGATCGGTAGAATCGCCAGAAAGGGCACCGCGGCCCACACCGACCACTTCGCCGAGAGCGCCTCGGCAAGCCGGAAATCGACGATCGTGTTTCGATCCAGATCTTTGGCGACTTCCCAAACTCGAGGTAGCCCTTCGTCTAGGTTGGCGGCGATCGTCAGCACCAGCACCACCAAGGCGACGATCATTACGACCAACTGAGCAACGCCGGTCCATACGGCCGCCTTCATTCCGCCCAGGAAGGTGTACACGGTTACCACGATGCCCACGCCGGCGAGCAGCAGAAGCGTCGAAACGTTCAACCCGGTGCCGATGTGCAGAGCCTTGCACGGTAATGCCAGCATGGTGCCGAGCCACAGCAATTGCCAACAGACGTATGTTCCGCCGGCGACGGCCCTGGTGGTCGGATCGTAACGGAGTTCGAGGTATTCGTATACCGAATCGAGATCGAGTTCGTAGTAGAGCGGGATGATGCACCAGAAGACGATCGGCGTCGAAGCCCAGATCAGCAACGGCACCAACAGGAGCTTCATGCCGACGTAATATGCCTCGTTTGGCGCGGAGCAGTAGAACATAGCGGCCAGCCCGGCTACGCCGAGGCTCATCGCCAACGGCCACCAAATCAGCGAGCGGCCGGCCAGCAGGAAGTCGTCGCTGGAGGAGAGCCCTCGAGCAGCCCAGGCCCCAAGGCCAACCAATGCGGCCAGGAAGATGCCCAGCACGGAATAGTCCAGGATGGAAAAATCGGTAACCATGTGAGTCCTTGTCATCCGATCGAGAGACGATTGGCCTCTCGATGTTCGATCGGCGACTGGAGTCGCCTCCTACAGCTTTCCCAGGGGCCGCCGCGCGCAGTCAAAACGATACACTGTGTAGTCACAACAACGACACATTCTACACGGCTGCTGAGCGTCCGGATATTGAGTGTATCGCGCAACTGTCGACACTGCAAGGGGTTGCGTGATTACACACATTTCTTGGCATGCGGGGTGCAATACAGTCAACCAAGAACACGCCCCCCCGGACACTCGAAAGGATGAAACCATGAAACGCATCGCACTAACCCTGGCGGCATTTGCAGCAGTATCGCTGGCTGCGAGTTTTGCCTTCGCCGAAGGCGCACTGTCTTACCCGATGGCAGCACACGTGGCGGCCAAGTATGGTATTCAACATAGCGGCCTGCCCAAGCAAGTGAAGATCCAAGAGGTGAGACGCGTCCGTCCCGGTCATCACGGATACAAGTACTATCCGCACCAAGGCCATCACGGGCACCACTACTACTATCACCCCCCGGTAATGATTCAACCTTATTATGTACCGTACACACGATACTACCGCTACCCGACACCCTACTACATCCCGCGTTCCGGCATCACCTATCGCGGCCCGGGCGTTTCGATCGGCATAGGGTTCTGAGCAAAGCGGAGAATCGACGCACAAACAAACTGGACGGCGCACCTTCGTCAGAGCCCTCGGTTTCGGCCGAGGGCTCTTTTTCGTTTGAGGTGGGCGATAAAAGGTCGCACCCCTTGTCCGCAGTTCACCCAGAACCTAGAATCCATGGTTGATTACCAGTCTAACGTCGGATTTCCTACCCGAGGGCCCCAATGTCGCGACGCTACGTCAACGAGTATGCACACCAGGACGCTGTCGATGAGGTCTTTCTCGCTTCCGACAAGCAACTTCGACCCAACCGCAGTGGAAACCTCTATCTCCAGATCAATCTGTCTGATCGCACCGGGTCGATCGGCACCCGAATGTGGAACGCCAACGAGACGCTCTACAAGTCGTTCGACAACGGCGACTACGTGCACGTTGTGGGAACCGCGCAGCTTTTCCAGGGGGCCATGCAGATTATAGCCACCAAGCTGAGCAAGATCGATGCCGGCGAAGTAAACGAGGACGACTTCACGCCGCTGCCGGCCGTCGAGGTCGACAAGTTGGTGCTGCGGCTCGCCGAACTGCTGCGCGGCATGACCAACCCACACCTGCAGACACTGGCCGAATGTTTCCTGGTCGACGAATCGCTGATGGCACGGATCAGCCGGGCGCCGGCCGGCGTGAAGAACCACCACGCCTACCACGGCGGGCTGTTGGAACACGTTGTCAAGCTGATGGAGGTCGTGCTGAAGATCAGCCCCTGCTATCCGCAGATCGACCGCGACCTGCTACTGATGGGCGCCTTTCTGCACGACCTGGGCAAGATCGACGAACTCAGCTACGACCGCGAAATGGTCTACACCGACGAAGGACAACTCATCGGTCACCTGGTAATGGCCGTCGGCATGCTCGAAGCCAAGCTCGCCGAGGCCGAAAAGCTCTCCGGCGAACCGATGCCCGAGGAGACCACACTGCGGCTGAAACACATGATCCTCAGCCACCACGGCGAGTACGAGTTCGGCAGCCCGAAGCTGCCGATGACGCTCGAAGCGGTCGCCTTGTGCTTTCTCGACAACCTCGACGCCAAGATCAACTCTTTCGATCAACTCATGCGCGACGATCCGAACGTCGACAGCCCTTGGACGCATTACCACGCGAACATCGGGCGCAAATTATTCAAAGGAAGATGATCGGGCCTACGAAAACGTGCGCGACGAGCCCCAATAGCAGACAAATGCAAGACCCTGATCTCGAACAACAGATCCTCGATCACGTCAACCGCAAGGGCTACCGCCCGGTTAAACCGCGGGTGATCGCCAAGAATCTGCAAGTACACAAGGACCGGGCGGCCGAAGTGAAGAAGGCCGTCAAGCAGCTCGTCCGCCGCGGGCAACTCGCCTACGGGGCCAATCACCTGATCGAACCGGCCGATCCGTCCAGTCGCAAGAGCAGCCGCGTGGTCGGCGTGTTCCATCGGAAGGAAAAGGGGTTCGGCTTCGTTCGACCGAGCGGCCGACCGCCGGAAACGACCGTCGGCGCCGAAGCGGAAGTCCCGGACGTCTACATCCCAGCCAAACGGAGCGGCAACGCGGCCACCGGAGACGTCGTGCTCGTGCAGTTGCTTAGCCGGCGCGACCGCGATCCGGGACCACGCGGCAAGATTGTCGAAATCGTCGAACGGCAAACGCACCAATTCGTCGGCACGTACTTCGAGTCGGGCGGATCGGCGTACGTCCAGGTCGATGGGCGACTGTTCGCGCAGCCGATTCACGTCGGCGATCCCGGCGCGAAGAGCGCCCGCGTCGACGACAAGGTCGTTTTCGAGATGGTCCGCTTTCCCTCGCCGATCCGCGAAGGCGAAGGCGTGATCTCCGAAGTGCTCGGCCCGAGGGGGAAGCCGGGAGTAGACACGCTTTCAATCATTCGCGAGTTCAACCTGCCCGACGAGTTCCCGGAAGACGTCCTCGAAGAAGCCCGACAACTGGCCGAAGAGTTCGACGAATCGGTTGCCGATGGACGACTCGACCTGACCAATCAAACCGTGCTGACCATCGATCCGATCGACGCACGGGATTTCGACGACGCAATCTCATTGAAGCGGCTCGACAACGGCCACTGGGAGTTGGGCGTACACATTGCCGACGTAACGCACTTCGTCCGCCCCAGAACGGCCTTGGATCGCGAAGCCCACAATCGGGCAACCAGCGTCTACCTACCCGACCGCGTATTGCCCATGCTGCCGGAGATAATCTCCAATAGCCTGGCCAGCCTGCAACCGAAAAAGACCCGCTACACGAAGTCGGCGATCATGGAATTCACGGCCGAGGGGGTCCGCGTCTCGACGGAAGTCCACTCGGCGGCGATCCGCAGCAACAAGCGTTTGGCCTACGAACAGGTCGACGAATTCCTCGCTGATCCGAAACCTTGGCGAAAGCGGCTCGGTGCAAAGGTACACGCCCTGCTGGGCGACATGAACGCGCTGGCGATGATCCTTCGACGGCGGCGGATGAAGAGAGGGGCCCTCGAACTCAGCATGCCCGAGGTCAAGGTCGATCTCGACAAACAAGGCCGCGTCGCCGGCGCACACGTGACCGAGAACACCGAGAGCCACCAGATCATCGAGGAGTTCATGCTTGCCGCCAACGAAGCGGTGGCCGAACTCCTGCACGAGAAAGAGTTGCATTTCCTCCGCCGCATCCACGAGCCGCCCGCGTCCCGGAAACTCAAGGCCCTGACCGAATTCGTCGGCGAACTGGGTTTCAAGGTCGGCAGCCTCGAGAACCGCTTCGAGCTACAGAAGCTGCTGCGTCGCGTGGCCGGTCTTCCGGAACAGCACGCGGTGAACTTCGCAACGTTGCGTTCGCTGCAACGGGCCGAATACAGCCCCGGCGAGGAGGGTCACTACGCCCTGGCCAGCGACTGCTACTGCCACTTCACCTCGCCGATCCGCCGCTACCCCGACCTGACCGTTCATCGTCTGATCGACACCCTGTTGGCGGGCCGCAAACCCCGCAACGACTATGCCGAACTGCTCGTGCTCGGCCGCCATTGCAGCGACCGAGAACAGCGGGCCGAATCGGCCGAACGCGATCTGACAAAGCTAAAGCTCTTGCACTATCTGAGCGAACGAATCGGCGGCGAAATGGAGGCCGTCGTCACCGGCGTGGAAAGCTTCGGCCTGTTCGTCCAAGGCGTCGAGTTGCCCGCCGAAGGGCTCGTACACGCCGATTCGCTGACCGACGACTATTACCGCTTTGACCGCGCCTCGCACACGCTTGCCGGCCATCGATCGGGCAACGTCTTTCGCCTCGGCGACGTGCTCCGGGTGGCCGTCACCCGTGTCGATCTCGAACGCCGCGAACTGGATTTCCGACTGGTTCAGCGTAAGAAGAAGGCGAAGAAGCAGTCTCCAGTGTCGAAGAAGAAGCCGACGAAATCCATGCAGAGGAAAGGAAAGGTGGCGAAACGGGGACGCAGCTAGTTATTGACGTTTCGGGTTCAGTGCCAGCTCCACCTAAGAATTCCGGGGACACGAACCGATATTGGCATAACGCCCGTGGTCTCTTTCGCCCATCAATACGACGCTCTCGGCCGCCGCACGCAGCTTGCGGCGGTAATCGATGGGGATGATGATTTTGTAACCGATTATGTTTACGATAATCTCGGCCGCATCGACTCGATCAAGCAGCAAGGCCAAGCCGGCGGGAACTCGGTGGCCGAGAAGTACGTCGACTTCGCCGGGTGCCACTGCTGGCTTGTCCAGCAGTGTTGCGAGGCGGTAGAATAGCCCCTATGTGTCACCGATCCGCCGTCCGTGGTCTGCAGTGTCTCACGTTCAGCGGGACCGGCAATCCTTGTCCGCACTGCACTGCTGGACAAGCCAGCAGTGGCACCCGGCGTTTGGGTCTTTGTGGAGTTTTTGTCAATACTTGAGATTAGCAAAATAGGGCTTTTCGCACTTCTCGGCACTCTACAAGAACGTCTTGAAACGTGCCGAAACGTGTGCTCAGAGTATTCTATACTACTCGCTTCTCAGCCGACACCGGGCAGGGCCGGTAAAGACACCTGTTGGGCTACTTGGTGGGGACAGCAGAGGCGCAAGCAGAAATACCTTCCGGCAGTCGGACATAGACAGAACCGCCTGCGCTTCCGCAAACCTCTACCGGGTGGGCGGCAATTGGCCCGAGAGACTTCCAGCTAATCTTGGGATTTCTTGGGGGGATGGGCAAGAAAACTGTTGCAACCCCGGGGGGCGTGTTACACTCATGGTTGTACTGCTTGGGTGGGTTGCCCGGTGTGGCCGGGGCTTCAACGGCTACGGACATGATAAACAGAACAGAAGGAGTAGAATCGGAATTCGAGAGAAAGCTCTTCAAACCATCAGAAACGTCGTATCACGTGGCAGCGTCACCTTCACTCTTTAACTTAATTGGAGATCAACATGAGTGCGTTAACAACAAGTGTTGTCTCGGTAGTGGTCGTTTGCAGTGTTCTGGTTTCTTCGGTGGGGGCGGTCGAACTCGCGCCCGGCGACCTCATTGTGACGGACTTCAACCACGGTGATTTGGACGGCCCCGGAAGCGTTAGCAAATTCGATCCGATAACGGGGGTGCAAACTCTCATCTCCACGGGCGTCAATCTTGATAACCCCATGGCTGTGGCCATCGACGGGTTCGGCGACATCATCGTCCTGGACCAACCCGGAACGTCGGGCGGTCCGGCCGAGTTGATCCGGATCAATCCTGCCGACGGTACCCAGCAAGTCATCTCCTCCGGAGGGATGGTCAATCCGACGGGGTTGTCACTGGATTCGGCGGGGAACTTCCTGGTGTCCGATGCCGGGTTGGTCTGGACCGGCGGGACCGGCGGCATCCTAGAGATCGATCGGACGACCGGCGTCCAGACGGTTTTCTCTTCGGGCGGTTTTTTCTTGGGTGCCAACAGTTTGACGATTGATGCCGCTGGGGACATCTTTGCTACCACCGGCAACGCCTCCAACGGTTTGACGGTCCTCAAAATCGACCCCGTCACGGGCGCCCAGACCGTCGTCTCCACCGGCACGTTCCAGACCGCGCACAGCGGCATCGCCGTTGCAGCTTCGGGTGACATCTTCGTCAATGAGCTTTACTACACAAACGGGACCATCAAGGTGGACCCAATCACGGGTACCCAGTCCTGGCTTTCGACTGGTGGCTATTTCCAGGATCCCTATGGTTTGGACTTCGACGCCGCGGGCGATCTTATCGTGGCGGACAGCAACTGGTGGTGGCCCGGGAACATCTTCAAGGTCAATCCGACCACCGGCGCCCAGACCTTGATCGCTTCAGGCTTGGTGGACCCCGCCGGTATCGTGGTCTATCCCATCCCCGAACCCTCTACGTTCGTCCTACTGGCCATGGGTGCTTTCGGTCTTCTCGCCTACGCATGGCGAAGACGGCGGCACCTTTCGTAGTCGCTCCCAAAGTTGCAGCCGGCAAGTGAGGGAATGGATAAACCCTCACCTGCCGGCGGCATCAACTTGACTCATCCGCCGTGGGCCAGATTGTGCTACCGGAGCAGAAATACCCCTCGCGCAACTCTCCCGCGCTCCCCGCTACTGTCTGGAGAGCGGGGGGCAATTGGACGGGTTAATCCCACGCAAATCCTTGACTAAGCTGGGCATATGCTGGTATAGTACATGGGTTATTCCAGGGTGACGGTTCGCCCGAGACTTCGGAGGAACGAGACATGAGACGATTGACGCTGAGCGTGGTGGCGATGCTTCTTTGCAGCGATGCGTTTCTCTCGGCAGGAACGGTCAAACAGATTGGGATAGGTGACTTTTCCGGTCAGGAGACGAACGTCGAGTTTGGCCCGCCGTCCTTCGGATCCACATCCAGCTTCACGTACGAGGGGATGACGGTTAGCAACATTCACGACCAAGGCTATATAAAAACGCGAGACGGCCTGGCAACTTTTTTCTCGAATATTCCCGGCGCGTCCGGCGATCCCGCAATGATGACGACCGGCACACTTACGACCCACCTCCAGTTCGATTTCGCTGTCCCGGTGAAGCGTTTCGGACTGTTACTGTCGTCCGGTTCGCGTGCCACATGGGAGTTGACAGCCTATGACGACAGTCTGGATCCTATGGGGACAATCATCGCCTCAATGCCCGGAAGCCTCCAGGCAACGTTTGCCGGGTTCCAATCGGCCGACAACATCGCCCGAGTTGACCTTTTCGAGCCGATCCACAACGGCCAGAACGATACGTTCGATGACATTCGATTCGAGGCGATCCCCGAACCCTCCACCCCCGTTCTCTTAGGCATGGGTGCCCTCGGTCTTCTCGCCTACGCTTGGCGAAGACGGCGGCTTTCTTAGTTGCACCAAGAGTTGCGGGCGGCAAGTGAGAGAACGTCCGTGGCGAGAAGATCCCGCACTTGCTGGGCGGTAACCAGCGTCGAGAAGCGGTGTAGTGCAGAAGCGTAAAGCAAGACTCGCGACGCGTCCTCCAATGGCATGGCCAACTCACGGCGACTTCGTGTACCGATGGCGATGGCAACCACGTGGATGTCTTTCCGCTCGAGCACCTTGCGGAAATCTGTGTAGTACGTCTTGTTGTCGCAACGGTCCTTGTACTTCACGTCGCACGAGGCTAGCCGACGGACAGCCGTGTCGTTCAATCTGGCCGACCACCGAATGGTCAAGCCGGACGCATCGTCTTTCATGTCGGCGAGAAGTGCGTTGTTTTCGACATGTGCCGGTCGGAGGAGTGTGAGCGCCGCCAGATCGACGTTTCGCCGATATTGCGTTAATGACGGCCCCGCTTTCTGCTTGAAGAGATTGTTCACGTGCCCGACGTCCCGCGATTCAACAGATGCTTGGCGGCAGGCGCTCCGTAGTGATCCACGGCCTTCTATCGGTCACCATGTCAGAACGAATCCCAGTAGGCCTTGTCGACGGTGTAGACGTCGATCGGGTCGCGGTCGAGATCGAACTGCGGCGGCAGCACGCCGTAGCGCTTCATCTCGCGAACGTAGTGGTGATTGGGCTTGAAGCCCGGCATGTCGAACCGCTTGATCTCGTTAAGCCGTGCCCGGGCCGCTTGCAGATGGGTCAGGATCAATTGGTAGTCCGGATCGGCCATATTGCTGAAGACGATCGGGTGTTGGATCGCTTGCGGAGGTCGGCTGCGATCCTCGGGAACCGGCTTGGGATGCGGGATCTCAGCAACCGGCTGCCCGTCGGCGTATCCGCCGGCCTGCTTCGAGAGGGCCGCCATGAGGAACATCGACTTCTCCGGTCTGCTCAGGTTGAACACGCGATG
>Ga0180429_10003550_pt1 | contig 12593 bp, 8 predicted proteins | sample SS_ome_FD_132428 | JGI IMG/M metagenome (GOLD analysis project Ga0180429, IMG submission 132428) | Hypersaline lake sediment archaeal communities from the Salton Sea, California, USA - SS_1_S_1 metaG | ecosystem: Environmental > Aquatic > Non-marine Saline and Alkaline > Hypersaline > Sediment ... | reverse complement strand
CCAGGTGTATCGGATCGTTACCCGCGACGGTGAAACCCGTTGGGTGGAGGACACCACCACGACCGAACGCGATGCGAACGGAAAAATCACCCACTACCAGGGCATCGTGGTGGATATTACCGAACGCAAGCTGGCCGAGGAGAAGCTCAGCCGCAGTGAAGCCAAGTTTCGGCGCATCCTGGCGACCGCGGCCGAGGGATTTGTGCTGCTGGATGACAAGATGCGGATCGTGGACGTCAACGATGCCTACTGCCGGATGCTCGGTTATGACTGGGTCGAGCTGATGGGCATGTCCCCGCACCAACTGGCCACGAAAGCGTTTAAACGGTTTCTCGAAGCGAACGCTGAGAGGCTCCTGAACACCAAACATCGCATCTTCGAGGGCTCTTACCATGCCAAGGACGGGCATCTTGTGCCGGTGCTGATTCACGGCAACACGCTCTATGACGACGACGGCCGGCAATTGGGATTCGTTGATTTCGTGACCGATCTCACCGAGCAAAAACGCTCACTCCTGCTGGCCGGCGAGGTCCAGAAAAACCTGCTCCCCAAACACCCGCCCCGGGTGCCCGGCCTGGATATTGCCGGCCGGAGTATTCCCTGCGACGAGATCGGCGGAGACTACTACGATTTTTTGACACGCAAGGCCGCCGCTTCCGCCGACAACGCGCTTGTCGCCGTCACCGTTGCCGACATTGCCGGACACGGTGTGGATTCCGCCCTGTTGATGGCCACGGCCCGCTCGGCAATCCGCGAGCGCTTTGCTTCTCCCGGCAGCCTGAACGAGGTTGTCGGCGATTTGAATCGGTCGCTGCTGGATGATTTCAGCACCACGGATCGCTTCATGACGCTTTTCGCGCTTCAGATCGACCGGCGTGACGGCCACATGTGCTGGGTCCGGGCCGGTCACGATCCCGCCCTGGTTTATTATCCCGCCGATGACACGTTCGATACCCTGGGCGGTACCGGTCTGCCCCTGGGGATTTCGGGCCGCGGCGTTTTTTCGGAAAACCAGTCTCGCCGACTTCCCGCCGGCACCATTATCGCCGTGGGGACCGACGGTATCTGGGAAGCCCGTGGTCCGGAGGGGGACATGTTCGGTAAAGAGCGGTTCAAGCAGATTATCCGCCAGGAATCTGGCCATTCGGCGCATGATATACTGGACCGGGTCTACAGCGCGCTCTATCGCTTCGGCAGTGGCTATAAACCGGAAGACGATATTACCCTGGTCATCATCAAAATTGAGCCGCTGAACGCGTGATGCCGCCTCATCGGCAGCCGGGCGGAACCTCCCACCCAAGGGGAGAAAAACATGACGTCTCCTTACCGCTTGATAGGGTTAAGCTTCATGCTTGTCGGAATGGGAGTGCTTTTCAGTTGCGCGGCCACGACAGTCCCGCTGGAACACCAGACGCCATTGGTAAAGAACCAACCCTACGAAGGCACACAGCAGAATATGGATTATCAATCGATTGAAGTTCCCCCGGGTGCGGTGACGCTCGCATTCAGCCATTTCGCACAGGAATACGCTGCCAGGCCTATCCTGCGGCGAAGATGAAACGCCTTCTCCGCAATTTACGGCACACTGTCTGCCAGGTTTTTCCCAAACACATGAATCGTATGATCTCTGGCTGATACCGGTTGTTGCGTCAACGGGCGACTTTTCCCCCAGCGCGGCAAGGTGCTGGAATGGGTCAGCACGAAGACGGGGCTGGCGGTTCGGAGACCCATCTTTTCAACGGTGCTGCCGGCATACCATTTGCCTTGGTTTTCTTTGGTATGCGATCCGATCACGATGGCATCCGTCTGACAGTTAGCCGCACACTTGCACAACTCCTGATAGGGAATGGCGCCACCCCAGCAGTGGAAGCTGTGAGACACGCCGTCCAGATAGGGCCGGCTGAACAAGGCCATCTTGTCCAGGGCGCTATCCCGGTCGGCATCGTAATCATCCCGCGTGTACTTGGGATAGGGGGGTATAGGAAGCATGTGAAAGAGGTCGATGTGCGCTTGGTAGAACCGGGCTAAATCCCCGGCGAAACCCAGGGCGGATTCACAGGAGGCGGAGAAATCCAACCCCACCATGAGGCGTTTAAAGACCGGTTTGGGGCGGCACGGATGCTGATTTATCATGAGAACAGGACAGCGCTGGCGGGTGATCACACCCTTGACCGTGCTGCCGATGCGACCCCGTACCGGCAAGGGTCCGCGCTTGTCGCGGTCGTCGGCATGGGGCCCCATGATGATCAGATCGGCCGCCAGCAGGGAGGCCTGGCTATCGATTTCTTTCCAGGGGATCCCCGTGGCGATTCGGATTTCACAAGGCGTCGACCAGGCAAACAGGTCGCTGTAGGCATACCGCAGCTGGCGGCGTATTTCCGAACGATAGCGGGCGGTGGCGTCCAGGGCCTGGCCGGTGCGGAAATGCAGCACGCGCTCGTGATTGTCGGGGGAGGCGGACGCCAGGACATGCACGATTGACCAGGACGCCTCGAGGGCACTGGCCATGCGGGCCGCGCTGATGATGACAGGGTCGCGACCGGTGACACGGTCTGTTGCGGCAAGGATCGATGTGAACATGGCAGCCCCCTTTCTTTCAATTGAGCACTCTTTGTTCCAGAGATGAAATCATACAGGCGGTTGAGACGCGTTGGTCTTCGGCCAGGATGCGCCGCACGCATTCATCCGGCAAGCAGGTGGTGTCAATCACGATATGGGCGGTCATCCCCGCCCCGCCCAGGGGAACGAAGCCTTGCCGGAACGATTCGAAATCCTGCAGGCGCGCCTGGGACAAGGACGGGTGCTGTTCCCGTTCGCGCAGACGCGATTTGATGACCTTTAATGGGGCCCGGCATTCGACGAAGGTCAGCCGGACGTGGCGATCCCGCGCCAGGCGCTTGAGCTCGCGTCGGTATTCAGGACGGCTGAAGGTGGCATCCACGATGACCGATCGCCCGCCGTCGACGGTGGCCTTCGTTTGGTCAAGCAGCTTGCCATAGGTCAGGCGCTTGGGGATCTGGCCGTAAATCCCGGTGTTGAAGGACGGCGCCGGCGGGTCGGACGGCTGAGAGCGAAAGAGCGCATGCCGAATGGCATCGGAACGAAGATGCGGGGCTTCGATGGTGCGGGCCATGGCCCGGGCCACCGTGCTTTTTCCGGAAGCCGGCATTCCGCTGAAGGCCCATATCTTGGGGCGTGAAAACGATATGGCATAGCGATAGGCGAGGGCGAGATAGCGCCGGGCATCATCGATGATCCCCTGGCGCTGGCGGGCATTGCTGGTTGTCTGGAGAAGCAGACAGCTGACCTTGCAGCGCACCATGGCCCGGTAACATTTATAGAAGGGAAGCATTAAGAACACCCCCGGATCCGGTGTCAGCCGCGAATAGAGATCCATCAGCTGGCTGCCGAGGTGGGGGCTGTCCTCAAAGTCCAGATCCATCGATAGAAACGCCAGGTCGGATACGACGTCGATTCGCCGCAAGCGGTCGTCAAACTCGATGCAGTCGATGATCTGGATGTCGTCCTGCGGGAGGGCATAGATGTGGCAGGTGCGCAGGTCGCCATGGCCGTCCCGGATCCAACCGTCCTTGGCGCGATTTTCAAAAAGCGTGCTTCGGCGATTCAGGAAAGAACGCGTCGCCGAACGCACGATGGCCAATACGTGCTTGTCGAGAAAAGGACCGACAAAGGGAAGGGTTTGGTGAAAATTGTTTTCACATGCCGAGCGCAGGTTTTTGAAAGCGGCCATGGACTGATTGGGCTTGCAGGCACCCTGGCGGGTATAAAATGTGGTCAGGCGACTGACCAGTTTCAGCATGACATCAGACGACAGGCCGGTTCCATGCAGGCGCTGCTGAAGGGAGTGGTTTTCCGGTAACTGACGCATGCGCACAGCATATTCCACGGCAGGGCCCGGACCATCCGGATGGAAACGGCCGTTGCGATGGGTAATCGGGATGACCCCGTCATAGACGTTCGTGGTCAGGCGACGATTGAGGTCGCACTCGCGATGACAAAACCGGCGGCGTTTTTCGGTGGTGGAAAAATCGAGAAACCCGAAATCCACGGCTTTCTTGACTTTGTAAACCCAGTCACCGGTAAGAAATACCGTGGATATATGGGTTTCACGTTTCTGGACGTGGTGGACCGGATGCGGATAGAAGGCCGGGGATGCCATCGCGCGGTAGAGATCTTCCTGCCGGTAGGCTTTCATCGGAGCGCCCTCCTTTTCCCACGTTGATCCGGCCTGCTTGGCCCCACATCGGGCGTCTCGGTGGAGAAGGAAGACGCGCGTGCTGTCAGATCCTTTCGGCCGGACCGATGTATATGATAGCGCTCGCAGGACCGTGACGGTCGGTGGCCTGACGGGGTGGGATCAGCCTTAGAAGGGGGTGCGCGGTCAAAACGCCACGGTGTCAGCAACAGCGCCTTCCCCGGGAAAACCGCCCCCGTTGCGGTACGACGGGAGAACAAAAAGGTCAGCCAACGATCATTGTTTATGGTATTGGCCTTCATCGTAAAATAAGGCTATATGGACGAAATACAAGCTGGGGAAACCCGGCGGATGGCGCTGGATCGGCAAATAACCGCGGTATTTACAAAAAAAGACGAATCTGGTACGGCTCTGCGGCGTCAGGACAGCACCACGGATTGCAGCGTGAGGCGTGCTTGCTGACGGAGGCCATCGATCGATTCATCCTGCCGCGCGACAGGACCATGGATAGTGCCCATCCATAAATGACCAATTTGCCCGACCCGCCGGCGGCGGATAAATATCGGCGTTGCGCGAAAAACTGAATCCTCGGAATACACCCATATGTCTGCGGTTCTATTTTTCGCGCGCCTTGATCTCAACCAAATTTACCGATTTCTGGATGGGCACGATATAGCAAAAGAAGGCAGAGGCATGCGCGTTCTTACCGTATCGGACATCGTTGTTTCACCACTCTATCCGGTGTCCGACCGCGACGCCTTCGGCGCTATCGATCTTGTCGTGGCATGCGGCGACCTGCCGCCCGAGTATCTGGGCTATCTGGCCCACGTTTTCAATGTGCCGCTGTTTTTTGTCAAAGGCAATCATGATATCCGCTTCAACAAGAATCCACCGGGCGGATGCACGGATTTGCATGGCCGGATCATCTCCTTCCGAGGGGTGCGGTTTTTGGGCCTGGAAGGGTCTATGTGGTACAACGGCGGTCCCTACCAGTATAATGAAAAACAGATGAAAACCCATCTCCGGCGCCTGCGGCCGGCCCTCTGGTGGCGCAAGGGGGTCGATGTCGTGGTCACTCACGCGCCCCCGCGGGGCATTCACGACGGGGATGATCTCTGTCATCAGGGGTTCGCCTGCTTTCGCTGGCTTATCGATAAATACCGGCCGCGGCTTTTTCTGCACGGCCACATTCACGCCTTTTTTCAGGATGACACGGAAAGGACAACCCACATCGGTACCACCCGGGTCACCAATACCTATGGCTATCATGTCCTTGAAATCTAGAGTGCAGCAGATTGTCGCCAAGTTGCGGGGACGACCGCTGGGCAGCCTCGCTGCCGAAGTGAAAAGTTTCAAGCACGACCAGGAGAAAGAAGCCGCCTATGACAGCCGGATTCGGGGCGTGCGGACCGTTCCCTTGAACCAGATCGTCGGCAGCGTGGGACGCTATCAGGATTTTGACACCCGTTTCCGGATGAAGCAGACGGTTCCCTCGGAACGCTTGCAGCGCATCAAAATGGCCATGCGTGAAGGGCACCCCCTGCCGCCGGTGAAGCTCTACCAGATCAAAGACGGGTTCTACATCCTGGATGGCAATCACCGGATCGCGGCGGCCAAGGAACTGGGGCACGATGAAATTCTGGCCCACATTGTCGAATTTATCCCATCGGAGAACACGCTGCCGAATTACCTCTATCGCGAACGGGCGGATTTTGCCGATCGCGCTCAGCTTCCGCGGGAGATCAAGCTGACCGAGATCGGCCAATATGCGTTCCTGACCGATCAAATTCTGGAACACCAGGCCCATCTGAAAACGACGCAGGCCACGGACGTCTCTTTTGAAGGGGCGGCCCAGGACTGGTACAAGACGATTTATCGACCCTTGTGCGCCATTATTAAACGAGGCCGGTTGATCGACTCTTTTCCCGAGCGAACCATTGCCGATCTCTACCTCTACATTTCACAGCACCAGTGGCAGAGCCGGCGCCAACGGCAGTACGGCATCGGGATCGATCAGCTGATTCCTAAAAACATGGAGGAATTTCGAAATAAAATGGCGGATATGAAAGAATGCGGCTACCCGGAAATGCAGCGGGGCATTACAGCCTTTATCCTGATGAATGTTCAGGCCAAAAGGGAGTTCAAAATTGTAGAAAAATTGTTTGAACTGGACGAGGTGCGTGAGATCCATTCCGTTCACGGGGATGTCGATCTGCTGGTCAAGATCGAACTTACCCGGGACCTGTTGAGTTCCGATGCGGAAATGATCTCGCAGTTCGTGCACGATGAAGTCCGGCAGCTCTCAGGGGTGATCAGCACCAAGACGCTGATTCCGGGCTTCTCGAAAAGCAAGGGATAGACGTACGTCGGCCATCGCAACTTTTAGGGCACATTCGGGATACGCTTTCAGAAAGCGAAATGGGCTGTCGTCATTGCGGTGCCTGCGGCGATGATGTGAAAGATGATGGGGGGGATGATGCTCTGAGAGCGTTCTCGTATCAGGCCCAGGACCAGCCCCAGAAGAAATGCTCCCAAAACCGGTTGCAGGTGTGACAGGGGGTGCGCCAGAATGCTCGCCGGCGAAACGCCGGACGTATTCTGCCACAGGGGATAACCGGCAAATAGAAGCGCCGTGCCAACCAGGGGCCATGAGAGAAAAAAGCGGCTCTTGGGGCGTCCGATGCGAGCGGACTGGGCCAGCAGGCCATGCACCAGACTGCGAAAAAGGAGCTCGAGGGATACCGGAACCAACAGAAGGCCAAAAAGCAATAGTCCCCACAGCGGCTCGATCGCGGGCGTCAGGGGCAAGGAGATGTTGCCGCCAACCAGACCGCCCAGGGCCGCCAGCGGTAGAAACGCCCACCAAATTTTGCCCACCGGCCAGGCCAGGCCAAATTGCCACGGACGACGAAAAGCCACCGGTAACAAGGCAACCACCGTGGCCAGCAGAAAGCCTATATGCATGCCAAAAGCGGGCTCGGCGATGATGTGACCGCGTTGGAGGCCGGACAACCAGGCGGTCGGCGGCCAGAAATAGCGTCCGGCGACTGCGACCGCGGTGATCAGCGCCACCAGACCGGCAGTCCCAAGGAAACGCACCATTTGGCGGAAAAAACCCGTATCTTGAACGGCATCACGACAGGCGTTGACGATTTCGGCCGGGGTCAGTCGTGTGCCGGATTCCCGCGGTGATCCGCCGATTTCCACGGAACCGCCCCACTGATTTTGTTGATCGCGGTATTTGACGGCGCCATCGATGAAATTGAGTCGGTCGTAGACGCGCTCCAGCGTGACAGGCATGAAAATATCCATTTGCCGAAGCGTATAGGTGTTTTGGCCCCGCTTCAAGATGACCCAGCCCAGTCGCTCGCCGTAGATGTTCTTGAGGAGCGGCTCGATTTCATAGATTCCCATATCGGCTTCCACGGCAATGACGATGCGCTTGCCATTGATGTCGGCGCGCGCCAGCTCCTTGACTTCCTGGAAATCGGAGAAATCGCTCGGCCGATAAATCATTCGATCGATCCGGTGGAGGAGGTCGGCCGTGTAATCGAGAAAGCCGATGTCATCCCACAAGCCATCTTTTTTAAGACGAATTTCCTCCCGCCGCAGGTGGTCGATCAGGCGTTGCATGGCCGCGCTTAATTCGGGCGGCAGGCCGCTGAGTTCCTTCAACTCCAGCCCCAGGGCATCGATGGTGCCCTCCAGCCGGACGAGGGTCAGCAGGCGCTGACGGTTGGTAAACTCCCGGTTTTGGATGCGGCGGTGATTCAGGAGGATCCAAATGGCCAGCACGGTATCGAGATCCGGTTCGTTGGCCAGGATGTTCCATTCCCGCTCGCGCAGATCCAGGCCTTTCATACTCAGGACAAGCGCCTGTTCACAGGCCGCGAGGGTAAACGACCGCACACAGCCTTCATGATGGTCCAGATTGTAGATTTGCTTTTCATGGTCCATGAAGGGTTCGCAACGGGCCACCCCATCCAGAAAAATGGTTCCGGGGGCGGCCTTGCGGGCGGCGGAGGCGGATATGGAAAGATCGCGGTTGACGGAGACCTTGAGGTTCGGGGCGTCCGTGCATTGAATTACCCGGCCGTTGCTGGTTTCCTGAATGCGGTAGCGATCGGGTAATTGCCGGGCCAGCCCCAAGGGATCATGGCCCGACATAACATCGGTGCCGGACAATGTGCTGGTAGCGGATTGGGGCTGGTGATTTGGCATATTCGTGGCGCGTAATTGTTGGGTTATTTTCGTCAATCTTAGCAGTTGGCCCGTGGGGGGTCAACCGCAAGACCGACGGCGAGCGAAAACAGGGGAATATCTGCCGGATTCCAAAAGGCGGGTCATCGCGGGAAAAGGAAAGATTGTTAAATGTGGTTGCCTCCGGGTGTGTTTGACGCTATGGTGCGGTCGAATCGCGTCAGCTGGGTAGTTTTGCGGGTGCAGTCCGCGTTACCGCAGTACAAGCCATATCGTCAACCGACCAGACGGTCTCCTGCAATGATGCCGGCCTACCTTGTCTTTCGTTTCACCACACACAAACGTTAACGCAAACGCGTCACGCGTTTATTCATGAGGAGAAAGCGATCTATGAAAACCATTGCACGGTCCGTTGTCGTCATTGCGTTGGTTGGTTTTGTACTGGCCCCGATAGGGGCTTGGGCCGCGGAAAAGGCCGTAACCGAAACGGCGGCGGCGGTCGTCAACGGGACCACGATTACCCAGGAAGCACTGGCGTTTGAAACCCAGCGCATGATTGAGCAGATGGCGCGTCAGCGCCCGGGGCAAGTGCCTGATGAAGCGAGCATGCCCCAGGTGCGGGAAGACGTATTGAATCGGATGATCGAGGAAGAACTGCTTTACCAGGACAGTCAGTCGAAGGACATCAAGGTGCCGGAAACGCGGGTTACCGAGGAATTGGCCTCTATCAAACAGCGGTTCCCCAGCGAAAAAGAATACCAGGACGCCTTGGCGGGGATCGAGATGAGCGAAGCGGATCTGACCCGCAAAATTACACGCGGCATGGCGATCGAACAATTGATCAAAGAGCATGTCATCCAGGGAACGGCGGTGAGTGAGGCGGAAAGCCGTGCTTTCTACGACCAGAATGCGAGCATGTTCGAGAAGCCGGAGCAGATTCAGGCCCGTCACATTCTGATCAAAATGGAAGGCGACGTCACGGAAGCCCAAAAAGCGGAAGCATTAAAAAAGATCGAAATGATTCGCAAGAAAGCGCTGGAAGGGGAGGATTTCGCGGCCCTGGCCAGCGAATATTCCGAAGGACCCAGCAGCGCCAAGGGGGGCGATTTGGGCCATTTCAGTCGGGGCCAGATGGTCAAGCCGTTTGAAGATGCGGCCTTTGCGCTCAAGACCGGCGAGATCAGCGAGGTGGTCGAAACCCAGTTCGGCTACCACATAATCGAGGTCACCGATCAGCAGCCGGCCTCGGTGGTCAGTTATGAAACCGTGCAGGCTCAGATTGTCGAGCGCTTGAAGCAGGAAAAAAGCCGTCGCGAAATCCAGCAGTACATCGAAACCTTGCGGTCCCAAGCCGACATTAAACGCAACTGACCGGTGGCACGGCCAACTGCCTTGCACGAGGCGGTTGGCCGGGGACACCCGCCATCCACCGGAAGAACGTCCCGGCGATTCCCATCGGGCCGGGACGCGAATTTTCCTCTATCGTCACTCACAACCCACGGGCGTGCCTCTGGATAAGCGCATGCAAGGCCTGAGGTACGCCGCCCAGTTCTTGATCGCCTTGACGACGCTTTGGCCGAGGGGATTCCTATATTACCACCCCCGCTTGTCCCATGACGCTCGTGGGGGAGAGCGCTACGCGATTAAATCGGTAGAAAATTCCAGAAATAGACCGCCACCAACCCTACCAAAAGCTGAATGCCAATGAAGGCCTGCAGAACGGGAGGCTTCTTTTTTTGTTTGCGGCGGACAATGTTTCGGATACGTGCCGGGTTCTGGTCAAAAATGGATGCAACGCGTGGCGACATATTACGGCCCTCCTGTTCGGGTCTCAAATAGGGTTAACCGGTTTTCCGGTCTGACGATACCATCCATAACAATTCCTATGCCAGGATGCGCGGCGAGGATTTAAAATTTATCAACATGCAGTAATTGATGTGTTCGCAAAAAAGTCGCTGAGGTAATTCTTTCGTCATCCCCGCGCAGGCGGGGATCCATTTATTTCAATGGTTTATGGACTCCTGCCTTCGCGGGAGTGACGGTTTAATGACTTTTTACGACGCCATCAAAGACGAAGGGAAAAATAATTTTGGTGTGAATCAGGAGGTCATGAGACCTGGGGTGAGATAGCCGAAATACGACAAAAATGGCATGGTGAAATTTCAAATAAGTTTTTAATATGCTGAATAAATTATATTAATATTATAGCGACAACATTGGCGTACTATACGACAATAATGGCGTGGTTACTCAATTCCCAAGGCTTTCATTTTGCGCTGCAGCGTCCGCAGCCCGATTCCCAGTGCCCTGGCGGTGTGGGTCCGATTCCAGCGGCAGCGGGCCAGGCAGGCGGTAATCAGCTGTTTTTCAACCTGCGCAAGCGCTTCCGGCAGGGGGGCCGGCGTCGGGATCCCTTGCGGATCGTCCATTGCGACCGGGGGTGACGGGAAGCCGGGATCAGGCAAGGTTTCGCCTGTCAGGTCGAGCCGTTTCAGGGTCACAAAGCGATAGAGCACGTTTTGCAGCTCACGAACATTCCCGGGCCAATCGTAGGCCAGCAGCGTTTGCATGACCTGCTTGGTGAACTGGGGGCGCATGTTGCGGTCGTAAGCTTTGAGAAAATGGTCGATCAGGAGCGGGATGTCGTCTTTTCGTTTTCGCAGCGGCGGGAGGTGAATCGGAATGACATGCACCCGATAGAAAAAATCGCTGCGCATCAATCCTTTTTGCACCAATTCCGCCAGATTGCGACTGGTGGCGGCAATGATCCGGAAGTCGGGCTTCTTGACATCGTTGCTGCCGATCGGCGTGTAGCCCCCGCCCTCGATGGCGCGCAAGAGCTTCACCTGCAGATCCGGTTTGATTTCACCGATTTCATCCAGAAACAGGCAACCGCCATCGGCCTCATCCAGATAGCCGGGCTTGTCGCTGACGGCGCCGGTGAAAGCCCCCTTGCGGTGCCCGAAAAATTCTCTTTCCAGCAGGGTTTCAGGAATCGCTCCACAGTTCACCGGCACGAAACGACCGTTCCGGCGGTCGCTCATGTTGTGAATGGCGTTGGCCACCAGTTCTTTGCCCGTGCCGGATTCTCCGTAGAGAATGATATTGGCGTCCGAGGCGGCCGCCATGAGCATCAGTTCGTAGATTTCCTGCATGGCGGCACTGGACCCGACGATATCCCCGAATTTATTGCGCTGCTGGATCGTCGACCGGAGTCGCAAGTTTTCACGCCGCAAATGGGCCTCGCTGTCCCGTAAGGCTTCTTCCAAGCGCTTGCGCTGATCGATATCGGAAATCATGGCCTGACAAAAGACGGTGCCGTCCGCCATGCGGATGGGTACATTGACGCTGTAATACCATTTTTTGTCGTTGGGGTTTTTCATTTCAAAACGGATGCATTCCCCTTCGAAGACCTGCTCACTGGCGCACCACAGGCATTTCGACGGCCGGTTATGCAGCGCTTCATAACAGCGTTCGCCGGTGGCGTTGCGCCCGATGAAATGCACCAGGTTTTCATTCATAAATTCGATACGGTAATCTTTGGAGATAATATACAAAAGCCCCTCATACCCCTCCAGCATGGCACTGTATAGGGCCTCACGTTCGCGGAGATGTTTTTCCGTTGCCTTGAGGGACGTAATATCGATGAGCGAGGCAATACTGCGCCCGGGTTTGGGGAGCATGCCGACCTTGATGAAGATATCTTTGATGTTGCCGTCGCGGTCTTTGATCCGGCATTCGTATTCTGAAGGCGCCTGGCCGCCGTCGCTGCGCCGGGCATAATGGTATTGCTTTACCCGTTCGCGATCATCACGGGTAATGAAGTCGATCCAGCGCATACGGCCTTCGATATCGGCCTGCCGGTAGCCGGTCAGTTCTTCGAACTTCGGGTTGGCCATGGATATGGTGAAATCCTGGTCGACGATAATGGACGGTGACCCCGAGTGGTTGAAAATCCGCCGGTATTTTTTTTCGGCGTGATAGAGTTCGGTGGTGCGTTCCCGCACCAGGGCTTCCAGATTTTCGTGATAACGGCGGAGTTCGGCTTCGGTCTCTTTGTTGTGGGTAACGTTGCGCACAATCGCAAGCGCTTCATTTTCGCTGCATTGAATCATGCGGGATTCATAGGCGCGGCGGGCACCGTCGAAACGCAGGCTGTATTCGAGGTATTGGACCT
>Ga0180429_10003548_pt1 | contig 12597 bp, 13 predicted proteins | sample SS_ome_FD_132428 | JGI IMG/M metagenome (GOLD analysis project Ga0180429, IMG submission 132428) | Hypersaline lake sediment archaeal communities from the Salton Sea, California, USA - SS_1_S_1 metaG | ecosystem: Environmental > Aquatic > Non-marine Saline and Alkaline > Hypersaline > Sediment ... | reverse complement strand
TCCCCGATCTGGCTGCCTCGAAAGCGTGTGGCGGAGGGTGAGGGATTCGAACCCCCGGACGGGTTGCCCCGTCTACGGTTTTCAAGACCGTCGCTTTCGACCGCTCAGCCAACCCTCCAGGCCAGGACCTTGCGGTTGGGCTCGGGGCGCGGGTCGACGTTCGACCCGTGCGGTCAGCATCGTGGAGTATACGGAGGCCGTCGCGGTGGTGTCAACGCGACCGGGGGCCGAGTGGCAGCGTCAGAGTTTGACGCGCCGCCACGCCGCGTACGCGCCCCCGGGCGCCGCGCCGATCGCGAAGCTGCCGAGGCCCCACACCCACACGCTGACGGTCGACTGCGAGAAGTGCCAGTACACACCGAGCGTGGTGACGGCGCTCAGGCCGACGCCGACGGCGCCTCAGACCGCCGCGGCGTGCCCCGCGACCCGCGTGCCCAGCACCCGCACGCCGTCGGGGCCGATCCGCGCCAGTGTGAGGTCGCCGCGCTCGTCCAGCCCGAGCAGCCGCGCCGGGGTGGTGCTCGCCATGCTCCAGGCGTCCGCCACGGTGACGTTCGCGTCCCGAACGGCGTGGGCCACGCCGTCGGCCAACGAGCTGGCGGAGCCGGCGAGGTAGGGGGTGCCGCGCAACGTGAGGCGGCCGTTCGGTTGCAGCTCGACCTCGCCGCCGACCGGCTGCCGGTAGACGCCGGGGGCCATGCCGGCCAGCGCGACGGCGTCGCTCGTGAGCACGAGCCGCTCGGGCCCCTTGACGGCGGCGAACACGCGCATGACGGCGGGCGGCAGATGGTGCCCGTCGAAGATCGCGCTGGCCGTCAGGCGCGGCTCGGCCAGCTGGGCCCAGATGACGTTGTCGTGGCGCGGCAGCAGCGCAGCCGTGCCGTTGCCCAGGTGGGTGGAGAGGCGCGCGCCGGCGTCGACGGCCTCGGCGATCGTGGCGGCATCGGCGTTGGTGTGCCCGAGCGCGACGACGATCCCTTGGCGAGCGGCATGGGCGATCAACTCCAGCGCGCCGGGCACCTCCGGGGCGAGCGTGAGGAGGCGGATGCGGCCGTCGGCCGCCAACTGCAGGTCGTCGAACGCGGCCACGTCGGCGGGGCGCACGTCGGCCGCCGGGTGCGCGCCGCGGGCCCCGTCCTCGGGCGACAGGAACGGGCCCTCCAGGTGCAGCCCGGGGACGGCGTCAGCGACGGCGGGCTCGGCCTCGACGGCGCGGGCGGCTGCCCGCAGGCAGTCACCCATGCGTCGCAGGTCGGCCGTGATGATCGTGGGGAGGAAGCGGGTGACGCCGCGGGCGCGCAGCTCCTCGGTCATGCGGGCGTAGCCGTCGGGCGCCGTGGCGGGATCGTTGGCGTCGACCCCGGCGAAGCCGTTGACCTGGACGTCGACCCAGCCGGGGCCGACCCACAGGCCCGGCTCGGCGGGGCCGTCGGCGGCGATCGGCTCGAGCCGCCCGTCGTCGAGGTCGACGTGGACGGGCTGGCGGTCGGGCAGCCGGGTGGCGATCATGCGCGCGGGCATCGCAGCGTCACAAGGCGTCGGCGGCATCGCGGTCGAGGTACAGCGTCGCGTGGGGCACGCGCCGGAGCACCGATGCCGGGCACGCCTCGTCGATCGGTTCGCGGAGCGCGCGCCGGACGGCCTCCGCCTTGCGCGCCTCCGGCACGACCACCTGCACGCGGGTGGCCGCCAGGAGGGTCGGGATCGTGAGCGTGATCGCGTGCGTCGGCACGTCCTCGAGGCCGGGGAAATGCCCCTCACCGACCTGCTGGCGGCGGCTGATCTCGTCGAGCCGCACGACCCGCGCCGGCAGCGGATCGTCGAACCGCGCGTCCGGCGGGTCGTTGAAGGCCAGGTGGCCGTTCTCGCCGATGCCCATGCAGGTGAGGTCGATCCGGCGGGCGGCGAGGAGGCCCCCGTAGCGGGCGGCCTCGACCTCCGGCGGCGCGTCGCCGTGGATCTCGTGGAACGCGCGCGGCGCGACCCGGTCGACGATCCGGTCGTGCAGGAAGCGCCGGAACGAGGCCGGGTGGTCGCCGGCGAGGCCGACGTACTCGTCCATGTGGTAGAGCTCGACCTTCGTCCAGGGCAGGTCGGGCAGCGCCGCGAGGGCCTCGAGGAAGGCGACCTGGCTGGTCCCGGTGGCGAGGATCACGTGCGCCTCGCCGCGCTCCGCGACCGCGGCACGGATCGCGGTGGCGGCATCGGTCGCGGCGGCGGCGCCGAGCACCTGCGGGTCCGCGTACACGCGGACGGGCAACGCGTCGATCTGGAGACGTTGGGGTTCGCGTTCGCTCGTGATCACGTCACCCTCCAGACCGTCGACGGCATCGCACCGCCCTCGCGGTCATGCCTGAGCGTACCGCGGGGCGGCGCGGCGGGCGGCGCGGGGGCGCGGTAGGTTGGACACACTTCGCACGCCGGGTTCCGGCCCCGCCACGCTGCGGTGCCCACCCCCCGCGTTCGCACGGAGGCACCCCATGACCACCCCCGCTCGGGTCGAGACGACCCGGATCGCTCCCGGCCTGACCATCACGCGCGCCCTCACCGGCCTCTGGCAGGTGGCCGACCTCGAGCGCGACGGCACCACCCTCGACCCGGTCCAGGCGGCGCGCGGCCTCGAGCCGTACGTCGACGCGGGCCTGACCACCTTCGACATGGCCGACCACTACGGCTCCGCCGAGGTCATCGCCGGGGAGCTGCGCCGCCGGCGGGGCGACGCGGTCCAGCTGCTGACGAAGTGGGTGCCCGAGCCGGGGCCGGTGACGAAGGACGACGCGCGCGCCGCCGTCGACCGAGCCCGCGCCCGCCTCGGGGTGGAGCGCATCGACCTGCTGCAGTTCCACACCTGGGCCTACGACGACCCGAGCTGGATGGACGCGCTGTTCTTCCTGCAGGAGCTCAAGGAGGAGGGGGCGATCGGCGCCCTCGGCCTCACGAACTTCGACGCCGCGCACCTGCGTGTGGCCTGCGCGAGCGGCGTCGAGATCGCGACGAACCAGGTCGCCTACTCGCTGCTCGACCGCCGCGCCGCCGGCGACCTGACGGAGACCGCCCGCCGCTACGGCGTCGGCATCCTCGGCTACGGCACGATCGCCGGGGGGTTGCTCAGCGAGCGCTGGCTCGGGAAGCCCGAGCCCGACGCGGCGACCCTGGAGACCTGGTCGCAGATGAAGTACCAGCGCTTCGTGGCGGCGGCGGGGGGTTGGGCGCCCTTCCAGTCGCTGCTCGCCGCCCTGAAACGGATCGCCGATCGGCTGGGCGTGAGCATGGCCAACGTCGCCTCGCGCTACGTGCTGGAACAGCCCCAGGTGGCCGGCGTCATCGTCGGCGCCCGCGTCGGCCGCAGCCAGCACGTCGCGGACACGCTAGGGCTCTTCTCCTTCGAGCTCGATGCGGCGGCTCGCGGCGAGCTCGACGAGGCGCTCGCGGGCCTGACGCCGATCCCGGGCGACAGCGGCGACGAGTACCGCAGGCCGCCGTTCCTGACTGCTTCGGGTGACCTCAGCCACCACCTGCGGGGCTTCCCGGCGCCGTTCGAGGTGCGGGCGGGGGCCGGCGGTCATCGGCGCGCCTTCAGCGGCACCGTGTGGGAGGCGCGCGCCGGCTTCGCACGGGCGATCCGCGAGGGCGATCGCGTGCTGGTCTCCGGCACGACCGCGACGCACGGCACCCGCCTGATCGGCGGGACCGACGCCGAGGCGCAGGCCCACGCGGTCATCGACAAGGTGGCGGGCGCCCTACGCTCGCTCGGCGCGACGCTCGAAGACGTGGTGCGCACGCGGCTCTTCGTCGCCCGGGCGGAGGACGCGGCGGCGGTCACGCAGGCCCACGGCCGGCGCTTCGGCGAGATCCAACCCGCCAACACGCTCGTGTTGGCCGGCTTGGTCGGCGATGGCTACCTCGTCGAGATGGAGGCCGAGGCGGTCGTCGCGCCGCAAGCGACGACCCGACGCGTGCCGCTGTGAGTTTGCGCTCGGCCGGCTGACCGCGGGGGTTCAGCTGACCGCGGGCTTGGCCGTCTCCTCGAGGTGCGCCCCGGTGTCGAGGAGCTCGCGCAGCGTGGTGATGGCGCGGTCGACGTCCGCCGCGGTGTTGTACAGCGCCACCGGGGCCAGGCGCAGCAGGTCCGGCGGTCGGTAGTCCGGGGTCACGCCGCGGCGGCGCAGCGCGAGCGACAGGCGCGGCGCCTCGGGGTGGGCCAGCGCGACGTGGCCGCCACGGCGTTCGGGCGCGCGCGGCGTCACGACCGTCATCTCCGGCAAGCGTGCGTCGGCCTGAGCCATGAGGTGCTCGGTGAGCGCCAGCGAGCGCTCGCGGACCGTGTGGATGCCGACGTCCTCGAACACCGCCAGTGCGCCCTCGAGGCCGGCGAGGGCCAGGACGGGGGGCGTGCCGAGCTGGAAGGCGCCGGCGCCCTCGGACTTCGTGAAGCCGTGCGCCATGGCGAACTGCGTGCCCTTGTCGTGGCCCCACCAGCCGCGCAGTCCGGGGAAGGCGTCGTGATGGCGGCGGTGGACGAAGAGTCCGCCCGGGGCGCCCGGGCCGGCGTTGAGGTACTTGTACGAGCACCACACCGCCAGGTCGGCGCCGTCGTCGTGCAGGTGGTGGGGGAGGGCGCCGATCGAGTGGGCCGCGTCCCACGCGAGCATGATGCCGCGCTCGCGGGCGACGCGGCTCCAGCGGCGCACGTCGAGCAGCTGGCCCGATCGGTAGAGGACGGTGGGCAGCAGCGCGAAGGCGATGTCGTCGCCCAGGGCGGCGTCGAGGTCGTCGTCGTGCAGGGTGTGGCCGTCGCGCGATGGGACGAGCCGCAGCGGAACCTCGCGGAGGTCGGCCCACGACTGCAGCGCGTGCAGGTCGGTCGGGAAGTCGAGCTCGGTGGCGAGCAGGCCTCCCCGGGCACCCGCGGGGCGGGCGTGCCGTGGGCCCGCCGGTCGGTGGAAGGTGGCGAGCAACGCGTGCAGGTTGACGGTGATCGATCCCGTCGCGATCACCTCGTCCGGGTAGGCGCCCACGAGCTTGCCGAGGGCGTCCGACAGCCGCTCGGCCAGTCCGAACCAGTCGTCCCAGCCGGCGACGCCGTGGTACTGCCACTGGCGCATGCGGCGCTCGATGGCGGCCTGGGCCCCGTAGCTGAGGGGGCCGAGCGAGTTGCCGTCGAGGTAGACGCCCTTGGGGAGCAGGAAGGCATCGAGGCGGGGGAGGCGCGAAGGGTCGGGCACGGCGCGAGCCTACCGCGTGGCACCACCCCGCGGCGCCGTCGGCGCCGGCCCAGGTGGCTCGGTCAGCCCAACGGGCGCAACAGCGCGCGCGCCGGCGAGGCGTCGGCCTCGGGCAGCGACAGCGGCAGGCAGATCAGCTCGTAGCGGCCGGGGGCGACGCGGGCGAGGGCCAGGCCCTCGACGATCGTCAGGTCGTGGGCGGCGCAGGCGCGGTGGGCCGGCAGGTCCTTCGAGGTCAGTGGATCGACGCTGGGGGCGTCGGTGCCGATGAGGCGCACGCCGCGTTCGGCCATCCAGTCGACGGCCGCCGGCGCGAGCGGTCGGAAACCCGCGGGGAAGGCCGTCCCCCACGCGTCGGGCTCGCCGGTGTGCAGCAGCACGCGCGGCGGCAGGGCGCCCTCGGGCGTCTCGGCGTCGACCAGCGCAGCCTCGAGGGCAGTCACGCTCACCGCTCCGTCGCCGCCGCTGACGTCGAGCACGAGCGCCTCGCCCACCAGCCGGCGCAGGTCGACGGCGCCGAGTCGGACGCCGCGGTCGTCGTAGTGCCAGGGGGCATCGACGTGCGTGCCGGCGTGCAGGCTGGTGCGGATCGAGCCGACGTTGACGACGTCGCCGTCGGAGATGCGGGCGCCGACGCCGAACGCCAGCGGGACGTCGCCCGGCCAGTTCGGGTGACCGGGGGCGAGGGCGCGGGTGACGTCGAGTAGGGTCGCGGAGGGCGGGGTCGGCGGTCCGTCGCTCACGAGGCCACCGGCGGGGCGGCCGCGTCCGCGCCGGATGCCGCGTCCGCGGCGGTCGCGGCGCCGGCGATGCGCTCGGTGGCGCCCCGGACGGCGGCGGCCAGGCGTTCGATCCACTGGTCGACGGCCTCCTGCGTCGCGGCCTCGACCATGACCCGCAGCAGCGGCTCGGTGCCCGACGCGCGCACGAGGACGCGCCCGTCGTCGCCGAGGCCGGCGGTGGCCTCCGCGATGGCGGCCGCAACCTCGGGGTCGTCGGCGAGCCCGGCCTTGGCCGCCGCCGGGACGCGCAGGTTGACCAACCGCTGCGGGAACACGGGGATCTCGTCCACCCAGGCATCCAGCGGCCGGTCCGCCGCGCGGCAGGCCGCGAGCACCTGCAGCGCCGTCAGGATGCCGTCGCCCGTCGGCGCCTTGTCGAGGAACAGCACGTGGCCCGACTGCTCGCCGCCGAGCGTCAGGCCCTCGGCGCGCAAGCCCTCGAGCACGTAGCGATCGCCGACCGCCACCCGCCGCAGCGCGATGCCGCGGTCGGCGAGGTAGCGCTCGGTGCCCAGGTTGGTCATGTGCGTCGCCACCACGGCACGCTCGCCGCGCGCGACGGCGCAGATCGCGAGGATGTGGTCGCCGCTGACCAGCCGTCCGCGCCGGTCGACGAGCAGCGCGCGGTCAGCGTCGCCGTCGAAGGTGACCCCGGCCTCGAGCCCCGCCGCCACGACGCGTTCGCTGAGGGCCTCGGGGTGGGTGCTGCCGCAGCCGGCGTTGATGTTCGTGCCGTCCGGCTTGGCGTTGAGCACGTCGATCCGTGCGCCGATCCGCTGGAACACGGCCGGCGCCAGCACGTAGGCGGCGCCGTGCGCGCAGTCGAGGCCCAGCCGCAGGCCATCGAGGTAGGGCGCCTGCTGCAGCAGGAAGCGTACGTAATGGCCGTCCTCGCTGCGGTAGCGGCTGGCGCGACCGAGGTCGGCCCCCATGCGCGCGGGCGCGCCGTCCGGCCCGGCATCCAGCCGCAGCTCCAGCTCCGCCTCCTCCTCGTCCGTCAGCTTCGCGCCGTCGGGCCCGAACAGCTTGAGACCGTTGTCGTCGAACGGGTTGTGCGAGGCGCTGACCACCACGCCGGCGTGGGCGCCGAGCGCCCGCACCATGTGGCTCACGCCCGGCGTCGGCATGACGCCGAGGTCGACGACGTCGGCGCCGCGCGAGGTGAGTCCGGCCGTCATGGCGGCCACCAGCATGGGCCCCGAACGCCGGGTGTCGCGGCCGACGACGACCGTCGGGCGGCCGCCCGAGCGCTCGCGGAGGTGGTCGGCCGTGGCGGCGCCGAGGGCGAGGGCGAAGGTGGCGGTCATCGGGGTGGCGCCCGCGACGCCGCGGATGCCGTCGGTGCCGAAGTAGCGTCGCGCAGACATGGGCGTCATCGTAGCGTGCAGGGCGCGGCCGCCGCGAGGTATACGACACGCCCGCGACCGGGTCTGCGGCCGGCCGTGCGCCGTGGAACGCATCCGACCCGCGCGGGGCCGGCGACCGGTGCTAGCCTGCAGGCATGAGCCAGATCGCGGTACGCCCCGTCGAAGCACGCGTCTACACGAACGAGTTCCGGGTGTACGGGATGGTCCACTTCCGTCCCAACACCGGCGTCGCCTGGCTGCTCAATGCCGAGGACCGGCCCCACCTGCCGATGACCGAGGTGCGCATGTACCGCGCCGGCATCGAGCACCCGCCCAGCCCCGACGACCTGGTGTACGAGAGCGACTTCGTCGCCATCCCCAAGACGTCGATCGCCTGGATCGCCGGCGGCGCCCGAGACGAGGCCAGGGAGGGCATGGGGCTGCACGCCCGCGACGTCATCCTGGTGTACCCGACCTACGTGCTCGCGGGCTCGTTCGCCATGCGGCCCGAGGTGCGGCTGTCCGACTTCGTGGGCCTGGCGATGGGGAAGAAGTCGTTCCTGACGCTGACCCACGCGCGGGTGCTCGGCCCGGCGAAGCCCGGGGCCAGCTTCGCGGAGCGGCCCGTGCTGCAGGAGCACGAGTTCGTCACGGTCGACATCCGCAAGGTCGCCGGCGTGCTCGACGCGCGCAGCGCGGACCCGATGAAGGCGTACCGCGTCGACGGCTGACGAATCCGACGGTCAGCCATCGTCGTCACCGTCGAGCCGACGCTCCCAGTTGAAGCGACGGTTCCGCCGCGGCGTGGGGCCGTCCCACCCCGGGCTCGGTGACGTGGCGGCGACCGCCGGCGCGCCGCTGCCGAGGCCGTAGAGGGCGAGGACGACGGCGCCGCGCTCCTCGGCTCGCATGGGCACCAGGCCGGCGTCCCGCGCCCAGGCGTCGAGGTCCGCCGCCTCCGGAAAACGCAGGCCGCCCCACCCCATCAGCGCCTGGAGCGGGCGTCCGAGCGGTCCGGCGCGGCGCGCGAACATGAACCAGGCGCGTCCGCCGGGGCGCATGACGCGGGCGACTTCCTCCAGGGCGCGCACGGGATCCGCGATCTCGTTCAGCGTGGCGCCGACGACCACCCGGTCGAAGCGGTCGTCCGGGAACGGCAGCGCATGGGCGTCGCCGTGTACCAGCGTCAGCCGGACGCCGTCGCGAGCGGCCAGCCGCTCGGCCTCTTCGAGGAAGGGCCGCGAGGCGTCGAGTGCGTGGACGTGGGCCCCCTCGGCGGCCAGGGTCCGCGCGTAGAGCCCCGCCGAACAGCCGACGTCGAGCACCTCGGCGCCCCTGACGGGCGCCATCCATGCGAGCAGCGTCTTCAGTTCCCGCGCCGTGGTGAAGGCCCCGCGCGTCAGCAGGCCGACCGAGCGGTGACGCCACAGCGGTTCGTACGCCCGGGCCGTGAGGCGCCAGCCGTTGACCCAGGCGGCCGCGCCGCCGCCGGGCACGCTGCCGCGTGGTGGGCGGCCGTCGACGATCGCGGCCGGCGACCCTTCCGTGCGGTCAGAGGTTCCAGCCACCGGCCACCTCGAGGTGCACGCCGGTGACGTACCGCGCGGGCGGGCTCAGCAGGTAGCGCACGGCGGCCACCAGTTCGTCGAGCGTGCCGGTGCGGCCCATCGGAATCTCCTCCATCGGCTGGGTGACGCTGTTCTCCATGACGCCGGGGCTGACGACGTTGGCGGTGATGCCGTGCGCCGCCTCGCTGCGCGCGAGGGCCTTGGTGTAGAGGATGACGCCCGTCTTGGCGATCTGGTACGCGACGATGCCCGGCCGCGCCTTGAGCAGCTCGGCGCCCGTGTACCCGATGTTGACGATGCGCCCGCCGCCGGCCGCGCGCATGATCGGCACCGCCCGCTGGCAACCGTAGAAGGTTGCGTGCAGGTTGGAGTCGAGCATGTGGTGCCAGGTCCCCGCGTCGAGCTCGGCCAGCGGTCCCTTGTGGTAGTTCCCCACGTTGTTGACGAGGACCCGCAGGCCGCCGAGCGCCTGGGCCGCGGCGTCGACGAGCCCGTGCGCCTCGGCCTCGACCGTGACGTCGGCCTGCAGGGCGACGGCGCGCACGCCGAGCGACTCGACGGCCGTGGCCACCTCCCGGGCCTCTGCGGCACTGCGGCGGTAGTGGAGGGCGACGTCGAGCCCCTCGGCGGCGAGGCCCAGCGCGATGGCCCGGCCGATGCCGCGGGCCGAGCCCGTCACCAGGGCGCCGCCGCGACCCGGCAGCTCCAACGGGGCCGGCGCGCGCTTCATGCGGCGCCTCCGCCCGCGTCGGCCGCCGGGCCGTGGGTCGCCCCCGTCGCCGGGTCGGCGACGAGCCTCGGCGTCGAGAAGCCGATCGTCGCGTAGTGCTCGACCAGCGCGCGGGTCGGCGCGTTGAGGTCCATCGCCAGCGCCTCCTCGGGGGTCACCCAGGTGTGCGCCTGGGCCTCGTCGTTGAGCGTCACGTCCTCGCCGGTGGCGCGCGCGACGAAGTTGAGCAGCACGAAGTGGGCGGGACGGTGGAACTGCGGGTGGTCGACGGCCTCATGGGTCGGCGCCCACGCCACGTCGGTCAGCGCCAGGCCGGTCTCCTCGCGCACCTCGCGGTGCACGGCGGCGAGCAGCGTCTCACCGAGGTCGACCTTGCCGCCAGGGACGCCCCAGCGGTCGCCCCACTTGTGCGTGCGGATGAGCAGCAGCCGGCCGGATGGCCCCACGATGAGGGCGCCCACCGTCACCAGCGGGTAGCCGCGGCCGGGCTCCGGGGCGGCACCGGGTGGCGGGTCGGCGGCCGTCATGCGCCCGCCAGGTGCCGCCCGAAGCGCCGCGCGCGCAGCGCCTGGATCGCCACGACGTAGGCCGCCATGCCGTACACGGCGACGACGTAGGCGAATGGTTGGCCCAGCGCGAGGCACACACCGAGCACCAGCAGCTGCGTCGAGAGGCCGAGGTTGACGAGGGTGGCGGTGCTCCAGAGGTCGTTCCAGGCGAGGCGGTCGACCAAGGGCACGCCGTTCCCGGTCGCCGCGCCGGCCGGTCCGCCGCGGAGCCGCTCGAAGGCGGCCGCATCGAGCCGCGCGACCAACTCGTCCTGCGGGCGCAGCACGGCGTCGTAGAACCCGCGGAAGGCCGCCAGCCAGCGTTCGGACGCCCCCGGTGGGTGGTCGCCGTCGTCGGTCACGCCGACGCGCAGGGCACGGTAACGCCGCTCGAGGTTGTAGTCCAGCGACAGCATCGCCATGAGCAGCAAGTAGGCGCCGGCCGCCAGCGGCCACGCCCAGGCTCCCGGTCCGTGCAGGGCCAGCGCGGTGAACAGGGCAGCGTTGACGAGCGTGTCGAGGACGGTGTCGAGGTACCGGCCCATCTGCGTCACGCGCCCGGTGGCGCGCGCGAGACCACCATCCATGTTGTCGAGCAGCGTCTTGACCTGCAGCAGGGCCGCGGCCGTCCACCACGCGGTCTGGGCGCCGGACGCGATGGCGACCGCGGCCGCCAGGCCCACCGCGCTGTGGGTCCACACGACCGCCTGGGGATCGACCCCCAGCCGCGCCAGCAGGCGCACGCCGGCGGTCGCGACGGGTTGCAGCACGCGCAGCAGCAACTCGGAGCGGGGGCGGGGCTTCGGGGCCGCCGCCGCGTCGATCTTCCAGGTCGCCTCGGTCGCCCGCATCGCCGTCAGCGTAGCAGCGCATCACGCCACGCAAGCCGCGCTCCGCCACGTTCCTCCGGGGGTACCCTGAGCTGCATGACCCTTGCCGCGTGGTTCGTGCTCCTCGCTCTGGCGATCCTCATCTGGACGGGGCCGCTGTGGCGGCCGCGGGGGCTCCCCGGGGTCATGCGGGCGCGGCCGTGGGCGCTCGGTCACCGCGGCGTGCGCGGCTCGCTCCCCGAGAACACGATCGCCGCCTTCCGTGCGGCGCTCGACGCCGGCCTCGACGGCCTCGAGACCGACGTCCAGCGGACGCGCGACGGCGCGCTGGTGCTCGTGCACGACTTCCAGGTGGCGGGGCTGCGCGTCTGCGACGCCAGTGAGGCGGAGTTGCGCGCCGCCATGCCGCAGGTGGCCACGCTCGCGGAGCTGCTGGCGCTGGTGCGCGAGTGGCCCGGCACGCTCCTCAACGTCGAGCTCAAGACCGTAGGTTGGAACGATCGACGTCTCGCCACCGCGGTGGCGGCCGCTCTCGTCGCCAGCGGTCTCGGGGATCGCCTCGTCGTGTCGTCGTTCAGCTTCGTGGCGCTGCTGCGCTTCCGCCTTCGCGCGCCGCGCCTCAGGACGGCCTACCTGTGGTCCGAGGATCCCCGCGTGCCGTGGCCCGGGCGCCGGCCGTGGCCTGCGCCGCTGCTGCACGTCGACGCGCTGCACCCGCACCACCCAGCGGTCACGCCCGAGCGGGTCGCGCGCTGGAAGCGCCGGGGGCTGACGCTGAACACCTGGACCGTCAACGAGCCGGCCGATGCTGCGCGGGTGCTGGCCGCCGGCGTGGACGGCGTCATGGGCGACGATCCCGACGCCCTGCTGCGGGCGCTGGGACGCGCGACGTAGGATGGGCCGCGGATCGTGCGCCACCGGCCTCGTCGTCCGACGACCGGCAGGCCGCACCGCGCAGTCCAAGGAGGTCCGATGAGCCTGCAGCGATTGAAGGTGATCACGTCGAACAACCTCGACCTCTTTCAGGAGCGGCTCGACCGCTACCTCGAGCAGCTCGATCGCGACGAGGTGGTCGTGGACGTGAAGTTCTCGACCGCCGCATTCGGCGAGACGATCGAGTTCAGCGCGTTGGTGCAGACGCAGAAGACCGAGTCCTGGGCGTGACCCGACCCGCCGTCGCGCGCGAGCGTGCGGCCGCGACCGACGGGCGGCCGCGACCGCCGTGTGGCCGCGACCGCTGCGCTGCCGGGCTAGACTGAAGCCTCATGTCGACCACACTCGTTCTGGCCGTCGACGACGAGCCCGCGCTGCTCAAGCTCACCGAGCACGCCCTCAAGCAGGGTGGGTACGCGGTCCTGACGTTCGACGACGCGCGTGACGCGCTCGAGGAGATGCGCGACGGCCTGCGGCCCGACGTGATCGTCAGCGACATCCACATGCCGGCCATGACCGGCTTCGAGTTCTACGAGCACGTGCGCCAGATCGGCGAGCTGCGGGCCGTGCCGTTCCTGTTCCTGACGGCGCTCGAGGACCGCGCCAACATGCGCCGCGGCATGACGCTCGGGGCC
>Ga0180429_10003546_pt1 | contig 12603 bp, 14 predicted proteins | sample SS_ome_FD_132428 | JGI IMG/M metagenome (GOLD analysis project Ga0180429, IMG submission 132428) | Hypersaline lake sediment archaeal communities from the Salton Sea, California, USA - SS_1_S_1 metaG | ecosystem: Environmental > Aquatic > Non-marine Saline and Alkaline > Hypersaline > Sediment ... | reverse complement strand
CAGCGCTCGCACCTCGTATCGGTTCGCGACGATCGACCCGACGAGGCCGCTGCGCGCACTCGTCTCCATCTTCGCGAGTGTAGGTCGGTGCGCAGGGGGTGATCGGTTGCCACGCCCTCGGATGATCAACCGTGATCGAGGGTCGAACGCACCGTCTCGAGTCGCTTGGCGAGCGGGCCATCGACCACCACTAGCCGGGCCTTCGCGAGCGCCGGCACGATCCGTTGCTCGATGATCCGGTGCGTGCGTTCGCGTGCATCGGGGCCGTCGTGGTGCAATCCGTCGGCTGCCCAGGGGAAATCCGGTTGGCACCACACGAGCAGGTCGGTTCCGCTCGTGGCTTCGAGGGCGACCGGCAGCAGGGAATCGTCGTCGAAGTACTGGATGCTGTAAACGGCTGTCATCAACGCGGCCGGATCGCCCACGACCACGTCGCCCGGTGCGGCCACTTCGATCGCTTCGATCATCGCCTCGCGCTGAGCGCGGAAAATCAATGCTTGCTCATCTTGCGTTGGCGTGCGCGAGTGCCGATCGACGAATTCGCGGAGGTGTTCGGGCACTACGCGTGCGTCGAGCGATGAGGCCAGCGCGCCTGCCAGAGCGCTCTTGCCGGTGCACTCACCCCCGAGCAGTTCGATCACAGTGGCCATGGGCGAGTATTGGATCATGCTCGGGCTGCCGTCGAACCTCGCGTATGTCGGGGTGCTCGTCTTCGTCCTCGCAGGTTCCCTGTGGTTGGAGCTCGTGCTTCGCACCCGCGTGTTCGCCCGACTGCCGCGCCTGCTGCTCGTCCTAGCCGTGGTGATCTGGCCGTTCCTGCTGTGGGATGCCTACGCCATCGCCGAGGGCCACTGGTTCTTCGATACGACACGCATCACCGGCATCTACCTACCGGCCGAGATCCCACTCGATGAACTGCTGTTCTTCCTGGTGATCCCGATCGCGTCGATCCTGACCATCGAGGCTGTGCGCAGCGTGCGTAGCTGGCCCGTCGGGGATGGCAGCGACGAGGAGCAACGACAGGTGGCGCAGTCGTGACCTACACGCAGATCGCCGTGTTGTCTGTCGGCATCGTCGTCGTGCTCGACCTGTTCGTCTTCCGAACCCGGATGGTCGCTCGCAAGGCCTTCTGGGCGTCCTACGCCATCATCGTGTTCTTCCAATTGATCACCAACGGGATGTTCACCGGATTCGGGATCGTCCAGTACGACGGAGCCGCGATCATCGGCTCGACCTCGCCCACTACCGGTCCGCCACCTATGTTCGGTGACGGTCGCATCGCCTTCGCACCGATCGAGGATCTGTTGTTCGGGTTCTCGTTGATCCTGTTGTCGATATCGCTGTGGGTGCTCTTCGGCCGGATGGGGATATCCCGTACGCCGGTGTCCGGGCCGCCGCTATGGCGCCGGCGGGTCAGTTCACGTACGAGGGATTGATCCCGCGCACATGACCGGGGCCGTACTTGCGTCGAGCGCGCACCGCTCGTCGCCAGGCCGGTAGCGCTACCCACAGGCGTTGCCGCATCGGCACGCTGGCCCGCTTGCGGAAAACCTCGTAGTCGATGTGCACGACCTCATCGGCGATGCCGCAGTACAGGATCCGCGCGGCATCGATGCAATCGCGGGAAGCCGGGTGCAACATGTCGATGCCCGGGCGGGACTCGCGTTCGAGTCTTTTGACCCGTTCGATCTGGTGGCGCAGCGCAGCCTTGACCTCCGGAGTGCTCTGCCGCTGCTCGAGCACCTCGCGGGTGACCCCGAAGCGTTCGAGTTCGGCCATCGGCAGGTAGACCCGACCGCGGTCGAGGTCCTCGGAGACGTCCCGCACGAAGTTCGCGAGTTGGAACGAGACGCCGAGTTTCATGGCGTAGTCGTACGCGGCTGGGTCGGTCGGCTCGAGGATCGGGACCATCTGCAAGCCGATGACGGCGGCGGAACCGTAGACGTACTCATACAGATCCTCGTAGGTGCGGTACTCGGTGACCGTCAGGTCCATGCGCATCGAGTGCAAGAACGCCTCGAAGTGTTCGATGGGGATCTCCCACCGGCGGACGGTGTCGACCACCGCCTTGCACACCGGGTCATCGGATCGACCGCGTTTGACGTCGGTCAGGAACTCCTCGCCCCAACTGCCGAGCCAATCGGACTTTTCCTGGTCGGTCAGGGTCGAGGCTAGATCGTCGACGATCTCATCGGCATAGCGCGCGAAGCCGTAGAGCGCATGGACGTACGGTCTCTTGCCGGGGGGCAATAACAACGTGGCGAGGTAGTAGGTCTTGCCGTGCGCGGCGTTGAGTTCGCGGCACCGTTCGTAGGAAGCGCGGAGTTCGGGATCGTCGATCCCGGCCGCTCGAAGGTCCCGCTCGCTCATCGACGGGCGCGCGAGCGGTACGCCGGATCCGGCCCGGTGATGCGCTCGGCGGCGAGGCGTCCGGAGACCAGGACCATCGGCACACCCACGCCGGGTTGGGTTCCCGACCCGGTGAAGACCACGTTCTGCCCCCACAGGTTGCCCGGACGGAACGGACCGGTCTGCAAGAAGGAGTGCGCGGACGCGAACGGCGCACCACGCTCCATGCCCTGGTCGGCCCAGTCCTGCGGAGTGGTGATGTGCTCGACTTCCATGGCATCGGAGAAGCCGACGTACCCGCGTTCCTCCAGCGTGCGCAGCACCTCATCGCGGTAGCGGTCCTTGGTTAGCGACCAGTCGATAGGCGCGTCGAGGTTCGGGGTGGGGAACAGCACGTAGTACGTCTGCTTGCCCGGCGGGGCGAGGTCGGGATCGGAGTGGGTCGGGTTCGTCACCAGCAGGCTCGGATCGCTCATCAACTGCTTGCGATCGATGAGATCCTCGAATACGCCCTTCCAGGAATGCCCGAAGTGGATGTTGTGGTGGGCGATCTTGGAGTACGTCTGCGTGGACCCGGCGAGCAGCAGGTAGCACGACGGCGAGTAGTCGAGCCGGCGGATGCTCCACGGCTCGTGGCCGAGCAGATCGCGGTAGGCCACCGGCAGATCGGGGTTGAGTACGAAGGCATCCGCGGTGATGCGTTCGCCTTCGGAGGTGATCACCGCGGTGGCGCGGTCGGCGTAGGTCTCGACCGACTCCACGGTCACGCCATAACGCAACTTCACCCCGTGCTTCTGGGCCGCGGCGGCCATGGCCTCGGGAACGGCGTGCATGCCGCCCTTGGGGAAGAAGACCCCGGCAACGGAGTCCATGTACGCGATCACCGCGTAGATGGCCAAGGCGTCGTAGGGAGACAGTCCGGCGTACATCGCCTGGAAGGAGTACACGCGCTCGGTGCGCGGGTCCTTCAAGAACTCGCGCACCTTGGGGGCGAGTTTGCGGAAGCCGCCGATCGCGACGAGCTTCGCCAGATCCGGGGTCAGCAGGTCGAAGGGCGAGTCGATGTTGCGATCGATGAAATCGTTCATCTCGTACCGGTACAGATTCGAGACGAAGTCCACGTACCGCCGATAGCCCGCTGCTTCCTCGGGTCCGATGACGTTGCTGATCTCCTCGGCCATCTCGTCGACATCGGCGTGGACGTCGAGCACCGAGCCATCGGGGTAGAAAGAGCGGTACAGCGGCGAGATCGGGGACAGCTCGAGCCAGTCGTCCATGCTCTCACCGAGACAGTCGAAGGCGTCGGCGATCAAGTCCGGCATCGTCAGCACGGTGGGGCCGGTGTCCATCCGGTAGGTGCCGTCCGCGGTCTCGATGGATAGCTGTCCGGCCCGACCGCCCGGGGCGTCCTCCCGCTCCAGGACGGTGACCGAGCGACCCGCGCCAGCGAGTCGCATCGCCGCCGAGAGCCCGGCCAGGCCGGCACCGACGACCACGACCTCATCGGTCGGGCCGCTCACCGTGCGCGGGGTGCTTCGGGGCAGGAAGCGGGTCGCCTGGTCGAGCAGGGTCATTTTTCTCCTCATCTGGTGCAGAGCGGTCCGGTGCGAGGCGGTACCCGAAGTTTGCCGTGTTTCACACCGATCGGCGCGTTGCGGCGTAGGCCAGCCCGGTCAGGACCTGGCGGGCTTGGTCGTCGATCCCGGTGACGTCCAACGAGGACAGCGATTTCTCGAGGAGTTCGTCGATCATCGTTTCGGTGGCCTCGAGCGCCCCGGTGTCCTCGATGATGGCTCGCAAGGTCGCCACGCCGCCGGCATCTAGACCCGGATCGCCGAGCAGCGCGCGCAGCTGGCCGCCTTGGCCTTCGTCGGCGCGGTCGGTTGCGATGGCGATCAACACGGTGCGCTTGCCCTCGCGAAGGTCATCCCCGGCCGGCTTGCCGGTTTGCTCGGGGTCGCCGAAGACGCCGAGTACGTCGTCGCGCAGTTGGAAGGCTTCGCCGAGGGGTAGGCCGTAGCCGCTGTAGGCCTCGAAGACTTCCGGTGGCGCATCGGCCAGCGCCGCACCGATATGCAGGGGACGTTCGATGGTGTATTTCGCGGACTTGTAGCGCACCACCTGCAGTGCCCGATCCACCGAGCCGCCCCCGCAGGCTTGCTCCAGCAGGTCGAGGTACTGACCGGCCATCAACTCCGAGCGCATCTCGTCGTAGATCGCCTTCGCGCGCATCAACGCATCGCGTGGCAGATCCGCGGTCAGCAGCACCTCATCCGCCCAGGACAGGCACAGGTCGCCAAGCAGGATCGCGGCGCCCACCCCGAAGGATTCCGGTGAGCCGAGCCAGCGTTCACCGCGGTGCAACCCGGCGAAGCGCCGGTGCGCGGCGGGTAGCCCGCGGCGGGTATCCGAGCCGTCCATGACGTCGTCGTGGATGAGCGCGCATGCTTGGAGGAATTCCAGGCCGGTGACCGCCTGGATCACCGCGGAGTCCCACGATTCGAACTGCGCTTCCGGTGCTGCGCCGCGCCACCCCCAGTAGGCGAAGGCGGGGCGAAGCCGCTTGCCACCGGAGAGTAGGTCCCGCAAGGCAGCCACCAGGGGCTCCATGTCCGAGCTGACCGACGCCAGTAGCGCGCCCTGGTCGGCGAGGACGCGGTCGATGCTGGCTTGCACCCGCGGGCGGAGATCGGCGGCATCCAGCGGTGCTCGCAGTAGGTCCGGCGCCTGGTCGCCGCCTGCCGATCGCATCGGAGCAGCGTAGCGATCAGGCCCGGCCGATGGCCTCGGCGGCGATCTCGGCGCCCATGCCCACCAACGGCAGTCCACCACCGGGGTGGGTGCTGCCACCCACGAGGAATAGCCCGGGGATAGGGGAGGTGTTCGCCGGTCGAGCGAAGGCGGCCCGTGCGCCGTTGCTGGAGGTGCCGTAGATCGAGCCACCCGGTGCCCGGGCGTCGCGCTCTAGGTCGGCCGGGGTGCGGATCTCCTGCCACAGGATCCGATCCCGCACATCCATTCCGCGCGCGGCCAGGCGACGCAGGATCGACGCGGCGTAGTCCTCGGCCAGTCCGGGGGCGTCCCAATCGACTCCGTTATCCGGATCGTGCCGGGGTGCGTTCACCAGCACGAACCAGGATTCGTGGTCTGCGTCCGGACGCATCTTCGGATCGTCGGGCGCGCAGACGTAGATCGCGGGATCGGTGACCGGGCGCGGGTGGCGGCCGAAGATGGCATCGAACTCGGCGTCGTAGTCCTCGGGGAACCAGACGTTGTGGTGCAGCAAGCCGGGGGTGCGTCCGCGTACAGCCAACAGCAGGACGAAGCCGGCGAGACTGGCCGCACTGCGCCCGATGGACTTCGCGGGTTCGCGGCCTCGCGGGTCGTCGAGCAGTTGCTGGTAGACGGTTCCGGCGTCGGCGTTGGCGACCACGATCTCCGCGGGGTGGAAGGCGTCGTCGGCCACCACTCCCGTGACCGCGCGTTCGTCCGTGGTGATGCGGGTGACGTCCACGCTGGTGCGCACGTCCACTCCGCGATCGAGGCAACGGCGATGCAACGCCTCGGCCAGCGTTCCCACCCCACCGCCGAGGTGCCAGGCCCCGAATTGCTGCTCGACGTAGGGAACGGTCGCCAGTACAGCGGGCGCCTTGCGAGGATCGGAGCCGGTGTACGTGGCGTAGCGATCCAACAAGGTCACCGCGCGCGGATCGGACAGCACCGATTCACCTAGGCCGCGCAGGGTCGACCACGGTGCGATGGTGCGCACGTCCGCGGGCTTGGCCAATGGCAGCAGCGAACGCCAGCCCTTCAGTGGCGATTGCAGGAAGGGTTCGCGGGTCAGTCGCCACATGCGGCCGGCCCTATCCATCAACTCGAGCCAGTCCTGGGCACTCGTGCCCCCGAAGGCGTCGCCCAGCGCGTTCGCGCACCGAGCGGGATTGACGCCGGGCATCGTCGCGTGGGATCCGTCGGCGAAGTGGTAGCCGAAGGCCGGTTCGACGGCTTGCAGGTCCACCTCCTCCTCGAGCGCGGCCCCGGTCTTCAAGAACAGGTCCCGGTAGACCGCCGGCAAGGTGAACAGGCTCGGTCCGGTGTCGAATGCGAATCCGTCCCGGCGGTAGGTCGACAGTTTCCCGCCGACCCTGGGTGCTTGTTCCAAGACCGTGACCTGATGGCCCTTCACGGCTAGGCGGGCGGCCGTTGCCAAGCCGGCGGCACCGGCGCCGATGACGATCACTCGACTCATGGGGTTAGCCGCCTGCCCTTCCACTGCGCGGTTCCGGTCAGGTGCCGCACCCAGGAGATCTTGTTGATGACGACGAACGCCACGATCGACGCAGGGTGCGCCAGCGCATCGGGCAAGACGCGCTCACCGGTATGCCGTGCCACCAGGATGCGTCCGGCGACTCCTGCCGCGTACCCCGCCAGCCCCCAGACTCGGACCGATCCGCGACCGAACACCGCGGCGAGGGCGGGCACCACGTAAAGGGCGATGAGCGAGTAGTTGACCGCGATGGATCCGGCGAGGCCGCCGAAGGCTCGCCACGCGGACTTGCTGTAGCCGTCAATGAGATCGCGCGGTGATTCGTACATCCGACAATCCGCCAAGCTCGATCCATCCACTGTGACCGCGCCCGCTCCGGCCGAGCGGACAGCCCGCATCAACTCGACGTCCTCGATCACTTCACCTCGAACCGCCGCATGCCCACCGACCGCGGCGTAGGCCTGCGCATCGAAGACCAGCAGTTGGCCGTTGGCCACGGACATCGACGCCCATTGCCTGCGCTCGGCCACACCCAACGGAACGGTGGTCGCCCATGACCACACCAGCAGTGGCTGCACCAGCCGCTCGAGCCAACCGACGGATTCCTGGCGGGGATAGGGGGCAACGAGCGCGAAGTCGCCATCGCGCAGTTCGCGCACCAGCGCAGCCACGGCCGATGCTTGGAGTCGGACGTCGGCGTCGACGAACACCAAGACCTCGGCCCCTTCGCCTTCGGCGATCTCCGCGAGTCGCGCGCATGCGTAGTTCTTGCCCAGCCAGCCGGGGGGAGGGGGCTCATCGGGCCTGCGATGGACGTGGATCCGGGGATCGCCCTGGGCTGCGGACTCGGCGATGGCGGCGGTGCGATCGGTGGAGCCGTCGTCGAGGACATGGATCGACAAGCGCGACACGCACCGCTGGGCGCGCGCACTGTCGATCGTCGACGCGATGTGGCTCGCCTCATCGCGAGCCGGGATGAGAACCGCAACCTTCTCGGCTATCTCGACATCGGGTAGCGCTGGTCGGCGCAGGCGACGCAGGTTCCATGCGGTGTGCACGGTCAAGGCGGTCGCTCCCACGGCCAGCCACGGCAGGAGCTTTCTCACCACTGCGGCTGGCTCCACAGTTTCCAGGCCCAGGGAACGACGACGACGCCCATGCCGATCGCACCCCAGATCGCCACCCCCGGACGACCGAAGAAGACCGCCGCCGCCAGGATGTTCGAGGCGTAGGTCCACAGCAACATGGTGTTGGGGACCGCATCGGGGGCGACCTTGCGTGGGAGGCGATCCAGAGCGAACATCAACACGATCCCGCCGAGCCACCAACCCAGGAAGTTCTGCAGCGGGATGCCCTCGATGCCCGGCAGTTCCCAACCGATCGAGTTCCAGGTCCAATAGCCCTCGCCGACCATCTGCGGGTCCAGGAAGAAGTCCCAGGCCATCAGGAACCAACCGCCGATCAGTGCCACGCCCAGTCCGGTGCTGGACAGTCGCTGGACCGCCAGCAGCATCGGGTAGGCGATCATCGCCCAGGCCATCGGGATGAGGATCGGCACGCTGAGCACCGAGGGGCCCAGGGCGTCGGTGTAGTCGTAGTCGCCGAAGGGGAATTGGGTTGCCGTGCCGAGCACCTCGATCAGCCAGCCGTAGCTGAGCGATATCGCCAGGTAGCCGGCGGTCCATGCCGCGCCACGGTTGAGATAGGCGTGCGAGGCCGAGGCCAGAAAGAACGCGGTGACCGACACCGCCGTGACGATCACCCGCGTTTCACCGGAGACCAGGACCCAGATGATCTGGCTGGCGATGGTGACGATCGCGAACGCCCAGGGGATGAAGCGCAACCAGCCACCGCCGCGTCGACCGGACTCGAGCCGGGGCCCGGAATAGACGCGGTCGCTCATGCGGCAAGAGCATAGGCTGCGTGGCGTGTCCCAACCCGACGAGGATTTAGCCGTCGGGTTGGCGCAAGCCGTGGAAGCGATCGGCGCCTGGCAAGAGACCTTCGGTGGCTTCGAAGTCCACCCGAGCGTGCAGGTTCCAGCGGCGAACTGGCGCCCGGCCCTCGAGGAGTACTTGGCCAAGCTGACCGCACCCGGCGAGCAGTACCCGTTCTTCCACCCGCACTACGCCGGGCAGATGCTCAAGCCCCCGCATCCGGTCGCGACGATCGGATACCTCGCGGCGATGCTGATAAATCCCAACAACCACGCCCTCGACGGCGGCCCGGCCACGGCGCAGATGGAAAAGGAGGTGGTGGCCGACCTCGCCACCATGTTCGGCCTGCCAACCGATGGGCGCGTGCTCGGTCACCTGACCTCCAGCGGAACGATCGGCAACCTCGAAGCGCTGTGGGTCGCCCGCAACGAACACCCCGGCAAGGCGATCGCGGTCAGCCGCGATGCCCACTACACGCACGAGCGGATGTGCGCGGTGCTCGGCATGGAAGCGGTGCTCGTGGACGTGGACCAGCACGGCCGGATGGACACCGACGATCTCGCGCGGGTGATCGGCTCGCATGACATCGGCACCATCGTCGCCACGATCGGTACGACCGGCCTCGGTGCGATCGATCCGCTCGCACGCATTAGCGCTATCGCGCGCGATGCCGGAATCCGTGTGCACGTCGATGCCGCATACGGCGGCTTCTTCACGCTGATCGCCGACGATTCCCACGACGGCGTCCCGAGTGAACATTTCCGCGCGATCGCGCAGGCCGATTCGGTAGTGGTGGATCCGCACAAGCACGGATTGCAGCCGTACGGATGCGGCGCGGTGCTATTCACCGATCCCCGCGTGGGCCGTCACTATCGGCACGATTCGCCCTACACCTACTTCTCCAGCGACGAACTGCATCTGGGGGAGATCTCCTTGGAGTGCTCCCGGGCGGGCGCTGCCGCCGGTGCCCTGTGGCTCACAACGAAGGTGTTCCCGCTCACTCCCGATGGTCTCGGTCGTGTCCTGCGTCCGTGTATCCGGGCGGCGCGCCACCTGCACGACCGCCTGCAGGATTCACCGTCCTGGCAAGCGCTGCAAGCACCCGAACTCGACATCGTCGGCTACTGCACCCGCACCGATTCCGCCGAGGCCATGGACGCCGATAGCGCGCGGGTATTCACGGCCCTCGCGCAAGTCGATCCCCAAAAGCAGTGGCATCTGGCCACCTACTCCATGAAGCGCTCGGACCTGGCTCGTCGAGGAATCGAGGTTCGCGGTGATGCCGACAGGGTGCGCATTCTGCGCAGCGTCCTGATGAAACCCGAGCACGAGTTCGTGGTCGATGACCTCGTCGATGTGCTCGAGGCGAGCGGGCCACCTACGGTTGTCCGATGAGCGAGCGAGCCGACATCGTCGACACCGGCCACAAGTACCAGCGCGCCGGTCGGATAGTCATCGAAGCCCCCGCGCAGGTGATCTTCGACATCATCGCCGATCCCTATCGTCACCCGGAGTTCGATGGCTCGGGCACGGTCAAGAAGGGCTCTGCTGGGCCGCATCGGCTCAGCAAGGGGGCCACCTTCGGCATGGACATGAAGATGGGCTTGCCCTACAAGATCAAGAACACGGTCGAGGAGTTCGACGAGCCCACCCGGATCGCGTGGCGCCACGCCGGACAGCACCGCTGGCGCTACGAGCTGCGGGCGATCGATGAGAACTCCACCGAGGTGACCGAGACCTTCGACGGCTCGACGGCCCTGTTCCCGCCGGCCTTGAACGTGATGAACGCCTACGACAACAACCAGAAGGCGATCCTGAAGACCCTCGTGCGGCTCAAGGAGCTCGCCGAGAGCGAGGCCCCGACCTAGTCGCCGGAACTCCTTGACGGGAAGTACAAGTTAGCCTAACCTCAATTAGGTAAGGCTAACTAACTTCCAGATAGCCCTGTGGAGGAGATGCGGCGTGATCGTGTGCCAGTGCCGTCGGGTGAGCGACCGCAAGGTGGCCGCCAGCGTGCGCAAGGGCTGCTCCTCGCTCCGGGACGTCTGTGCGGCAACGGGAGCCGGCCGTGAGTGCGGCTGTTGTGTGCGGCGCCTGAAGGAACTCATCGAAGAACACCTCGCGCCCCAACCCGAAAGGCAGATCGCCCATGCAACCGCGTGACCCTCGCGTCATCGAATTGCTCAACGAGGCCCTCACCCTCGAACTCACCGTCACCAACACCTACTTCCTGCACGGCCGGATGCTCGACGGCTGGGGCTTCCCCAAACTCGGCAAGGTCTTCTACGACCTGTCCTTGGATGAGATGCGCGATGCCGACTCCCTGATCCAGCGGATCTTGATGTACGACGGTCACCCGAACGTGCAAAAGCTACTGCCGATCACGACCGGGGAATCCCCGCAGGAGATCCTGCGGCTGGCCCTCGAATCGGAGATCGGTGCCATCGCGCAGTTCAACGCCGCCGCCGAGGAATGCCGGAGCCTGGGGGACAACGGCACCGCCGCGATCTTCGATGCCTCCGTGCAGGAGGAAGAGGAGCACGCCGACTGGTTCGAGGCCCAATTGCAGGCGATCGAGTCGATCGGCGCCGCCGCCTATCTCGCCCAGCAGGTCGATCCGGCATCGGCGCCGAAGTAGGACGGGAACGACGATGGCCGGGACCTTGACATCAGTCGTCGCCGAGCGAACCAAGACCGCGCACGAGCAAGCCGAGAGCAAGCCGTTCATCACCGGGTTGTTGAACGGATCGGCCAATGTGCGTTGCTATGTATCTTTGATCACCGCGCTGCTTCCCGTCTACGAGGAGCTGGAAGCGCAGGTTCGCAGCCGTAACGACGACGCCAGCATCGCGCTATTCGATCACCGCAGGCTGGATCGCGGTTCCCGCATCCGCGAGGATCTGCGTGGCTTCGGGCAGGACCCAGATCGCTTGGTCGTGAACTCCGCAACCCGTCGCTACGTGGATGCGATCCGCGAAACGGCCGCGAGTCCGCAGCGCCTGCTCGCCCATCACTACACGCGCTACCTCGGTGATCTGGCGGGTGGGCAAGCGATCGCCCGCAACGTGATGACCCATTACGACATCGTGCCGCGCTTGTTGAGTTTCTACGACTTCTCCGATCTCGGTGATGTCGTGCACTACCGCCGTCGATACAAGAGCCTGCTGGACCTCGTGCCGTGGAGCGAAGCCGAGCGCGAGGATTTCATCGACGAAGCGCAGTTGGCGTTCGCCTTGAATGCCGCGCTATTCGATGAACTCGCCGATCAGGACGCCTGCACGGAGCGACCTGCTGCAGGTGGATTCCTCGTCGCGGAGCTGGCGCACGGCCCGCGCTAGCAGCGGAAGAGTTGGGAATCAGTTATCCATCTCGGTGACCTGAGTATCGGGTCCTAGGAATGTGAACCCCCAGACGTCAGCCGTACTTGCTATCATCGGGTTAAAGGTTCCGCCCCGATGACAAGAGCCCCTGGGCTCTGCCGGCTCCCGGCTAGTCGGGGCGGTCGCATGAGCAAGCGCATTGGCCCTTGGCCACCAGGTTCACCAGACTGCGGCAACGTGACTTGTCTGCAAGGCGTCGGTGACTGCTAGCCACGGGCGCTCCTCCGAGCGCTCAAGTTGAACGAACTTCGACCATGCGACGTAGTCAGCGAGCTGGCCGTTCATGTCGGCGATCATCGGCTGAAAGAAGAGGCGGTAGGGCTTTCCAAGTGCTTTGAGTCGCGGCTTCACCGCAGCGTGGAACACACCCTGCTTGGATCTGGTCAGGGCTTGGTCAAATATGACAACGGTTTGCCGATACTCATTCGAGGAATGCGCCCTGATGGCGAACTCAACCAAGGATGCACCGAACATTGAATGAAGAGCGGTGTCTGATTGCAGTTGCGTCGGCATCTGAGATTTATCCCCGTGGACAACATGAGCCCTTGTGTCGCGCATGTGCCGCATCGCGTCGAATACAGCGTCGCGAACCCACTGGCGGTCTTCGGACGCGTGGAATTGCCGGAGGTCGTGCCCTTGAGCGAGCACGTGATAGCGGACAGCATGCAAT
>Ga0180429_10003539_pt1 | contig 12611 bp, 11 predicted proteins | sample SS_ome_FD_132428 | JGI IMG/M metagenome (GOLD analysis project Ga0180429, IMG submission 132428) | Hypersaline lake sediment archaeal communities from the Salton Sea, California, USA - SS_1_S_1 metaG | ecosystem: Environmental > Aquatic > Non-marine Saline and Alkaline > Hypersaline > Sediment ... | reverse complement strand
TTAATGCCCTTGGTGGCCATCCGGTCCATGCACGTGGCCGTGCGAGATTTCTTCGTCGGTCGCCTTGCGGACGTCAGTGACTTCAAGCTCAAAACGCAAGTGCTTGCCGGCCAGCTCGTGATTTCCATCGACCGTGACCCATTCGTCATCCACATCCGTGACGGTCACGATCATGGGGGCGCCATCATCCATCTCTGTCTGAAAACGCATGCCCGGCTCGATGTCCTCGATGCCGGGAAAATTCGCGCGCGGCGCCTTGTCAACCAATGACTCGTCCCACTGCCCGAAGGCTTCATCAGGTTTCAGTTCAACTGCCAGATTGTCGCCTACCGCGTGACCTGCCAGCGCCACTTCCAGGCCGGGCAGCAGTTCTTCGGCACCATGCAGATAGGTCAACGGACCTCCAACCTCGGATGAATCGACCAGCTCGCCATTACCATCGAAAAGGCGAAAATTCGCTGTTACGACACAGTCTTTCTCAATATTCACGTTTTTTCCTTCAGAAGTTAGAGACAGGTATGACTGAACCGCAAAATTCCGGCACCCAATGCACCTGCAAGGGAGGGCAATGAGCACTTGTTTCAACCACCAGGAGCAGCTTTTGGGCTCCCGAGGCACAGCACACAGTCATTTTAAGGGCCCAATTGTATTTCATTCCGTCCGACTATCAGGGTTGGTTCAACATTCCGGAATATCGAGGCGCAGGCCACCGGCCGCTTCACAATCGGATCAAGGAACTGGCCGTTCGGCAGACGTCCCCAGGCAAAACCGCCACCCATAGACCGGGACAAACCGAGGTGGGTACAGTGATCCAAGGCCCGGCGGGCATTTATACGCAACGTCTTGTTGCAGGGGCATGTCTTTCCACAGGCAGACATCCAACGGCTGACTGATGCGGCAGCTGCGCAACAGCGCATGCGAGCAGCCACCCCTGGGAACGTCGCTCCCTATTAAGAAGTTATTGATTGATTTGAGGAAAACCGATCACGAATTCAATAGCAACGGGTTTCAAACGCATCAAAGGCTACTAAAATTTCTACCAACACGCCGATCAAACCAAGGTAACCCATGATCAGTCCGATTCAGCATAGCGCCATCCAGGGACTGGCGCGCAGCCAACAGGGCGTGGCCCGTGCCGCTGATGATATTGCGCGTTTTCCGGTCAACCGCGACCAGGAAAGCCTGAACCGCTCATTGCTGGAACTGCGCCAGCACGAAAACCATGCCAAAGCCAATGTCCAGACGCTGAAAACCGCACACGAGACCATCGGGACCCTGCTGGACGAACTCGCCTGAATCCCGTCCCCGCCACAATACCCGCGATGAGAAACACGCTGCCGGACTCTCCCGGTGGCAAATTCGCGGGGGCGGGAACCAGCTGCTCAACTCACCGGAAGCGCATCGAGTAGTCGACCGAACGGATGTCCTTGGTGATATCGCCTACCGATATGTCGTCAACACCGGTTTCGGCGATCCCGCGGATAGTCTCCAGATTGACGCCACCGGAGGCCTCAAGACGAGCCCTGCCGGCATTGATCGCGACGGCCTCGCGCAGCAACCCGGTATCAAAATTGTCCAGCAAGACACGCCGGGCACCGGCTTCCAGGGCCTCTTCGAGTTGCTCCAGGTCCTCTACCTCGATCTCGACCTCAACCCCACCGGCCTTCCGGGCAACCAGGATCGCCGCAGCCAGGGCCGCGCGGATAGAGCCAGCGGCCGCAATGTGGTTTTCCTTGATCAGAATCGCATCGTGAAGACCGATGCGATGATTGCTGGCACCGCCGCAGGTCACCGCATACTTCTGCGCCAGGCGCAATCCAGGCACCGTCTTGCGGGTATCGAGAATGCGGGCGCCGGTACCGGCCACGGCCTGTACATAAGAGGCTGTGCGCGTAGCCGTGCCCGACAGTGTCTGCAAAAAATTCAGCGCGGTACGCTCGGCGGTCAACAGGGACCGGGCGGGGCCGTGAATATGGCAGACCTTCATGCCATCGTGCAGGGCGGCCCTTTCTTCGCAAGCCCAATCCAGGTGAACGCCAGGGTCGACCTGGAGAAACACCTCGTCGAACCAGTCGCGGCCGCACAACACCGCCTCCTGACGTGAAATGACGTACGCCTCGGCCATTGCATTCTCCGGAACCAGGGCAGCGGTCAGGTCGCCCGCGCCGACATCCTCAGCCAGCGCCTGGGCCACCTGCTCAGCAATCTCCCGGGAATCAGGCCGCGCCATCAGAGAATCTCAAGCAGTTCCACTTCGAACACCAGGGTAGCGTTCGGCGGAATCACGCCACCTGCACCATGTGCACCGTAACCGAGTTGCGGCGGGATGGTCAGCTTACGTTTGCCGCCGATCTTCATACCCTGCACGCCCTCGTCCCAACCACGAATCACCATGCCGCCTCCCAGTGCGAACTGGAAAGGATCGTTACGATCCAGACTCGAATCGAACTTGCTGCCGTCAGTCAACCAGCCGGTGTAATGCACCGAGACCTGCTGCCCGGCCTGCGCCACGGGGCCATCACCCTCGACCAGATCTTCATATTTGAGCCCTGAGTCCGTCATGATTTGAGACATATCGATTTCCTGATCTTTTTCGGTCAAAAAAAAAAGCGCCGCTCTTGAGAGCGGCGCCTCCATTGTAAATCAAATCGGATCGACTCAACCCGGTTGCGGCGCGGGATGCTCGGTCTTTTGCAGGGCATCGAGCATGGCATCCAGGGCCCGGTCCATCAGTGGCGTTTCGGCGGCCTCGATCACACGCGCCTTGTCTTCCCGCAACAGGCTGGCGATCTCAGGAAGACGCATTTCTGCCAGCTTCATCCCTTTGCGATTAACGAAAATGCAGGTGTCCGTGACTTCGCTGCGCCAGGAGAGCTTGCCCCGCACCCACTCGTCATCCATTTTCCATTCGAGCAACTGCCCCACCCGCAGATCGGCAGCAGCCTGGTCAAACGCATCCGAAGGCTGTTCTGATTCAGCATCCCTGCTCTCTGGCTCAGGCACCGACTGCAACTCTGAGGCAACCTCGTCCGAATCGTCCTGTTCGACGCGGGCACCGCGCAACGCGGCAATATGGCAGGCCTGCAGTTCCTTGAACAAGACCGCGGATCGGTGCTGGTCAAAGGAAATGTTGACCAGCCCGTCACGCACGCGCTTGAGCAATTCCGGTATCGACTTGAGCAGCTTCTGGCGCTCAGCCTGCTCGGCTTTTGGCTGTACACTCCAGATCAACTGCTCGACCACATCGCAGGCATCCTGCCAGTTGGTGCTTTCCTCACCCTCGCGTAGATAAGCAAGCAACAGGACATCCTGCCAACCTTCTTCGAGCAGGCGTGACACCGGGGGCGGGATCAGGCAGTCAGGTGGCTGACAGCCATCACGGTACCCGTGAATCACCTCGGAGACACGCTGGCGCGCCATCTCAAGCTGTTCCTGGCCCCGTTTCACCTGGCGCACACGCTCTTCAGCGACCTCGGCGCCACGACGCTCACGCTCCAGTGTCTGGGTAAACTCCTCGTTGACGGCTTCGAACAACGAAATATCATCAACGAATTCGTCGAGTACCCGATTCACCGCTGCCTCGATCTGACCATAGGCACTGGTCGGGGAGCGGTCTCCATCATCGTTCCAGGCAATGCCGGCACGCGCCAGGTTGTTCAGCAGCACGCGTGCTGGATGCTGGGGTTGGTTGAAAAAGCCCCTGTCGATCACAGCAGCCTTGAGCAATGGAATCTGCAACCGCCCCAGCAGCGCCTTCATGGCGTCTGGTAGGTTCTCATCGCCCAGGATGAAATCGAACAGCATACCCATGACATCGAGTATGTCCTGATCATTCCGCTCCAGGCGCTTGGCCGGGTTGTTGTCTGACCCCATATCAAGGGTCTGCTCGAGGCTGGTGAGCAGCTCGTGCTGCATGCGGGCAATGTCGTCGAGACTGATGGGCTCGGCCTGCTGGGCGTGCCGCTGTACCTGACTGAGGGCCCCCAGGAGGTCTCGCGTCGCCACGGCAGGCAGTCTGGGGTTATCGGCACCAGCCAGCGACCAGCTGCTGTTCACCGAAGTCGGTGAGGACTGGCGACGCTCGGCCAACAGTGAGGTCAACAGGGACATGACCTCGTTCTCGCCCTGCGGCATTTGAACCGGCTCTCCGGCAGTCATTTCGCGCTGCGGGTCACGCGCACGCTGTACCGAGGGAGCAACCGGATTGCGTCGAACCTGCTGCACCAGTTTCGGCAGGATATCGGCGCTCACAAGCAGGTCGTTGACCTCATCGTACAGACCTCCTGCGTAGGCCATCACGTAGCGATCGAACAACTTGTAAATGAGGAGCTTGACGGGGGTTTCGCCCTTCCACTGGGCAAGCGCCTCAGCGAATCCCTTGGCGAGACTCCGCGGGCCAAAAGGGTTGGCCTTGTTGGTCACTTCCATGCTGCCCAGCAGGGCGGCGAAGCGTTGGTTCAGGGCAAACAATTCGCGGTGAAAGCGATTCTCCGCCTTGGACACCATGGAGCTGATCGCCAGATCCTCTTCGAGGTCGTCTTTTTCGATCAGGGACAACTCCAGTTCGTCCAGTTCTGAAAGCTCGGAACTCGGGCTGACTGGATGCTTCCAGAAAGCGTCGAAAGCACTCATCCTGGTCTCGAGAAAAGACTTTTCTATTGAGGCCCGCAAGACGCGTAACTCGCGCATTGCTTCGAAGTATCGGGTTTGCAGGGCGTCACTGGCGGACTTGTCTGCCAGCGCATACAACTCGTCGTCGAGATGCTCAAAGAGGTCCTGGATAAGGCGAGGCAGCGTATCGGAAACCACGCTTCGAACCGAACTGACAATTTGCCGCAGCCGCGCATCTGCTATGCGCCTACGCGCGCCATCGGCGGACTGTCCAAAAGAAATCACATTGTCATTTGCCATGGGTTTCAAGCCTCACGAGCGAGGTTGCCTTTGTTGTTGCCTCTATCGGCCAACCCTATTCAAAGCTGAAGAGCCCAATCGTGACTGTTTTCACACAAGCCGCCACGTCAGACGCCGCAAACGCGGGGGCTGTGAGAGAATTCACAATCGAACCCGATGTAAAGTCATGTGCCGCCCTTTTGGCGCCAAAGCCACAGCCGCTCTATCATTCACGGATGTTTGAAAATCTGAGCCAATTCGATTTCCATCATCGCCTCGCCGAACTGCAAGGTCCCACGCTGGTGTTTTTCACCTCGCAGGATTGCGGTTCCTGCAGACACTTGAAATCAATTCTAACATCTGTCCGGCAACTTAACCCGGATTGGCACGTTTTCGAGGTTGACGCACAAATTGAGATGGGACTGACCCGGGAGTTCGAGATCTTCCACTTGCCGGCACTTTTTTTGTTTGCCAACGGCGAATTTCATTCTGAATTGCGCTGCGAGGCAACACCAGGGGCTATCCACCGTGCGGTGCTGGATGCACTGCGAGAACCTGCCCAAGAAGCCCCATGACAGTCAGCAACGACATTTGGCTGCCTGGTGTCGACCGAACCCCTTCCCCAAACTTCGACGACCGTCCCTCCAGCGAAGAAATCGACCTGCTGGTCATCCACAATATCAGCCTGCCCCCCGGCGTTTTTCAGGGTGATGCCATTGAGGCCTTTTTCCAAAACCGCCTGGACAGTAGCAGCCACCCCTATTTCCGGGAAATAGCCGACCTTCAGGTCTCCGCACACCTGCTCGTGCGCCGGCAGGGAGAGGCCCAGCAGTTCGTGGCGCTGAACAGGCGCGCCTGGCATGCCGGCCAATCGTGTTTTCAGAACCGGGAACGCTGTAACGACTTTTCTATCGGCATCGAACTCGAGGGAAGCGACGAGGTCGGCTTTGAAGATGCTCAATACGCGACCCTCAGCAAGTTGACCCGACAGATCCTCGAGCTCTACCCAGCCATCTCCCCGCAACGAATTGTCGGCCACAGTGAGATCGCGCCGGGTCGCAAGACTGACCCCGGGCCCCATTTTGACTGGCAGCGTTACCGCGATTCGTTGTGAAAGCCACTCATTAAATCCAAGCTAAACTGCTAGTATTCGGCCGACGATGACCTAGCCGCGCAGACTCGGAACCCATGGCCTTTTTGACAATATTATTGGTGCTCTTTATCGAACGGGCCCTTTGGAATGCCGCGCCGTATCGCGAACACCGTTGGTTTTCCGATTACGCCGCCTGGACATCGGCCCGGTTCAGTGGCGCAAAGTCAGGTTGGACGGTCGCACTGATCATCCTGCCGCCCCTGCTCTTGATCGGATGGCTGCAGACCAGCGTCTTGCCCGCCGCCGGCCAGTTGTTCGAAATGACCTTTGCCGGTTTGATGTTGCTTTTGAGCCTCGGTCCACGTGACCTTGGACGCGACGTTGAGCAATACATCGAAACACGCGACCGCGGCCGACGCGCTGACTCCGTTTCACTTGCAGAACAGTTTGATCCGGGCCACCCGGTGCAGGATCCCGACCAGTCGGTCGTCAGGGGCATACTGACCGGCGCGTGTGGGCGCCTGATCGGGCCGCTTTTCTGGTTTGCCGTGTTCGGCGCGGCAGGCGCGGCCGCCTACCGCCTAGCGCACCTGCTGAACACGCAGGGACAAGTAGAAAGCAACGATCACCGGCTTGCCCGCGCCGCGGCGGGATTGACCTATGTGCTGGACTGGGTGCCGATGCGCATCACTGCCGCCGGCTATGCGGTTGCCGGTAATTTTGACGCCGTCGCCGCCGCCTGGAAACAGTGCAGCCAGGCCGATGGCGACGCTGATTGCCCGAACGATAGCGATCTGGTGTTTGCAACAGGTTATGCGGCACTTGAGCAGGCCGGTTCCAGGCCAGCCGCTGTGCTGATCGAAGACAGTCTGGCACTGGTATGGCGCAACCTGACCCTGTGGGTCGTTTTCGCCGGCGCCGTCACCCTGTTCGCGAGCCTGTGAAATTTACGAAACTGGTTCTTGGCCTGACGTTATCAACACTCAGCGTCACTGCCTCCCCTGTCACCGATGATACCGGCCGAACCCTCGACCTCGACCAGTCGGCCCGGCGGGTCATCGCGCTTTCGCCCCACACCGCCGAATTGCTGACGTATGTGGGCGGGGACTCACACCTCCTCGCGGCTCCGGAATATGGCGGCTCGCTGCCTGCGCACACACTGAAAATCAGCGCCCTTGGGGGCATCGATCGCGAACGCACGCTGCAGCTGCAACCGGACCTGGTCCTCGCCTGGGATTCGGGCAACCGGCCGAGTGACCTCGCCTGGCTGGAAAAACAGGGAATTCCCGTCTTTCGGAGCGAGCCGCACGACATGGCTGCTATCGCTGCCAACCTGCGCGCCATCGGGCAACTCGTTGGCCTCGCTCAAGCGGGGGAGCTGGCGGCCCGGCGGTTTGAAAAAAACCTCGAGGCCATCTGCCTCGGAACAGGCCAGCAGGAAGTCTACCTGGCGGTGTGGGACAAGCCGGCCTTATCCGTCGGTGGAGAACATTGGCTCAACGGCGCACTACGTCATGCGCAAATGAGAAACACCTTCGCCGAGGTCCCCAAAGGTGTGTTTCCCGTGGAGCGAGAGGCCCTGTTCGACAAGAGTGAGTTATTGCAGATCGTGCCCGGAAACGCCGGAAAAGGCACTGAAGCTCAACGCCTTTATCTACCACAGCTGAGCCGCCCCGGCCCGGCAATCCTGCAAGCTGTAGAACGCCTCTGCGAACATCAGCGCCCGAGCTCAAACAGAGGGACGGAAAATGTCATTCCGCAATAACACCTCGCTCACGCAACAGTTCCAACACCTTCGCGACACTTGCCTCGACTGAGTCGCAACCGGTATCACAAGACAACTCGGGATTGACGGGTGCCTCGTAAGGTGACGAGATGCCGGTGAACTCGCCGATCTCCCCGGCACGCGCACGCCGATAAAGGCCTTTCGGATCACGCGATTCACAGACGTCCAGGCTGGCATCACAAAATATTTCGAGAAAATCACCATGTGGAAACAGACTGCGCACACGCTCCCGGTCCTTGCGCATGGGAGAAATGAACGCAGTCAATACAAGAACGCCCGCCTCCAGCATCAACTTGGCGGTTTCACCGATCCGGCGCAGGTTCTCCTCGCGATCCTCGAGACTGAAGCCCAGATCAGAGCACAAGCCATGTCGCACGTTGTCACCATCCAGCACAAAGGTGTTACACCCCAATCTGTGGAGTTCCTCCTCAACCGCGTTTGCCAAAGTGGACTTGCCGGAGGCCGACAAACCGGTAAACCACAACACGAGTGAACGGTGCCCATTGCGTTGTTCCCGGTCTGCGCGGGTGACGGCATTCGCATGCCAGACCACGTTGGAAGACTTGTCTTTCACGAATTCAATCCTCGATTCAAATTTTCATCGAATGCTTTTTGCCAGGAAACAGCAAACACGAATCAAGCACCCGTATAATCGGGCCATTAAGTACACAAACTGCGTCTAATGGAAAGGTCAATGGATCAAAAAAAAGTTGCGCTGGTTACCGGCATCACCGGTCAGGATGGCGCTTACCTGGCGGAATTTCTGCTGTCAAAAGGATACGTGGTTCACGGCTTGAAACGGCGCTCCTCCCTGTTCAATACCGACAGGATCGATCACCTTTACCAGGATCCGCACGTCGACAATCGAAACTTTGTACTGCATTACGGTGACCTGACAGACTCCACCAGCCTGATCCGCGTTATTCAGCAGACCCAGCCCGACGAGATCTACAACCTGGCCGCGCAAAGCCACGTGGCCGTTTCCTTCGAGTCTCCAGAGTACACGGCCAACGCCGACGCTATCGGCACCCTGCGCATTCTGGAGGCCATACGCATTTTAGGCCTGGAAAAGAAAACGCGGTTCTACCAGGCCTCCACCTCCGAACTGTTCGGCAAGGTACAGGAGATCCCGCAGAAGGAGACCACGCCTTTCTACCCGCGCTCGCCGTATGCCTGCGCCAAACTTTACGCCTACTGGATCACCGTCAACTATCGGGAGGCCTATGGCATCTATGCGTGCAACGGCATCCTGTTCAACCATGAGTCGCCAATCCGTGGCGAGACCTTCGTTACCCGCAAGATCACGCGCGCCCTGGCACGCATCAAGCTCGGCCTGCAAGACAGGCTCTATCTCGGCAACATGGATGCAAAGCGTGACTGGGGACATGCCAAGGACTACGTGGAAATGCAGTGGTTGATGCTGCAACAGGATGCACCGGAAGATTTTGCCATCGCCACGGGCAAGCAGTTCTCCGTCCGTGAGTTCGTCGAAGTCGCGGCCAAATATGTCGATCTGGAAATGCGCTGGGAAGGCGAAGGCGTGGATGAGAAAGGCTTCGATCAAAACGATAACTGCATCATCGAGGTCGATCCCCGTTACTTCCGCCCGACCGAGGTGGAGACCCTGCTCGGGGATCCGAGCAACGCACGGGAGAAACTGGGCTGGACACCGAAGATCACCTTCGAGGAAATGGTCCAGGAGATGATGCAGAACGACATGGATCTTGCCAAGCGTGATGCGCTTGTCGAAAAAGAAGGCTACAAGTCGTTCAAGTACTTTGAGTAATCCCGCATGCAATTCCTGCAAGACACCGAGGCAAGCGTCTACGTGGCCGGCCACCGTGGCATGGTCGGCTCAGCCATCATACGAGCGCTCGAAAACGCCGGCTTCAACAACATCGTAACCCGCACCAGTTCGGAACTGGACCTGCGCAACCAGGCGGCTGTACAGGCCTTTTTTGAAAAAGAAAAACCAGACTATGTGTTCCTGGCAGCCGCTCGTGTCGGTGGAATTCTTGCCAACGACACCTACCCGGCCGACTTCATCTACGACAACCTGGCGATCGAGACCAATATCATCCACAGCGCGCACCAGGCGGAAATCAAGAAACTGCTGTTCCTCGGCAGTACCTGCATCTACCCAAAGCTCGCCCCCCAGCCGCTGAAAGAGAAATACCTTTTGAGCGGACCGCTCGAACCGACAAACGAGTGGTATGCGGTCGCCAAGATTGCCGGCATCAAACTGTGCCAGGCTTACCGTAAACAGCATGGTGATGACTTCATCTCCGCGATGCCAACCAATCTGTACGGTCCGGGCGACAACTTCGACCTGCAAAGTTCACATGTTGTGCCGGCGATGATCCGCAAGATGCACGAGGCGAAGGTCGATGGAAAAGCCACTGTGACCCTATGGGGCACAGGTACGCCGATGCGCGAATTCCTGCACGTGGATGATCTGGCCGATGCCTTGCTCTTCCTGATGGAGCATTATTCCGGCGAGGAACATGTCAATGTGGGCGTCGGCAAGGACATGACGATTCGTGAGCTCGCCGAAACCGTGCAGCAGGTGGTGGGCTTTGAAGGTGAACTGGTGTTCGATACCAGCAAGCCGGACGGTACGCCTCGCAAACTGGTGGATACCAGCAAGATCAACCATATGGGCTGGACTGCCAACATTGCTTTGCACGAAGGTCTGGAGCAGGCTTACGCATGGTTCCTTGGCAACCAGCAAGGCAATCACAATTAGCCCTCGCCAGATCAATGCGATCCCTAAATCATGCAGCAGACCCTAGTTTGCCGACACCCGGGTACTCGAGAAAAAACCGGTTGATCTCTTGAGCAAACACAACGAAGTTGTCGCCAGCGACGTCCTTTCAATGTAAGACATGGATTACAAATTTTTCAGGATAGAGCTCTACCCTGAACACCGGGAAAAACGCAAAATTCACCGCGTTGCCAGACGACCCGGAATGAACTTGAAGCAAGGATGCTGACCTCACGGACGAGGCATCTTCACGCCAGGGAGTGGTAACAATCAACCCGGCCCCATGGATGGGGCCGGGTTTTCTATTTGTGGTACTCGTTAAGCGAAACGGCGCAATTCACCGTCACCCGCGACGTTTTCCACGCAACGTCCGCAGAGCTGGGGATGATCGGCACTCGCGCCAATATCCTCCCGATGGTGCCAGCAACGCGGACACTTCTCGTAACCACTCGCTACGGCTGCGACCTTGAGCTCTTCGATCCCGGATTCACGGGCATTATCACCAGCATCTGCCAAGGCATGCACCCGCGCAACCGAAGTAATCAACACGAAGCGTAATTCATCGCCGAGCTTTTCCAGCTCAACGCGCAGGTCGTCATCACAGTAAAGATCCACCTCTGCATCCAGCGAGGAGCCGATCACGCCGTCTTTGCGCATGCCTTCCAACTGTTTGCTCACGGCCGATCGGACATCGCTGATCATGCCCCAGTAGGTACGAGCCACTTCCGGGTCATCCATTGGCTGCAGCTTGTCATACCAGGTTTCGAGGAACACCGAATCACTGCGTGCGCCCGGCATGAAACCCCAGGCCTCGTCGGCGGTAAAGCTCAAAACCGGTGCAAGCCAACGCACCATGGCCTCGGCGATGTGGTACATGGCGGTCTGACAGGAACGACGCCCCACGCTGTCCGGCGCCATCGTGTACTGGCGGTCCTTGATCACGTCAAGATAAAAGCCGCCCATGTCTGCAACGCAGAAGTTGAGCACCTTCTGATAGATGATGTGGAAGTTGTAATCGGCATAGGCCTTGGTGACATCCTCCTGCAGCTGCCACGCCTTGTCGACTGCCCAACGGTCGAGCGCAACCATGTCGTCGAACGCGACCATATTCTGCGCCGGATCGAAGCCGTTGAGGTTCGAGAGCAGGAATCGCAGGGTGTTGCGCATGCGTCGGTAGGCATCGGCTGTACGCTTGAGGATCTCATCGGAGACGGTCATCTCGGTGCGATAGTCAGTGGCCGCCACCCACAGGCGGATGATGTCGGCACCCAGGGTCTTCATCACCTGCTGCGGGCTGACCACGTTACCCAGCGACTTGGACATTTTTTTGCCGTCCTTGTCGACGGTAAATCCGTGGGTCAGACATTCCTTGTAAGGCGCATGTCCGTTCATCGCCACCGAGGTCAGCAGAGACGACTGGAACCAGCCTCGGTGCTGATCGGAGCCCTCCAGGTAGAGATCGGCGGGACCCTGCAGTTCCTCACGCCGGTTGACCACGCATTCGTGGGTCACACCGGAGTCGAACCACACATCCAGGGTGTCCGGGACTTTCTCGTATTGATCAGCCTCATCACCCAGCAGATCGGCCGGCTCCAGGTCAAACCACGCCTGGATGCCTCCCTGCTCGACGCGCTGCGCAACCCGCTCCACCAGCTCGGCGGTGTTCGGGTGCAGATCGGCCGTGTCCTTGTGCACGAAGAAGGTAATGGGCACACCCCAGGTGCGCTGTCGCGAGATACACCAGTCGGGCCTATTTTCTACCATGCCCTGGATACGCGCCTTGCCCCAATCCGGCACCCATTCCACCTTGTCGATTTCAGCCAGTGCACCGTCGCGCAGCCCCGCGGCATTCATCCCAATGAACCACTGTGGAGTGGCGCGGAAGATGATCGGGGTCTTGTGACGCCAGCACACGGGATAGCTGTGCTGCAACTTCGCGTCGTGCAGCAGGGTGCCGTGTTCCTTCAGCACCTCGAGCACGTGTTCGTTGGCCTTAAACACATGTTCGCCGGCAAACAGCTCGGTACCCTCAACGAAGCACCCATTGCCCCCCACCGGGTTGTCCACCGGCAGGCCGT